>Ga0315289_10002650_pt1 | contig 27353 bp, 25 predicted proteins | sample YL17G11_40_MG_FD_203452 | JGI IMG/M metagenome (GOLD analysis project Ga0315289, IMG submission 203452) | Sediment microbial communities from Yellowstone Lake, YNP, Wyoming, USA - YL17G11_40 | ecosystem: Environmental > Aquatic > Freshwater > Lake > Sediment | place: USA: Wyoming | collected...
TCAGTTTGAAGAAAATTAACGGGAAAATATTTAAAAATTAACCTATTTCCTACGGGGTATACAGCTTATTATCTCTAAGACTCTGAAGAACATACACGTAAAACATAATTATTTTCTACGGGGCATAACCGCAATTTTATTATATCCCTTTACACTTTAAAAAAGAAATGCTAAAAATATTTGACATGGGCGGTTAGCTCAACTGGCTAGAGCGCCTCGCCTCTTCTTCTTTGGGTGAGTAGCTCAATGGTAGAGTACTGCGGTCACATCGCAGGGGTTACAGGTTCAAATCCTGTCTCACCCACAAATAGAAGGGGCGGGGAGGTTACAGGTCCGAATCCTGTGCTGCCCACGGAGGAAAAGATCTTTAACAAGGAGGAGAGAAAGGATGGCCGGGCACCGAAAGATAGAGATCTCTGAGCAACGAAGACGTCTACTTGATAAAATAGCTCTCAGCGAAGAAGAGTATGAGCTTATTGTCTCCGAGCTTGGCCGTGAGCCAAATGATCTAGAATTGGGGATGTTTGGCGCTCTCTGGAGCGAACACTGTGGCTATAAACATTCCAAAGCTTTACTTAGACTGCTGCCATCAAAAGCACCTTGGGTACTTACCGAACTTGGAAGAGAGAACGCAGGCGTAATAAGTCTAGACTTAGCCTTGCAAGGTAGATGCAGATCCTGTAAAACTTATATAGCTAGAGAAGGCTTGTGCGAGGTATGCGCAAAACACTCTGTTCTCTGTCCTGATTGTGGAGAAATTCCAACTTTGTGGAATGATCCAAAGAAGAAAGTTCTGATATGTGACTGTGGCAAAACCAGAGAACCTTTATAATCAAAGTCGCACTTCGTGCGACTTTTTGTTTTTTTGTGCTAAAATAAAAATAGACTTATGAGATTGATAACCCAGAATATAATAAGTCTTTGGCTGTCTTGGTATCTTTACGAGATACCAAGAGAAATATTGAACGGCTGGCGGAATTTTCTTTTATTCGGCTTAAATTTCTTTTCAATCCCTCTCTTATTAAAGACCCTTTTCTCTCCTTGGAGAAAATATTACTGGGTAAGGCAGAGGGGTTTTGACATTGGGGAATACTTTAGCGTCCTTTTCTCCAATCTAATGTCACGCTTTATTGGAGCTATAGTAAGAATTATTTTTATTCTATTTGGTCTAATTTTTGAGGTTATTATTATTCTTTCTGGATTCATCATTTTTATAAGTTGGTTTATTCTGCCGATTTTTTCAATTTTAGGAGTATTAGTCGGCTTTTCAATGATATTTCTTTAATAAATATATGCCCCGTAGGAAACTAAAGGGATTTTCGTGGAAGACAAGAATGGCTAAAATATTTTCTACCCCGTTAGGAAATCACAAGGATTTTTGTAAATAACAAAGAATAATTAAAATATTTTCTAATAAAAATCCCAGATTATTTATTAAACCCTGGATTATCTAATTACCTAGTTTTCAAATGAGATAACAATGGAAAATATTTAATTTCCTACGGGGTCTACTAAAATCCTAGGTTATCTATAAAGTTGTGAATTGTATATTATTTTAAGGTCTAAATATATTATTAACTGAAAATATCTAATTTCCTACGGGGTATGCCCCGTAGGAAACTAAAGGGTTTTCGTCGAAAAAAAGAGAAACATACAGGTTAAACTTCCTATGGGCATATATATTCAAATATTTTCTAATTAAAAACCCTTACTTATATGAATAACAATGATTATAAAGGTGATAAAGGTCTAAATATAATTACAACTGAAAATATCTAATTTCCTACGGGGTATGGAATTTAACTTTAATATTAGAAAAGCTCCTGTTCTTCAGGCGATATTTTGGGAAAGATATCTGCTCTTTAGATACGCCAAACCCTTAAGAAGAATATTTTTCTATTCTTTTATTTTTGTCTTTCTAATATTTCTAATTGAATTATTCGGAAAGGCAGCGCCCTCTGATTTCTCAGCTAAAATTTTTGGCCTAGCAATTATTCTTTTATCATTAGCTTCATTTTTCTGGCAGGTTGAAGAATTTTTTAAAGTAAAATTTAAAAATCCTCCATTATCTTTTAGAATTGAGGAGGCGATTAACAAACCAGATCAATTTAACTTAGCTGAATGTCTAAACCTTGAGGTAGCAAGAGCCGTCCTTAAATCAGTAAGATTCGCCAAATCAAGAAATTCATCCACAGTTGACTCTACCTTGTTTTTCTACTTCCTCTTAAAGGATAACCCTAAATTAAATTTCATCTTTTCTCGGGCAAATTTGAGTATTATCAAAATCTTAGAAGAACTAAGGGATTATCTAAAAAATTTAAAAGGAGAAAAGTTTGAAGAAAGCTTCGCCCCCGATTTTAAAAATGTTATTATTGAGGCTCTAAAATTAGCGCAAAAAAAGGGACATCAGAAAGTGGAGATAGGGGATATCCTAACTTTTTTAGCTCAATACAACCTAATTTTTAAGGGAATCTTAATTGACTCAAAATTAAAAGCTCAAGATATTGAGAATTTAACTTGGTGGTTAGAATCTCTAGAAAATAAAATTGAGAGAGCCAGGAAATTCTGGTCACATGAGAATTTGGCTAGAAAAGGTTCTTTGGCTAAAGATTGGGTAGCAGGTTATACAATCACTCTGGATCAATATTCTAGTGATTGGACGGAAATAGTTAAAAAGAGAGGCTTTGAGGAAATTATTGGCCACCAAAATGTATTGGCAGGAATCGAGAGAATCCTTGCCAAAACAGAAATTAATAATGTTTTATTAGTCGGGGAACCCGGAACCGGAAGAAAAGATATTATTCGTGCCTTAACCCAGAAAATTCTTTATGGCCAGAGCCTTCCTGATTTAAATTATAAAAGAGTAGTTGAGTTGGATTTAACTTCCATATTGTCGCAAATATCTTCTCCAGAGGAGGTTGAGATTGTTTTAGATAGGATCTTTAAGGAAATCATTACAGCTGGTAACATTATTTTAGTTATTGATGAGTTCCATAATTACGTTGGCCAGGCTACAAAGCCCGGAATTGTTGATATTTCAGGAGCCTTAAGTCCTTATTTGAATTTACAGAATTTTCTAATTATTGCTATCGCCACTTTTGCTGGTCTTCACAAAAATATAGAACAAAATCCCTCTCTCCTATCACTTTTCGAAAAAGTTGAAATTTCAGAAATTTCTGAGCAAGAAACAATTCTAGTCTTAGAAAGTATGGTTCCTATCTTTGAGCAGAAATATAAGAAGTTTATTACCTATCCAGCAATTAGAGATATTGTTGTTGACGCTAGCCGTTATCTGCCAGCCATCCCATTTCCTAAGAAAGCCATCGATCTTTTAGATGAAGTGATGGTCTATGTTTCCCGTGATGTTAGGGGGCAGTTGGTGTTGCCTGAGCATATTGCCAAAATTGTTACAGAAAAAACCCAGATTCCAGTGGGGGAGATAGAAACAAAAGAAAAAGAAATCTTATTAAATCTAGAAAAATTGATTCACCAAAGAATTATTAATCAAGAGGAGGCGGTAGATGATGTTTCATCTGCCCTAAGGAGAGCGCGGGCTGATATTACTGTCAGAAAAGGGCCTATGGGGACTTTTCTATTTTTGGGGCCAACAGGTGTTGGGAAAACAGAAACATCAAAGGCCTTAGCTGAGATTTATTTTGGTTCAGAATCAAGGATGATTAGGCTTGATATGTCAGAGTTCCAAACGGTAAATGATATTCCCAGGCTTATTGGTTCTCCTGGCCAAGAAGGTCTTTTAATAACCCCGGTTAGAGAAAATCCCTTTTCTCTAGTGCTTTTAGATGAAATTGAAAAATCCCATCCTAATATTTTAAATTTATTTTTACAGGTATTGGATGAAGGATTTATAACCGACGGCCTGGGTAGAAAGGTTATTTTCTCAAATACAATTATCATTGCTACTTCTAATGCTGGCTATCAGATAATTTTAAAGGCCTTGAAAGAAAAAGCTGAATGGCCGGGAGTTAAAGAGAAAATTTTAGATTTTATTTTTGCTGAAGGAATTTTTCGACCAGAATTTATTAACAGATTTGATGCTGTAGTTGTTTTCAGACCTCTGGATCACGATAATTTATTAGATATTACTGAATTATTACTTTCAAAATTAAAAAATAACTTAATTCAGAAAGACATTGAATTTATAATTACCCCCCAACTTAAAGAAAAAATTGTTGAACTAGGTTATAATCCTGTCTTTGGCGCCAGGGAAATGAGAAGAGTTATTCAAGACAAAGTAGAAGATGTTTTGGCCGAGGCTTTATTGAGAGGCGATATAAAAAGGGGGAATAGAATAGAAATCACGCCAGAGTTTAAATTAATAATAAAATAATTAACCCGGAAAGAACCCCTTAGACCTTCGTTACTCCAGAAAATCGAAGGTTGATTTTTTTTCTTGATTCGTTAAAGTCTAAAGAGAGGGAAAGATCTTTAACAAGGAGGCGGATCCGATGGGTATAAGAGATGCAATATATTACGACCTTGAAGGACCGATTTCCAGCCAAGACCATGCTCGGGAAGTTTGTAAAAGGTTTGTTCCGAATGGTGATAGGTTTTTTGCTGTTCTTAGCCGTTATGATGACATTCTAGCTTTAAGCGGTAGAGAAGGATATGAACCTGGAGATACTTTGATGCTTTTAATTCCTTTCTTTGCCGAAGCTGGCGTGACTGAAAGGGATCTTCTTCAAGTATCGAATGAAGCTCGATTAATGCCTGGTGTTGCGAAGCTATTCAAAGAATTAAAGCAAGAAGGATGTTCAGTATGGATTATTTCAACTAGCTACAAACCCCATGCCTTTTCGATTGCCAGAAGAGTGGGAGTGCCCTTTCAGATGGTATTTTGTACCGATCCAGTAGGTTTCCCTCTGAACAATCCCTGGCTTTACTTTCAAAGGCAGATAACCGCTGAAAATCTCGGAATTATTTCCCAGATCAGAAAAAAAGCTGTTGGGTTTTATCATGAAGATTTAGAGTCCGGAGTTAATGATGCAGTAATTCAGGAGCTTTTTGATTCGTTCTTTTGGGAACTGTTACCAAAGACTGAATTTGGCCAGATGATGTTTAAAATAAAAGTTATGGGCGGTCACAGAAAAGTAGGAGCTCTTGAGTCAGCCGTTCGGAAAAATGCCTACGAGAAAGCTTTGCTGGAGAATCAAGGTCTTTGGGCAGATGAAGAAGGATATTTAAGAGACGCCTTTATTATTGTAGATAGCATAACCGATTCTCAAATGGCTAGAGCAGTTGAAGCAGCTGGCGGTGTTGCTGTAGCCTGGAATGGCAATCAATATATTATTCCTTATGCGACTTGTGGAGTGGCAGCAGTAAATGCTAGAGCGATAGGACCTCTCTTCCGAGCCTGGCGAGAAGGTGGTCGAAGAGCTGTCCGGGAAGTCGTTGAATCAATGCCAAAACCAAGAGATTCTAAAACAGGTCCATATTATCACTGGTTGACAGGTAGGAATCTAGGGTTTCATCAAGAAGTTCTGACAATACATCAAAGACTAAGAATAGCTTGCCGTAGCGCAGAAGTCGCACGGCTAGGATAGTTCGAACATTTAAGATAATAAACCTTGGGGCGGAATTCCCAAGGTTTTTTATAAAACCTTGCCAAATTAGAATATTTCTGCTATAATTTAATAAAGTACATTTCAAACCGGAGGGAAATATAATGATAAAAGTGAAGGCGGGCATTTTTGACTATAACGGTACGATTTTTGACGATCTCGAGTCTATGTTTGAACGAATAAAATGGATTTTTCGCTTTCTTGGTAGGCAAGAACCAACCATCGAGGAATATAGAGAGGAGATTAGGGCAGACTTCATGGAATTCTACCGAAAACGTGGTGTCTCATTATCACGTCAAGCTATAAATAAACTTCTATTGAGGGCGCCCGGTATTTATCCTGCGTCAATATTCGCTGAGGTTACCGCGACACTCGCATGCCTTTCAACGGTAGGAGTAAAGCTCTTCTTAGTGAGTTTTCGTGATATCCAGGCACTTTTAGATGAGATAAATAATCTTGACATACCGCAGTTCTTTGAGGAAATTCACGGTAGTGTAAACACGAAGGAACAAGCTATTAAATCCATTCTCTATCGTCACGGATTCCAGCCGGAAGAAGTATTTTTTGTGAGTGATACCGAAGATGATATAAGAGTAGGAAAATCTGTTGGTTGTATCTCCGTCGCTTATCTTCGTGGTTATCATAGTCCTTCCCAGCTTTTGGCCGCGAATCCAGATTTTACAATTACTGGAATAAATGGATTGTTGCCAATTTTCGCAGACCCATATTTCGAAGAATACGGGAATACGATAGAAAGAAAAATACGTTGGTAAGTAGGAAGGCCGTCCTTCAAAAGTCTTTGAGTCTTAACTCGAGGACTTTTATTTTATCGATAGTTGAACTGGGGATTTCGTGGGGATAAATATAAGATTTTAAGCTAATTTAAGATAGGGGTAATTTGTGTTGACGTATTCTCATGAAGTGGGATATAGTGAAGCTGAAAGGGTTGATTGTGGATAAATGTGGGAAAAGTACCTTAAATGGGGGAAAACTCTGAGTGAATAAGATGAACGAAGACCCCACCCTCTATGCAATTATGTATTATGTTTATATCTTGCGAAGAGAGACTGCCGATTTTTATATAGGTTATACCAGTGATTTAAAAAAGAGATTTAAACAACATCAGAATAAAGAAAAAGTTAGGTTGATTTATTACGAAGCTTATATATCAAAAGAAATAGCAAGGGCGAGGGAAAGAAGATTAAAATATTACGGAAGTGCCTGGCGAGCTCTCAAAAAAAGAATTATAGCTTAGAGGGCGGGGTGCTCGTTACATTCGCATGTTCATTGGAGAATATCGTCATACTATTGATACAAAAAAAAGATTAGCTCTACCTGCTAAATTTCGAAGAGAATTGGGTAAAACAGTAGTAATTACTCGGGGTTTAGATAATTGTTTAGTTATTTATCCTTCCAAAGAGTGGAAGATAATGTCAGATAAATTAGGTAAGTTGCCAGCCAGCCAACTTGAGGCTAGGGGATTTGCCAGAATTATGTTATCCGGGGCAATGGCAGTAGATTTGGATAGACTAGGAAGAATTCTGATTCCGGAATATTTAAAAAATTACGCTTCTTTACAAAAAAATATAGTTATCTGCGGTTTATATAATAGATTAGAAATTTGGAATGATGAAAACTGGGAAGTTTATAAAAAGAAGATGGAAAAAGAAGTAGGTGATCTTGCTTCAAAATTAGGAGAACTAGGAATTTAATGAGAATTCATATTCCCGTTCTGCAAAAAGAAGTTCTTGAATATCTTAACCCTAAACCAAATGAGAATTTTATCGATTGTACTATTGGAGGAGGAGGGCATACACTCGCGATATTAGATAAAAATGGACCTAGGGGAAAAATTCTAGGAATTGAAATAGACCCCGGACTTTATGAAAGATTACAAATAGATGGAATCCAACGTTTAATTCTAGTAAATGATTCTTATACAAACTTAGAGAAGATCGTTAAAAATTGTAAATTTAGCCCAGTTTCAGGAACTTTATTCGATTTAGGCTTATCAAGTTGGCATCTTGAAGAGAGCTGTAGGGGATTCACCTTTCTGAAAGATGAGCCTCTGATTATGCGATATGACGGGAAGGAAAATCAACAAACGGCTAGAGATATTTTGAACAACTGGTCAGAAACAGAAATTGAAAGAATCCTAAGAGAATATGGGGAGGAACGTTTCGCCAAGAGGATTGCCAGAGGAATTGTTGATGCTCGAAAGGGGGAGTCTATTGAAACAACTTTCCAATTAGTAGAAGTTATAAAAAAATCATTACCATCAGGTTATTCTCACACTAGAAGAAACAGACAAAAAAGTTATTTCGCTGTTAGAACTTTTCAAGCCTTAAGGATTGCTGTTAATGATGAGTTAGACAATCTAACAAAAACCCTTCCCCAGGCTCTGAAGATTTTGAAGCCAGGAGGAAGATTAGTGGTAATTTCTTTTCACTCTTTAGAAGACAGAATTGTCAAAAATTTTCTAAAAGATAAGGCTGAGGAGGAATTACTTAGAACTTTAACTAAAAAACCAATTAAACCCTGGGAAGAAGAAATCGATTCAAATCCTAGGGCAAGGTCAGCCAAGTTAAGAGCAGCCATAAAACAGTAGACAATGGACAGAAAGTAATATAAAAAATATTAATTTTTGATCCTTTGGTACTTAGATTATGAACAATATCATTACTCTCAATTTACCCATCCCATTAGTCCGTCCGTTACGCTTAAAATATAAATTTAATTTTAAAATATTTTATTTCTTCTCAATTATTTCAATCGGAGCGCTCTTATTTTTATATATATTTCAAATAAATTCAACAATCCAAAAAACCTATCTTCTCCAGGGCTATGATAAAAAGGTGACTGGACTCCAAGAGGGGAACAGAAATCTGGAGATTAATCTGGCTAAATCTAATTCGATAGAAAACCTAGAGATATTAGTTCAGAATTTAAATTATGAAAAGGTTGATAAGATAAAATATATTAAGGTGTTAGAAGATTCAATGGTCAAGAAATAAGATGAAAAATTGGCGTATTAATCTAATTCTATTTATCATTCTTTTATTTGGAGCGACTATTATTGGTCGCTTGATTTTTATTCAAATAATCAATCAAGAATACTGGCAGGCTTTAGCTAGGGGCCAGCAAAAATTTTTTACCGCTCTTTCGCCAGATCGAGGCGAAGTTTTTCTAAAGGATAAGGATAATAATCTTTATAGCCTGGCTATTAATAGAGAATGGGATTTTGTTTATGCTGCCCCGAATGAAATCGAAAAGAAAGAAGAAGTCGCTGAAATTCTTGGGCAAATTCTTAATTTAGATGATATAAAGCCAGAATCGGTTGCGGCTAAAGATTTTATTTTAGATAAAATAAAAGAGGAGAGTTTTTATGAGATAATTAAAGACAAATTGGCTGATCACGAGATAGATGAGATAAGGAGAATAAATTTACCAGGAGTCTATCTAGCCAAGTCAACGGGTAGATTCTATCCTCAAGGGAAATTAGCTTCCCAGGTGATTGGTTTTTTGGGTGGAGACGGGAAGGGACAGTATGGGATTGAAGAATATTACAATGAGATTCTGGCTGGGAAAGAAGGTTTTCAAGAAGGAGAGAGATCGCCTAAGGGTTTCTTTTTACCTTTTTCTGAAAGTTTTTCACCGGCCCAGAAGGGTGAAAATATTATTCTGACAATAGATTATAATATCCAATTTTTTGCTGAAAAATTATTGGAAAAAGCAAAGAAAGATCTTGAGATTGAAGAAGGCCAGATTATTGTTATGGATCCTAATTCGGGTAAAATTTTAGCTTTAGCGAATTTTCCTAATTTTGATCCTAATAAATATTCTGAAATTAAAGACATGGAGGTTTTTCAGAATGGAGCTATTCAAAAATTTTTTGAACCGGGCTCAGTTTTCAAACCAATCACTATGGCCGCTGCTCTGGAGAATGGGAAAATAACCCCTGACACAACTTATGTGGATGAAGGTTTTGTTAAAGTCGGAGGTTCTACAATATATAATTACAACGGAGGAAAGTGGGGCCAAAAAACAATGACTGAAGTTTTAGAAAAATCAATTAATACTGGTGCTGTTTTTGCCGAGAGACAGCTTGGTAACGAACTCTTCTTAGAATACATTCAGAAGTTCGGCTTTTTTGAGCCAACAAAAATTGATTTAAATGGCGAAGTTTTTTCTGAAAATAAAGAATTTAAAAAGGGGTATGAAATAAATTTTGTCACAGCTTCTTTCGGTCAGGGGATAGAAATCACTCCCATGCAGTTAGCTCGAGGCATATCAGTCATTGCTAATGGCGGCAAATTAGTTCAACCTTATATAGTGGAAAATTCTCCCCTTCATTCTGAATCACCTCAAGAACAAAGACAGGTAATTTCCTCAAAGACCGCTTCGGAATTAACTTCAATGTTAGTTAGCGTAGTTGAAAATGGTTTTGCTAACCGAGGAAAGATTCCTGGTTATTTTATTGCCGGCAAAACCGGGACAGCCCAAGTTCCCTGGGCAGCCTTGGGAATTGAAAAATCTGGTTATTCAGATAAGACCATTCAAACTTTTGCGGGTTTCGGCCCCGTTTCTAATCCTAAATTTTTGATTGTGGTAAAACTGAACAACCCAAGGGCTAGTACCGCCGAATACTCCGCAACCCCGATGTTCCGAGAATTAGCAAAATATATTATTGACTATTATCAAATCCCCCCAGATTACGAAGAATAATTATTATTGATAAAATAAGAAAAAGGATTAGAATAATTCTATGAGGAAAAAGAGATTCTCTTTTAGTTTTCTAATAATACTTGTTCTCCTAATTCTGCTTATTTTTATTGCTTGGGAGGTTTTTGAATATAAAAAGAGGGGAGAATTACCAGAAGAAACAGATAAGACTTCAGTTGAGGTGCCGAAAGAACCGAATGGACAAGGAGAAAAAGCGTGTCAGCCTGTTAACTTTACCAATTATGAGATAGCCAAGATAGATAGTAATCCTTTAGAATATAAGATTGATCTAAACGGAGACCAGAAGGAAGAAATTGTCAGAGTTTATGATCAAATTACTAATAACGGTGCTCGCAATCTGCCAATTATATTAAAAATATTTTCTGGGTCGATGGATTGTCTGAAAGAAGATTTTGCTTATACAGGCAGAAAAGATCCAGAAGTAAATCTTTATGAAAACGAAATTGCTGATTTTCAGATACTCCCTAATTTCTGGGGCGACGGAAAAAATGTAATAATGTTGCTTGGAGAACAAACTGCCTATGGTTCAGGTTTCACTATTTATTCGCACTTTTTTTCCTTTAAAGATGGAAAATATCTAAATATAGACGGGCCAGAACTAGACGAACTTTCTAATTTCAAATTTAAGAACGAAGATATTAAAGGCAAAGAGATTATTGTTGCCAGAGCTATTTGGGCAGAAGGTGAGGCCCATTTCGATTATCACCGATATCAATTCGAGGTTTACAACTGGGATGGTGAAAAATATATCAAAAAGAACGCTGGTACAACTAAAAATAAATATTTAGGAGATATTGAGGAAATATTACAGAAGGAACCAGAAATTCTGCTTTCTCCTTAATTAAAAAATTGATATAATCAGAGAATGAAACCTTCAAAGGAAGAGATTTTAATAATTTTTATTTTAGCAGTTTTGATAACTATTTTAAGTGGATTTTTTTATGTTGCTCGGTGCAAAGAATCTCCTGAATCCGTGGAGGTTCAAGGACTACAACTAGTCGCTCCTCCTCCTTGGTCTTGTTTCTGGGAACCCCATGGTTTCCCTCTTTCTTATGGTGGCAGATCGCATTTTCTTTCAGGTTTATTTAATTTTCTTCTCGATGTCCTTTTTTACTTAATTATATTTTCGCTTGGATGGAAAATTTTAAGATCCATTGTCAGAAAAATTAAAAAATAGTTTTAATTAGGTGAAAGGGTAAAAAGAAAATCCGAAAAGCCACATTGCACCCTCCGGGAGATGTCCCCTCCGATTCTAAGGTCAAGATTAAATCTCTTGGCTTTTTGTTTAATCTATGTTAATCTGAAAAAGGCACTTTTTCATAAGTAATAGGTGATGATTCTATGCCGAGAGGAGGTGAGACGGCATGGTAAAGTATCCAAGACAACACAGAATAACAAAAACAATGGGTAGGGGGTTGAGGCCATTGCCGTCTCAATCCCGAGACGATTTTCCTCAAATAGAAATCGAAAAGATGGCAAAAAGAATTGAAAGAATATTAGCCGATAGTCAAATTCCGGACGAACAAGGTAAGTGGCTAATAGACCAGGCTCTATTAGTAGCTACCTATCGGCAAGCATTGACTGCCGAAGATAAGAACAAAATTACTCGCGATATTGATCATCATGAAAAGAAAGGACATCGCTTAGGTCTTGGCGAAAAGGAGATTAGAGCGATCAATCGGGTTGTTGTCCGAAAAGACCAAGACGACCAATTAGAAGAGTTTCGCCAGAGGCTATTAGGTAGGAGGGAGAACTAATGAATCATCACCCTCCTTTTTCTGGCCCCATCGTCTAGAGGCCTAGGACGTCAGCTTCTCAAGCTGGAAACTCGGGTTCAAATCCCGATGGGGCCGCTATATAATAACCAACCCATAGGACTTCTCATCGTCCTTTTTTTATTTTAGAATATAATAATGTCTAAAAATTTAAGAATCTTTGTTTATGCTATAGCTACTCTTTCTGGGAGTATTATTGGAGTTGGTCTTTTTGCCCTGCCTTTTATCACTTTGAAGGTTGGAATCTGGGTAATGCTCGGTTATTTTTTTATATTAGGCCCATTAGTGATTATAATTCATTTACTATTTAGTGAGGTTGCTCTAGAAACACCTGATTTTTTACGCCTCCCAAGTTACGCTAAAATTTATTTAGGAAAATGGGGAGAAAAATTAGCTTTGATTTCTAGTATTTCAGGGTTTTTAGGAGTTATTTTGGCTTATTTAATTATTGGCGGTAGATTTCTAACTTATTTGCTAAGCCCGATTTTTGGAGGTGGCGATATTCTTTACAGTATTTTATATTTTATCGTCGGCGCTTTGCTTATCTATATTGGGATTAAAGCTATAGCTAAAATTGAATTTTTTGCGGTGGTTCTTTTCTCCCTTGTCCTAATTGCTATTTTCTATCACGGCTTTCCTATAATAAGAATAGAAAATCTCTTTATCCCTATAAAATGGCAAGTGGGCCTTTTGTTTTTACCTTTTGGGCCTATTCTTTTTTCCCTTTGGGGGGTAGAGCTAATCCCAGAGATTGAAGAAATACTAGGAAGAGAGAAGTCAGCTCTTAGAAAACTGATACCCGTAGCAATTTTTATCCCTATTATTATTTATGTATTCTTTATTCTATTGGTTTTGGGAATTTCTGGGGGTCTTACTTCAGAAGATGCAATCACTGGTTTAAAAAACTTTCTGCCTCAAAATATTCTAATTTTGGCTTTCATTTTTGTTCTTTTAACTACTTTTAGCTCCTTCCTTACCCTCGGACTAACGTTAAGAAATATCTTCTGGTATGATTTAAAGTTGCCCAAAAATATAGCCTGGCTTATTGTCTTTCTTGTACCGCTCTTCCTTTTTTTTATTGGCCTAAGAAATTTTACTGAAGTGATAAGTTTGGTCGGAGCAGTAATGTTGTCAACAAATGGAATTTTGATTATCCGAATGTATCAGGTCTGCAAAAAGGTTCCTCGATTCTCTCTTCTATACTTTTTAACTTCTTTTCTAATTTTAATCTTTATTTTAGGCATTCTATATGGAACACTCTTTTTTCTAAACGGGAAATTAATATGATTATGATTATTATTCACATCTTAATTTTCCTTATTTCAGTCTTTCTACTATTTTGGTCAGGTTCATTTCTGATCGGTGCCTTATTGAGAATAGCTAAATTTTTATGTTGGCGAGAATTTGTTGTTGCTTTCATTATTATTGCTTTTGCTGCTACTCTCCCCAACTTTTTTGTCGGGATATCCTCTGTAATACATAAGATTCCCCAGCTCTCTTTTGGTGACGTGGTTGGAGGAAATGTCGTTGATTTAACTCTGACTGTAGCTTTGGCAGCCTTTGTGGCCAATGGGCTTCCTGCTGGAAGTAGATTGGCTCAAGGTTCATCAATATTTACCATTTTTATTGCCCTTCTGCCTTTGTTCTTAATATATGATGGAACCTTGGGTCGAGGCGATGGAATTTTATTAATTGCCTCATTTTTTATTTATCTTCTTTGGCTTTTTTCTAAAAAAGAAAGATTTGGCAAAATATATAATGGAGAAAAGATTGAAGCCATTAAAGGATCTAAAATATTTTTATATGATATTGGAAAAATAATTCTAGGACTCGGATTCCTCCTCCTTGGGGCAGAGGGTATAGTTAGGTCAGCCCGATTTTTTGCCGTGACTTTCAATTTATCTCTACCCTTAATTGGGATTCTCGTTGTGGGCCTGGGGAATTCACTTCCAGAAATCTACTTTTCAATTATATCTGCCAGAAAGGGACAAACTTGGCTGCTCCTTGGTGATCTTATGGGTTCTATAATAACCCCAGCTACACTAGTACTAGGAATTGTTGCGCTATTGCGGCCTATTGAAATACCTGATTTTTCACCTTTTGTCATAGCCAGATTCTTCCTAATATTATCTGCCCTCTTTTTCTTTTTCTTCCTTAAAACCCATCAAAAGATTTCAAGAAAGGAGGCGTTTTTCCTACTCCTGCTTTACGTAGCTTTCGTCTTAACAGAACTTCTTAGGGTATGGCTTAAATAATTTTAGGTTTACTGACTAAACTAAAAGAATACCGGGTTTACAAAAAATTTAAAATTGTTAAGATATTATAAGTCTGTTTAAATTAAGGGGGCTTGATCTTTTCTTGAAAATTTGATATAAAAATATAATAACCTCCAAAACAGCTTACAGCTGCTTTAAGGGGGAGATTAATATGAAGAAATTACCCAATTCTACCAAAATTTGCCAGAATCTCCTCAAAAACCTTCCTTCAAAACAAAAGGAGGTTATTGTGAGACGTTTTGGCTTAGAGGGGGATCACCAACAGAGGGAGACCTTAGAATCAATTGGTCAAAGTTTTAAAATCACCCGGGAGAGAGTCCGTCAAATTGAGTCTGATGGCCTTTCTAAAATTAAACCTAGACTTAAAGATTATCAAGATTTTGTTAGAAGTCTAGCTAACTATTTTAAACATCAGGGAGACTTAAAAAGAGAAGATTTCCTTCTTTCCGATCTGGGCGGAGAAAAATATCAGAACCAGCTCTATTTTCTCTTGACCTTAGTTGATAACTTTACTAGATTCGGGGACTCTAGTGATTTCTATCCTCTGTGGACAACTAATCCCAAATCTTTGAATTTTGCAAAGACTATTAATAATTTTTTAATCGGTCAACTTAAGGGAATAAAGGAACCACTTTCTTTTCCTAAGATTTCTGAAATTTATCGACAGAGATTCTCTAGAGATAAAAAAAGATTATCTCCACAAGCTCTTTTATCTTTTATTGAGATTTCTAGAGGGATTGAAGAAGGAGTTGATGGCCTTTTTGGAATTAGAGATTGGCCGGAGATTAATCCGAAGGGAATAAAAGATAAGGCCTATTTAGTATTAAAAAAAGTAGGAAAGCCTCTTCATTTTGCCGAAATTACCTCTCAAATCCCTCAACTAAAACTTGCGAACGGAGCTAATAGAATAAAAGTGGCTCTCCCTCAAACGGTTCATAATGAATTAATCAGAGACCCAAGATTTGTATTAGTTGGGAGGGGTATTTACGGCTTGAAAGAATGGGGATTTATTCCAGGCTTTGTTAAAGAAATAATTGAAAATGTTTTAAAGGGAAGAAACAAACCAATGGCAAAAGAAGAAGTTATTAAGGAAGTCTTAAAGCAGAGGTTGGTTAAAGCAAATACAGTCTTAATGAATTTACAGAACAGAAAATACTTTTTCAGAGATTCTCAGGGGAGATATTTAGTAAAAAAAATTTAATATATTTTATTTAATTAGTAACTCTTATCTAGATCACCTTAAAGATAAATGCGATCTGGATCAGAAAGATTTTCGTGCCAGGAATTTCAGAATTACTGAAAATTTTTAATTTGGATCCTCAAAATTTTTCAGTTCTTAGTTTAGTCTGGCAGATAATTAAGGGCTGGTGGTGGCTGCCCCTTCCCTTCATTTTGTTCTCGGTTTTTAAGTTCCAATACCTTTTCTTTATTAGAAAAAGATGGGATGCTAAAATCGAAAAGATTCTACTTGAGATTAAACTGCCGAAGGAAGTGCTAAAGCCAATTAAGGCTATGGAATATGTTTTTGCCGGTTTCCATGGCATTCATGATCCGACAAACTTAAGGGAAAAATGGATAGATGGTCAATTTCAATTAGCATTATCTCTTGAAATTGTCAGTATTGATGGGGAACCCCATTTTTTTATTAGAACACCAGTTCCTTTTCGCCGGCACATTGAATCTTGTATCTACTCTCAGTATCAAGAAGCTGAAATCTCTCTGGTTGATGACTATACAAAATATGTTCCCCAAGATATTCCTAAAAAAGGCTGGGATCTTTGGGGGGCTGATATGATAACAACGAACGAAAACTGTTATCCAATAAAAACTTATCAGCAATTTGACGAAGGAAAAGAGGCTAAGGAAGAAAAGAGGATTGATCCATTATCCCAATTATTAGAAGGAATGAGCACATTAAGACCGGGCGAACAACTTTGGTTTCAGATAATTGCCAAACCCATTATTGATGAAATACCTTGGACTAAAAAAGGAAAAGAGATTGTTGATAAATTAGTCAGAAGGCCGGCGGCAAAAGTTCCAAGACCGATAGTTCAAGAAGCAGCTGAGGTTTTAATCTTTGGTCCCACTCCTGCTGCACCAGAGCAAAAAGAACTTATTCCACCCGAAATGAAACTTACCCCAGGAGAAAGAATAATTGTATCAGCGATTGAAGAGAAAATCGGAAAATTTGCATTTGATTGTAACATCAGATTTGTTTATCTAGGTAAAGAAGAAGTTTTCTTTAGGCCTAATATAAGAATTCCTTTCGGATATTTTAAGGCTCTCTCTACTCTAAATCTTAATGGTCTCCGTCCCTTAAGGTCTACCATGACCAAGATTATGTGGTTTCTTAAGGGGAGAAGACTTTTCCTTAGAAAAAGAAGGATGTTTAGATATTATCAAAAGAGATGGATTCCCTTTTTTCCTCGGGGGGGAGGAACTTATGTTTTAAATATTGAGGAATTGGCCACTCTATTTCATTTCCCTGGTCGGACGGTTGCCCCAGCTCCTACTATTTCAAGAGTAGAAGCTAAAAGAAGCGAGCCACCACCTGGCCTGCCAGTCGAATAATATTTAATTATGCCCCGTAGGAAACCAGAGGGATTTTCGTGGAAGACAAGAGGGTTAAAATATTTTCTACCCCGTTAGGAAATCACAGGGATTTTTGTAAATAACAAAGAATAATTAAAATATTTTCTAATAAAAATCCCAGATTATTTATTAAACCCTGGATTATCTAATTACCTAGTTTTCAAATGAGATAACAATGGAAAATATTTAATTTCCTACGGGGTCTACCAAAAATCCCGGGTTATCTACAGGGTTATGAATTATACATTGATTAAAGGTCTAAATATAATATCAACTGAAAATATTTAATTTCCTACGGGGTATGAACGAAGATTTAATTCTTTTTGCTGAAACAACTTTTAGAAATGTCAGGAAGAGGTTTGGAATTAAAATCGACGATCGAAGGCGGCATGTTTATGTTGTTGGTAAAACTGGTATGGGAAAGACCGTCTTGTTGGAGAATATGGCAATTCAAGATATTCAGGCTGGCAGAGGAGTTGGCTTTGTTGATCCTCATGGGGAAGCCGCAGAAAAACTTTTGGATTTTATCCCTCCCCGAAGAGTTAACGACGTGATTTATTTTAATCCAGCTGATTTTGAATATCCCATTGCCTTCAATATTATGGAAAAAGTTGATATTGAACACCGTCATTTAGTGGCAGCCGGCATGATGGGAGTCTTCAAGAAAATCTGGCCAGATGTCTGGTCAGCTAGAATGGAATATATCTTGAACAATTCTATTTTAGCCCTTTTGGAATATCCAGGCTCAACTCTATTGGGGATTAACCGGATGTTGGCTGATTCAGATTATCGGAAAAAAATAGTTGAAAAAGTAGGAGATCCAATGATTAAATCATTCTGGGTTCAAGAATTCGCCAGATACACCCAGAGATATGAAGTAGAAGCAACTGCTGCCATCCAGAATAAAGTCGGCCAATTTATTTCAGCACCCCTAATAAGGAATATTATTGGCCAAGTTCATTCATCAATTGACATGAGAGAGGTTATGGATAAAGAGAAGATTTTAATCCTTAATCTATCAAAAGGGAAGATTGGGGAAGATAATTCTAGATTATTAGGCGCTCTTTTAGTTACCAAATTACAATTGGCCGCAATGTCCAGAGTAGATATCCCCGAAGAGGATAGAAAAGACTTTTATCTTTACGTTGATGAATTTCAGAACTTTGCCACCGAATCTTTTGTTAATATTCTTTCTGAAGCCAGAAAATACAGACTAGCCTTAATTCTTGGTCACCAATATATTGCGCAGATGGAAGAAGAGGTTAGAGATGCAGTCTTTGGCAATGTTGGGACACTAATGTCTTTTAGGGTTGGAGCAGAGGATGCTGAATATTTAGAGAAAGAATTTACTCCTGAATTTATGGCTCAAGACTTAGTTAACCTAGCCAAATATAATATTTATATAAAATTAATGATTGATGGATTAGCCGGCCGTCCTTTCTCTGCCGAAACCTTAGCTCCCATCCTAAAACTAGAGAAATCTAATAAAGAAAAAATAATCAGGGTTTCAAGAGAAAGGTATGCAACACCAAGAAAAATTGTTGAAGATAAAATTAGCCGTTGGTCCGGGCTCTTAGATGAAACTGCAAAACCTTTATCTTCCTCAGGTCCCGCCAGGCAATCATACCCTATTCAAAATCCATCTTCTCAGACGCTATATGATGCCCAATGTAGTATCTGTGGCAAGTGGACCAAGGTTGTTTTCCAACCCGATGGCAAGAGACCAGTTTATTGCAAGTCTTGTCGGAAAAAATTAGAAAAAGAAAAAGCCGACGTTCAGAAAAAAGAAGAAAAAACTACTCTTTCCTTAACAGAGGCTTTTGAAAAAGGACCCATTTCATTTTCCTCAAGAAAGCCAAGAGACGATTCTTCAGTAGAAAAAAAGAGGAAAGAGGTTAATTTAGATGAATTAAAAAAAGCTTTAGACGAATCTTTAAATAAAAAAAATGAGAACAATCCAGAACCTCCACAAAAATGAAAACTGTAAGAGATTTTAACTTTGAGAATAAAAGAGTATTAGTCAGATGCGATTTCAACGTTCCCCTCGGAAGCCAAGGGGAAATTTTAGATGATTTTAGAGTTAGCCAGACAATCCCGACCATTAATTATCTTTTAAAGAATGGAGTAAAAGTTATTTTAATGAGTCACTTGGATGATCCTAAGGGTCAAATAGTGGATAATCTAAGATTGAATCCAGTCCAAAAAAGATTAACGGAATACCTAGATTTGTCAGTGTTAAAAGCCCGAGATTGTATTGGCAGCGAAATAGAAAATTTGGTAGCTAATATGGAGCCGGTTGAAATTATTTTATTAGAAAACCTGAGATTTCATAAAGGAGAGGAAGAAAATGACGATAATTTCGCAAGAGAATTGGCAAAATTGGGTGATATCTATCTAAATGATGCCTTTGGCGCCTGCCATAGGGCTCATGCCTCAATAGTCGGAGTTCCTAAATACCTTCCTTCGGGGGCTGGATTTTTACTTCAAAAAGAAATAGAAACACTTCAGAATTTAATAGAAAGGCCAAAAAAACCAATGATTGCTATAATCGGAGGAAAGAAGGTTGAGACTAAGGCAAAATTGATCGATAAAATTTCCGATGTTGCCGACTTTATTATAGTTGGCGGACTAATTAAAAAAGAAATAGAAGAAAAGGGGATAAGCTTTAAATATCCATCAAAAATTATAGGACCCCTTGATAATCTGGGGGCTCTTGATATTAGTCAAAAGACAATAATGTTTTTTAAAGAGAAGATAATGACCGCCAAAACTATTTTTTGGAATGGTCCTCTGGGAAGAATTGAGGAACCGGAATTTTCAAAAGGAACATCTGAAATCGCCAAAGCTATAATTGAAAGCAAGGCTTTTTCTATAGCAGGGGGAGGGGAGACTGTTGAATTTATTAATAAATTGAGCCTAGCCTTAAAATTTAATCATCTCTCTACCGGTGGTGGAGCAATGCTAAGCTTTTTAAGTGGCGAGAAGTTACCAGGTTTAGAAGCTTTAGAATAAGATGGAAAATCAAATCAAAAATCTTGAAAAAGTAGCCAAGAGAATCTTAAAGGCAATTAAAAATAAAGAAAAAATAATTCTTTATGGCGATGCTGATTTAGACGGCATTTCTTCAGTTATTATTCTAAAGGATACGATTAAAAGTCTGAATGGGGAGATAGCTGCCATCTATTTTCCTAACCGAGAAGAAGAATGGTACGGCTTAAATGAGAAGGCCTTAAATTTTTTACAGAAAGAAACGCCGGCTCTTTTAATCACTTTGGACTGCGGAATCGGAAATTTTAATGAGGTAAAAAAAGCAAAAGAGATAGGATTTGAGGTAATTATTGTCGATCATCACGAAATTCTAGACAAATTACCGCAGGCCTCAATCATTGTTGACCCAAAACAAAAAGGAGATGACTATCCTTTTAAGGAATTTGCAACAGCTGGAATAGTTTTTGAGTTGTCAAAAATTATACTCAAAGGTAAGCTTAGCGGAACTCTAGAAAAGAATTTTTTGGAGCTAACAGCTCTAGCCACCTTAGCTGATATGATGCCCCAAGAGGAGGATAATAAATTCTTTATAGAAGAAGGACTAAGATCTTTAGATACGACATTTAGACCTGGTCTGAAGGTTTTCTTTGAGATTGATTCCTTGAATAATATTTCAGTCCATCAAGTTATTCAAAAGATTATTTCAGCGCTAAATACTTCTTCTGTAGTTGGACACTTGAACCAATCCTTTTTGCTTCTGACTACTTCCTCAAGTGAAGAGGCAAAAAATCTGGCCACAGATCTTCTAGAAAAGGCGTACCAGAAACAGTTTAAAATTAAAGAAATAACAGAGAGAATAGAGGCAAGAATTCAAGAAAAGACGGAAACATCTATTATTTTTGAAGGAGATTCTTCTTTGCCTGTTATATCAACAGGTACAGTAACTTCGAGAATCTGCAATACCTATCGGAAGCCTACCTTTATCTTTAAAATAGGGAAAAAAGAAAGCCAGGGGGCAGTTAGAATGCCCTCTGACATTAACGGGGTAAAAGCCCTAATAAATTGTAAAGAATTTCTGAAAACTTATGGTGGTCATCCTCGTGCTGCTGGTTTTAGGTTGGATAATGAAAATTTAGAAAAATTTAAAGGATGTCTAATTGATTATTTTAATAAACATAAGGATTCTTAGGCCTTAATATGAAAAAAATAATTATCAATACAGATGGTGGTTCCCGAGGAAACCCAGGGCCAGCAGCTATCGGTATTGTCTTTTTTAATGAAAAAGGCCAAAAGATTAAAGAGTATTCTGAATATTTAGGAATGGCTACAAATAATGAGGCTGAATATAAGGCTGTGATCTTCGCTCTCCAGAAATTTAAATCCCTTTTTGGTAAAAAATTGGCAAAGAATACCGATATTGAATTAAAATCAGATTCTGAGCTGTTAATTAAACAATTATTGGGTCAATACAAGATTTTGGATTCCAAAATTCAGCTTCTTTTTCTAAGTGTCTGGAATTTAAAAATTGACTTTAAGAATGTCAAATTAAAACTCATTTCACGAGAAAGAAATAAAGAAGCAGATAATTTAGTTAACGAGGCTTTAGATAACGAAGAAAAAAATAAAAAGCTATTTTAAACTAAGGAGAATATTCAATATAATCAAAAAATCCAGGCTTGCCTGGATTTTTTGATGTCCCAGTAAGCTCATAAGCCGAATTCTGTTTATCCCGTAAAACGGGATTTTTGCGATCATCTCTCTGGGCCCCGCATTGCTGCTGGGCTCAAGCGAGCTACTTTCCCGAGTACATAATATGTTATGTGCTCAGCTTGCTCTTGCACCAGATAGGGTTTACCACGTCAATGTGTCTCCACATGACGAGAAGGGTCTTACTCCTTCACTTTTCACCCTTACCTCTAAAGAACCGGAGATTATCTCATGGGGTTTCTCCCCCATAAAAAACCATGATTTCTTCCAAAGGTGGTATTGTCTCTGTGGCACTTTCCCTATCCCGCCCCCTATGCCCGTTAAACTTTATAAGCTCTTTTTGTTCCACGAGCTTAGGGGGCGGGACGGTGGACGTTATCCACTATCTTCTTCCAAGTATATAAGTCTTATATGCTTGGGGTGTTCGGACTTTCCTCCCCGTTACAACTTAGTATATGTTGGCGGGGCGACCGCCCGGCTTACTAGGACAATTGTATTTTAAGAAATTTAAGATTTTTGTCAATCCCTGCACTGATTTTTCTCTCTTTAAACACAAAAGCCCTTTGCCGTGAGGTAAAGGGCTTTGTCGTCCATGGGTCAAGAAGCTAGCTCTCAAGAAAGCCAGACCTCAAGGGTCCAAGGACTACTTTTCCCGCTAGTCTAACGGGACTTGTAGGGGCGGCAGAACACCCACTGGCTGTCGCCACGACGCCAGAGGTGTTTGGGCTCACCATTACCGCCCCGTAGCAATAGGTCAAAACCTTCGCGATCTAGACAGAACACGAGACGCCCATGTGGACTATTGACGGGTTCCATTCCTATGATGAGGCGTCTGCCCGCCGGTTGATCGTTATAATCAATACGTAGCATGGGACCGACCCATGCTGGGCATTTCTCTAGGTAAAGTTGCTCTGCGCTGGCAAACACTTCGGCGGTGGTTCCACCGCCCTGTTTACCGATGAGCTGAGATGTGTTCAGAATAAACAGTTCGTACTCTTGGTCAAGGTTCGCTTCTACAATCGACTGAAAAAAAATGGGGTGGGACATTATATCCCATGCCCAGCTTCCAATGATAACCCTTCTAGCCTTTAGGGCGTTGAGGAAGTCATCGACGGTCTTTAGATTGACGTCCGGCCTGATTATCTTCCAGACTTTAGAATTGCTTCGCATTGCGTGTTTTCTCCTCCTTTCAAGGATATTCACCATTCCTCTGTTTGACTATCCCGTGGCAGTCATAGCCAGAAAATACCCGTTTATCAGTATCTTTTGGCTATGACCGCTCGCCGCAAGTATTTAATCTATTATATAAAGAGCTGTTTTTATATCTTATATTTTACAATACATCTTTAATTATGTCAAGCAATATGCTGCTGTTGAGAATTTAGTTTAAAATTGCTAGAATTAAAAATTAAGCTATGAATTTTAACCGTATTTTAAATTCTCAGACAAAAACTGTTACATTTGCTGCAATTCTCTTAGGAATATCCTCGGGTATTAGTAGTATTTTAGGTTTGGTGAGAGATGGTCTGCTTGCCGGCTATTTTGGAGCCTGGGGAGAAACAAATCCTTACTTTGCAGCTTTTACAATCAATGATTTTTTTTATAACCTCTTGATCGTGGGCGGTTTAGTTGTTGCTTTTTTACCCCTGTTTTCCGAATACTATTCAAAAGACAAGGAAAAAGCTTGGGAGATGACAAACTATATTCTAAATACCTTTTTATTTTTACTTATTATCGCTTCTTTATTTATTTTTGCTTTTTCACCACAATTAGTAAAAATTGTCGCCCCGGGCTTTGCCCCGGATCAAAGAGCTTTAACTGCTAATCTGATAAGAGTGATGATCTTAAGCCCAATTTTCTTTGGGTTATCTTCAATCTTCTCGGGAATTCTGCAGTATTTCAATCGTTTTCTAGTTTATTCTATTATTCCCATTATATATAATCTTGGTATTATTTTCGGCATATTAGTCCTCTCGCCTCATTTAGGAATTATTGGGGTTGGAATTGGGGTAACTGTAGGGGCAGCTTTTTATTTCTTATTTCAGATTCCGTCAGTTATTAACTGCGGTTTTAAGTATCGCTCTTTGTTCAATCTTAAATATCCAGCCATAAAAAGAATATTTTATCTGGCTCTGCCTAGGCTTTTTTCTATAACTTCCCAACAGATAAATCTTATTATCATCACAGCAATTGCTTCAACAATTGTTGGTGGGATTACCATCTTTAATTTTGCAAATAATATTCAGTATTTCCCAATAGGTATTTTTGCCATTCCCTTTGCCATTGCTGCCTTCCCGACTCTTTCAAAATATTGGGCCCGAAACCAAAAAAGTGAGTTTTTAGAAAATTTTTCTTCCATTCTCCGCCAGATTTTATTTTTAATGATTCCTGTAAGCCTTTTCATTTTTATCTTAAGGGCTCAAATAGTTAGATTAATTCTAGGTACTCTGGGAGAGACGGGAAAATTTGATTGGGCAGCTACTCAACTGACAGCTGCCTCGCTGGGTCTTTTTTCAATCGGAATCCTGGGAACAGCCCTAATTCCTTTTATTTCAAGAGCCTTTTTTTCTCTCCAGGACACTAAAACTCCAACCATAATTGCAATATTATCTGTCGTTCTTAACATTATTTTAAGCTTTTCTTTAGTTTGGCTTTTAAGATTTCCGAATTTTTTTCAATATTTTATCGTAAGAAGTCTTAAATTAGAAGGGATAGAAGATCTCTACAAAATTTCGATAATAGGACTACCTTTAGCTTTCTCAATAGTAGCTATTTTCCAACTTATTTTACTATCAGTTTCCTTTTATAAAAGAATTGGCAACTTCAAACTAAAAGAAATTCTATCTTCAATTCTAAAGTTCTCTATATTCACCATCCTGTCTGCGTTTGTTTGCTATAAAACCCTTTATTTTGTTGATAATTTTGTTGATACAGATAAGGTGGTAGGCCTCTTCTTGCAGACAATTTCGGCCCTTTTTGCAGGTTTGCTTTTTTACTTTTTACCAGCTTTCTTTTTGAAATTTCCAGAATTGTTCATTTTTATAAGTTCTTTTAAAAAACAGTTCAGAAAGGGAATAATTACTCAAGAAATAGAAGTAATGGAACCATAATCTCCTAAATAATTCGCTTTGTATGGATAATAATTTAAACATTAGGAATTTCTGTATTATCAGCCATATTGATCATGGGAAGTCGACCTTGGCTGACAGATTCTTGGAATTAACAGAGACCGTTCCAAAAGAGAAAATGCGTCCTCAATACCTAGATGCAATGGATTTGGAAAGAGAGAAGGGGATCACTATCAAAATGCAACCCGTAAGAATAAACTATACCCTAAACAATGTAGATTTTATTTTAAATCTGATTGATACACCGGGGCATGCAGACTTCTCTTATGAGGTTTCGCGTTCTCTGGCAGCAGTTGAAGGAGCAATTCTACTGGTTGATGTTAGCAAGGGTATACAGGCCCAAACCTTAGCTAACTTGGAATTAGCTAAAAAACAAAACTTATTGATTGTTCCAGCCATAAACAAAATTGATTTAGTTGCTGCAGATTCAGACAAAATTAATGAGACCAAGAAAGAAATGTCCCATTTATTAAATGTTCCAGATAATGGAATTTTTTTAATTTCGGCAAAATATGGCAAAAATATTGAAGAACTTTTAGGGGTTATAATCGAAAAAATCCCTCCTCCAGGAGGTGATCCTGACAAACCATTTAGAGCTTTAATTTTTGACTCAAAATATGATCCTTATAAAGGAGTAATTGCCTATGTAAGAGTGGTTGATGGTGAAATGAAGACCGGTGATAAAATTTTTTTAATCCAGAACAAAACCAGTAGTGAATTAAAAGAAATAGGTTATTTCAAGCCAGAACTTTTACCATGTGAGAAGCTAAGAGCAGGGGAAATTGGTTATATTGCTACCGGAATTAAAGAACCCGGGAAAGTAAGGGTAGGGGATACTATTGTAAGTCTAAAGTCTACCTCTCAAGGTTCAAGGTTACCCGAACCTCTACCAGGCTACAAAGAGCCAAAAGCAGTTGTTTTCGCTAGTATCTTTCCAGTAGATCCAAATGACTTCGATCTTTTAAAAGATGGCTTGGATAAATTACAGCTAAATGATCCCTCATTTAATTTTGAGCAAGAATCTAAGGAAGGCCTTGGGAGGGGATATCGCTGTGGTTTTCTTGGATCCCTTCATGCAGAAATTATTACTGAAAGATTAAAAAGAGAATTTGGATTAAATTTAATAATCTCCGCCCCCTCTGTTGTTTACAAAATTATTAATAAAAAGGAGAAGGAAATTCTAATTTCATCACCCCTTGATTGGCCAGATTATTCTTTAATTAAAGAGGCAAGGGAGCCGTGGGTTAAATTAGAAATAATTTCCCCCCAGACCTATTTGGGTAATATCCTGGGACTACTTAAAAAATTTGGTGGAGAATATATTGAAAATAGATTTTTAAGCGAGAACCGGATAATACTAACTTATGAAATTCCCCTAAGGGAGATAATCAAAGATTTCTACGATAGATTAAAGGGGGTTACCCAGGGTTTTGCTTCAATGAATTACGAGGTTTTAGACTGGAGATTGGCTAATTTAGTAAAATTGGATATTTTAGTTGCTGGAAAGAGAGAGGAAGCTTTTTCAAAGATTGTGCCCGAAGAAAAAGCCTATTCTGAAGGCAGGGAAATTGTTAAAAAGTTAAAAGAGGCCTTACCCCCTCAACTCTTTTCAGTACCCTTGCAAGCAGCTATTTCCGGGAAAATCATTGCCAGAGAGACCCTTTCTTCCAGAAGAAAAGATGTTATTGCTCCTCTCTATGGCGGTGATTATACCAGAAAAAAGAAGTTGCTTGAGAAACAGAAAAAAGGGAAGAAAAGATTAAAAGAAAAAGGGAAAGTCCGTATTCCCCCTAATGTATTTTTAGAGTTGTTTAAAGGTTAGATTAATCTTTATAATAACTGCTGGTTCTGCTATAATCTGGCTATCGAAGAGGCAATAGAAAACCAATCATACTTAAGACAACTAAAGAAACTATGATAATCCAGATTACTCTTATAATTGATTTTGATTTAATTTTCGCCATCTTAAAATATGATAATAAAAAGAAGAAAGAAAAACAAGGGGTCCCGACAGATAATTTTCTTTCCAATCTTGCTGGGAATAGTAATTCTGGTTGCCGTTGGTTTTCTAATATATTCCAATTGGCAGATAAATAAACAGAGGGCGGATTTAACGGCAAGATTGGAAAATTTAAAAAAGGAGGTTGTGAATCTAGAAAAGCAGAAAGAAGAATTATCTAATAAAGTTCCACAAATCCAAAAAGAAGATTATTTAGAAAAGGAAGCTCGAGAAAGATTTAATCTTAAAAAGCCCGGGGAAGAAATGGTTGTCGTTTTACCTCCTCCGTCGCAAGAAAATAAAGAGAAAACAGAAGAGAAAAAAGGGTTCTTGGAGGAGTGGTGGCAAATAATAAAATCTAAATTTTAAAATTTGCGGGTGTAGTATAATGGCAGTACATAACCTTCCCAAGGTTGGGGCGTGGGTTCGATTCCCATCACCCGCTCTTGAATAATCAGACACGAACTCTCTTTGTTGAGGGGGGAACGAAGTTTCCTTATCTGCGTCCAGAAAATTTGCCCTGCCTTGCGAAAGCAAGGCAGGGCTTTCTTTGGTTTCAGAAAATT
>Ga0315289_10002651_pt1 | contig 27350 bp, 23 predicted proteins | sample YL17G11_40_MG_FD_203452 | JGI IMG/M metagenome (GOLD analysis project Ga0315289, IMG submission 203452) | Sediment microbial communities from Yellowstone Lake, YNP, Wyoming, USA - YL17G11_40 | ecosystem: Environmental > Aquatic > Freshwater > Lake > Sediment | place: USA: Wyoming | collected...
AGACCTCTTTCCCGCTGAGGCTGCAAGGACGGATGACTATTCGAGCCAGAAATCCATCTTGGAATGGATAAATCCTGGTCGATTGAGGGTATTGGTTTCTTGCGGTGTCAATTGCTTGCAGAGGCTTGATTTTGGTGTGCTAAGTGGTCTCTCCACCCCGTTCGGTGACCCGATTGAGAGGTATTGGGATATGTGGTCAGTCCACACCTTCCACCCTGCCATACTTCCCCCCGAATATGCCGACCTGCCAGGGCAGCTCAATTGGTCTCCAGATGAGAACCGCATCGCCTACATTGATGAGAATGGGAATGCGTGGGTAATTAATGTGGACGCCGGCAGCCTTTATCCATTGGATATAGGCCAATTTGGCACAACGACTGAATCCGATTGGTCGTATGACAGCCAATACCTTGCAGTCCAGGTGGACCAGAACCTGATGATATTCTCCTTCAAATGCCCTTGAATATGGAGCATGTATGACAAATACGCGTCTTGAACATGACCTGCTCGGAGAGCGTAACGTCCCTTCAGAACACTATTATGGAATTCAGACCTTGCGAGCGGTGGAAAATTTTTGTATCACCGGTATTTCCATCTCGCACTACCCACGCTTGGTGCATTCCCTCGCCTACATTAAAAAAGCTGCTGCAATGGCAAACCTAGAACTGGGCTTGTTGCCGGAACAGATCAGCCAGGCTATCGTACAAGCTTGTGATGACATTTTACGGGGAGAGCTGCTCTCTGAGTTCGTCGTGGACGTGATCCAGGGAGGGGCAGGCACTTCTACGAACATGAATGCCATGGAACCGGTCATTGCTTACAATCTGTTCACATCGCTGGATATGCTTGGCCGCGCCTGCCGTGCCCTCGCTGAGCGGTGCATCCGCGGTATCACCGCCAATACCGAGCACTGCCGTCAGATGGTGGAGAATAGCATCGGGCTGGTGACTGCTCTCAACCCACTGTTGGGGTATGAGAAAACCAGCCAGATAGCCGAGGAGGCCTTACGTACAGGCAAATCGGTGGTCGAGGTTGTGTTGGAGATGGGCTACCTGACCCAGGCTGAACTGGAACAGGTGCTTTCACTGCACAAAATGATCCGGTAAGGAAGACTAAGTACGCTGGCTATTGCTCCTTAAGAACAAAAAAGCGAGGGGTTAACCCTCGCTTGGATTGATTTAATTGTATTGTTCGCCTTTTGGGTAGTTGTTACTTGGGCATTCAGATATTCGACCGTGCTGGATTAATCATCATCCATCCAGGCTTCTTCATGTGTAGTATTGGATTATAAAGTAACACCTACATTGAAAACTTCTGGAGGCAGCTCGATATTATTGATCGCGAATTTCTCGGCAAACTTGGGGCGTAATCCGGTGGATTTCAAATTACCCATCACACGTCCGTTCTGGATGCCGGTCTGATCGAACAGGAACAGGTCCTGCATGAGGATCGTGTCCCCTTCCATTCCCTGTACCTCCGCTACGTGGACCACTTTGCGGGTACCATCCCGCATGCGTTCCATGTGGATGATCAGCTCGATGGCAGAGGATACCTGCTCGCGGATGGCACGTAAGGGTAATTCAAGACCTGCCATCAACACCATGGTTTCAATACGACGTAATGTATCGCGCGGGCTGTTGGAGTGGATGGTGGTCATTGAGCCGTCGTGACCTGTGTTCATCGCCTGTAGCATGTCCAGAGCCTCTCCACCACGCGCCTCACCCACGATGATCCGGTCTGGTCGCATACGCAACGAGTTGATCACGAGCTGGCGGATGGTCACCTCACCTTTACCTTCTACGTTCGAAGGGCGCTTCTCAAGCCTTCCGACATGTTCCTGTTTTAACTGTAGCTCGGCAATATCTTCAATCGTTATGATGCGTTCGGTAGTGGGGATGAAGGCTGAAGCCACATTCAACAGGGTGGTTTTTCCAGAGCCTGTACCGCCGGAGATAACAATATTTACCCGGGCTTCCACGCAAGCTTTCATAAAGTTGGCCAGCGAGGTGGTGAGGGTGCCATTTGCCACCAGGTCTTGAGCGGTGTATGGTGTTTGTGCAAACTTACGAATGGTCAGCATCGGCCCGATGAGTGAAAGGGGGGGAATGATTACATTAACACGGTACCCATTGGGTAGACGGGCATCCACCATGGGTGATGATTCATCCACGCGTCTACCCAAAGGAGCGACAATGCGGTCGATGATGCGCATCAGATGACCTTCATTTTCGAACACGACTTTGGTTTTTTCCACTTTTCCGAAGCGCTCGATGTAAACATTATCATAACCATTGACCATCACTTCTGTGATGGATGGCTCATCAAGCAATGGCTCCAAGGGACCAAATCCTAGAATGTCTGAGATCACCCAATCCAACAGGCGAGCACGTACTGCCCGGGTATACAGCAGGTTTTCTTCCGATAATACTTTGTTGAACAGTGATTCGATCATCTGGTGCATCTGGGGAATATGCGATAAGTCAACTTCTCCATCTGCTTCAGTCAATAATCGGCGCTGAACCCGTTCCCGGATCATATAGGCATCTGCGGAGATTTGTTCGCTGCCTCCAATGGCTTGAGCTTCAGCTAACGCATCATATTCATTCGTGCCGATTGTGCGTACATTCTTCGCGGGTCGGTTAGTAAACATTAAGTGGTCTCCGTCGTACTACTATGGAAGGGTAGGTATGATCAGCTGCGTGTTTGGGGTTAATCGCGGCTGGTTATTCATCTGGTTGGCCGCCAGGATGGCAGCTACCGTAGTATTGTACCGATGCGCAAGCATGCTGAGATAATCACCGCTTTTGATCGTGACCACGGTCGTTTGGTCATATGCGCGCACCCGGTTGCGTATCACGCTGCGATACGCATAAAATGCACTTTGATAATCACCCACACTGGATGAATATTCTGCATTGGTGAGAGTTTCTGTAAGCGAATTCTGCAATGCAACGATACGCTCACGCAAGCCAATCGTATTCAAAGCATCCTGGTAAATAAGCACTGCTTCCTGGAAATGGTTGAGCAATCCTTGTGCCTCTGCGATCATAGTTTGTGCTTCGAAGGATAAGGATTCCGAGTCTGGGAGCTGTTGTGCTAAAACTGCCGAACGTTGGAAGTCTTCCAGAGCCAGGGCATATTCTCCAGCGGCAATATTATCTGTACCCCTGGCGATATAGGCATCGTATAAGGTCTGGAGGGCTGTACCGTTAGCATATCCAGCTTGCTGACCGACTACATATTCAAGCTGCTCGATGACCGAATCCCACTTGCTGCTGGCAAAATTATCAACCGCCTGGATATAAGCTTGAGCCAGCTGGAATTGTGCTAGAACATTGGGATCATTCGGTCGCACCGCGAGAGCCATGCTGAGATATTGCTCAGCTGATTGTTGAGCTGCCATTGAATCTGGAGCGTTCGCAAGCGCTGCCTGGGCTTGTTTTACATACTCACCGATCATACTGTCTTGAAGCACCAGACGAACCTGGGTGCGTGCTGCTAATGCCTCGCGATCCAAGGGTCGTAATGCCAGTGCATTGCTAAAATATCCTTCGATCTTTCTTAAAGTTTCCAAAGAGGGTACAGGCGAAAGAAGAAGCATCTGAGCAGCCTGGACATAGCTTTGGAATAGATTTTCTTCTACATGGCTGGTTTGGAATGATGGGTCCATCAGGCGCAGAGACTCATAATTGGATACTGCGTCCTCATAACGGCCTTCTGCGAAAGCCAAATCAGCTTGCTGCAATACGGAGCTCATCTCAGATTGAGTTTGCAGGCTTTTGATCTGCAAAGACACATCCCGATAATTGGGCATTTTCTGGCTGATCTCTTTGAGGATATCCAAGGCTTGAGCTGAATCTCCCACCTGAAGCAGGTTCATCGCCTGCGAATATTGAATTTCAACGTCTTTCAAGGCTTGGGCCCGGTCGATGGCGTCAGTTAAACCGGGGAAATCCGGATTTTTTGTTTTGATACTTTCAAATGCCGTCAGTGCTTCATCAGATTTCCCTGCGATGATGAGTTGTTGGGCATTACGAAATTCAATGGTCAGCTGAGCCTGTTGCATATTCTGTGAAAGATTGGACTGTGCCTTTGCAATCTGTCCCTGGATCCAACCGGAATATGTTGAAATCGCAAAAAATGCAACTAAAACGATCAGTAAGGTCAGGAAAAACCGCAGGCTATTTTTGGCTAAATTATGGAGCCTTTTTTGTTTGTTTTCTTCGATCTCATATTCAGATATGTGTGACCGGACTTCCATCTCCTGGCGCAGAGTTCGTAAATCAGGCTGCATGGGGAATTTTTTCTCAACCTCTGCCAGTTTTAAGAAGCCTTCACTCCATTTTCCAACCCAAAAATGTCCCATCGCCTCCTTGAATAACGGAGAATCCATGTACGATCCTGTTTCATTCAAATTCATGCTGCCTCCAAAAAACTTAACCTACCCGCAACGGTGTGCCCATGTTTATAAGGTGTTAAATACCTCCATCAAGGTTGGTATGGCTGGACCGAGGATTACCGCAAGCAAAGCAGGGAAGATCAATATTGCCATGGGTATGAGCATCTTGATCGGTGCTTTCTGTGCTTGCTCCTGGGCTCTAAAACGGCGCTCGATCCGCATTTGTTCTGCTTGAGCGTGCAAGGTATCACTGATGCTCATCCCCAGCTGTTCTGTCTGTAGGATCAGAGCGACAAAACTGGCGATTTCACGGATGTCCAATCTATCAGAAAGGTTCCGCAACGCATCCCGGCGTGTCAGTCCCATTTCCATTTCATTGATGACTCGCCCGAATTCACGACCGATCGGCGTATCCCAAAACTCACTAACCCTCTGCAGAGACTGGTCAAATCCCAATCCGGCTGTGGCACATACACTGAGCATATCCAATGCATCCGGTAAACCTCTTCGAACTTTATTCTGTCTGGAGGTCACCAGGTAATGAATCCACACTTTCGGGAACGCGTAAAAAAAGATTAATATCAATAAGCTGAGAAGGACGTTGATTGTGGTGGTACCTCGCCGGAATATAACAAATGCCAGATACACTCCCAATAATGTTAATGCCATGCTGATGCCATAAAATTCACGCGCCCCCAAGCCCATGGGATTACCTGCGGTGAGCAATTTCCTTGCCAAATTCTCAATGGCTCCGGAGGGCATAATCCGGCCAAAGAAGCGACCGATTCCACGGAAGGCGGGTATAAAAATTCGGCTGCCGAATGAGCCTGTGATCACCCTGGGCTGGATTCGTATGGTATCCGATCGGCCATGAATATCTTCCAACGGGGTTTCAACATACTGAACCAGGCGTTTGGATAGGCTACCTGATCGCATCCAACGCACACTCAAAACTATGAATAATAATCCTGCGATACCCAATGCTATACTGATGCTGATTTGCATTATCTGCATAAAACTTTCCTCATACATCGATCCTAGCTAAACGCCTGACAGCAAAGTTCCCGATTATGACCATCACTGCTGCCCCAATGGGGATACACAATATCTGAGGTTCAAACAGGCGCATCATGTAATCCGGATTGATGAAGAACATGGCAGCTGCCATGGCGACGGGCAGGAAGGTGAGGATGTAACTGCCGAATCTTTGCTGGGAGGTGAGTACTCGCACCTCTGCGAATAAACGCACTCGCTCCCGGATAGTACTGGTTACCGCTTCCAACATAGTGACGATATTCCCACCAACCTGTGAATTGATGTTGATGGCGGTGACTACCAGATAAAGGTCATCATTTTCCATCCTGGTTACCAGGTTGGATAATGCTTGGGTAAGGGATAGTCCCAGACCAATTTCATGCCGAACACGTCGAAATTCATCCGAAGCAGGTGCTTTCATTTCCTTGCTTACCATCTCGATGGCTTGCGGTAGGCTATATCCAGCCCGAACAGCACCAGTCATCAGGATCAATACATCCACAAGCTGTTTCCCGAAATTCAACCGTCTTGAAGAAATCGACCGTTTCAATATTAGATCGGGGATGAAGAAAGCGATGACCGCCAGGCCAATCCCCGATATGAACCTGCCGGAAATCATCCACCCCAGAGCGATAGCCAGAAAGACACCCCCAAATCTGATCAGCACATACTCCGTCTCAGTAATTGGCCAATTTGCACTAGTTAGCTGAAGGTTGAGCTTTTCAGAGGCCAGTCCCGACAGCATGTTATTCATCCGCAACCGTAAGCGTATTAGCCCAGCCCTCCGCCTTTGTCCACTCTGTCGTTGGTCTGATTCATCAGGCAATGTCACATATGTGGCTAGACGGGAACCTATATCCTGACCAGCGTAAAATACATCTCGTAAACCATAGATAACCAACCCGTATGCGATCAGGATGACGATCACAATAACGCTGATTATCACGAGCAAAACAGTAAAAGAGGGCATCTAAATCATCCTATTGGTACTGACTAGCCTTAACCCAGGCGGCTCGAGGCAAGCAATAGATCTCGTCCTGCCTTCTCTCCAGGTACAGGCATGCTTTCATGACCCATTTCTCGCAGGCTAATCATTGTGAGGTTCTTGGCAAGTTGCTGGATCGATTTACTGGCATTACTCCTGGGGTAATACACCAGGAAAGGAATCCCCCGGTTGATACTGCGCAATACATTGGCTGGGTCATTCGCGATTTGGTGATATACCTGATTATGGAGCACAGACTCGATATCTTTGAGCTTAACGCCACCCTCCACACCAGCTTTGTTCAAGATCATCAGGATTTTATCAGCAGGATAAGAAAGGGACCGGCTTAATTGCAGAAAACGGCTGGTATCATGCAAAGAAGCCAGGTCAGGCGTGGTCACTAAACAAATTCGATCCGCGGCATCCATTAAAGTCACTGAGATATCGCTCAGAGGCCCCCCTGCATCCACAACGGTGTAATCATAATAACGTGAGACGCCGACAAAGATGTTGTAGATGTCTTCTGCACGAATCCCCTGGGCAATCTGTACGTTTGATGGTGCAAGAAGGACATGAATCCCAGAAGGGTGGGGGCAGACTACATCCCGGATCAAGCCTTCGTCGAGGTTTGTCGCGTGAGGAATCAGATCCGACAAAGCGTTTTGAACTTTCAGATTTAGCATCACCTCGAGGTGGCCAAAAAACACCTTTCCCTCAAATAAAAGCACCCTCTTGCCTGTTTCTTCAGCCAGAGCAATGGCAGTATTAGCAGCAATCGAAGTAACGCCTGTGCCTCCGCGAGGGCTGTAAAAAGTGACGGAACGTAGCGGGCGAGTGGCTTCGGATACTTGAGTGGGGATATAGGTTTGTGTTTGTTGGCGTCGCCCTTCCAGCTCTGTTACTCGGCGCAGTGTGCTCACCAGATTGATCTGCGAGAATGGTGTGATCAGGAACGCCCGCGCCCCTGCCAGCATTACCTGTTGTGCTACCAATGGATCATTACTAGGCACGATTGCCACAACCGCTGCACTTGGGAACTGAATTGCCAGGTCATCAATGATATCCAAGGTTGATTCACCCTCAAGCTGTGAATCCACCAGCACAATATCCGGCTCGGCAGCACGAATCTGGCGTGCTAACATCTCCTTGACGGCGATAATATCAACCAGGGTAAATTCATTTTGCGCATTCAAGGCTTCGGTAATTTGCTGTTGGGTGGCACCGGGATTACACAGTGCAACAACACGGATTTGTTTGTTAGTCGGACTCATGCTTAAACACCTCTATTTTGATTCATTCGTTTGATTCGAGCATCGATTAGATATTTCCAGGTCGAACTACCTGGGGATTTGTAATTTAAAGCGTTGCAATAAATAGTCAACGGTTACTGGGCTGATGTCAAACAACTCGTTCGAGGTTGGTGAACGCAGGACGATATCAAAGATCGCTCCGGCATCCCGCATGTGCTTCAGCACCAGGGCATCCTGCGAATTTAATGCGAGCAGGTATGCTCTAAAGCGAAGGTTTGATGGACTCGGAGTGGGTTGTGCACCTCCCTGAGTGGGTGCTGTTGTGCCCTCTTGAGCAATCACATCAGCTACGATGGCAGAAATCTTTACCCGTTGGAAGGCATCAAAGGTGAACATGCGGGTAATCTGTTGCTCCTGCTGAGCCGAAGTACTAACACCGGGTGTGGTATTCGTAGGGGTGACGGCTACAGTCATGGAGGCAAAAATGTCAACCGTATCTCCGCGTTGTAATATGCTCAGTGAGCTCATTAAATCGGTGGAAGGGAAGGCCATTAAAACCTGGTCATCTGCAATAATATAGCCGACATCATGGGAAACATTGGTGGGGTCTGCCAGATGGTGCTGGAGCACCATTTCTCCTTGGATTAGATGGACAATAGCAATCTTGCCTAATGCAGACTCAATGGTCAGTAGGGCGTCACGTGGCACCAGGCTCACAGGGACGGTGGCAATTTGAACATCCTCACGGTTTATAACTGCTCCGACCGCTAAATCGTGGGTCGTGATTATGATGTCGGTTGTAGCTTCAACGACTGGGGTCGGCTGGGCAGGTTGAGCAAAGCTTTGCCTAAGTACAGTGTTAATCGCCAGGATGCCCAGCCCAATCAGACCGACACCCACAACTGCGATGATGATTCCGATGAGTACGCGACGATTCAAGGTAACCCTCCTGGGTTAATAGTATTTAATAATCGATTATACTTCGGTATCTGGTGCATTTTGCATACCAGAACCGTTATTAATTATTAGTATAATGGCTTACGAACTTAATTATATGACGATTACCATTAAGGATAAGGAATCAAGATAACGGTAAAAGCACCTGCATCAAAAAAATCACCAGGTCCACCATAACCACCAAGATCTACGTCTTCGAAATAACCCTCGATCGTCTTGTCATTATCATCAATCGAACCATTAGTTACTGCTGCTTCGTGTCCAAGGCAGTTTTTATTATCGGGATATCCAGGTTCAGCAATAAGTTTGTTCTTTGCGGATTGCACACAGGTCACGTGGAATTGAGAAAATGTAATAATATGAAAATTCATATTAGTGCCTGCGATAGTACGATCATCACCAGGTCCATACGTACATGCTGCCCCTAATTCGGTACTAACTGGTATATTGGGATATCCGTCACAAATATTATTAAAAACGGGTAAAACCACATCTTCACCTACTACATAGCTCGCAGCCGTATGGAATATACTGGTTGCCACACCGCTTTCCTCGGGTATCCATTTATGAGGGGGGATTGCGTCAGGAAAGCCATTCTTTATCCATTCAGTTAATTCACTCGCTCCCCCGCCATAACCATCGAGGTCAAGCCAGCTGCGTGCCCCGCCCGTCATCAGCTCATCGATACAATCGTTATTCAAATCGCAGTCGGTAGTGTTTGGATATACATAGGTGCATTTATTAGTGAGTGGATCACGTACATGTTCACTGCACACTAGATCATTTTGGGTGTAACAATAGTCAGGATCACCGACATTTGCATCAGGATTACATGGTTTACCTTTCTCCTTTACCTTCACCGAATCCATTAGGATATATGTACAATCTAAATCATACGGGCCTGAACATATGGGATCAGAAATTTTTATTTGTGCACAGTTATCGCCTGGCACATTCAAACCACCTACAACTGTGGAACGGCATGCCCAGGCTACAGGTAAAACACCCATCCCAACTGGTGTACGGCATCCGGCTTTTGCAACGGCGTGCGGCGACACCTGATCAAAGCCAATCACCCCTGCAAAAAAGGTATTTTTCGTGACCGAGGCAGTCACTATAACAGTGTGATTACTTAGGCTTGCATCAACCTCAGACGGATCATCCGCCCCATTCAATTTAGCATAGTTATTAGCAGTGTCTATGGTATTGGCAATCACATTTGGTTCATCGACGTTTTTACACATATACGTTGCGCCAGCTAACGCACCGGCATCTGCTGCGTTTTGTGCTTGCCGTTTGGCAGCATAGGCATTACCGCCATCCAAAACCAACGCCAGGATGGCTACGAATGCTATGATCCCCAATACTAACATGACCATAGTTTGGCCTTGTTCAGAGATATACCTACGCATGCTCATAAGTCCTCCGCGAATATCATAAAAATATCCTATGGTGAGGGTAGCCACCACTCAGTTCGCATGACAGCTTCACTCGATAAGAGAAGGTGCTTGTTGCATCCACAAACTGAATCTGTTTGTACTGGCACAAAAATATCAACTAAAGGTGTTACTGGAACGAAACAATAGGTAACAATGACATCTACCGTTGGATTGTCCTCACCCCCGGCATATTCAGGAACACCTAATCCGGCTACTACATTCGAAGTAGATAGACCCAATCCAATAGCATAGTTAGTAGCAGCAGCTTTCATCCCTCCCACATCAGCGGTATTTTTTCCTGAGACGACGAGGTAATTAACCGCGCCATACCTTGCCCCCTCCCTGGCTGCATTGTGAATGGCGCTGTAATAATAAACCGCTCTCCCAAAATCAAAGATCACTACCGCTAACAATAAAAAAACTGGGAGGATCAGGGCAAATTCAACCAGTGTTTGGCCCCGCTGTGGTGAGTGAAATAATTTTTTCATGGTAACATCATTTCCGCTGTTCGTGTCAAATTAATAGGGTTGGGGAAAAAAAATTTTAGGATTGGATAAAATTGATAGGTCACAGTCACGCGCACCGGCTTCCCAGAATCGCATTCTAAAGGAGTATTATTTTGGGGTTTCTCTTCATAATCAGGACCACCATTCCAACATTCGATTTTAACTGATGGAGAGCTTCCAAATTCAGTATTGACCGCATTGACAACATTATTACCCGTTGTTTTCCCAGGCCAGAATGTAGCCACCCGGGCACCTTCACGAGCAGCATTTGTGATCGCGATGAAGTCAAAAAATGCACGTCCTAGATCAAATATGCCAACGATGAAGAGAACAAACAACGGCAAAATGAGGGCAAATTCCACCATACTCTGCCCATGCCCATGAAGAATCATAGTTTTACTATACCCATCGGCCATACGAGTTCTTTTCATAGACTCACGATAATATTTATTGCGCAATGTTGCTCCCCCGATCGACATGGGAATATTATCTCTCCTCAGTACATTCGCCTACTTTCAACCGATATAATTTCCCGTCAGAAAGGGGTTGTCAACTAAGTCCCTTGTGAACTAAAAAAATTATATCATCAATCACTAATAATTCATACTGACATTTATGATAGGATTTTTAGAAATTGATTAATTACCCAAACGGCGGAAGTGTTGTAAAATATATTCATTATCAGAACATTAACTCTATGTAATCAAAACGCATATCTCACCATTTCGTTACAGTAGGCTTGTGGAAAGGTAGGAAGCATGTTTTCATACGATACACACAAAGAGCTTTTGGATGCTGTTTGGCGCCTGGCATATATCGCTGAATATCGTGAAGGTGGTAACCTTAGCCATCTCGAGCGCATCAAGGGATTTACTTCGCTGCTTGGGCGTGGCTTGGGCTTATCCCAAAATGAAGTGCAGATTATTTCGATCGCCTGCCAATTGCATGATATTGGCAAAGTCGGTCTCCCTGAAGGATTGCTGCTCCGGCAAGAAAAGTATACCGAAGCCGAGCTGAATAAGATTAAACGCCATAGCATCATTGGTGCTGAGATCCTCAGCAACTCACCTTCTGCTCTTTTGCAAGTGGGTGAAACGATTGCTTTGAATCACCATGAACGCTGGGATGGTTCAGGTTATCCTAATGGGACAAGCGGAGATCAAATTCCTCTTAGTGCGCGTGTGTGTGCCATCGCCGATGTCTTCGATGCCCTTACAACCCCCCGTCCCTATAAGAAAGAGATCTCTGTGGAAGACGCTTCGCGCCTGATCATCGGTGCCAGTGGCTCTTTATTTGACCCTCAGCTGACCGAGGTGTTCAAGGATGAATTTCAAAGCCTCCTGAAGGTAAAGAAATCCATCGAGAATCGCTGATCAAGCAGAGCTGGGTTGAATATTATGGATAGGGGGTTTCAGTCACTTCCCCATTTGAGCGGCTCGTCACCAGGTACCAGTCGGTGACGTGATTAAACCGGTCAGCGGGGTCAAAGATTGGACCGATACTCACCCCATGGACATCACTACTCACCGCATAGGTATACACCGGGTAATATAGGGGTAGAGCGGGTAGTTCCTGGCTCCAGCGAACTTGAAAATTATTATACAAGCGGGTGCGTTCGGTCAGGTCGGTGGTGATGCGTGCCTGTTCCAAATATTCACTCGCCTGCCGGTCATCCCACTTAGAATAATTCTGACCGCTCGTTATTTGGGTCTGGTGCCAGAATGGGTAAGGGTCAGGATCGGGCGAGCGGGACAGGTTCAGGTCCACTAAAGCAGCCTGGTAGTTACGTGTGTCCAAATGCTCAGAAACGAGCTGATCATAAGGTGAGGCAGTTAATGTGACCTGAACGCCCAGGGATGCCCAATCACGTTGAATAGCATTTGCTAGGGGTGCGTGCTCTGGATCATCCGGGTAGAGAAGCTCAAAGGATAATTGCGTGCCATCTTCGCTTGTACGTGTATCTCCACCCGATGCAGGGATGGTGAAACCAGCTTCTCGTAATAGATCAATCGCCTGGTTTGGGTTGTAAGAATAATGCTCGATACCATCATAATATGCCCAGGTGCTGGGGAAGATTGGACCATCTGCAAGGATGGCTTGCCCACTTCGAAGGGTGTCTATTATCCCCTGGCGATTAAGTCCCTGCATGAGTGCTTTACGCACATTCACATCCTGGAAGAATTTCACTGGTGGGTTATCCAGGTTGAGCAGGATCAAGGTCATGGCTGGCAACCGGGTAGTAAATAGGTTGAGTGCCTTTTCCGTTAGCACTTTAGGCAGGATGTCTATGGTCACATTTCCGATACCAGCAATATCACCAGCCTGATAGGCAGCGTATGCTGCAAGGGAGTCTGGGTAATAACGCAATGCAATTTGGTCGATGTAAGCCCCCTGGGAATAGTAATCTTTGAAGGGAGAGAGTACAACTCCGATGATCTGACCTTCGTTGGTGATCAGGTGGTCGAAGCGATATGGACCACTGCCGATGGGTTGCAAGTTGAAAGGATCATTTACCAGATCCGCTAAGGTCAGGTCACCTAGCAAATGGGAAGGCAGCACACCAAAGGTCAGGTAATCCAGGAAGGGTGCGAATGGTTCGGGAAGCTTGAATTGAACAGTCTTGGCATCCAAGCGGGTGATCTCGATTTGCTTCCAGAATTCACGGATATCAGCCGGTAGGGGTGAATCAACCGAGCTCATCATTTGGATGGTGAAGATAATATCGTCACTCGTAACCGGCTGCCCATCATGCCATACAGCCTTTGGATTAAGCGAAAAGTTATAAATCGTGCCATCCCTTGAGATTCCCCATGAGGTGGCCAGATCTGCTTGAGGCAAACCACGATCGTCAATTCGTAACATCCCGCTATACAGTAAACGGTCCACGTCCCTGTCTGCTTCATTAAAAAAATCTAGGACAGGGTTTAAGCGCATAAATTTCCCTACCAGACCCTCCGAATAGATCCCCCCTTCTACCGGCTGAACCACAGGGATTGTAATAGGTTGCAGGCTGTCTGGTTTTTGGTTGATAAGTAGGATCGAGATAGCAGCCAGTGCAATGATCGCAATCAATAATGGCCAGCGTAATTTTTTCATGGGTTCAATATTATCATGGCCTGAAGACAATAATAAAAACAAAAAGCGCTTCGGAATTACTGCCAACCCCCTCGAAATTAGGTGGTTGGAATCGATCCTCTGCGCTCAATGATAGAATGTTATGCTAATTTTACAGATAATACAGCTAAGACAAAGAACACTACACCCAGGGCAATGGTGACATAGAACAAGGTTTTTTCTACGCCTCTGCGTGCGGTGAAGATGCCACCCGTATCAGCGCCAGTCAGACCACCTAGGCCTGCGCCTTTACTTTGCAGGATGACGCTGGCAATCAGCGCCACCGAAACGATGACCAGTGCAATATCAACTACGTTGCCCACAACCTGCCTCCGACTAAAAATTATTATCTTACTTAAAACGAATTCACTTTACGCGAACCTGACGCTTAAGCTTGCGGATTATACCTTTGGTTGGGTGAATCGTCAAACCCTATGGATATTGGTGATTAATTTTCGAGTCATCAGGAGTATATGGTGAATTAGCATTTTTAATGATCTCAGTTTGTTGTTTAGTTACCCCTCTACGCCATAATAAAATCGTCAAAATAACCAATTCCACCATAGGTAGAATTTCTAGCAAGCTGGATGCAAAAGTGATTCGATTCCCATTTGGATGTAATAAATCATTGCCACGGTTTAATATAAAAATTACCTCAGCAATATGGTCATTGAACAAGAAAAGCATAAAAGCGATGATGATGAATAGTATCGTTGGCCAGGTTGGGAATGAATGATCTGACAAATTAAGCGACAATATAGCCAGGCTGATGATAATCATCACATAATAATGGTCCCAGGATATTGGGCTAATTGCGATGATCACACACACTAATATAGCAAAAGCTATATCTCGATCTCTAGATCGTATTGCCCATATCAGCCCTGCTAACAGAAATGCAGCTGCCAATCCTGCTGATACTAGTGGAGCTATTTGGGGCATGTTTACCAACGGGGGTGCGGAGACGAAATCAACGCCGTTTGGTTGAGTTCCTTCAAATAACCGATATCCGATTGACCATAACGAATAATTGGTCAAAAACGATTGGTAAATTGTTGCCACCTGCCTCGTCACTTGGAGGTAATAATCCATAATTGGGCCAAATCCCATTACCAATAATGCAATTAGGTTCAATCCAATCGCGGTCAGGCAGCTCGTGAGCAATGTTCGCCAATCCTTTTTTAAAGCGAAATAGATAATCAATGGCCACGCGAACATCTTAATCGCTACAGATAAACCGATCAGTACACCCGCTAGGATCTTATTCTCTTTCCGTAATGCCAGCAGTGCTGCCAATAGCAGTGTAGTTAAAAGGATGGTAAGCTGTCCGTATAACAAATCAACCATTACCGGATACCAGGCAAGTAATAAAAATAATATAAAAATCGCATGAACCCATTCCACCCGTCCTCTCCACAGGGTGGTTAGCATGCCAGCTATCGCTATCAGGCCTACCACCTCAATAACAAACCATACAACGATGACATTATTGAGGCTGAACAATAATAACGGCGTGGATAGGATTGCTACAAAAGGTGGGTAAGGTGCTGGATGGGGTAAGAATGAGAAATTGCCGATAAACATTTGTGCTAATTCATTTAACGGCAAGTAAGGATTCACGCCTGAAATTAGAGCCTTCGCCATTAAATATTCTTGGAAAATGTCTCTATCTTGGTAGGTTGCTGGAGAACCAATTAGAGCTAAGATGATTCTCAATCTCGCTAGTCCTAGTAACACAACCACCCCAACCAGTATATAACGCAGCACAACCATCAAATGTGCTTTAGATTGAAACAGGTTTGTCATCACACGTTGCATGGTGTTATTTTAGCAGGAATATTCAACGGATATATTGTATGAATTCATGTTAAGGGATAATTTCTTTGCTTTCCACTTATCTCACTACGCCATAAGAGGACGCTGAGGATAATAATTTCCAGCATGGGAAGCCAGGAAATAATGCTAGATGCAAAGGTGATTTGGTTCCCATGGGCTTGTAGCAGATCCTTACCACCGTTTAATAAAATGATAACTGTGCTGATTCGATCATTGAATAGGAATACCAAGAGGACAATGATAAAGTAGATTAGTGTCTGTGTAGCCGGAAAGGAATGCTTGACGAGATTATGTAACATCACAACCAAACTAATTATTATTATTACAAAATAATGATCCCAAACAATTGGACTGATGGCTACAATCAGGCTCACCAAAATGGCAAACGATGTCTCTACATTGCTTGATCGGATTGCCCACACCATGCTGACTGCCAGAAATGTTGTTACTAGCCCTATTGAAGCCACTGGAGCTAGACCGGGTAAGTTAATTAAGGGCGGAGCATGAAAATTAGCTTCAAAGATTGCAGAGTCGGTTCCTTCAAATAACCTGTAACCTATGGTGAACATCGAGAAATTTGCCCAAAACTTATGATAGATTTCGAGTACTTGAGCACTTACACGCAAATAATAGTCCATAAAAGGACCAATTCCCAACATAAATAAAGCTACCAGGTTCAAACCCAGTGTGGTGAGGCTGCTGGCGACCACCGCGCGCCAATCTTTTTTTAGTATCAGGTAGATGATCAAAGGCCAGGTTATCAATTTTATAGCGACAGACAGGCCAATGAGCACTCCGGCCAAAACCCTTCGGTTTCTTTGCAGTGCTAATAATGCAGCCATCAGTATTAAGGTGAGCAAGATCGAGAGTTGCCCGACCCCAAGATCAGCCATGATTGGATACCAGGCTAGTAAAATAAAGAATGAAAAAATCACCCCAAACCACACCAACCGCCCTTTCCATAAGATGGTTAACATGTAGGCTATCATTGCTAGGCACACAATTTCAATAACGTACCATGCAATGATGGAGTTGCTGATATTGAGCCACAATAGTGGAATAAAAAGGATGGCCACAAAAGGTGGATAAGGTGCAGGGTGAGGAAAGAATGGGAACACTCCAACAAATTTTGATGCCAATTCATTTAATGCCGTATAAGGGTTCATGCCAGACATCAAGGCTTTGGTCATTAAACATATCTGCAAGATGTCCCGTTGTTGAAAGTTCTCAGGGGAGGTGAGCAGGATCAATGTGACTCTCAATCTCACTATCCCCATTAAAATAATTGCCCCAACCAGCGCGTAACGCAGAACGATCATCAAAGGCGCTTTGGATTGGTAGATGTTGGTTAATACACGGTACATATTGTTATTTTAGCAGGGATGAACCAAATTACCAGTCATGCTTGCAGTTTTGATAGGGGATATACCATTATATTCTTAGCTTTCTCCCGCCGAGCAAGGCAATCTGACTAGGAAACCCAGCTATAATAGTAAAGCTTCCAAGTTAGAGAAAATGTATGCACGAGATTATTATCAATTTACATATGCACTCCCATTATTCCGATGGTGCTGGCTCGCATGCTGATATTGCTGCTGCTGCGATGAAGACGGCTTTGGATGCGGTGATCGTCACAGACCATAATGTGTTGGTCAATGGACCTGCTGGATATTATAAAGAAGGAAACCGGCATGTGCTCCTGATGGTTGGGGAGGAGATCCACGACCAATCACGTAATCCCCAAAAAAATCACCTCTTGGTATTTGGTGTACAACGCGAGCTGGCAACCTACGCCTACGACCCACAGTTCCTCCTGGATGCCGTCGCAAAGGCGGGAGGTCTATCATTTATCGCTCATCCAGTCGACCCTGCTGCACCTTCCGTCCATGAAGGCGATATCTCCTGGGTGGACTGGAACGTACAGGGGTTTACTGGTCTCGAGCTCTGGAACGGATTCTCTGAATTTAAACCGCGCATCCGCTCCAAACTGCATGCCATTTACTATGCTTATTTTCCACGCCGCATTGCGCGAGGGCCTCTGCCGGAGGCAGTGCGCAGGTGGGATGAGCTTCTCTTTACTGGGAAAAAGGTGGTCGCGGTTGGTGGTTCCGATGCCCATTCGCACATGATGCATCTCGGACCATTACGACGGACAGTATTCCCCTATGAGTTCCATTTCAGCACCATCAATACACACGTTTATGTGCCTCGCCCACTTGGTACGGATGCTGCATCAGATACCAGCATGATACTGGATGCACTCCGCAATGGGCATTGCTTCATCGGGTATGACCTGCCCGCCCCAACACACGGTTTTCATTTTATCGTTCGTGGGCTGGAAGGGACAGCCCAAATGGGAGATGAGCTCAACAGTAAAGGTGGTGTGACATTCCAGATACGTCTGCCCAGGCGTACAGAATGTGTGCTGCTCAAGGATGGCAAGCCTGTGCGCACCTGGCATAGCCATGACCAGTGCACTTACATCACCACCGTGCCTGGGATCTATAGGGTGGAGGCGTATATTCATTACCTCGGACGAAGACGGGGGTGGATCTATAGTAATCCGGTGTATGTCAGGTAAAAATTAACCAGCAAAAACTTAGTCTCTGTGATTATCGAAAGCAAATAATATAGCTAGTATTTAAATCTAAAGGTAAAAAAAGGTGGAGATGTAGTTTATGGATAAGACTGCTAAAGTAGTTATTGTAATGCCTGCGTTTAATGCGGCAAAAACACTTCAACGAACTTATGAAGAAATCCCTTCAACATACCGTGGTCAGATTATTTTAGTAGATGATGCTTCATCGGATAATACGGTTGAGGTTGCTAAAAACCTTGGTATAAGAGTAATAAAGCACTCAAAAAATATTGGATATGGTGGCAATCAGAAAACTTGTTACCAAAATGCTTTAGCAGATGGAGCCGATATCATTGTAATGATCCACCCTGACCATCAATATGATGCCACAGTTATTCCCCACTTAGTGGAACCACTGATTAATAACCGTGCAGATGCTGCCTTTGGATCGCGCATGCTAGGAGGGCATCCCATGGAAGGGGGCATGCCTCGCTGGAAATATATAGCCAATATATTTCTAACCGCCTTTGCGAATGTGGTTTTTCAGCGTTATCTGACGGAAATTCATTCGGGTTTTCGTGCTTATTCAAGAAAATATCTCGAGACAGTCCGTTTTGAAGATAATAGCAATGATTTTGTCTTTGACACTGAAATTATCGCTCAGGGTATGTCATGCAAACTTTTTTTTACTGAAGTACCAATTTCTACAAGGTATTTCCAAGGAGCATCCTCAATTAATTTTCTGAGGAGCACGCTGTATGGTTTTGGCATCCTTAGAGTGCTGTTTCGCTATACTCTACATCATTTAAAAATCATTTCTATTAAGCAATTCACTCCCAAAAGCTGACCCTAAACATATAAATTACCACCCCCTATATTTCTGAATGAATAAATTATTTATAGTTCAAGTTTGTCTGATTATGGTATATCATATAACCACCAATATCGGCATCCAGCAGGAACAATCCCTTCGCAGTCACATCATCGTATAGGTGCCAAAACTTTGCCATTGGCCCAACCACCAGGAAGTTTGGATCTGCTTCTAATGGATCATAATCAATTACAAGCTCTGGATCTATCATTGTTTTTCGGTTTAATTGCATACTGACCAAGTCAGAAGGGTAATGATAATTTACCTCCGGTGCCAGAAAAAACAGTTCACTCTCAAAAGATTCCACCCTTGCTCCAGCAGGAATGTGGTTACTTAGATAGGTTGAGGCTAGTTCGGGGTTTGGATATGAAGCCACTAAACCATCGCGCAACGTACCCATAGTTGTTGCGAAAGTTATACTTAGGGCAATTACAAAGACGAAGGTCTGTGAATTAAGTCGGTTAAATTCCCGACCCATCAGCAACGCGCTGATACGATGCACAACCAAGCGTAAGTCAAACCCGGCAGTAAGCTCATCCAGGTATGCCGCAACGAATATGCAACCAATAAAAAAGGGCGGAAACATGTACCGTTCCCACCACATTGCCAGTGCCAAATACCATACCAACCAGCTTGCCCCCAGACCCCAAAGCGCGGCTCGTAAAATATTCTTGCGAACCTCTTTAAGGCTTATAAGCGCAATGTCAGCATTCCGTCTAACCAATAAAGTTCGTATGGTGCGCCATCCTGCCCATGTGAACCCTAGCAATTGAGGGAACGCAAATAAGAAAACATGTAGAAGCGCCAGCAAGCGTATCGGCCATGCTAGCACCAATACGATTGTATTGAACAATAATATTGTCAGTGCTGGATCTTCAAATGAACCAGGCATGACAATATTTTGCGCTAAAAGGATAAAAGCAGCGACTGCTATACTCCCAACTGCCACCCCAATCAGGATCTGCGTCAACCGTCGTTGGTGATGAGTGACAGACATCCATATAGCCAGAGCGATCGATATCATCCAGAAAGGTGACACCTGTAGCTTGGCATGCATAGCCACCCCAAATAACAAAGCCGCGCCCACACTCCAAACTAGGGAGCGAGTGAGTGCAAGCCAAACCATGCTGTAACCCCCTAATAGATAAAACATCATCGGCATTTCGGCTAAAACCTGCCGTCCGATTACAATTGGATGGAAATATAATGGCGAAAGGCAGAGCATCAAAAAAAGGGTAGCAAACCCAGTCCTTCTGTTGTACATTTTGCTGCTTAAGAAAAATGCCAAACCCAATGACAGCAATGTAAAGACGACCCCGGGTAATCTGCCTTGCCATGTACCAACCCCAAAAATTTTCATGCTCAATGCGACTGGTACGACCACAGGAAAGCGCACTGGAATGCGTGGGGGAACGGGTAGGCCGTCCAAATAATGCCCCAAGTGTCCATGCACTATCCAATTTCTTGCTGCATCAAGTGTCCAACCCTCGTCCCACCAAACACTAGGAAAATCATTAAGTCGGTAAAGAAGCAGGAAAAGAAGGAGTGAAATCAATAGTGCCCAAAATACTCCATTTAATAAACGCTTGTGATGCGAACGGCATATTTGTTTAATCATATTAATCAGTAAGCGATCGATTATTGCTTGAGTTTGTATGCTTTAGCCACCCACTGGTATCCAAGCATTGTTGGCCACCATATCGTCAGCTGGGTAAGAATTGCATACAATCCTCGCCCAATAAAATTTTGGACGAAGAATGGATCTACTAAATCCATTGGAATCGGTGTAACTTGCATTTTTTTTACTTCCAACCCGGCATTCTGTAAAAGGTTTAAAAACGATTTACGCGTGTAGAAGTGCAGGTGCGTGCGATCCAAAATTCCTCGATCCGAATAGTCAAAGCGTCCAAGCAGCAGGTTCAATCGGACCCAAATATTAGCTATGTTTGGCACAGAGACTATGATAAGACATCCATCAGTTTGCGTTGCCACTAATCGCCGTAATTGATCTGCTGGCTTGACAAGATGCTCCAAGACATCACCACACACCAAAGCGGCATTACCTTCCAAAAAGGCATCAGGGGTTTGCTCAAGGCTTCCAGCATACATTTCTGCGTATAAATCGCGCCCATCGCCCAACCAATCAGCTTTTGGTTCGATTCCCCGCATATAATATCCTCGCCCGGCACAAAGTCGTGCCAACATACCCGAGGCGGCTCCAACATCTAATACCCGGGAACCTTTTGGCAGTCCTTCAAGCATGGATGCAATCCGTGAATGGCTTGACCACTTATTCAATTTATCCAAGTAAGGATAGTTTGTTATCATTGATATGTAATTATTCTAAATTAAACTTTTCTCAGCACATTTATTGTAGATTGGAATATGTTTAATTCATAAGCATTTTTCCAGGAATTGATATTTTCTAAAGTTGCCGCGTGGTAATTAGCATATATCGTCATCAATGTGATCTGTTATGTGTATCCAATGCGATAGAAGTGATAATTGCTAATATTCTTCTTTTTAAATGAAATCCCAATAATTATAATATGTAGGGTCATAAGGTATAAATTAATTTAGTTATCAAAATAGAAATGCAATATTCGTACCCGCAGTTATTTATCTCTCCTAGAACTGACCTTCGGACAAAACATCGGACAATTATAAAAAACCTTGTCATTGCGAAGCGCAAGTGTTCTTCTTGCGCTGTGGCAATCTCCATTTTGCCGTTTTTTTCAATGTGCAGACCCTACAAATTAGCCGCTTAAGATGCAATGTCCGAATTTTCGTCCGAACCTGAGCTAGAACCCTTGTTCTACTTTCAATTTTAAGGTATGATAATAGTCCTGTTTTTTGATTATATTGACATCATTTAATCGAGTTCATATGCCCTTCAACCTCCAAGCCCCCTTCCATCCCACCGGTGACCAGCCGGAAGCCATCCGCCAATTGGTGGATGGCATCAATAAAGGCTACAAACACCAAGTGTTGCTGGGTGCCACTGGCACCGGAAAGACATACACCATGGCGCAGGTCATCACTCAGGTCCAACGCCCGGCATTGGTGATGGCGCACAACAAAACCCTGGCCGCCCAGCTCTACGCCGAGTTCAAGGAGTTCTTCCCCGACAACGCCGTAGAATACTTCGTCAGCTATTACGATTACTACCAGCCTGAAGCCTACGTTCCCCGTCACGACCTGTACATTGAGAAAGAGACCGAGCGCAATGAGGAAATTGAGCGCTTGCGCCTGGCTGCCACCACCTCCCTTATGTCGCGCCAGGACGTGATCATTGTCGCCTCCGTGTCTTGCATCTATGGACTGGGTAACCCGGCTGAATACGGGCGTGTGGTGATCAACATTGAGAAGGGTAGGATCTACCGCCGTAACGCCTTGTTGCGTGATCTCATCGAAAGCCAGTATGAGCGCAACGATATGGAGCTGAAGCCCGCCACCTTCCGCGTGCGTGGTGACACTCTTGAAGTCATCCCCGCCTACCAGGACCGCTTCGGATACCGTGTCACTTACTTTGGCGATGAAGTCGAGCGTATCGTCGAATTCGACGCCCTCACCGGCGAGCTGCGCCATGAGCTGGACAATGTCGCCATCTACCCGGCCAAACATTACATCGCCGCTGAGGATAAACTCAAGCAAGCCATCCTGGATATCGAAGTCGAGCTGCAAGATCGAGTTAAATATTACCGTGAGCAAGATAAAATCCTGGAAGCTCAGCGGATCGAGCAGCGCACGATCTATGACCTGGAGATGCTGCGTGAGATTGGCTCCTGTGCTGGCATCGAGAACTACTCGCGCCATCTCGACCAGCGTGCCGCCGGCACCCCACCCTGGACGTTGATCGATTACCTCCCCCACGATTATCTGCTCATTATTGATGAGTCGCATATGTCCATCCCCCAGATCCGAGGTATGTATAACGGCGATCGCTCGCGCAAGGAAACCCTTGTCGAGTATGGCTTCCGTCTGCCCTCCGCACTCGATAACCGCCCGCTGAAGTTCAAAGAGTTCGAAGCGCATATGGGTTTTACCATCTACACATCCGCCACTCCTGGACCTTACGAGATGGAGCGAGCCGAGCAGGTGGTCGAGCAGATCATCCGCCCCACTGGATTGGTGGACCCCGAGGTGGAAGTTCGCCCGGTGGAAGGTCAGATAGACGACCTGATTGCCGAGATCCGCAAGCGGGTCGAGGCCGGTCAGCGCACGCTGGTCACCACCCTCACCAAGCGTATGGCCGAAAAGCTTGCTGATTACCTGATGGAGCTGGGTATCAAGGTGCACTACCTGCACTCCGAGATCGAAACCCTCGAACGCGTGGGTATCCTGCGTGACCTGCGTTTGGGTGTGTTCGACGTTGTGGTGGGCATCAACCTGCTGCGGGAGGGCCTGGATCTGCCAGAAGTATCTATGGTAGCGATTCTTGATGCAGATAAGGAAGGTTTCCTGCGTTCGGGAACAGCCCTTATCCAAACCATTGGGCGTGCTGCCCGGCACGTGGATGGCAAGGTCATCATGTATGCCGATAAGATGACCGATTCGATGAAATTTGCCATCGATGAGACCAACCGTCGCCGTGCCAAGCAGGTGACTTACAATAAAGAACACGGCATCGAACCGGTGAGCATTGTCAAGGCCGTGCGTGATCTGACTGACCAGCTAGGCGGGAAAGCTCAGGCAGCTGCCCGCGGTGAACGACCCATTAGCCCAACTCAGATGCCCAAGGATGAGCTCAAACGCCTGATCTCAGAACTTGAGACCCAGATGAAACAGGCTGCCAAGGATTTGGAGTTCGAGAAGGCTGCTGTCCTGCGTGATGAGATCTTCGAGCTGCGCGGCATCCTGGCAGAGGAATCTCACGCCCCACCCTGGGAAAAGGTCCGCTACCTGGCAGGTGAGGAATAATCGACTTATCGATAGCATTAGGTTGGTAGGGGCATTGCTTCTCCCTCTTTATATAATCAACCGCCATCCTATCGAGTGTTGTTCTCCGTATCCATTAACCAGACTGAGTGATCTTTTCGGTATCATTGATATTATTTCGCTAACCAGCAGCACTCCTCCCCTAAATCCCGCTTCTTGGGATTTGGGGGAGGTGGGAGGGGGTTCATCCACTAACATAACCAAATATTATTGTAAATATCTGCTTGCCTGTATCGTGTATATTTTTTGATATCCGCTAATCTGCTATCAAATCCGTTTACAAGCGATCAGACTCTATTCCCGATTTCTTCATACTTCCTTCATAACTCTCTGATAGACTATGATTGTTACCAACCATACTTTATTGGTAAAATATCCATTCGAATAATTACTGGAGGAGTCTCTGATGAAAAAGTTCTTGATTATTGGTTTGATCGTCGCTTTGGTCCTTATCATTGTCGGCGGAGCAGGTGTTGTCTATGCCCGCGTTCGGGGTGTGGCTAATAATACCGCCGTCACCGTAAATACTACTCGAAACGGCGATAAAATCATTCGCCAATTTGGCTACGGCCCTGGTGGTATGATGGGTGGCTATGGTCCTGGTGGAATGATGGGTGGGCGTGGCATTGGTTACGGGAACGGTATGATGGGCGGACGTGGTACAGGTATCTCACGGGGTGTTGGGGTCATGCACGATTATATGATTTCATCCTACGCTTTTTTGGTCGGCCTCACTGTTGAACAGGTGGACACTCGCCTGGCAAATGGTGAGACGCTCAAGCAAATCGCCATTGCCCAAGGCACCACCGAGGATCAACTCCCTGCTCTAGTCACCCAGGTACGTAAAAACGCTCTGGATTTGATGGTGGCCGATGGCGTCATTACACAAGCCCAGGCTGACCTGATGCTCGAGCGCATGAAAAATTATTCGGGACAGGATTTCGGTTCCGGTCTAGGCTTGGACAACTGCCCCATGTGGGATGGTGACGAAGCTCCGCAGCCCTGATTTCTTGTTCTAATCAATAAATTGATCCAGAGACGCGGAATAACCGCGTCTCTGCTTTTAAATTTTGAGTAATTCCATGCAGCTGGCTGATTACCAGCTTCACATCGTCTCCTTGAAGCAGGCGGATCTCACAACCTTCGAGTTGGTATTGGGTAGGCGAATCTAAGCCTAAGGACGCCCAGAAGATATCCATCAGCCTCTCAATCAAGTCATCCGCTGCGATGCGGTTGATCGAAAGCTTTCCGCACTCGCTACAGCGGTGAATCAGCATCAGCTCACCACAGGTCTCCGCTCCGTACTTATTGCGGCCTCTCTTCATCGTCAGCCCAATGGGCTGCATGATGGCTTTACACGCCGACATGCGGTCACCTGGTTGGGCATGGTCGACATGCCGTGACCACAGGCAATATGGACAGTGATTACGGTTTTTCACGCCCGAAATCATCGGGTGTGTATAAACGGCTGCCTGGCACTGCCGGCATGTAAAAACGTCCTCTGGCGAATGCCTTCGCCACCGATCAGGATGATCGTGAGTGGTCTGGTTATAGATTTCTGGATACATCGTACACTTCCCTTTGAAGTTGCAAAAAACTTTGGTAACGGCGTGGACTGATCCGCCCTTCCATCACCGCCTTGCGGATGGCACAGCCTGGCTCTTCGTCATGCTGGCAATCCACTCTGAAGCGGCATTTGCCCACCAGGGGGCGCATTTCCGGAAAGAGTAGCGCCATGTCATCATCGGCGTCTAAAAACCCAAACTCACGCGTCCCGGGGGTATCCACGATCGCACCATCCCCATCCAGTGGGAACATCTCCAGGTTGGTGGTGCTATGACGCCCCTTACCTGTTACCTGGTTGACTTCCTTCACCCGCAAGCCCAATCCTGGTTGTAGGGTATTCAACAGGGCGGTCTTGCCCACGCCCGATTTTCCTACCATTGCCGAGATGCGCCCCTTGAGTGCCGCCCGCATATCTTCTATTCCCACACCGCTAATGGTGCTGGTAAGCACAACCGCGTACCCGATTTGCCGGTATTCCTCGATGGCTTCTTGAAGCTCTCCTTCGTTACCTTTCACCAGGTCCATCTTGGTGATGCAAATCACCGCTGAAATCCCACCCGCCTCAGCTGAAGCCAGATATCGGTCGAGCAAGTTCCACTTGGGGTCAGGCTGTGCCGCCGCGATCACCGGCACCACCTGGTCCACATTGGTCACGATGATCTGCTCGAAGGGGTGGGCCCCATGTGCCAGGGGTTTAGGGACTGCGCTCCTGCGCGTCAGCTTATTCCGTCTGGGCAGCAGCTCGATGATCAGGCCTTTGCCAGCCTCGGCTTGGATATAGCGCACCTCATCGCCCACTGCCAGTGGGTCCATATGCTCGAGCTCCACCACCTTTTGAACCCGGTGGTGTAAGCTGCCTGGGTCGGCGGTTGGATAGATCAGCTGCTTGCGTATGCGATTGGAAAGCTCGCACACCACAGCCTGCCCATCGGTGTGGACGGTATAATTCCCGATTGTTTTTTTGTAGACTACACCGGTGAAGGTGGGTCTGCCATCGTACATGTTCGTAATATTAGCGTGCATTGTAAATAGTCCTGAATAAAACAAAACCAGCCACGTTTGGTTCCCGTGGCTGGTTTGGAATGAGAATTAGTTATTGGTTGCTGTCTATCCAGGGGGCGGGCCGCGCATGCCGGCTGGCAATTCGGATCACTTCCTGAGTGCAGCTTAAACAAAAGCCACGGGGCATGAACGCTCCCGTGGCAGGTAAACCTATCAATGTACGATTAGTTTTATCCCGCGACGAATAGGCGCGCCCATGCGTGATGGTTGCGGACGACCGAGATCATATTAAACATGAAACGCGCTCCTTTCTCTAAAATATTAGACATGCAAGATGAGTTTATCATGAGCGAAATATGCTGTCAAGAGAAAACAAATAAAATGTAAATTTCCCTATTGACTCGCACGGTTTTATTTGCTATTCTGGTATTGCCTAGTCTGATCGATCAGCATTTCTCCAATCGCAGGGTGAAGACCACCGGTAGGTGCAACCCTCCATTCTGATCTCTCTCCTTTTCATGGGGTAAGGTTGCGGGGATTTGATCCTACTCTCCATCCGAATAGAGGGGTGAGTCCCTCATACCTATGTCATTTACATAGGTCAATGTAGTATCTGGTTCGTATGATCTCGGAGGTCAGAATGAACACCAAAGTCAGATCTCCTTTTACGTTGCTGCTAACTATTTTGTTTTGTATCAGCATCTCTACCACCTCCTCCTCCGCTCAAAACTCACCTCAAACACTTGTCGGGGTCACCGAGCTCATCTCCGTTGCCAGCGACGGGACCCAGGGAAATCGCGAGTCCTTTACTCCTTCTATCTCTGCCGATGGACGCTATGTGGCGTTTGGCTCCATGGCTACCAACTTGGTGGTG
>Ga0315289_10002654_pt1 | contig 27344 bp, 23 predicted proteins | sample YL17G11_40_MG_FD_203452 | JGI IMG/M metagenome (GOLD analysis project Ga0315289, IMG submission 203452) | Sediment microbial communities from Yellowstone Lake, YNP, Wyoming, USA - YL17G11_40 | ecosystem: Environmental > Aquatic > Freshwater > Lake > Sediment | place: USA: Wyoming | collected...
TTCCACGACGGCAGTGGATCCGCCGATTGTGCGGCGGCAATCCCCGGAAAGAGACTGATGGCGCAAATCAGTGCCAGGATTGTCAGCTTGGTTCGCCGCATTCCCCCCTCCTTCGATTGTCGTGTTCATCTCCCGATCACTGCATCTTTCCAAGCAGCTCGACCAGAACCTGGTCGTACTCGCTCAGTCGGACGAAGCCCATGAGGGGGTACTCCAGGTTGAGGATGACGAACAGGCTGAGGCCCATGATCATGGTGAACCCCAGGACGTGGATCCAGCTCCGGGTGGTGCTCTCGGCCATGCCGAAGCCCGCCAGCAGCGAGCACGCAAGGCCCAAACCAAACAAGAGGGCGTAGATGATCAGCGGAGGATGGATGTAGCTGGCCATGGTCCGCGTGGTGGTGATGTCGATCATGGCGTTGAGCGACGGGATCAGCAGCTTGGCGGCGTCCGCGTGAGCGCCCGGCTCGCGCGTGGCGGCCACCGCCCGGGTCCAGATCTCGCTCTGAAGCCCTTCGGACCGGCCAAGCTCCTCTTTGGCCGCGCCGATATCGGGCAGCTTGCGGTAGACCGCCAAACGCGAGCCCACGTAGTCGCGAAAGAGCGCGCGAAGAGCGGGCTGGGCGCCGGCGGGCAGCAGATCGAGGCGCAGATAGGCGGTGCCGATGTCGTTGACTTCTTCGGCGATCAGTTGCCGCCGCACGTCAACCCTTGAAGCGGCTCCGGAGAACGTGAACGCGATCAACAACCCGAACAGGCCAAACACCGCGCCTTCGAGCGCGCCCAGGCCGGCCATTCCCTTCGCCGGATCTCTGGCCAGGCGGCGGAGTCCCGCCCACCGCCCGATCTCCATCATCACCAGCATGCCGACCAGCCAACTGGCCGCGAAGAGCGGAGCGGATATCACACGATCCATTGGATCTGAACCTCCTTCGCCATCATCGCCTGCGCGGGGGGTTCTCCCCGTCCATGTGTTTGGTTCGCCGGGCCGCACCCGGATAGGACGGGTGCGGCCCGGTCGGTTGAGTTAGTGTTTCGGTCAATTAAGCGTTACTTCTGCGGTTCCGACATCTTCTCCAAGACCTCATCGAGGTTGAAGCTGGCGGCCTTCTGCCGCTGCGGATATTCCTTGAACGTCATCAGGAAGTTACCCACGTAGGCTTGCATGGGCGTGATCACGAAGAGGTGATCCAGCACCCAGTCGTAGTACGTGTTCGAGGTGATGTCCGCCCGCTCGTAGGGGTCGGTCCGCAGGTTGAAGACCTTCGGGAACCGCAACGGGGTGAACGGCTCGGCCCAGATGCCCATGGTGCCCGCCTTCCGCTGCTCCATGAAGACGGCCTTCCAGTTGCCATAGCGCACGCCGGTGACCTGTTGGTCGTCGTTGATGTAGATGAACGACTGGCGCGGACTCTTGTCCGTTTTCCCGGTGAACAAGGGGAGGAGATTGTCCCCGTCGAGGTGGACCTTGTAGGTCATGTTCCCGACCTTGTAACCCTTGGCCAGCTTTTCCTTCACTTCGGTGTCGCCGGCGACGGCCAAGAGCGTCGGCATGAAGTCGAGGTGGGCAACGATCTCGTTGGAGACTTGCCCCGGCTTGATGTGGCCCGGCCACCTGACCATTGCGGGCACGCGATAAGCCCCTTCCCAGTTCGAGTTCTTCTCGCTGCGGAAGGGCGTCATCGCTGCATCCGGCCACGAGTTCATGTGCGGACCGTTATCCGTCGAATACATGACGAACGTGTTGTCCGCGATACCCAAGTCGTCCAGCGCCTTGAGAACCGTGCCGACGTTCTTGTCGTGGTCAACCATGGCGTCGTGGTAGTAACTTTGCATTGGCCCCGCCTGACCGATGCTCTCCGCCTTGGTGTGGGTGCGGAAGTGCATGTGGGTGAAGTTCACCCACACGAAGACCGGCTTGCCGGCCGCGTTCTGGCGCTTGATGAAGTCCACGGCCCGGGCCGCGGTGTCGTCGTCGATCGTCTCCATCCGCTTCTTGGTCAGCGGGCCGGTGTCCTTAACGGTCTGTTTGCCGACTTTGCCGAAGCGCGGATCCACCGTTGGATCGTCGATGGCAGAGGCCTTGCAGTCCAGCACGCCGCGCGGTCCGAACTTGGCGAGGAACGCCGGGTCTTTCGGAAAGTCCGGCAGTTCCGGCTCTTCGGAGGCGTTCAGGTGGTACAGCGGGCCGTAGAACTCGTCGAACCCGTGGACCGTGGGCAGGAACTCGTTCCGGTCGCCGAGGTGGTTCTTGCCGAATTGGCCGGTCGCATAACCGAGCGGCTTGAGCATCTCGGCGATGGTCGGATCTTCCTTTTGGAGCCCGACCGGGGAAGCCGGCAGGCCGACCTTGGTCATGCCCGTGCGCAAGCCGGATTGACCGGTGATGAAGGATGCCCGACCCGCCGTGCAACTCTGCTCGGCATAAAAGTCGGTGAAGATCATGCCTTCCTTCGCGACGCGGTCGATGTTGGGGGTTTTGAAGCCCATCAATCCCATCGAGTAGGCGCTGACATCGGACTGGCCGATGTCGTCGCCCCAGATGATGACGATGTTGGGTTTCTTGGCGGTTTGCTGCGCGTGCGCCGGGGCGGCGAACGCCACCACCGCCAGCGCTGCAAGGATTGTAAGCTTTCTCGACATTTCTCAACCTCCCTTTCTTAGTGTTGTTCTACACAACGCGATGCCAGTCTCGGGCATTCCTGAGGGGGCGTCAATTGGCCTTTGGTCCAATGCGGGGACAGTCGCTCCGTCGTGGCCGGGCCCGCAGCGGCGCGGTGCAGCGGGCTTCTCCTTGGGGATGCGCGCAACCCTGATTGCCGCACCACGGTCGACCCACTCCCACACCCCCATCCCCTTCCTCCGTTGTGCCGTTCCAGCCCAAGTCGCTGGACGAGCATCCAGCCGGTCCAGACTGGATCGACCAGCATTGGCCGCATCACCCGCGGCTAGTACTTGCCCATGTACTTCTTCGCTTCCAGGCACACGCTGAAAGCCTTCTTGAAGTCCTCGCCGTGCTGCTGAATGATCTGCTTGGCTTGCGCGGCCTGCTGCTGGGCCTGGTGCCTCGCCGCACTGCCCCTGGGCCCGCCTGAGAGCAGGATCAGCGCCTGCGCCGTACGCGGTGCCTTTCCCTGCGCCGCCGGCGGCGCCGATTGAGTGCTCGACGGACGGGTATGTGTCGGGGAGGGCCTTCGGCTACCGCCTGCAGGCGGGCTTGCTCTACCCCAAGGCGACGCACGGCGTCGACCTGAGCCCATCGGTGTTCCTCGGTCAGGATGTCTCCGGATGGTCCGGCGACGGCTCGATCGTGCAAGGGCGTTCCCTCGCCGTTGTGTCGCTGCGGGCCAACTTCGGGAAGCACTTGACGGCCCAGCTCGCCTGGCAGCCCACCTGGGGAGGTACCTACAACAGCCAGTGAGATCGCAGCACCGCCCAGACGAACGTCGGCTACCAGTTCTGAGCGCCCCGCTCAGTCGTCGATGTCGGGACTGACCAACCGGCTCAGGAGCCGGCCCTTGGTCAGGCCGACCTTGATATTCAGGCGGATGATGTTGTCGGTGAAGCGCAGGGAATCGTTGCCGGTCGGGCGCGTCCATTGCATGTGGTAAATGAGCTCGACGCGAACGCGGTTGCTCGCGATGTAGGCAATGCCGGCGCGCAGGCGCGCCGGGTCGATCTGGCTCCTGTCGAACCGGTAGAACAGCTCGGCGTCCGCCAACCCATACCAGGTCTTGGCCTGCCAGGCCCGCTCGGCCGAGGCCAGGGGAAACTCGACGCCGATCCGGTCGCGGATCCGGGAATAGCCCGACCAATCGCCGGTTTCGCGGTCCTGGATGTCACGATATTCGAAGCGCATGAAGTTGTAGATGTTCCACTTGATCCCGTTCGGCACGAACAGCTTCACGCCCGCGAACGGCCGCAACTCCAGCTTGTCGGAACTCTCCTCGTTGTTCGTGTAGGTGCCGATCAAGCCGCCCCACAACTGGACATGCGGATTGACGGTGTAGGTCGCGCCCCAGCCGAGGTACCCGGTCCGGTAGTGCTTGTCGGGATTGGTGACGTAGCCGAGATAGCCGAAACCGGTCAGGGTGTCGGTGATCTTGTGGAAGGGGAACACCGTGACCCGGTATTCGCCGCTGCGCGGCTCGGTGTTGTCGTCGTCGGTCGCGCCTGACGCGGCGTGCGCCGCGGCGGCGCAGACCATGCCCAGCGTCAACGCGCCCGCTACCGCCGCGACGAGGAGGTTCGGTCTCCGCATGTTTCTCGTCCTTCCTTCGTTTCGCTCCCCAATCGTTCGCTGCGCTGGTGAAGTCGCGGGCCGCCCACTCGGGCAGCCCGCGTGTTTCACAAGCGAATTACTTCACGAGTTCGACTTCGCCGGGCTTCCAGCTTTTGTTGATGGCGTTTTCGGTGGGGCCGTAGAGCCGGAGGATGACGAAATATCCTTTGCCGGGCACCGTGGCATTCCAGTTGGCTTCTTTGCCGGCGGGCGCTTTCGGGCCAAGGTAGATATCCGTGCTGCCGTCCGCGTTCTGCGCTGGCTTGTCGCGCGAACCGAGCGAGGGATACGGCTGGCCGTTGGCCAGACCGGAAGCATTCTCCGCCTCGTAGAGCGTCACGGACCAGAAGTTGGCGGCGGGGATGTTGGCCGGCAGGTTAATCCGATAGCTGCTGCCACCCGACAGGGGCGCGCCCTTGCTGTCGTTAAAAGCGATCATGTATTTGGCACCCTTGCCCGGGATTTGGGACACCATACCCGGACTGAGCGAGTAGTAGTCGGTGAACATCCAGATCCGGGCGTCGAGATCCAGATACGGATACGCTCCGGCGACATTCTGCCAGGCCATGTTCTTCACACCGCCGGGATTCGCAGGCGTTCCGTCCGCCATCGGATTGAGCCAGCAGGAGCGGTCGGGATAGACGTGCAGGTCGAGACCGCTCGTCTTGTCTTCAAAGCCGATGACACGGCTCATCTTGTAGGCGGTCTTGGCGGCCCGATCCAGGATGGCCTTGGTCTTCGCATCGGGATTGAACGGCTTGCCCTTGATGATGCCGATGGACGCCAACATGCCGAACCCATCGGCGTCGGCGAGATTGGCACCTTCGCTGTCCACGAGTTGCTTCAACTGGTCGAACGCGCTGCCATCGCTGATCGGCAGCATGTTGGCCGGAACGCCGGAGGCATTGGGATACTGCATCGGCTTGGCGGTGGCTTGGCCGTTCAGCGGATAAATCTTCGCCTGTTCCATCAGCGCCACGGCTGGCCCCAGAACCTTCGGGTCCTGATAGAAGGCGCGCAGGAAGACGAACACGTTGAAGGTGCCTGACCGGTAAACGTAATAACCCTCCGGCACCTCGCCCGTGTAGCCGGGCGGGAGGATGAGGATCTTGCCGCCCTTGCCGGCATCCGGTCCGGGCAGGCCCACGTCACCGAAGAACTTGCCGCCATCCACCGGGATGGGGCGCTGCCAGAAATCGAGCAGGATACCCTGCAATCCCGGCGGCGCCTCGAACACCAGCGGACCATCCTTGCCCAGGTCAACGTAGCTGAGCGCGTAGATCACATCGGAGTTCGGCGTCGTGATCAGCGTCTTGGCATCGAGCCGGTTCTTGAAGATCGGCAGCACGTTGTAGCCTTTGCCGAAAACTTTCTCCGAACCGACCTGCATGCCGAGCGTGTTGATCAACGGCAACGCCCAGAGATACGTTTGCGTCGCCCGCTGGAAGAGCAGTTCGTCGCGCAGGGTCTGGGCGGTCTCCTTCGTGGGGCGGTTTTCCGCGAACGGCAGGTTGGCCAGTTTATCGAAGTGGGTCTCCTGAGCGAGTGCCCGCGACCCAAGGCCGCCCATTGCCACAGCGCAAGCGAGCGCGGCGGCGAGCAGGTTTTGTTTGTTTTTGGTTTTCATAGTTGTGTCCTTTCAGTGGTTGATTCGTTTGGTCATCTCATTTTGACGGCGTGTACGGATCAGGCGTACCCATCGGTATGAGCGGATACTTCTTCACACTCTCCTCGTACGTGCCCACGATTCTCAAAATCGGACCCACCACCCATGTGTCCGCCGTCGGCTTCTCCTCGCGCGGATCGGTGTAGAGGTTGTAGATCGTTGGCACGGGGTTCTTCACCGGCGGGTCGAACATGGTGTCCTGCCGCATGAAGTGCATCTTCCAGTTGCGCCACTTCACCGCCTGTAACCGTTCCGCGCAAAAGATCGGGAAACCCTCGCGGGCCGACTTCTCGGATTTGCCGAGAAAAAAGTCCGTCTGGTCGAAGCTGTCGAACGGCCGGTCATCCGGCACTTTCGCGCCCGCAAACCTGGCAAGCGTGGCGAACATGTCCACGCCATGGACGATCTCGTTGCTCACGCGTCCGGCCGATATCTTTTTCGGCCACCGAATCAGGAACGGCACGCGGATGCCACCCTCCAGCGCGGTGAAATACTGGCCGCGCCACGGACCGGCCCAGCCGTCCCAAGGCTGGAGGAACTCAGCGCCGTTGTCGCTGGTGAAAATGACGATGGTGTTCTCGCGCACACCGGCTTTGTCCACCGCATCGAGAATCTGGCCGACGTTAGCATCCATCTCTGCGAGCATGTCCGCCCAATCGCCGTTGCCGGTCTTGCCCCTGAAGGCCGGGTTCGGCAGCGTGGGCAGGTGCGGCTGGGTGAGCGCAACATAGGCGAAGAACGGCTTGCCGGACTTGGCCTGCCGTTCGATGAAGGCTACCGAGCGGCGCGTGATCTCCGCGTCGATGAGCCGGCGCTGCTCCACGTCGTAGACCTTCAACTCGCGGCTCTTCTCGCCCTTCTTGCCTTCCATCATCTTTTCGGGCGGCATGATGTCGGATGACCATCCCGGCGACGACGGCCAGAGCGACTCATCCGTCGTGCGCGGAATGCCGAACCATTCGTCGAAGCCCTGACCGTTGGGCAGCCGTCCGTCGTGACTGCCGAGATGCCACTTGCCGTAGTAGCCGGTCGCGTAGCCCGCGTCCGACAACGCTTCACCGATGGTGACTTCCCACTGCGTCAGGCCGTCGGCGACGCCGCCAAAAGGCACAGAATGCGTGCCCGAGCGAATCGCCCAGCGTCCGGTCATGAGGCTGGAGCGGCTCGGCGTGCATTGCGTCTCCATATTCATGTTCAGGAGGCGCATACCATCCTTGGCGAGAGAGTCTATGCGTGGTGTCGGCGCACCACGTGTTAGCCCGCCCCCATAGGCCCCGACCTCGCCATAGCCAAGATTGTCGGTCAGGATGAAGACGATGTTGGGTTTGTTCTCAGCAGCGTTCACCGGGGCGATTGCGCCGGCCATTGCCACCGCGCAAACGAGCGCGGCGGCGATGAGTTGGGGAGTTTTCATTTTCATAATTGTGTCCTTTCGGTAGTTGATTGGTTTGTTCACTTGACCTTCACGACCTGCGGTGGCGTCCAGGTGCCGTCGATGATGGCTTTCTCCGACCAGTAGGCCCGCATGAATAGCGAGAACGCCCCCGCCGGCGCCGGCAGCCAGTTGGATTCCTTGTCCTTGCCGGGAGACTTGCCGCCCGCATAGAGCGTGAGTGAGCCGTCGGCGTTGTATTGCAGCGTCTTGTTCTTCGTGCCGAGAGAGAAACGGTTGAGCGCGTTCGGACTGAAGAGGTGGTATTCGTTGTAGAGGGTCAACGACCAAAAACCTTTCACCGGCGGCGTCTGCCCTCTTGCGAAAGTGATCGCGTAGAGATTCTTGCCGTCAAGTTGCTGCCCGGCGGAATCGTTGTCGTTGTAGAAGTACTTGGTCTCGGTCGGCCGATTGACATACATGTTGGATTTGGCGATGGCGGCGCGGCTCAAGTAGTCGCTGCCCCACTGGGCGTTGTTCTTCGCCGAGGTCCAGCCGTTGCCGGCGGACACGCCGTTGTAACGCCACTGGAAGAGCGGGGCGATGAGTTCCTTTTCGGCAGCGATGGCCGTTTCCGTCAAGGTCCTCATGACTTCCGGATCCTTGGCCGCGGCGTCGAGCACACTGCCGATCGAGGCGTAGAGCGCCTCCTCACCGGGTAGCGGCGGAACCAGCTTCATGACTCCGGGCAATTGGGCGAAGAACTTCGCCGGCTCGACCCACTTGGTCTCGCCTGCAGCGCCCGCCGGCACGGGGAAAATCGGCAGCTTGCGCCAGTCGGTGGTCTTCATCTTCCCGTCAAACTGGCTGAGGGGATAGAACATGATCTGGTTGAGCACCGACTGAATGGCCTCACGGTCTTCAGCCGTGTCATTGAGGAAGACGCGGGGCGCACTGGCAGCCAACTCGGTGGAAGAGCGCACCACGGCGGTAATGCCCGGCGGGGTTTCCCCGTGCCAGTTGGGTCCAACCATCAGGTAGAAACCGGGCTTCGTGCCGTAGGCCTTGCCAATCTCCGCGAACTGGTCGGTCCGCGCGTCGTACAGCGCATAGACCCAGAAGCGGTCGCCGAAATCCGGCACCTGGAAGACAGTCGGTTCCTTGTCCAAGGCGTAGTAGCCCATGCCATAGACCACATCCTGGTTGGGACACGTGACGAACGTCTGCTCCGGTTTGATGTAATCGGTCAGGAACGCGAGTTGGCCCACCGGGGCCACGGGGAGAACGCCGCCGTTGAGGCCGGCATGGGGGGCCTTGGCGAACAGCCCACGACGGTTGTGCGAGCTGACGAGCGGCCAGCCCCAGACGTAGGCCATGCGGCCGACCATCTGGACATATTCCTTGGTCATGGCGGTGCCGGCGGCGGGGCCGGGAACGTCGGCGGCGGTCTTGGGCAGCGGCACTTGCTGCGCCTGCGCGGTCGTGAATGCCAGCGCGCACACGAGCGCGGCGGCGATGATGGTTTGTGTGCGGGTGGTCTTCATTCTTGTCTCCTTGGTGTTGGTTGTTTGTTGGTTGTTTTGTGTGCGTGTGGTCCTCATGATCAGCTCGCCTTGATCGCCCGCACCTCATTGGCGCGCTCATCCACCGGGATCACCGGCAGTTCGTCCTTGCTCTTGACCGGCAGTCTGCGGAGGTGATCCATGATCGCCTGCCATTCCTTGATCTCCCGGACCGCGCCATTCCCCGCCATGGTGGCGACGCTGTCCTTGTCCACAGTTCCCGAAGGCGGCAGCAGGTCGGGCGTGTCGTCGCGCGGGTCGTCGAGCGCCTCGACCTTCGACTTGAGGGGCAGACCTTCCCGGTTCTTGGCAACAAGCGGCAGTTTGCCCTTGGTGTACTTGGGGATCGCCACGAGAATCTGGCCGACATACAGCGAGCAGGTGAGGCTGTACAAGCGCTGGTCCTTCCCGGTGATGTCGATCGCGCGGTAGCCGCGATCGAGGTTTCCGAGCTCGATGGCCGTCACGACGTCGAACTTGGGACGCGACGGATCGTAGCGGAACCTCATGCCGGAGGTGCGGGGAAAATACTCGCCGGGGTGGGCCGGGTTGTCCACGAGCAGAAACTCGAGCATGTTCTTCAGCTCCTGGCCGGTGAAGTACCCGGTTACCAGTGCGCTGCCGGCCGTCGAATCCACGACACCGGAGCCGAGCGGCGCCACGGCAAATACGTCATAGACGGTTTGCACGCCGGACTTTCCCCGGGTGAAGCCGGCGCGCATCGCTCCATTGGCGTTGAGGCCGATGTCCGCTTTCGTGGCTTCCCGGAATGCGTCGGTGACGAGATTGGCGAGCGGGGTGCTCGCGGCAATATCGGTAAAGGTGTTGGGCAGATCCCGCGGCGCCACGGCCAGCGGCTGGTCGACGCTGTACCCGCGGGAGGCGAACACGGCCCCGCTGACCGCCTTCTTGAGCTTCTCGATCTCGGCGGCGATCGCCCGGTCGCCGGCAATGGTGTCGTCGACCGGATCGAGCTGGTGAGACTTCACCGTCAGCGTGCCGCCGTCCATGGTGACCACCAGCTCGCCGAGGTTCCTGCTCTCCTTACCGGCCTGGACAACGGGCGTGTGGCCGTTGACTGTGATTCCCTCTCGCAGCGCGGTGTGGCTGTGGCCGCCGACCACCACGTCGATGCCCGGCAGGTTGGCCAGGCGGACGTCATCGCCGCCCGTATAGTGGCCGTCCGTGCCTTTTTGCACACCCCCATGGCTGAGAGCGATGACCACGTCCACCTTCTCCGTTTCGCGGAGGACCTTCACCATCTCCTTGGCGGTCTCGATGGCATCCGAGAACTTCACCGCACCCGCGCCACCGGTGTAGAACTGGGCCTCCTTGCCGAGCACCCCGAAGATGCCGAAGCGAACGCCGCCGCGCTCGATCACGACCCAGCGGCGGATCACGCCCTCCTTGGCCAGGCGCTGGAGGTCGGCCAGCGTCGGGTCGTTCCCCGCGAAATTGGCATTGGAGGCCAGCACCACCGGAATCCGGCCCGATCTGGCGGCGACGCCGATGGACTTGCCCAGGCCGTCAGGCCCGAGGTCGAATTCGTGGTTGCCGAAGGTGGTGGCGTCATAGCCCATCATGCCCATGAGCTTCAACTCGCCGCCGGTCTCGCGCGTCGCGGCGCTGAACGCGGTCCCCATGCTGTAGTCGCCCGCGTCGAGCACTAGCACGGGGCCCTCGGCCTTCCGCGCCGCCTTCCTCTGGGCGATCAAAGTGGCCAGACGCGCGTACCCGCCTCGGGTGGTGTCGTCGTTGAGGCTGGATGGCGTGTAGTCCGCGGCCGGGCCCATGCCGATGAAGCTCGAGTGCATGTCGTTGGTGTGCAGGATGGTGAAGGTCTTCTTCCCGCCCTCGGCCGCGAACAGCGTCCCGGTCAAGACGATCGCGGCGACTGCCGTCAGGGCGGACAGGAGTCTGCGACGGGAAGGCGACTTCGTGGATCTCGGTTTCATCGGTCTGTCTCTCCTTTTGTTGACCGGGCCGCACCCGGATTGGATGGGTGCGACCCGGTCGGTCGACTCAGCGATTCATTCAACGTCAGTCTAGTTATTGCCACCCTTGGGATTTTCCATCTTCTTCATGGCATTCTCGAGCGCCTTCTTGACGCTGAGCGTGTCCGCTTTCTGGCGCGGCGGATAGTCCATGAGGCTCTTCAGGTGCGCCGCGATGAACGGACCGGCGGCGTTCGGCGCCCACAGGTGATCGGCGAAGAACCGCTTACCGGCGTAGCCATACTCTTCCGAGTCCGGGTCCATGATTTCCAGCGGGTCCATCAGCAGGTTGAAGATATGCGGAACGCTGGGGTAGGTCTTCTCGTCGAACCAGGTCCCCTTCGGCTTGATGCCGATGTGCATCTTCCAACCGTCCACGCGGATGGCCATCAGGTCGGTCTCGTCATAGTAGAAGAACTCGCGGCGCGCGGTCTTCGGCGCCTTGCCCGTCCAGTAGTCGAGCTGGTTGTAGCCGTCGAGATGGACCTTGTAGGTCATGTCGCCCATCTTGTAGCCGGTGAGCAAGTCCTGCTTGAGGTTCGGCAGACCCGCCACGGCGGCGAGGGTGACGAAGACGTCCTCGTGGCTCTGGAGGCCGTTGAACTCCGATCCCGCCGCGATATGGCCGGGCCACTTCACGAGCATGGGCACGCGGAAGCCGCCTTCCCAGGTGGTTCCCTTTTCGCCGCGGAACGGCGCGTAACCGGCATCGGGCCACAACATCATCTCGTTGCCGTTGTCGGTGGAGTAGATGACGATGGTGTTGTCGTCGACGCCGAGGTCCTTGAGCTTCTTCAAGAGCACGCCGACCTGCTCGTCATGCTCGATCATCTTGGCGCGGGCGACGTCGGACTCGGGGCGGCCTTCGTCCACGGCCATCTGGATGTACTTCTGTGGCGAGTGCGAGAAGATATGGATGGCGGTGCTGTTGAACCAGACGAAGAATGGCTTGCCGCTCTTGCCGACCTTGTCCATGTACGCCAGCGTCTTGTCGAGCACTTCACCGTCGAAGGTCTCCATGCGCTTGCGCGTCAATTGGCCGTCTTTTTCGATCTTCTGCTTGCCGACGCGGCCAAAGACCGGGTCCACGGTGGGGTCGTCCACGTCCGTGGCCCAGGTGTGGAGCACATCGCGCGGACCGAACTTCGCCAGATATTCGGGGTGTTTCTGGCCGGGGTAGGCGAGCTGCTCCGGCTCCTCCTGGGCGTTGAGGTGGTAGAGGTTGCCGTACCACTCGTCGAAGCCGTGGACGGTCGGCAGGAACTCGTTGCGGTCGCCCAGGTGGTTCTTGCCGAACTGCGCGGTGGCGTAGCCCTGTGATTTCAGGACTTCGGCCAGCGTCGGGTCCTCTTTCTGGATGCCCAACGTCGATCCCGGAATGCCGATGGTCGTCTCGCCGGTGCGAATCGGCAACTGCCCGGTGATGAACGCGGCGCGCCCGGCGGTGCAACTGCCCTGACCGTAGTGGTCGGTGAAGATCGCGCCTTGCTTGGCAAGGCTGTCGATGCTTGGGGTCTTGCCCATCATGCCGTGCGTGTACGCGCCGACGTTCCACATGCCGATGTCGTCACCGAAGATGACGAGGATGTTGGGTTTCTTCTGCTGCGCCGCCGCCGGCCCGGCGACCAAACCCAGCACTACAACCAATCCAAGCAACATGAAACAGAACTTTGTGGTGTGCTTCATTTTGTGCCTCCTTTGTCTCTCCGTCTTTCCAACCGAATCGAAGCTCCCCTAAGGCCTTCGCGATACTCACCGGATGCGTACTGGTTTGCCCTCTCACTCCCCTTCGTCGATCGCCGACCGCTGACTGTACCTCCCTCCACACTCGTCACGCGACACGTTGCATCACTGCTCCCACCCCAAGATCCGTTTCCAGTCATCCTTCATGCTGATGACCGTCCACCATTGCTTCCTCGCCTCGTCCATCAGCCCCTTCCGAAGCTGCCGTTGCCTTCACACGTGTTCGGGACCTCATTCCTCTGGTCGTTTCAGGTCGTCCCCGGCCATGACCGGCCGTCGGGTTCTCAGACGGCCGTCTAAAGCACTCCTTTGGCTCGGAGAGCACAAGGGCAGCCGCACATGCGGAACTTCCGCCAGTTTGCACACATCGACGGTACGGTGGTGCCCAACGCCTGTCTATTGGCCTTTGGTCCAATGCGGGCTGCCGAACGCGGCAGGCAGGACGACGCGGCTTACCCGTTGGCCGCAAACGGAGCTCAATAGAGCAGGCGGCCGCCCCTTGCGAACCGCCCGCCCGGTTGACACGCGGTCTGCACCTATGTGCCGTTCCGGCCCAAGGCGCTGGAGGAGCATCCAGCCGGCCCAGACTGGCTCGTCCGGCACCGGCCGAATCCATCGCGGCTAGTACTTGACCATGTACTTCTTTGCTTCCAGGCAGACGCTGAACGCTTTCTTGAAGTTCTCGCCCTGCTGCTGGATGCTCTGCTGCCCCTGCTGCTCCTGCTGGGCCACCTGCTGCTGCGCCTGCTGTTGGGCTGCACGACCTCTCCTCCGACCCGCGATGACGCCTGTGGCCGCGCCGTAGGCGGCGCCCTTGCCGGGATCGTCGCTGGCGATCTCGCCGATGAGCGCCCCGACTGCGGCCCCCTTCACCGCGCCCTGCGCACCCGCTCCTGCACCCACCTGTCCCGCCTGCTGCTTCGCAGCGGCGGCCTGCTGCTGCTGTTGCTGTGCCTGCTTCTGCAGCTCGAAGGGATCCGTTCCCGTGTTCTGAACGGCCCAGGCGTAGCACTCCGCCTCGTCCTTGGATTGCTGCTCCGGCTTCTGGCCGGCGTTGGGGAACACGTAGACGCTCATGGTCGCGGCCAGTGTCTTCTGGCCGCTCGGTGGGGCCACCTGACCCTGGGGCGCTGCCGTCTGTGCGGCGGCACCCAGTGAGGTCAACAGGCTCAGGATGCCAACTACGCTCAGTGAAGCTCTCATGGTTTCAGCTCCTTCCCTTTCGGGCTCCGTTCGCCCGGTCGTACAGGCATGCAACCCGCTACTTCGGCTCTGCCATCGGCGTGCAGGCACCGAAGATCGTGACCCCGCGGCCCTCCCTAGCCACCGCCACCGTCGCCCTGCCCGTCTTCTCGTCGATGACGAAGCTGAATGCCCGGCCGAGCTCGTAGCCCTGAATCACGATCAGCCCGCCGTCCCGAACCAGGTTCTTGATCTCCGTGGCGCGGTTCTCCCCGCTGGCCTTCGTCGTGGTCAGCTTCATGCCCGCGAGATTCACTTGAATGAACTGCGGGATGTTCCAGTTCCACGGCGGCCCCGACTCTGACTCCCCGTCGGCGAACGACACGTTTGCCTGCACTGCCGTGCACAGGAAGCTCTGGGCCCCGGTCAGGTCGTCGGCCAGCAGCGCACTCGGGGCCACCACCAGCGCCAAGCCGAGAGTCACGAGGTGAAGTAGCTTCTTCATCAATGGCCTCCAATTACCTTCCAAGCCGCCCGCGGGTGCCCTCGTCCGACGCTCGTCGCGATGGTCCGTACCGCAGGGTGGCTACCAAACTTCATCCGCATTGCGGCCACACCTTGCGCTCATTCCTGTCCTTCATTTCACGAGCTTCCTTCGGAAACCCGGCACGATCAGCGGCGCGGTCAGGACCGGTTCCGGACATGCAAGAGCGTCCGTCCGCGGCTCCGCCGCACCCCGACCGCACTCGAGACGTTTCCACCTACGGCACCAGAGGGATATCCCCCGCCAGACCTGTCGCGACGATCGCGTCCAGCTTGTTCTCGATCTGGTAGAAGCGGGTCACCTTCTTGGCCGGCAGCACCTTGCGGAACTTCGTCACGTACTGCTCCTTGACCTTCAGTTCCTGCTTCTTGATCGAGAAGAACTCATCGAGCATCGCCGTCGCCTGGGCGTCAGGCACCGCTTCCCAGGCATTCGCGTAGTCGGTGATCAGCTTCACCATCCGGTCTCCGATCGGAGCGAGAGCACCCCGGTACTCCCGGTAGAGGGGCCAGAACGCCATCCCTTCCTGGTCCGTGAGACCGAGGTTGTGCGCCACGACGCTCTGCCGGTCGGCCTGGATCTCCGCCCGGAGCTGGGCGATCTGGTCGGTCGTCGTCTGAGCAGTCGCCGCCCCGGCGCCGAGCGCCAGCGCGATCCCGAGTGCCAACACTGTTTTTCTCACCTTGCCTCCTTTTGCTTTCCGTCCACGTTTCGTGGACCCGTTGTCGAACCCGCAAAGCTCCCCGCGCTTTATCACCGGTTGAATTCAAACCCCCGCATCGGGCCCTGGATCAGCCTGTTCTATCCGAAGTGCCCGCTGTCCGACCGGCAATGCCCGTGCCATCCATCCCGGCACCAAGCATGTAGATCGTCGGCGCGTGATCCCACCCTCCCGAGGTGCTCTCGGCTGCCACGCCACCCGCAACGACAAGCAACCCCACCGCCACGACCAGGATTCCCAATGCTCTTCCCCGTCTTGCTTCCTCCGTTTCTCTTCTCTGCAGCGCACGCTCCGGACCGGTACCTGGCTCACTTGGGGAACAGCAGAGTCACGATGAGTCGCAGACCCCAGTCTGGGCTCACATCCGGACCGTTGGCGAAATACTTGTAGCCGAGGCCGACCGAGACCGGCTGCTTGCCGAGCTTCAGGAGCTGACTCACCGACACGTTGAGCGGCACCGTCCACTGCTTGCTCTTCCAGTCGTAGGTCGACTCGGTGTTCAGCCCGATCGTGGTAAACGTCTTGGTCGTGAAGGAGAGGAAGGGCTGGATGAAGGTCGCGCTGACGTTGGCGCGATCGCTGTTGCCGGCGACCGACCAGATGTGGTTGCCGAGCGCGCCGTAGGTCCACCCGCGGCTCTGCTTGAGCACGACGAGGGTCGGGCCGCCGCCCCACTTGTCGGCGCCGAGGGAGTCCTTGGTCGCCGTGGGATACAACAGAACCGGACCCGCACCCCAGATCCAGCCGCCGGAGGTCGCTGCCTTCGGCGAGAAGAAGAAGCTCTGCACGATGTCCCCCAGGCCCGACTGCGTTTCGCCGCCGGGGGAAGGCGACTGCGCGCTGATGACCGGCACGATCGTCCGCGTGATCAGGTTCCAGCTCTCGCTCAGTGAAAACGGGATCACCGGCTGGATGTTCGCCGTGTAGCGCTGGGCGTCGCTCGGGCCTATGCCGAAGTCCCAGTTGTTCTGGATCGGCACGCTGATCAGGCTGGCGATCGGGTTCGAGAGCTTCTTCGCCAGCTCGGCGGCCTTCGCCTTCTCGTCGTCAGGCGATTCCTGGGCGAGCAGTGACTGCGTCGCCAGCGCGAGCCCGAAGCCCAGAGTAAGAATCGGCAGGAGTTTTCCTTTCATCGTTTCCTCCGTCCTTCCAACCAACCGGTTGCTGAGACTGCCACGCCCAGGCCGGACAACCCCGTGAGCGGCCCTCGCCCCCCTGGTTTCGCGAGGCCAGTCTCGGGTCTCCTGCAGGGGGCGTCAATTGGCCTTTGGTCCAATACGGGGACACTCGCGCCGTCGTGGCCGGTCTCACTGCGGTGCGGTGCAGCGGGCTTCTTGTTGGGGAGCTGGCGTTACTTGGCTACGGGGGCCTGGCTCCTGGGCACCTTCTTGGCGAGGGCTACGACGGCGTCGATGGCCGCATCCTCGACCTTGTCGGGCTTGACCACGGGGCCGGTCTCCTCACGCTTCCAGATCACCTCGTTGGACCCGGACCTCGTCAGCTCGATGGTGAGGGTGACCTTCACGGGAGCCCGCACGTCGGCCCCGCGGGCCACGATCCGGTACGTGACCAGGGCGCCGGCCGTGGCCTGATCGGGAGCGACCGCCCAGTCGCGGAAGAGCAGGCCGGCCTCGATCGCGTTTCGGACGGCACGATCGGTGTTCGTGTAGGGTGGCTCGACGCCGGGCTTGGTCGGGATGTCCTTCCACGCGTACGTCGTGAGGTTGGCGAAACGCGCTGCGAACAGCAACGTCCCGGAGAGATCCGAGTCGTAGCTGCGCCAGATCAGGACGCCCGAGGCGGCGTGGACGATGTCCACCACGAGGGTGGTGGAGCCGGCACTGGCGTCATCCGGGTCGCGGCGTGCGACGTGGAGCGCCACCCAGAGGTCGGGGACGGCTTCCCCCGCCGGCTGGTAGCCCGCGCTCGCGAGGCGCTCTTCGACCCGGCGGTAGAGCAGTTGGCGCGCCGCCTCCTTGTCGTCGGGCAACGCGTCCCCCTTCCACGCAAAGCCGCGGGCCGCGACCGATTGAGCCTCGCCGGTCTGCGGCGCTGCGATGGCTGTCGCGGCCGCCAGAACCCCGATGCAGACGATGAGTTCACGCACGTTCATGACGCCACCTCCAGGCGCTGCCTTGCCTCGCTTCGGACAACACGCGCAAGCAAAGAATGTTCCGGGGGCGGTGGGTTGCCCAAGCCGCGCCTCCCGGTGCACGCGGCGGCGCAGCGGTCCGCGACCGGGTTTGCGCGCACGTCGGGTCTCGATGCCGCAGGCACGGTCAGCCCCTTTAGAACAGGAACCGGAAGCGCATCTGCAGCTGAGTGGCCGTACCCCGCGACCCGTCCTGGTTGGTGCGTTGGCCCCAGATGTACTCGATGCCGATGTCCACCCGCGGGATCGGCGACCACAGGGCGTTCAGGCTGACGCGATCGGTGTTCTTGTAGGACGTTCCCGGCATGAAGCTCAGGTTGTCCACAGCAACGTGACCCCACATGAGCGAGCTGCGAAAGTCATTCAGGGGGAGCTTGAGCGGGTTGGGGAAGTTCTTCCAGTGGTGCTCGTAGTCCACGTAGAAACCCCAGGAGGTCAGGGCCTTGAGGCCGCCGTCGGGGCCGAAGACCGCGTCCTCGCCGCAATTGCACGAGTTGAGGTCGTTGATGTAGCGCGCGATTCCCTTCCCTCCGTTGAGCTGGAAGATGAAACGGTCGTTCTCGCTCCACGCCTTTCCGCCGACCGGGAAAACGCCACTGACCGAGCCCCCGTAGGCCGGAGCGCTGTAGATCACGTTGGGTTCATCCGTGGGCTGCCCGCGGATCTGCCGGTAGACGACCGCACCCTGCAGATGGCCACCTGGGATGCTCCTCGTGACGCGGCCGATGAGGTCGGGGATCTGGTTAACCGACACGCCACCGCTTATCGATGCCGTCGGGTACTCGAGAGACACCGCCAACCGGAGGTCCTTGCGGAGCGGCATGGTGTATCGGACCTGAGCCTGCCTGGTGACGTTCTCGGCGTTGAGGCCCTCGAAGTCGATGTCCTCGTGGTCGGCATTCGGGTCGGAGAACGTGGACCAGGTCTGCCCGATGAGCATGCGGCCGTACTGCCCGTAGGCGTGGCGAAGGCGGAAGGTGTTGTTCGGGCCGGCGAAGTCGCCCTCGATGAAGGCGCGCATCTCGCCGACCTCGGTCGGCGTGCGCACGTCGAAGTTGAAGCGACTCGGCCCCGCCCAGAGCGAGAGGCGCGGCCCCTGCCCGGCCTCGGGCGTTCCCGCCGCCGGGATCGAGTACGTCAGGAACTGTGTGTCCGAGCCCAGGGCGCTGAACGTCTGCACGAGGCTGGTCCAGACGAGGCCGCCGATCCTCATCGCTGCGTCGGTGCCGGGGACCTTGAAGGAGCCCGGGAAGTTCCCGGCCGAGACCACGTCAACCGGCACCTCCGGATTTTCCATGAGAGAGCCCTCAATCCTCGCCAGCCGGGCCTCGAGCTCGTTCTGCTTGGCAACCGCAGTCAGCGCGGCCTCCAGCTCTTGCAAGCGCTTGTTGAGCGCATCGAGCGCCTGCTGCATCTGCTCGAGCTGCTTCTTGAGCTCCTCGATGTTCCCCGACTGCTGCTCGATCAGCTTCTGCTGGGCCTCGATCTGCGCATTCTGTTCCTCGATGAGTTTCTGCAGCTGCGCGACGGTGGGCTGCGGCGCCTTCGCTTTCTTGGCTGCAGCGGCGGGTGGCTTCGCGCTCTGCGCAGGCTTTGATAGCGGCGCTGTCTCCTGCGCCGCGGCCGGCGCCGCGAGCGCGCCGCTGAGGACCGCAAGCCCAAAGCCGCGCAGGAGAGCGTTCAGGCACCGGAGCAGGGACATGTGGGTGGCCTTATCTTTCATCCGCACCGAGCTCAGGGTTCGTTATCGCAGGATCGCACGCCGCATAGCATATCAAGTATCCGCGGCCCGACGCACCTAGCGGGGGCCGCCTAGCGCCGGAGCTACGAGAACCTCTACCGCGACTGTCCGCGGGCGCTCTGGGGTTAGCCGCCCTCCTGTCCGGCCACGGGAGGTAAGGCCCGCGAGATGGAACGAGCCACGCTACCCGAGCAGGCGGGTCAAAATGCCAGCGGATCGTGGGGTGTCCTGTATCCTTGCAGCGGGAGACGACCCATGAGGAGAGCGATCACCTGGGCCGTGGGATTCGCGGTCCTGCTCCTGGCTGCCGAGGGGGTGGCGCAGCTCAAGCCCACGGACGAGCGCGTGCCTTGTCGTGACTACAAAGACATATTCGCCCTGTTCGACCGGTTCGGATACACCCAGCAAGCCTGGCAGGCCGGAATTCGCGAGGTTCCGCGAGTCTACCTCGAGGACATTCCGAACCGGTGGCGCGAGCGGGGCTCGAAAGTGATCCCGGTCGCCGACAAGAAACGCCTCTTCTTCCGGCTCCTCGCTCCGATCGTCCTGCGAATCAACGAACTGATCGCGGCGGACCGGGCGCGCGCGAAGGAGATCACGGAGCGGCTCTCGCTCGGCGAGGGTGTGAGCGCAGAGGATCAGACATGGCTCGCGGAGCTCGCGGTGCGGTACAAACTGATCGGTTCACCCGACGACCGCCTCGACTCCGACCAATTCCCCGAGCTTCTGCTGCGCGTGGACGTCATCCCTGCGTCCCTCTCGCTCGCCCAGGCGGCGAGCGAGAGCGGCTGGGGAACCTCGCGCTTCGCCGCGGAGGGCAACTCGCTGTTCGGTCAGTGGAGCTGGGGCAAGGGGCTCAAGCCGACCGAGCAGCGGGGGAAAGATCTCGGCGATCACCGAGTCGCCGCCTTCGGCAGCACAGGGGAGGCTGCGTATGCCTACGCCCGCAACCTCAACACGCAGGATGCCTATCGCGACTTTCGCCTCAAGCGCGCCGAGCTACGGCGGCGCAATCTGCTCGTTTCCGGCGTGGCGTTGGTGGGGACGCTTATCCGCTACTCAGAGCGCGGCCAAGGCTACGTGGAGGACCTCACCACGATCATGCGCCAGAACCGACTCGGCGATGCAGACGACGCGTATCTGCGCGACATGCCGGTGATTCGCATCGTCGACGCCGACGAGAAGTCGAAGTAGCGAATCCATCGGAACGCGTCGTCATACTCCGCAGTGGCAGGCGGGCCCGACGTTACCTGTCTCAGAAGGGGAAGGAGAAGCTGACGCGGATGCCCCTGAACATGTCGCCGAAGCGATAGCCGACCGCGAGCCACGGCAGCTTCACCTTCAGCAGTGTCAGCTCCGGCGCGGTGGAGAAGCTCACACCGACCTCGAGGACGCGCTTCACGTCGAGGATGCGGTCGTCCGCGCCCGTGATGCGCAGGTCGGGGAACCAGCGCCCGATGCCGTAGACGCCGGCGCTTGCCTCGCCGCCGCCAACACTGAAGCCGAGCCGGTGCTGGATGTCCAGGCCCGCCTCGAGGGTCGTGTAGTCCCCGACGTCGACGCGGGTCGCCCGCGCACTGGCGTAGTAGGCTCCGAGCCCCGCGGCGAGGCGGTAAGGACCGTGCGCGTAGTCGCCTCGGGCCTTGACACCAGCGGCGTACTGAACCTCGGTGGACTCGCCAGAGGTGGTCATCCCGAGGCTCACCTCGCCGTACGGCTTAAGCACCCAGCGCCGGCTGACGGGCACCAGGAACTCCACGCCCGGGGCAACCGAGACCGTCGAGACCCGCGCCACCACGTCCCCCACGCTGGAGGCGGTGTCGAGGTTGTAGAAGCCGAGTGAGACCGGGAACGTGAGATCGAGCCCCCAGGGACGGCCGCCCGCGTCGAGCAGTGTCGCCGCGAGCGGGAGGCGAAAGACCTGGAGGCTGCTCGCGCTCGCTCCCGCTCCCGTGCCGCCCTGGCGCAGGAGGAGGAGCAGCGGCTCGATCTCTGAGCCCTGCGCCACCGCCGCTAGGGCAGGCAAGAGCGCGGCGAAGATCGCCGGCGCGATCGCCAGGACACTCGCGCGCGGGCGCAAAGCCAGGTGCACCCCCGGATTGTATCGAGATATTCCAGCTTTCAGTCCGCGGCGGCTTCGACTCCCATTTCCCGGAGGGATCGGGTCCGACTCGCCACCCACCCTTCGTGCACCCGCAGGAATACCATGCCGACCAGGATCATTAAGCTGCCCGCGAATTGCACGGTGGTCAGCTGCTCGCCGAACAGGAGGTAGGCGATCGCGCCCGTTGCCGCCGTGCGCGCGTATCGCGACTTCGGGGAGGCGCTGGCGATCGTCAATGACTCGCGTTTCGGCCTCCAGGCCGGGGTCTTCACGCGCGACTTCGAGAAGGCCCAGAAGACGTTCGAGCCCCTGGACGTGGGCGCCGTGATCCAGGGCGACATGACGTCGTGGCGCACCGACCCGATGCCGTACGGTGGCGTCAAGCAGTCAGGCGTCGGCCGCGAGGGACCTCGCTGGGCGGTCGAGGAGATGACCGAGCCCCGCCTGCTCGTGCTACGAAGGGGCTAGCCCCTCAGAGATCCTCTCCTCGCGCGCGGACCCGCCGCTGGCTCAGTTTGCCCGGAGGGTGGCGCTGCTCGTCCGCTTCGCTCCCGACGCCTTCGCTCGCGATCCCGCCTGCGGCGGGACAAGCACGATCCGCGCCGGGGCCCCTCGGTGTCTCCCGCTTCGCGGGATCACCGACACCCCGCCGCGACTTGCGCGCCCGGTACCCGCTCGCTCCAGCGGTATTGCGCCGCCACCCTCCGGGCGGGATCTCAGGAGTACTCGTCGCGGATCGTGGTGCCCGCAGCGTTCGGAGGAACGGGCCCTGGCACCCGCAGTGCGGATTGAATACTCGGCCCCCGGCTTGTGGTGACGGTTGGGTTGGTTTCCGGCCTCGGGGATCTCACCAGACGCAACCGGGACCCTTGCACCCTTGTATCACAAGCATTACAATAGTATGGGAGGCTGGAATGGTTGCGCAAAGCGTCAGATTGCCGGACGAGCTTGCGAGGAAGCTCGAACGGGTCGCGAAAGCAAGCAAGCGTTCGAAGTCCTCGTTCATCGTGGAGGCGCTCGAGAACTACCTGGCCGATCGCGAAGACTTGGAGATTGCCCTGGCGCGCATTCGCGAACCCAAAGCCGAGTGGATCACCCATGCCAAGGTGAAGCGTGCCCTCGATCTCGATTAGGTGGGAGCGGCGCGCCTTCAAGGAACTCGAGGCTTTGCCCAAGCAGGCGCAGCAGCGAGTGGTGCGCGCCGTGGAGGGGCTAACCGAGGCACCCCTCAAGGGCGAGCTGCTGAGCGCGGAGTGGAAGGGCCTCCGGCGCCTTCGTGTCGGCACCTACCGTGTCATCTACGCCTTTGATGGCCAGGTGCTCCTGATCTCGGTGGTCCGCGTCGCCCACCGGCGCGAGGCATACAGGTAGCTTCACGGCCTCGCTGGGCGGTCGAGGAGATGACGGAGCCCCGCCTGCTCGTGCTGCGAAAGGGTTGACCCCTTCTCCTACCCCCAGGAGGCTGCGGTTGCGCCGGCAGCTTTGTGTGCCCCGGGGCGTGGTCAGCGTCTATCTTTCTCTTCACTCCGTTTGGGTTTCCTCTTGCCCCGCGGGCCCGGAGCGGTGGCCGTTTTCTCTCTCACTGAGTAAGGGCTTTGTTTTGCCGGTGCCGCGGTGACCATCTGCAGGCTTGGGCGCCCCCGCACCCTGCGCCTGCAGACTCCTGCGCCGACGACCGGAGGGCGCGATCCGCGCCGGGGCCCCTCGGCGTTCGCGAGAGGCCGCGCCGCCGTCTCCCCAGTGCGGCTCGCGCGTCCGGTGCCCGCGGCCTCCGGAGAGATTGGCCACCCGCGACACCTGCGATTTGAAACCCCCACCCTTCGGCTAGCGACCTTGAAGCTGGGACCGAGGTGTTCTGGTGGAGGACCTCTCGAGCGATTGCCTCGAGACAGGGAGGGTGGGGGTGAGATCCGCCCCGCGGGCCAGGGGAGCCATCACGCCGGAGCGTGCGGGCACCGAGCGGGCGTCTCGCGGTGGGGTATCGCTGGCGTTGTCTCTTACGAACAGCGAGGGGCCCCGCCGCGGGACGTCCCTGTCCTGCCACAGGCAGGATCGCACGCGAAGGCGGGTCGGGGGGCTGGGCTCGATGCCCAGCCCGAGCGACCGCTCTCGGCCCGCGGGGCAAAAGAAAGCCACGCAGTAAAAACAAACTATCTCAGCCAGCCTGCAAGGCTCTGCGCCAGCGTCAGCGCCGCGACGGCGGCGGTCTCGGCGCGGAGCGTCCGGGGACCGAGCGCCATCCCCGCGAAGCCAGCCGTGCGGATCGCGGCCAGCTCGTCCTCGGTGAAGCCGCCTTCGGGGCCGACCACAACGGTGATGCCGTCGCCGCCGACCTCGAGCCATTCCGGCGGCGCAGCACCCGGGTCGGCGAGCAGCCGGATGCCCCGTGACCCGGCGAGGAAGTCCGCCAATGTCCGCGGCTCGGACACCGCCGGGGCTCGGCTGCGGCCGCACTGCGCCACGGCCGCGGCGGCGATGCGCCGCCAGCGCTCCACGCGGGCGGTGTGCCTGCCCCCCTGCACCAGGCCCGAGATCACCGGTACGACCGCGCTGACCCCCAGCTCGGTGGCCTTCTCCACCGCCCAGTCGAACGCCTGGGTGTGGAGCACACAGAGACCGAGCACGAGCGGCGCTGGGGGCTCGCCGCGGTCACGCTCCACCCGGTCCACCTCGACCCAGCAGGCGTTCCCCTCCCAGCGCGAGAGCCGGCCGATACCCACGGCGCCGTCAAGGTCGAGCACCTCGACGGCCTCGCCCGGGCCGACGCGAGCCACACGGGCGTGGTGGGCCTCCCTGGCGGAGACGCGGAGCAACCCGGGGGAGATGGCATGGCCGGGGATCGGGAGGCGCGTAACGCTCATCGCGCGGTACAAGCGAGGGCGACCCACTCCTGCAGCTCGCGGGTCCGCCTCACCGCAAACCCGCAGTCGGCGAGCTCCGCCTCCACGGCGGCGCGCTGGTCGGCCATCAGGCCGGAGAGCACCAGGTAGCCATCAGGCGCCAGCAGCCTCTTCAGGTCGGTCAGCAGCGGCCCGGCCTCCAGCGGGATCACGTTGGCGAGAACGAGGTCGAACAGCGCTCGCGGGCGGAGCGCCGGCGTGGAGCCGGCGAAGAGCGAAACCGGTAGCTGCTGCGGCTGGCTCGCCACGGTCTGGTGCGCGATGCAGACGGCCTCCAGGTCGATGTCGAAGCCGATCACGTGCGAGGCGCCCAGCGCGCGAGCCGCCAGGGCCAGGATGCCGGAGCCGGTGCCGACGTCCAGGACGCGCTGGCCCGCCACCGGCAGGTCCTCGAGCAGCATGAGCACGAGCTGCGTGGACTCGTGGGAGCCGCTGCCGAACGCCTGGCGCGGCTCGACGGTCAGGTGAACGCGTTCCTCCGCGGGGGGCGTCGGGGCGTTGGGGTGCGGGTCAATCCAGAACAGGTTCCCGATGGCCCTCGGCTGCGCGTGCCGCCGATACTCGGCCAACCAGTCCTGCTCCGCGAAGTGGCCGGTGCCGAGCTCCTTGGCACCCAGCGCCATGAGGCCCTCGCACACGCCGGGCACGGCGCCGACCTGGCGGGCCTCGATGAAGACCATGACGTCCACCTCTCGCCCCGCGCTTTCGACCTGGCACCCGAGGACCGGCCACCGCTCCAGCGCGCTGGCCAGCTGCTCCTCGGCGCTGGCCGGCAATCGGCACGTGACCGTGAGGTACGGAGTGCTCAACCGCTGCCCTCGATGAGGTCCCGCACCTTGCGGAAGACACCCGGGTGCTTGTCTTCATCCTCCACGAGGGACTGGAGGAGCTCGCGCTGCTTGGACGTCAGCTTGCGGGGCACCATCACCTTGAGGTGCACCACCAGGTCACCCTTGCCGGACCGCCGCAGACGCGGCAGCCCGTGCCCCCGCAGCACCACGGTGTCACCCGGCTGTGCACCCGCGGGCACCTTGAGAGTCTCGGTCCCGTCCAGGGTCGGCACCTTGAGCTCGACCCCCAGCGCCGCCACGAAGGCGGAGATCTCCTGCTCCAGTCGGAGGTTCGCCCCTTCCCTGACGAAGAGGTCATGGGGCTCGACTCTCACGACGACGTAGAGGTCACCTGAGGGACCGCCGCGCAGACCCGCCTCACCCTCTCCGATGATCCGCAGTCGGGTGCCGTCCTCGATGCCCGCAGGAACCGCCACCTTGAGCTGGTGCTTCTTCTCGACCCGCCCCGCTCCGCCGCAGGAAGGGCACGGGTTGGACACTGTCTGGCCGCTCCCGCCGCACTGCGAGCAGCCGCGCACCACCGTGAAGAACCCCTGGCTGACGCGGACCTGCCCGCGGCCGCCACAGCTCCGGCATGTCTCCGGCTTGGCCCCGGGGGCGAGACCCGAGCCGCGGCAGGCATCGCAGTTCTCCTCGCGCGGAACCGTGAGCGCGCGCTCCACGCCGCTCGCCATCTCGGTGAACGAGACGACGACCGTCGTGCGTAGGTCTGACCCGCGCTCCGGGCCAGTGCGCCGCCGCCCGCCGCCGAAGAAGCCTTCGAAACCGAAGAGGTTGCCGAGGATGTCCGCGAAGTCACCGAAGATCGAGGCATCGAAGCCGGCGAAAGGCTGGTCGCCCACGCCCGAGTGGCCGAAGCGATCGTACTGCGCCCGCTTCTCGGAATCGAAGAGCACGGCGTAGGCTTCGGAGGCCTCCTTGAAGTTCTCCTCGGAATGCTTGTCACCCGGGTTGCGATCCGGGTGGAACTTCACCGCCAGCTTGCGGTAGGCAGCCTTGATCTGTTGTTGTGATGCACCGCGGTCGACGCCGAGCACCTCATAGTAATCGCGCTTACCACTCACGAGTTACTGTCCCCTCCCAAGGCGCTGCCCCCGCCCATGCCGGAGAGGAAGCGGGAGGGATCCATCAGCATCACCTCGGTGAGGTGGCGAGCCGCATTCTCTACAGCGTCGATGGCCTCCTGAAGTATGCCGGCGTCCTCCGCGTCGAGGACCCGGCGCCCCCTCTCCAGTGCCTCCTTGACCTTCTCGCCGATCCCGGCCTCGAGGAGCGAGCCGAACTCCTTGAACACCCGCTCGTTGGTGTACAGAAGACCTTCGAGGCGGTTGCGCAGCAGCCGTAGCCCGCGGCGCCGGACGTCATCCTTCCGCATCCGGTCGGCCTCCGCGATCATGCGGTCGATCTCCTCCTTGGAGAGGCCGCCCGCAGGGTTGACCTGGATGGACTGCTCGCGACCGGTGGCGAGGTCGCGCGCTGTCACCTGAACGATGCCGTTCGAATCGATGGCGAAGGTGACCTCGATCTGGGGCACGCCGCGGGGCGCCGGCGGAATGCCGACCAGCTCGAACCTCCCCAGCGCCTTGTTCTCGGTCGAGAGCTCGCGCTCGCCCTGGAGGACCTGGATCTCCACCGAGTGCTGGTTGTCCGTGACCGTGGTGAAGATTTGCGACTTGCGAGTCGGAATCGTCGAGTTGCGCTCGATTAGCTTGGTGAAGAGGCCGCCACGCGTCTCGATGCCGAGGGAGAGCGCCGTCACGTCGAGCAGCACGAGGTCCTTGATCTCGCCCTGTACGATCCCGCCCTGGATCGCCGCGCCCACCGCCACGACCTCGTCGGGGTTGATCTCTCGGCTGGGGGGCCGGCCGAAGAACTCCGCCACGGTGCGGGCTACCAGCGGCATGCGGGTCTGGCCGCCGGTGAGGATGACCTGCTGCACGCCTGATGGCTTGAGCCCCGCGGCCTCGAGGGCGTTGCGGCACGGCTCCAGGGTGGAGCGCACCAGGTCCGCCACCAGGCTCTCCAGCTGCTCGCGCGTGAGCGCGTAGTTGAGGTGCAGCGCCTGGGCGCCGTCGGTGGCGATGAACGGTAGGCTGATGTTGGCGAGCTGTGCGGTGGAGAGCTCGCACTTGGCGGCCTCCGCAGCTTCCTTGAGGCGCTGCATGGCCATGCAGTCCCCACGCAGGTCGACCTTGGCCTCCTTGTAGAAGTGCTCGAGCAGAAACTCGATGATGCGGGCGTCGAAGTCCTCCCCGCCCAGGAAGGTGTCGCCGGCGGTGGACTTCACCTCGTAGAGGCCCTCGCCGATCTCCAGGATAGAGATATCGAACGTGCCGCCACCCAGGTCGAACACCGCAATCGTCTCGCTGCCGCCGCGCCCGAAACCGTACGCCAGCGAGGAAGCGGTGGGCTCGTTGATGATCCGCAGCACCTCGAGCCCCGCCAGCGTCCCGGAGTCCTTGGTGGCCTGCCGCTGCGAGTCGTCGAAGTAGGCGGGCACCGTGATGATCGCCTGGTTCACCTCCTCGCC
>Ga0315289_10002656_pt1 | contig 27328 bp, 21 predicted proteins | sample YL17G11_40_MG_FD_203452 | JGI IMG/M metagenome (GOLD analysis project Ga0315289, IMG submission 203452) | Sediment microbial communities from Yellowstone Lake, YNP, Wyoming, USA - YL17G11_40 | ecosystem: Environmental > Aquatic > Freshwater > Lake > Sediment | place: USA: Wyoming | collected...
CCGGCGAATGGCACCGGGGCCACTTTCCCCTTTGGGACCCATTCCCGGCCACCGGGCAGTCGCTGATCGGCCAGGCCCAGCCCGGCGCTGCCTACCCGCCGAACTGGATCCTCTTCTCCCTGCCCCTCAACAACGGCTGGATCCGCCAGGCGTACCTACACTGGTACTTCGTCCTTACCCGCTTCCTGGCGGCGCTGTTTTGCTACTGGCTGTGCCGCGACCTGAAGCGGTCGCGCCCGGCGGCCATCGTCGCCGGGACCGTCTTCGCACTGGGAGGCTACATCGGCGCCACCGACTGGCCCCAGATGGTCAACGGCGCCATCTGGGCCCCGCTGGTCTTCCTGTTCATGCTCCGGGCGCTGCGCGGTCGCCGCGCCACCGCCAGCGCGGCCCTCGCAGGAGTGTTTCTGGGCGTCTCCTGGCTGAGCGGCCACCACCAGATTCCGATTCTCCTGAGCGTGGCAGTGACGGCCATCTGGGCCTGCCACATCTTCCGCCGCCGCCGGCCCGACTGGCATTTGGCGCGTCTGGCGGCCCTGTTCTGCCTCTTCGCAGTACTCACCGCCGGCTTGCAGGCCCTGCCTGCCTACGAATACGGGAAGCTGGCCAAACGCTGGGTGGACTTGCCCGGCCCGGTGGGCTGGAACGAGCCCGTCCCTTACAACGTCCACGCGAAGTATTCCCTGGATCCTTTTTACGTCTTGGGGCTTGTCGTGCCAGGCGTATACCGCAACGGTGATCCGCTGATCGGCGTGGTCGCGGTGGGCCTGGCCATGGCGGCTCTGGGACTCGCGATCAGGAATCCGGCGGTCCGCCTCTTTGCTGTCGTTGCGATTGGCGGGCTGCTCTTGGCGCTGGGGGCGCACAGTGTCTTCCACGGCCTGCTGTATGCCACCGTGCCGCTGGTCGAGAAGGCGCGGACGCCGCAGGCGGCCATCTTAATCTTTCACCTTGCAGTTGCCGTGCTAACCGCCTGGGGAATAGATAGGTTATCGTCCAGGCGTGCTACCCGGTGGCTACGAAGATCCGGCACTGTTCTGGTTGTGGCCGGGCTGGCGCTTTTCCTGCTGGCCGCGGCAGTGTGGGTTTTCAAGGACCACTCCAAAGAGGACGGAGTCGCCTTCGCGGCGCTCACGTGCCTGCTGGCCGCCGGGCTTTTCTGGGCAGGATCCAGGCGGCAGTTGCCGCCCCCCGGGATGGCTGTGGGCTGCCTGATGCTCATACTACTGGAGTTGGGGTTCGCCCGTGCGTTCTGGTTCCCCCATGGGCTGGACACCGACCGCAGCAGATACTTGAGAAAAATGGCGCAAACTGCTGATATCGCGGCGTTTCTCAAACGCAATCCGTGGCCCGTCCGCGTCGATCTGGACGACCAGGAAATCACCTTCAACTTCGGCGACTGGTACGGTATCGACGTGCTCGGCACCTATGCTGCCAGCCTGCCGGCGAACTTCCTCGCCATGGAGGTGAACGGCGAACGCACACAGATGCTGCTAGGGGTTGCCTACGACATCCGGAGCAAGCCGCGGCGGCCCGGGCAGCAACTGGTGTTCAGCGGCGAAGGCGGCCTGAATGTCTACCAGAACCCCGGAGCGTTCCCGCGGGTTTGGACGGTGCACGAACTGCTCCGCCTGGAGAAGCGCGAGCTGATCGGGCGGTACCTCGCCGATCCGAACCATGACCTGGCCCGCAAGACGTTCGTAGTCGGAGAGCCAGTTCCGGCGCTGGAGGCCTGTTCCGAAGGCGAGCAGGCGCGCCTGCTGCGGCGGGAGCCCGGGTTCGTTCGCCTCGAGGCCGACATGCGATGCCGGGGGATGGTAGTGCTGAGCGACGCCTTCTTCCCCGGCTGGAACGCCACGCTCGATGGGCGGCCCGCCAGGATCTACGAGGTCTACGGTGGCCTCCGCGGCGTCGTGGCGCCCGCGGGCCGCCACGTCATCGAGATGCGCTACCGCCCGCTTTCGGTGATCCTGGGCGGGATCATGACGGCGCTCGGCGTCCTGGGCGCCTGCCTGCTCAGTCTGCGTGACCGGAAGCGCCCGCCGGTGCTAACCTGAGGGAAACCCGTCGGGGATAGCCCATGAGTTCCGGTTCCTCCCAACCCGGTTTCACGCCTTCCCTGCCCGAGGTGCACGGCACGGTGTCCACGGCGCAGCCTTCGATCTGGCGGAGGATGTTCGCCTTTGCCGGGCCGGCCTACCTGGTCAGCGTGGGCTACATGGATCCGGGCAACTGGGCCACCGACCTGGAGGGCGGGGCGCGGTTCGGCTACGACCTGCTGTGGGTGCTGGTGATGTCGAACCTGATGGCGATCCTGCTGCAAACCCTGAGCGCCCGGCTGGGAATCGTTAACCGCCGCGATCTGGCGCAGGCATGCCGCGAGACCTACCCGCGTGCCGTGAGCTTCGGCCTGTGGGCGTTGTGCGAGGTGGCCATTGCGGCCTGCGACCTGGCCGAGGTGCTGGGCGCAGCCATTGGGTTGAACCTGCTGTTCGGGCTGCCGCTGCTGGCCGGGGTGTTCCTGACGGCCTTCGACACGCTGCTGCTGCTGTGGCTATCGCGCTTCGGCATCCGCGTCATCGAGAGTCTCGTACTCGGCCTGGTCAGCGTGATCGCGGTGTGCTTTCTGGTGGAGATCGCGCTGGTGCAGCCGGCGGTGCTGGAGCTGGCGCGGGGCCTGGTTCCCCGGCTGACCAGCGACAGCCTCTACGTCGCCATCGGCATGCTGGGCGCGACGGTGATGCCCCACAACCTGTACCTGCACTCGGCCCTGGTGCAGACGCGCCGGATCGGCGCGAGCTTGGCCGACAAGCGCACCGCCTGCCGCTTCAACCTGGTGGATTCGGTAATCGCCTTGAACGGCGCCCTGCTGGTCAACGCGGCCATCCTGATTCTGGCCGCGGCGGTGTTCTTCAAGCGCGCCGTGGTGGTCACCGAGATCCAGCAGGCGCACGCGCTGCTGGAGCCGCTGGCAGGCCACGCCCTGGCGGGGATCCTGTTCGCCGTGGCGCTGCTTTGCTCGGGCCAGTCCTCGACCCTGACGGGTACCATGGCCGGCCAGATCGTCATGGAGGGCTTCCTGAACATCCGCCTGCGACCCTGGTTACGGCGCCTCCTCACCCGGACGGTGGCGATCATTCCGGCCGCGGCCACCATCTACGTCGCCGGTGGGCACGGCACGTTCCGGCTGATGATCTTGAGCCAGGTCATCCTCAGCATGCAGCTTCCCTTCGCCGTCATCCCGCTGATCCATTTCACCAGCGACCGCAAGCGCATGGGCGCTTTCGCCAACCGGGCCTGGGTGCGGGCGTGCGCGTGGGTGGTGGCGGCGGTTGTGGCCGGTCTGAACATCCGGCTGGTGGCTCTGGCCGTCGCCCAGTGGCTGGAGGCCGCGGGGCCCTATCGCCTGCTGCTGTCGCTGGTGGTCTACCCGCTGGCCGGGGCGCTGCTGGTGATGCTGGCGTGGGTGATACTCGAGCCGTGGATGCCGGAATGGCTGCGCCGCCTGGGTCGCGCCCCCGCCGCCATGCCTGCGGCGCCGGAACTCGAGATCCCCTCCTACCGGCGCATCCTGGTCCCCGTGGATCACACCGGCGGGGACCGCTACGCCGTCGCCCACGCCGCGGCGCTGGCGCGCAGCCACGGCGCCAGGCTGCACCTGGTTCACGTGGAAGAGGACGTCACCAGCCAGGTCTACGGCGACCAGGCTTCGACCGCCGAGGTCCAGGCCGGCCAGGACTACCTCGACGAGCTGGTCAAGACGCTGAGCGCCCAAGGCGTCCAGGTCGAGGCGGCGGTGTTCTACTCCCAGGATCCCAAAGCGGAAATCGTGCGCTTCGCCCGCCAGATCCGGGCCGATCTGGTCGTGATGGGGTCCCATGGTCACAAGGGGCTGCAGGATCTGGTGTACGGGGACACCATCGACGGCGTGCGCCATGCCCTGGACGTGCCGGTGCTGGTGGTGCGGCGGCCGGCGTAGCTCCATTGTGCCCCGCCGGCGTGTCCAGTTGACCCAATTACAGCCCTTCCGGGCTGGGTTTGGGCTTGTTTTTCAATGAGTTAGGCTGGAAACGAACGTGCTCTGGAATGGGCGTCGTGGCTGTGACACGTCTTCTTGCAACCCTACTGCTTACGGGCGGGCTGGGATTGCCGGCCTGGGCCGCCACGCTCCAGCGGCTGGAGCTCGACGAGATGGCCGGGAAGTCCACCGCCATCGTGCGCGGCCGCGTGACTTCCTCCTATGCGCGCTTCCACGGGCCGGCGATCTACACCCACTACCGGATCCAAGTACTGGAGCGGTGGAAGGGAGCCGATGCCCCGGAAATCGATGTGGTGGTTCCCGGCGGCATCGCCGATGGGCTGCGGCAGACCTTCCCCGGGGCGCCCAAGCTGCAAGCCGGCAGCGAGTACGTCCTGTTTCTGTGGACCGGGGCCAGCGCGCTGACCAACATCATGGGGCTGTCGCAAGGCATCTTTGATGTGCAGCGGGACATAGCCGGGAACGTGTACGCCGCACGGGCGGCGACCGCGGAGGGCATGCTGGACGCGGCGGGCGCGCTGGTGCGGGACGAGCCGGTGCGGATGAAGTTCGACGAGATGCGGGGCCGTGTCCGCGCCGCCATGGCGGGCGGCGTCCGGAGGTAAGCGATGCGGGCCGGGCGACAGTTGGCGAGAGCGGCGACGGTGCTGGCCTTTCTGGCCGCGGCCGCGTGGGCCTACTACCCCTTCGTGCATTATCCCAGCCGCATCGGCCCCTTCATTCCCATCCCCGAGCGATTCGATCTGGCGGCGCTGCCCAACAAGACGGTGCCCGTATACGTGTCGGACGCGGGACCCACGCGGATGACCTCCGGGGACAGCTTCGCCGCCGTGGTCAGCCAGTTGCGAATGGCGGCCAAGGCCTGGAACGACGTCGAGACGTCGGATCTGCGGGTGGCCTTCGGGGGCCTGTTCTCCCCCGGCACTCAGCAGACGGCGCCGCGCATCGAGGTGGTGTTCGACGACGTGCCGGGCGTGCTGGCGCGCTGCGCCCCGGTCTCGAGACTGGAGCCGGTGAGCGGCCCCGCCGGGCCGTTCGTGCCCATCGTGGCCTCGACCTGCATCCTCAACCGGGACATCTCGCAGCGCCCCAGCTTCGGAGAGGCGTTCTTCCTGACCACAGTTCACGAGCTGGGCCATGCCCTGGGGCTTCAGCACACGCTGACCTCCTCGGCCATGTCCACCGAGATCACGCGCGCCACCACCCGTGCTATCCCGCTGGCCAGCGACGACATCGCGGGCCTCTCCGTCCTCTACCCCGCCCCGAGTTTTCGCGCTCAGACGGGCAGCATCTCCGGGCAGGTGGTGCTGGGCGTGCAGAACGTGCACCTGGCGTCGGTGGTGGCGCTGGCGCCGGACCGCCCCGCGGTCAGCGCGCTAACCAACCCGGATGGAACCTACCGCCTCGAGGGCCTCGCCCCGGGCCAGTATTACCTGTACGTGCATACGCTGCCCCCCACCCAGTCCGCGGACCTCGGGCCCGCGGAGATCGTTCTGCCGGTGGACGGCGAGCAGCGGCCCATCCCGGCGAGCGAGGCCATTGAGACGCAGTTCTTCCCGGGCGCCCGGGACCCGCAGCAGGCCCTGACAGTGCAAGTGACGGCGGGCAGCACGACGGCGGGCATCAACTTTTTGGTGCAGCGGCGCGCGCTCCCCCAGCTCTACGCGGTGACCACTTACAGCTTCCCCGGACAGGTGGCGGTCAAGCCGGCTCACCTGAGCGTCAACGGCGCCCAGAGCCTGGTGGCGATCGCCTCTTCGCCGCTGCGCCTGACCACCAACGGGGTGGTGACGCCCGGCCTGAACGTCTCCGTGCTGGGCGCGAGTCCGGTCATCCAGCAGGTGCGACCCTATCCGCCCTCCACCTACTACCTTGAAATCGGTTTCGCGCTGGGGCAAACCAGCCCCGGCCCGCGCCACCTGGTGTTCACGCTGAACAACGAGGTTTACGTGCTGCCCTCGGCGTTCCAGGTGGTGGCGAGCGCGCCGCCTTCTATCCAGTCGGTGCTGCCCGGTTTGGACCCGCGAGGCAACCGCTTGGCCACCGTGACGGGCGCCAACCTGACGCCGGACACCAGGATCGTCTTCGACGGACTGCCGGTGCAGCGGGCCGAGTACTTCCCCGGGGCGATCGTGGTCACCCCGCCGCCGGGCGCGGCGGACTATCGGGCCACGGTCACCGTGCTCAACAACGACGGCCAGAGCTCGTTGTTCCTTCAGGCGCAGCCTCCCACTTACGTTTACGAGCCGGGCGAGCCGCCAGCCGTCTCGATCACGCCGCAGGCGCTGCCCGCGGGCGCCGAGGCCATGGTCGAGATCACCGGCATGAACACCAACTTCGCGGAAGGCCACACCGCGGTCGGTTTTGGCACCAGCGACGTCATGGCGCGCCGTGTGTGGGTGGTGAGCCCGACGCGGCTGCGGGTGGAGGTTTCGGTTTCTCCGTCGGCTCCCGCCATCTCGACGCTGGTCAGCGTGGTCAGCGGCTTCCAGGTCATTTCGCAGCCGTTCGCCTTCCAGGTGCAGCCGGCCAACCCGCGGCAGGCGGTCATCAATCCGCAGTTGTTCAACCCGGCCACCGGCCAGCACAGCGTCTACCCGGGCAGCGCGGCGGTCGCCCTGGTATCCAATTTGATCCCCCTGAGCGGCCTGGCCAGCCCGCTGCTGTTGCTGAACGACCAGCAGATCCCGGTGGCCAGCGTGACTCCCGGCCAGGTCGCATTCATGGTTCCGGCGGGCTTCCCGGTGGGGCCGGCCGTACTGAAGCTGGTGTACGGGCCCGAGCAGATCTACCCGGTGATCGTGACCATCGATCAGCCGCCGCCCGTGGTGCTGGCGGTCACGACCGGCACCTCCCCAGTGGACGCCGCCCGCCCAGCCAAGCCGGGCGACTACCTGATCGTGGTCGTGAACGGTCTGGCCGAGGCCGGGGCGACGGTGGCGCCTGGGCGGATTCGCATTCTGGTAGGCGGCCTCGAGCACCAGGCCATCGCGGTGGCCTCGGCGGTGGCGCCGACCACCGCGCACCAGATCCTGTTTACGCTCTTGCCGTCGATCGGCGCCGGCCAGCTCCCGCTCTCGGTGAGCATCGACGGACGCACTTCCCTGCCCTTCCTCCTGCCCGTACGCGGCTTCTAGCGCCCGGCTACGCCGCCAGCAGCCCTTGCAGGTTCCAGCCGCAGATGACGCTGGCCTGGAACTTGTTGTTGCCGGGCCCCGGCCAGTGCGTCTCCAGGCTCACATAGCCCTGGTAGCCGTCGGCCAGCAGCGCGGCGATCTGCCCCTTCCAATCCACCTCGCGGGTGCCCAGCGGACCCCAGATGGGCGTGTGGCCTTCGATATGGCAGTCCTTGGCATGGACGTGCGCCACGCGGGCGGGCGGCATCTTGCGGTAGCCGTCCGGGAAGGGGATCTCGCCGGCTACCAGGGCGTTGGCTGGATCCCACACCACTGCGAGACCAGGGGAATCGACGGCGGCCAGCACGCGCGCCACGTCCGCACCCGTGGACACGTTGCAGGCGTGCTCGTTCTCGAGGCCGATGATGAGGTCCTCCCGGGCGGCGTCGCGGGCCAGAGCCGCGAGCGCTTCGCCGATGCGGTCGAAGCAGCGCTCCGGCTCGACGGTGCGCCAGAAGGAGAACACGCGGATGATGCGCGCGCCCGTCTGGTGCGCGATCTCGAAGGCGCGCCGGGTCAGCCGCGGCTGGTCTTCGTAAGTGTGCTGGGAGGCGAAGACATCGTGCTGGAAGCGGGTGTCCAGCGGCGGGGCGTCCGGCAGGACGCACTTGAGGAGGGGAGAAGACAGCCCGATCACTTCCAGTCCCCGGGCGTTGACGATGCCCCGGGCGCGCTCGACCTCCTCGTCGCTCAGGTCCAGGATGTTCTTGCCGAACACGACGCGCAGCTCGGCCCCGGTCATGCCGATGTCGGCCATCGCCTGGGTGGAGACTTCCAGGTCGGGGGAGAATTCGTCGGTGATGGCGGCGGTACGGAGTCTGGTCTTCATGTCTCTGCTATTGTACCTGCCCGGTCGCCCGCGCGTGCAGCCGGATGAGCTATGATGAGGGGTCTACCCGCAGGAGTGGATAATGAAATTTGCCTGGCCGCTCGTGGTCTTCGGTTCTGCGTTCATCCTGGCGCTGGCGCTCTTGTACTTCGGTCGCGCCAAGGCGTGGTACCTGCACGTGCTGAGCGCGCTGGTGGGGGCCGGCATCGCCCTGGTGCCGCGCCCTTCGATGCCCTTCCCCTCCCACTGGGACGAGAACGCGGTCTACCTGACCATTGGCTTCTTCGTCGTGTTCCTGTTGTTCTGGGGTCTGGCGGCGCCGTTCTTCCGCAGCCGCCGCGCTGGTTAGGAGGAGCCAGTGCCCACCGCAAGGGGCTGTCTTGGCCTTCTGCTGGCTGCCGCCCTGAGCGGAGCGGGTGTTCAACCCCGTCCTGCCCGCGGTCCTCTGCGCGTGCTGGCCTCGAATCCGCGCTACTTCACTGACGGCTCGGGCAAAGCCATCTACCTGGCCGGCTCCCACATCTGGCAGAACTTCCAGGACAGCGGGCACCGCCTCGCGGGAAGCCAGGACCCTCCGCCTGCCTTCGACTACCAGCGCTACCTGGATTTCCTCGCGGCTCACCACCACAACTTCTTCCGGCTGTGGCGGTGGGAGGTCCCGCGGTGGACCGACCGCCAGCCGGAGGGCGTCATCAAGTACTGCCGCCCCCATCCCTGGCCGCGCTCCGGGCCCGGCTTGGCCCAGGATGGCAAGCCGAAGTTCGACCTCGAGCGCTTCGATGCGGAGTACTTCGATCGCCTGCGCGCGCGGGTGCGGGCGGCGCGCATCCGGGGCATCTACGTGGCGGTCATGCTGTTCGAGGGCTGGGAGATGCAATTCACCGACGCCTGGATCTACCACCCCTTCCACCCCGAGAACAACATCAACGGCATCGACGCTGATCTGGGCGGCGACGGCCAAGGGCTGGAGTACAATTCCCTGTCGGAAAGCCCCGCAGGGCGGCGGGTGCTGGCTTGGCAGGAAGCCTACGTCCGCAAGGTCATCGACACGGTCAACGACCTGGACAACGTGCTGTACGAGATCTGCAACGAGGCCGGCGACTACTCCACCCAGTGGCAGTATCACCTCATCCGCTTCATCAAACAGTACGAGGCCGGCAAGCCCCAGCAGCACCCGGTCGGCATGACGTTCCAATACCGGGGCGGATCGAACGCCACCCTCTACGACAGCCCCGCGGACTGGATCTCGCCCAACCCCGGCGAGCCGCAGGAGGGCTACCGGGAGACCCCGCCCTCCGTCTTCCACGGCAAGGCGGTGGTCAACGACACGGATCACCTCTGGGGGCACACCGGCGGCGACGCCGTGTGGGTCTGGAAGAGTTTCTGCCGGGGCCTGAACGTGCTGTTCATGGAGGAGCTGCTGCCCTCGCCGACCTGGCAGGACTCGGCGCGCAAAGGCATGGAGCAGACCCGCCTGTCCTCCGAGCGGGTGAACCTGGCGGCCATGACACCCGAGGACAAGCTGTCGGCCACCGGCTACTGCCTGGCCAGCCGCGGCCAGGAGTACCTCATCTTCCAGCCGGGCAGCAAGGGCGAGTTCACGGTGAACTTGAAAGACGCCCCGGGGACGTTCGCCGTCGAGTGGCTGAATGTGTATGCCGACACCCGGACGCCGGGCCAGCCCGTGACCGGCGGCGCGGTGAGGACCTTCACAATAAGGAGGGATGAAGCCAGGGGCAAGCACGGCAGGGGAATTCGTTCCGGCTGAAGTGATCGAACGGCGGATCTATCTGATCCGCGGTCAGAAGGTCATGTTCGACGGTGACCTCGCCAGGCTGTACGGCGTGCCCACCAGAGCCTTCAACCAGGCGGTGAAACGCAATCTGGAGCGCTTCCCCGTGGATTTTATGTTTCAGCTCAGCCCTGAAGAGGCGGAGCGCATGCGGTCACAATTTGTGGTTCCTGTGCTCGTTCTGTCGGCGTGAGTACGCCGCTCTACTGAATTCAGGAAGTATCAGGCGCTTCTGGATGTGTGGAGCATGCGGCTATCGCATACTCGCTGGAACCAAGATTGACGATGCGGTCGGCCCGAACAGTCGGTGCCCAAACTGCGGGGCAGACGTTAACAGCACGCTTGTGAACCTCAGCAACGACCGTCCTGTTGCTGGTGGGCAATTCGGCGAGCCGCTTGGATAGGGTTGGGATGCATTCTTAGGCATGAGAACCTCTTTCGGGCGATTCCCGGTCAGCGAAGTCTCTGCGCGGCGGCTGGCTGAGAATCTAGGCAGAGCAGAGGGAGCTCTGGCTGAAGCTTAAGCTCCAATCGGTTCTAAGATGCTATTCAGCGGCTTTCAGAGGCAATTCGACGACGGAGGCGACAGGGAGCGTACCGGCCCTGACTGCCAGGTAGTGTCACGACAACTTCAGTGTGGCGTGCTTCTTCTTGAAGTCCTCGACAGGTCCTGTTCCGGAAGATCCGTTGCGCCTTTGGTCCCGGACAGTGAGCAGAATGAACGCGCCGAGTGACACGACAAAGAACTCGGCGATGGCCATCGTCCAATCCGGACCGCTCCGGTAGTATTTGGAGGCCCAGGGTAACCCAGGCACCGCTTCGGAGGTCCTATTGGTCTTGAAACTGACGTCCCAAACCGGGCTGAAGGTAATCTGCGACGCGCACTCCCTCGTCTGGAGACCATCCAGGCGGACGCTGAAAAGCTGTTGCGAGAAGTACACGAACTGAACAGACAGCCTGCTTTGGTAGGGACACATGCGCCAATAGTAAGGGAAGGCCAATATTACGGTCACTAGCGCCAGTCCGGCACTGATCGCGACCTTTCTTGGCAGGTTGGCTAGCACGACCCATTTCTCCTTTGATCCAGGATTTCCATTTTGCCTCCCGGATTCTGTTGAGTTTATCATTTGTCGCCGACTTTGACCTCCGACACCACCCCCTTCGGCGGCCCCGCGGTGCTGTACCTGAAGCTGGCGGGCCGGTAGGGCCTGCCCGAGGCGAAGACGCTTCGTCGTCAGGGAATCGTCTTAAAACCCTGCTCGCGGAAATGGTGGTCAAAACAAAGGGCCGCCTGGACACCGTTCTCACGCATGGTCTGAAAACTGACGCAGTCCACGAGACTCAGGCTCTTGCGCGAGGCGGCCAGCACAGCCTCAGCGCCCGCCCGGTGCCGCTGTTCTGTGATCCAATCCACTTGCAGCAGCCGCACCACGTCGTCAAAGAAGACGCGCACGGCCGCCATTCCGAGGCGATGCTGGAGCAGCGCGCTGGATTCCACCAGCACGTAGTTGTTCGTGAGCAGGGTGTCACCCTGGCGCAGCAGTCGCTCCCAGACGGTCTTCGCGCGGGCGTGGTTGGCGTCGTCCCGATCGAAGACCGCATAGAAGGCAGACGTATCAACAAAGACGGTCATTCGCGGAAGGCCTCGGCCAGGTGGCTATCATGCTCCCTGCTGCCGTCCGCCGTGCCCGAGGCGAACCTGCCCGCCACGCGGATGGCACGCTCGATCCGTTCCTGTCGGTTCGGCAGCGGGCGGACAGCCAGGACCTGCTCGACACCCTCCCGAATCAAGTCCGCGACGGACCGGCCGGTCGCCGCGGACAGCCGCCGCAGTGCTTCCTGTTGATTCTCCGTCAGTTGGATCTGCGTGCGCACCATGGCTGCCACCATGATAGCATAGGCGCACCTATGATGGCATCGGCTTCCATTCCCGATTGGCGAACCTCAGCGCGCAGGCGCGTGGTAGTTCGGGAACGGCGGACGCCGGTGCTGAGGCGGCGGATTCTTGCGCAGCGCCTCCAGCAGCACCTCGACGGCTTTCTCCAGTTGCGGGTCGTGTCCCTCGCGGACGGCCTTGGGATCCATCTCGATCTCGATGTCCGGAGCGATGCCCGTGTTCTCGGCCACCCAGGAATTGGTGTCGGGATCCCAGAAGCCCACTGCGGGGGCGCTGACGAAGCCGCCGTCCATCAACTGCGGGTAACCGCCCAGGCCACCCACCAGCCCGCCCCAGGTGCGTTTGCCGATCAGCGGGCCGACGCCGGCCTTGCGGAAGTACCAGGGCTGCGTGTCGCCGCCCGAGCCGGCGTACTCGTTGATGAGCATGACCTTGGGCCCGAAGATGGCGCCGATCGGGCCGGTGACGTCTTCGCCGTCGCGCATGGCGCGGTAGTGCAGCAGTGGTCGCTTCAGGTAGTCGATGACATAGTCCGGCTGCAAGCCCCCGGAGTTAAAGCGCTCGTCCATGACGGCGCCTTGCTTGCCCACCTGGGCGAAGTAGTAGCGATTGAAGCTGGTGTAGCCGCCATAGGCGGTGTCGGGCAAGTGGACGTAGGCCAGGCGCCCGCCGCTCATCTGATCCACCTTGCGGCGATTGCCCTCGATCCAGGCCAGGTGGCGCAAACGGTACTCGTTGGCCACCGGCGTAACGGTGACATCCCGGGCGCCTTTGCCGGTGGGGTCGGGTCCCACCTTGAGCACGGTCTGCTTGCCGGAGGCGCCTTCGAAGAAGCTGTAGAGGTTATCGCTGGCGCGCAGCTCCCGGCCCTGGACGGCCAGCAGATACTCGCCTGCCACGACGTTGACGCCGGGCTGGGTGAGCGGCGCCCGCGCGTCCGGGTTCCAATTCTCGCCGCTGTAGACCCGGGCAAATCGATAGCGGCCGTTCTCGATCGTGTAGTCGGCCCCCAGCAGGCCGCCCGGCACCCGCCTGACCTCCGGCTGCGAGCCGCCGCCCACGCCCAGGTGGCTGCAAGTGAGCTCGCCCATCATCTCCGACATCAGGTAGTTCAGGTCGCCGCGGCTGCCCAGGTTATCCAGGAACGGCTCGTAGCGCTTCATCATCGCCGGCAGCTTGACGCCGTGCAGGTTGGGGTCGTAGAAGAAGTCGCGCTGGAGGCGCCAGGCCTCGCGGTACATCTGCCGCCACTCGGTCATGGGCTCGACGCGGGTCTCCATGCCGTCGAGCTTGAGGGTTCCCTCGCCCGGCTTGGGCGGCTGCGTGGTGGAAGCGATGAACCACCGCTCGGCCTGCCGGATCAGCGCTTTCTCGCCGTTGGCGGCCAGCTCGAACCGGCCGATACCCTCGAGCACCTTGTCGGTCTTGCGGGTCTTGAGCTCGAACTTGTAAAGCGTCGTCCCCGGCGGGCCGGCTGGCGCGCCCACGGTGAAGGGCGCCTCGATCAGGAACAGCACGCCGGTCTTGCCCGCATACAGACCGACGTAGTTGCGCGCCGGGATGGGCACGGCCAGGATGCGCTGGTCGATATTGTCGAAGTCGATCTTGACCTCGACCTTCTCCGCGGGCTTCGGCTTGGCCGGTTCCTTCTTCTCTTCGGCCTTCTGACTTCTGTCTTCTGGCTTCTTTTCTTCGGCCGCCTTCTCCTCGTCGCTCTCCGGCGCTAGCGGGGAGGGCAGGTCCTGGCGCAGCACCGCCACGTAGACGCTCTGCGTGACGGGGCGCTGCATCCCGGACATGTCGCGCCAGCCCAGCGTCAGGCCGACGTCGGTGGATGCCAGGAAATAGAGGTGCTTGCCGTCGGCATCGAAGACCGGCAGGCTGGCGTCGCTCATGCCGTCGGTCACCTGGTGACTCTTGCCGGTCTCCAGCGAGTGGACGAACACGGCCCGCATGTGACTGCGGAGCTGCTTGGTGTAAGTGAGCCACTTGTTGTCGGGCGACCAAGTCACGCGGCTGATGCGCCGCGGGCCGTCGTAACGGTCGGTGTCCACCTTGACCGTCTTGCCGGCGTCCAGGTCGAGGTAAGACACGTTGAGCTTCTTGTCGGTGTAGGCGATCTTCTTGCTGTCGGGCGACCACTGGGCGATGTAGTAGTAGGTGGGCGGATCCGACAGCCGGAACTTCTTCACCTCGCCCTGGCCGATGTGCTCCCGCACGTGTAGTTCATACTCGCCGGACTCGTCGGAGAGGTAGGCGATCCAGCGGCCGTCCGGCGACCAGACCGGACCGCGCTCGGCCGCGCCCGCCGTGTTGGTGAGGTTGCGCACGTCGCCCTTTTCGGCGGGCGCCGTGAAGACCTCTCCGCGCGCTTCAAACACCGCCCGCGCCCCGGTGGGCGAGATCCCGGCGGCAGTGATGCGGGTGCTAACCCGCTCGAGGCGCGGTCGCAGCTCGGGCAGGTCGCCCTGGACGGTGATGGGCACACGCCGCGGCTTCTCGGTCTTGAGGTCGAACAGCCAGATCGAGCCGAACTGCTCGTAGACGATGGCGTCCGGGCCGGCTGAGGCCGACTTGATGTCGAAGCCGCTCCCCGGGAGGACCTGGGTGACCGTCTTGGCCTTGGTGTCGTAGCTGAACAGCGTGACCGGCCCGTTGCGGTCCGAGAGGAAGAAGATGCGGTGGTCCACCCACATGGGGTTGAAGTCGTTGGAATTCTCGCGCGGGACCTTCTCAATGCGCGAGTCCGCCAGGCGCGCGATCCAGATGGGCGTGGCGCGGCCGCCGCGATAACGCTTCCAGGTGTTGAACGCGCGCGCCAGGGGCACGTAGGCGATCTGCGTACTATCGGGCGCATAGGAGCCCTCCTCCGCCATGTGCAGCGGCAGCTCTTCGGGGAACACGCCATCCAACGCCAGGGTGAACAGCCGGCTGAAGTAGGAGTAGCTGGTGCGGCTGGAGCGGACCAACACCCGCTTGCCATCGCGGGTCCAACCCGCGGCGACGTCTGCCCCGGGATGAAAGGTGAGCCGCCGCGGCACCCCGCCGGCGGCGGGCACTACGAACACGTCCACGTTGCCGTCATACTCGCCGGTGAAGGCGATCCACTGGCCGTCGGGTGAGAAGTAAGGGGAACCTTCCTGCCCGGGCGCCGTGGTCAGCCGGCGCGCCTGCCCGCCCTCGCGGGCTACCGTCCACAGGTCTCCCGCGTAATGGAAGACGATGTGGGTGCGACTCAGGGCCGGCTGGCGGACCAGGAACGGCCTGGATTCATCCACGGCGCCGCAGGCGCCGGCCAACAGAACCAGTAACGCGATCACTCGGCTCATAGCATTCCTCCACCCCGCTCACACTCCCGCGCGCGGGCGTTCGCGCCGCACCATGTCTGTGTTCTGCACCGGCTCGGCCTCGCATTCCGCGGCGATCACCGTCACCGGGTGGTCCGGCGCAACCTTGGGCAGGCCCGTGAAGCGGACGCGGAAGCGGTCCTGCTCGAAGTTGACCTTCTGGCCGCCCGCCAGCAAGCGCGCCGAGACGACCTTGGTCTCCAGGCCCGCCACGATGACCGTATCGCCGGGCCAGAAATGCACGTTAACGTACAGCGTGTTCCCTTGGCGCGTGAAGCTGGCGTAGTTGGAGCGGCGCGGGCGGCAGGGCTCGGTCCCGTAGATGGCTGGCCCGTTGCGCTCCATCCACTTGCCGACCGTCTCCAGGATGCGCACCGACTCCTCGGGGATCGACCCGTCGCCGCGGGGGCCGATGTTGAGCAGGTAGTTGCCGCCGTCCCGGGCGCAGGTGATGAGGTTGCGCACCACCGTCTTGGGCGTCTTCCAGTCGTCGTCCGTGACCTGGTAGCCCCAACTGTTGTTCATGGTCATGCAGGCTTCCCAGGCCCGGCCCGCCTTGTCGGCCTCGATGCGCTGCTCGGGCGTCGAGAAGTCCCCCGCCAGCCGGTTGCGGTTGTTGACGATGATGTCCGGCTGGATACCGAACACCATCTGGTTCATCTTCTCGGACTCCCAGCCGGCGGCGTCCAGGGGCCAGGCCACGTCGTACCAGAGGATGTCGATCTTGCCGTAGCCGGTGAGCAATTCGCGGATCTGGCCGTGGACGTAATCGACGAAGCGCCGCCGCGCGGCTTCGTCGGTGGCGCACCGGGCGCCGTCGGGGTGGTGCCAGTCCATCAGCGAGTGGTAGAAGCCCACCCGCAGACCCTCGCCGCGGGCGGCCTCGACGTACTCCTTGACCAAGTCCCGCCCGCAGGCCTGCTGGGGGGCGCAGTAGCTGGTCAGCTTGCTCCCGAACAGGCAGAAGCCCTCATGGTGCTTGGTGGTCATCACCATGTATTTCTGCCCGGCCCGCCGGGCCAGGCGCGCCCAGTCGCGGGCGGCGTGCGGTCTTGGCACGAACCGCTGGGCCAGCCGCTCGTATTCCCTCACGGGGATGCCTTCGTTCTCCATGACCCACTCGTGGCGGCCCAGTACGCTATAGAGCCCCCAATGGATGAACATGCCGAACTTGGCCTCGTGCCACCACTTCATGCGGCGGGCGCGGTCGGCCTCGCTCGTCTGCGCCACCGCCGCCGAGGCGGCCGTCGCCGCCAGCCACTCCCGTCGGGACAACCCGTGGTTAAGCATTGGTTTAACCCTCCTGAAGATGCAAAACTCAACTCTATCACCTGGCTGGAGCGGGGACAGGCCACCCCGTCCCTTCCTGGACGGTGCGGCCTGTCTCCGCTCCAGCCTCCCGTTCGACCGGGCGTAGCGCCCGTACACCCAACAAATTACGCCGTTTGACCGCCGGAGGTGGTACCCCCGCCGACCCCAGGCTATACTGGCAACTCGAATCGCACAGGTCGGAATAAGGAGGATCCTGCGTGAGCACGTCTAACGCCGGCCCAGGCAAGGCCAAGGGTTTCGCGATCTTGCAGCCGGAGGCCACCCTCACTGGCACTCCCATCCCGCCCGCCCACCGGGGGCTGCCCAAGATCACCCAGTCGCTGTGCCCGGAGTGCATCCGCATCATCGACGCCCGCATCTTCGAGCAGGACGGGCGCGTCCTGATGGAGAAGACCTGCCCGCAGCACGGCCACTTCCGCGACGTGATCTTCTCCGACGTCAAGCTCTACCTCAAGATGGACGAATGGAGCTTCGGGGACAACCGCGGGGTTTCCAACCCGGCCATCCCCAACGCCACGCGCTGCCCGGACCAGTGCGGCCTGTGCTCGATGCACACCAGCCACAGCGGCATGGCCACCGTGGACCTGACCAACCGCTGTAACCTGACCTGCCCGGTGTGCTTCGCCAACGCCAACGCCGCCGGCTACCTCTACGAGCCCACCTTCGAGCAGGTCCGGCGGATGCTCCAGGCGCTCCGCGACGAGCGGCCCGTCAATGCGCGCATCGTGCAGTTCTCGGGCGGCGAGCCCACCCTGCACCCGCGCTTCCTGGACTGTATCCGCCTCGCCAAGGAGATGGGCTTCTCGCACGTCCAGGTGGCCACCAACGGCATCATGTTCACCGACCTGGAATTCGCCCAGGCGGCCAAGGAGGCCGGCCTGCACACGCTCTACCTCCAATTCGACGGCGTGTGCGACGACATCTACCGCCGCACGCGCGGCGAAGCCCTGCTGGACATGAAGCTCCAGGCCATCCAGACGGTGCGCCAGGCGGGCATGAAGATCTGCTTCGTGCCCACCCTCGTCAAGGGCGTCAACGACGACCAGGTCGGTCCCATGGTTCGGCTGGCCCTCGACAACATCGACTGCGTCAGCGCCATCGCCTTCCAGCCGGTGAGCTTCTGCGGGCGCATCTCGCGGGCGGAACTCGAGGCCAAGCGCTACACCCTGTCGGATTTCGCCCACGATTTCTTTAAGCAGACCGGCATCTGCGATCCCTACGAGGACTGGTTCCCGCTCTCCTGCATCAGCCCCTTTTCGAAGCTGCTGACCGCCCTGCGGGGCGAGGGGACCACCACCCTGACCTCCCACCCGCACTGCTCGATGGGAACGTACCTGTTCGTGGACCGCAACAAGAAGGCCGTCCCGGCCAGCCGCTTCATTGATATCGGCGGCATGCTGCGCGAGATGGACCTGCTGGCGCGCAAGGCGGAGCGGCAGAGCATCAAGCTGTTCACCAAGATCCGGGCCTGGAACGCGCTGCGCAAGCACTACCACGAGGACCGCGCCCCCGAGGGCCTCAGCTTCGACAGGTTCCTGCAAACCCTGCAAGGCCTGATGGACAAGCGCTACGGGCGCGGCCAGGCCGAGGCCGAGGGCTTCACCTACAAGACCCTCATGGTGGCGGGCATGCACTTCATGGACGTCTACAACTTCGACGTCGAGCGCGTCAAACGCTGCGTGGTGCACTACGCCGCTCCCAACGGCCTGCTCTACCCCTTCTGCACTTACAACTCCGGCCCCTGCTACCGCGAGCGGATCGAGCGCAAGTACTCGATCCCCTTCGAGCAGCAGCCCGAGTTCCTCGAGCTGGTCGAGGCCAACGGCAACGGGACCAACGGCTCGGCTCGCAAAGTCCGGCAGTCGGGGCTGGTGGAACTCGTCGGGTAGGCCGCCCCTTCAGGTTCGGCTGCGCCGTCGCAGCAGGCCCAGCGCGGCCAGGCCGGCGCCGATCAGCATGAAGGTCAGCGGCTCGGGAACCGGCTCGACCCAGCCCTCATACAGGATTCCGAACGGATACCCGCCGAGCTGATAGGCCTCAAAGCGCAGCGTATGAACCGCGGCCGGGAGACCGGCAAGCGAAAACGTGCCGCCTTCGTCGGGCAGACACGCGATGGGCCCAATGGCGCAGGCGTTGTCCTGGGTGAGGCTCGGCGGCCACAACAGCATGTTGTCAAGGTAGACTCCCGCGGTGTCGTCCGCCCACACTGTGATGCTTCCGGCTATGGAGGGAGCAGGCAGCGTGAAGATCTCATAAAAGACGGCCAGGGGCGCGTTCCAGTTGTTGGGGGGATAGTATTGCCCGTCCCCCGTCAGAGCATAGGAGATCCACTTGCCGGCGCCGTTCGGTTGCCACAACGGGTGAGGATTGATCAGCACGTTGGGGCCGGCGAGATTGTTCCATTCCGTCAAGCCGCTAAGGTCGTCTCCGCTGTTGAGAGGGATGGGGGTAGATGTGGCGGCCGTACAGAAGAGTACAGCCATCAAGACAAAAACCCATGTTCTTGTCCCCAGTGACATGGGGACCTCCTTGCACATACTTCCGTGTGCGTATTTTGATACTAACCCATGGCACAGCCTTCAGGCAAGCAGAATAATGTCCTAGGAGTACCAGGACCGGGCGGTCATGCGGACACACCTCCACCCATCTCAGCCTCGACGGCCATGTGCACCACCACCTCCGGTACTGTGAACACCAGCCGCCCGCGCCGGATCTCGCCGCTCAGGGCCGTGGGCTGCTCCGCGCCGGCAAGATGTAAGCGCAGGCTGGCGCGCCGCCACCGGGCGCCGTCTTCCTCAGGCAGCGGCAGGGAGATGGGCACATCTCGCGCAGGCTCGGGCTCGTAGTTGAGAAGATGCAGGACCAAGCGCGCGCCCGCGCCCGCGCCCTCCCGCCGCCAGTAGCAGGTGGCGCGCAGCCCGGGCAGGTCCGCGCGGTCCGTCCAGGCCAGGCGTTCCCCCAACAGGCTATCCAGCAAGCCCAGCAGCGGGCGTTCAACCGGTGGCAGCGCTGCCGGAAGTTTCTCGACGGCCTCGTGGAGCGCCGTGCTGCTCAGGTAGAGCAGCTTGCGCTCCTCCTCCGGGATGGGCGCCAGCCGCTCGATCTCGCGCGCCCAGGCGAGCCTCCCCTGCCCGAGCGAGACCACCTTCAGGTCGTCCCGCTGCGCTGCCCTGTACAAGAGATCCGCGAAGGCCGGCTTCGCGCGCGGCTGGCAGGTCTCGTCGAATCCCGGCAGGTCGCCCGTCAGCGCCAGCCGCCCGCCGCCGCGCACCCACGTCTCCAGGGCGCGCAACACGGCATCGCTCACATAGGCCGTCTGCGGGAGCAGCACGACCCGGTAGCGCGCCATGCGGCGGGCCTCGAGATCGCCCTCGGTCAGGAATCAAACAGGATGTGTCCCGCATCGAGCGCCCGCTTCAGTTGGTGCAGGTGCAACAGGTGCGCGCCGTTTTCGTAATGCACCTGGTTGAAGAGGTGCGCCACCGCGACCTCGGCGTAGGGCTCGTAGCCCTCGAACAGCCCGGGATGCCGCTCGTAGAGGGCGCGCCAGCGTCTCCGCACCTCGGGGAACCGGTATCCGCCCTGCGCGTACGCCCCGCCGCCGGAGGCCGCCGCCTCGGCGTGCGCCAGCTCGAGGGTCGTCGCAGTCTGTTTGCCGTAGGGCAGCACCACCGGCCGGACTCCCGCGGCCAGCGCGTACTTGTACTGGCGCAGGAAGTCGTGGTAGATGCCGCGCGCCAGCAGCCCCGGCATCCCGTCCTCTTCGAACATCATCCAGACGCAACCCCGGCGCCACTCCTCGACGTTCTTGGCGTCCTGCCGGCGCCCGTCCACGTTCAGGATGGTCCGCAGGGCGCCCCAGTTGGGCAGAACCAGGAAGGGTTTCTTCACCCTTTCGCCAGAGCGCTGGAGGCGGATCAGATTCTCGGCGATGCTCCAGGCCCAGAAGCGCTGCGTCTCGAACCACCCCAGGCGTTGCTCGGGGGTCTCCAGCCCCAGGTCCCGAAGATTCTCGACGCCGAAACGGCGGTGCCGCTCGGCCGCCGGGTACTTCCCAGCCAGGTACGCCAGGAACTCCCCGGCCGGCCGCTTCAGGTAGCCGTTTCCCAGGAAGTTGACCTCCTGCATGGATCCCAGACCAGTTACCCCAAAGCGCTCCTTGAGCTCGGCGGCTTTCTCCTGGAGCAGGAACTCGCGGAACTCGGCTCGCGTCCTCGCCCACGACACTCGATCCGCCTGCCAGCTCAGTTCCACGGCGGCCGAGCCGGCCTTGGTCCAGTTGGGCTGACGCCCGCTGAGCCCGCCCGCCGGTGCGCCCTGGCCCGGCTGTGAGGTACAGTGTCAGGGAGCATGGCCAGCCAGCTCATGGGGTTCTCCCCGTCCGTACACACGGTCGGGCAGCGATCCCGGTAGGAGGGATGCGCGATGTTCGTTCCGATCGGCACCCACAAGTTGCAGCGCGATCTGGGGGCCCGCTTCAGAGACTGCCCCATATGTGAAAGGGAGACAGTCCACGCTCAGGCTTGGCATTGGCGCTGGTTCACCGTCTTTTTCATACCCGTCATCCCGCTCGGAGGGCGCCAGCACGTTCTCCGGTGCAACGTTTGCGGAAAGCAGGTCAACGTCACCCCCGACCAAGTTGTTCCCGGTCTTGCCTCGAGTGCCGGCCCGGGAGTGCTTCCGGCCGAGATCACAAAGCCGTGTCCGAGGTGCGCCGAGAACGTCAAAGCCGCTGCCCGTGTTTGCCGGTACTGCGGAAGCGAGTTTGATGCGGACTCGATCGAACAAGCCCAGCGGAGAGCGGCACATGTAAGCGCCTCCTGGGAAACCCAGCGCCGGGCGGAGTCCGCCAGGAAACGCGCCCGGTGGTACGGCTGGGCCCTCATCCCGCTTGTATTAGTGACACTGTTCATGGGAAGCGCCGTCATCGCGGGAATCGTCCAGGAGCAAAAGCCGGAGAACAGCGGCATAGGGAGCATCGCGGTCGGGATTGTTCTGTTTCTGGGAGTGCCTCTCGGGCTGACGGTGCTGGCCTGGCGCCGCTGGCGCCGGAATCGCAAGGAGGCCAAGGAGCTCCGGCTCAGGTTGCAGGCCGGCGGAACCCCGGCCGGCCCCTGAAGAATCGAGGAGTGCGGCCTGGACTACTCGGATCCCTCGGGCCAGGCGCTCACGCGCGCCTTCCAGAGGTCGTGTTCTTCCGACGATAGGTGCCGGGCGCCTGGCAAGAGACGCGTTCCGGACCGCCCGTACCCCACAGGCAACTCGGGGTTGTACAATCGCGTGGGAAAGGCATTCAGCCTGTCCAAGACCGTCGCCACGGGCTACTCGCTGAAAGGAGCGCCATGTCCGCCTGGGGAGACCGGGAAAGAAGCGAGTTGGCGGTCAACCTCCTCTGGGAGGACGGCCGAAACCAGGTGAACAACGCCCGGCAGGTGGGAGTGGCGGGAGGGGTTGCCATCCTGGGCCTGCTGTGGGTTGTGGGGAAGCTCTTCAGCATCCCGGTCTTCGGAGATTTTGACCGGCAAGGACCTTGGCAGTGGCCCTTCCTGGCGGCCCTGGTGGCCGGATTCGCGGCATACCGGTTGTGGAAACAGCAGGGGCTGCGCAAGCTGACCGAGGTCATGCACGCGGCGAAAGAACTTGGAGTGAGGCAGTGGGACGATCCGGCGCGCCGCCCACCCCTGTGATCCAAGTAGGGTGAGCCTCCGGCTTGCCCGCGCACCCTGCGGGTCAGTGGGACAAGACAGGAGTCTTATCCTACGCGACAATAGACAGTAGCGCCGCTCATGGAATTCGTCGAGCAACTGAAATCCGCTCTCGACATCGTGGCCGTTATCGGCCAGTACGTGCGCCTCAAGCGCGTGGGCGCCGGCCCGCGCCACATGGGCCGCTGCCCCTTCCACACCGAGAAGACGCCCTCTTTCAGCGTCCACGGCGGCCACCAGTTCTACAAGTGCTTCGGCTGCGGGGTCGGCGGCGACGTCATCAAGTTCGTCATGGAGGTCGAGCGGCTGAGCTTCTATGAGGCGCTCCAGTTGCTGGCCGACCGCCACGGCATCCCCATGCCCAAGCGGGCCGACTACTCGGACCCCGAGACCAAGCTGCGCGGCGCCGTCTACCAGATGCACGAGCTGGCGCTCCGCCTCTACCGGACGGCCCTCGAGAGCCCCCCGGGCGCGGAGGCGCGCGCCTACCTCCAGAGGCGCGGCCTCGCGCGCAAGCTCATCGAGGAGTTCGGCCTGGGCTACTCGGATCCCTCCGGCCAGGCGCTCACCCGCGCCTTCCAGAGGGAGGGCTTCACCGAGGACCAGATCGAGGCCTCCGGTCTCCTGGTCAAGCGCCCGGAGGGCAGCGGCTACTACGACCGCTTCCGCGGCCGCCTGATGTTCCCGATCCAGAACGAGTCCGCCAAGGTCATCGCCTTCGGCGGCCGCGCCCTGGCGGCGGGGGACGAGCCCAAGTACCTGAACTCCCCCGAGACGCCCGTCTACCGGAAGAGCTGGGTGCTCTACAACCTGCACCGGGCCCGCCACCAGATCCGCAAGCAGGACCGCACGGTGCTGGTCGAGGGCTACATGGACGCCATCGGCGTCTGGTCCGCCGGGGTCGAGGAGGTGGTGGCGAGCTGCGGCACCGCGCTCACTCCCCAGCAGGTGCGCATGCTGCGCCGCCATTCCGACAAGGTGGTGGTCAACTTCGACCCGGACATCGCCGGCATGAGCGCCACCGAGCGCTCCATCCAACTGCTGCTCGAAGAGAGCGTGCGCGTGCGGGTCCTCGAGCTGGAGGACGGCCTGGACCCGGACGCCTACGTGAAGCAGCGCGGCCCGGAGGAGTACCGCCAGCGCCTCGAGCGCGCCCCCGGCTACTTCTACTGGCTGGCCGACCGGGCGCGCGCCCGCTACGACATGCGCACTGCGGAAGGCCGCCTGGCCAGCCTCCAGTTCCTGCTGCCGGCCATCCAGCAGGTATCCGACAAGCTCGAGCGCGCCACCATCGCCAACGATTTGGCCACCTACCTGGGCGTCGAAACGGGCCTGGTGCTGGAGCACTTCCGCAAGGCCGCCGCCCAGCGGCGCGAGTCCGCCACCCCGCCGCCGCTGCCGCCCCTGAAGCCGGTCGAGAGAATCCTGCTGGCGGCCCTGCTGGCCAGCGCGGAGGCGCGCCAGCAGGTCCTGCCCATCCTCCGGGCCATGCCCGGCTTCGAGCAGCTCGCTACGCGGCGCATCCTCCAGGCCCTGGCCGCCATGAGCGAGGCCGGACCCGAGTTCAGCTTCGCGGAACTCGAGTCCCGCCTCGAGGAGGGCGACAAAGCGCTCCTGGCCGCAGTGGCCTTTGCCGATGAGGCAGATGAAGGGGCCAAGCCGCTCGATCAAGCCCTGGCCTGCGTGCAGACGCTCACCAACGCCGACCACCAGGCGCGCCGCGCGGCCTTGCGCGCGCGGGTGCGGGAGGCCGAGCGCAACGGCGACCGGGAAGCGGCCATGCGCTGGACCGAGGAGCTCACGCGCCTGGACCGGCGGTGACTTTCCGCCGCAGGTGGTGTTGTACAATGGCAGGGATACTCACTGCTGTGCCGGTTAGGGTATAGGGGGTTCGTGGGCGCTGATGACAAGTATGGCCGGCTGAAACAGCTCATGGACGTGGGCAAGGAAAAGGGCTACGTCCTCTACGACGAGGTCAGCACCTTGCTGCCCGACGAGCTGGCCGTAGGCCCCGAGCTGGAAGACATCCTGGTCACCCTGGATGGGGCGGGCGTCGAGATTCTCGACGAGCCCCGGCTGGAGAAGGTCGAGGAGGTCGAGGACCTCGCCGAGCTCGAGCTCGGCCCCGAGTTCACCGACAAGACCAACGACCCGGTGCGGACGTACCTGCGCGAGATGGGCACCGTGCCGCTGCTGACGCGCGAGGGGGAGATCGGCCTGGCCAAGCGCGTCGAGCGCGGGCAGCGGGCGGTGCGCAAGGCCCTCTCCCGTTCCGCCCTGATGACCCGCGAGCTGCTCCGGCTGGGTGAGGACCTGCTGACCGGCGCGGCGGAGGTCCGCGATGTGGTCACCCTGCCCGACCTGGGCGTCAACGAGGAGTGCCTGGAGGCCCAGCGGCAGAAAACCGTCAGGATTATCGAGGAAATCAACAAACACTACCGGAAAGCCCAGCAGTTGCGCCAGAAAGCCCTGGCCATTCCGCGCACCATAAAGCCCAAGCAGTTCCGGGCGCTGCGCCACAACCTGGCCCGTATGACGGTGCGCATCGCGCGGCTGGCCCGCGAGATCCCCTTCAGCACGCTCTACCAGCGCCGCCTGGTGGACCAGGTCCGGCGCACGGTCGAGGAGTTTCGCCCGCTGGAGCGTGAGGTCGCGCGCCTCCAGCGCCGCCTCGAGGAACCCTCCGGCGCCCCGTCGCAGGCGCGCGAACTGCGCAAGGAGCTGCGCCAGCACAACCTGCGGCTCCAGCAGCTCGAGGAGGGGTGCGGCGCCTCGGCCGCCGAGTTGCGGCGCACCCTGCAAGTCATCGAGCGCGGCGAGCTGGAAGCCGAGTGCGCCAAGAAGCAGTTGATCGAGGCCAACCTGCGCCTGGTGGTCTCCATTGCCAAGCGTTACACCAACCGCGGCTTGCAGTTTCTGGACCTCATCCAGGAGGGCAACATCGGCCTGATGAAGGCCGTAGACAAGTTCAGCTACCAGCGCGGCTACAAGTTCTCCACCTACGCTACCTGGTGGGTGCGGCAGGCCATGACCCGGGCCATCGCGGATCAGGCGCGCACCATCCGCATCCCCGTGCACATGATCGAGACCATCAACAAGCTGGTCCGCACGCAGCGCCGGCTCCAGCAGGAGCTGGGGCGCGAGCCCACCACCGACGAGCTGGCGCGGCGCATGGACCTGCCCGTCCACAAGGTCCGCAAGGTGCTGCGCACCGCCCAGGAACCCATCTCGCTGGAGACGCCGGTGGGCGAGGAGGAGGAATCCCACCTGGGCGATTTCATCGTGGACCGGCGCGTGGTCTCGCCCTCGGAAGCCGTCATCAACCTCAACCTGCGCGAGCAGACCGCCGAGGTGCTGAAGACGCTGAGCCCCCGCGAGGAGAAGATCATCAAGATGCGCTTCGGCCTGAGCGACGGCAGCGAGCACACCCTCGAGGAAGTCGGCCAGTACTTCGCCGTCACCCGCGAGCGCATCCGGCAGATCGAGGCCAAGGCCCTGCGCAAGCTCCGCCACCCCAGCCGCAGTCACCGCCTGCACGCCTTCCTGGGAGCCACCCAGAAGGACTGAACCGCTCAAGCGCCGGCGTACAGCTCGCGCGCCAGCGCCACCACCGCCTCCGGCACCAGATGCTCCCACGGCTGGCCGCGGCGGATGCGTTCACGCACCTCGGTGGCGGAGATTTCGTCGTAGCCTTCCTCAACCGGCAGCGGGTGAATGCGTTCCCGCAGCTCGCTCGGGGGTTCGTAGCGGCCCCGCCGGGCCGCCACCAGAAGTTGGTACTCGCGGACTTGCTCGGCGATCGCCCCGGCGCGGCCGTAGTCCCAGTTGACGACCCGCTCGGCCGCGTCCCGCCCGCACAGGAAATACAACTCGGCGTCTCCGTATGCCGCGCGGCACTCCCGCGCGATGTCGATGAACAGGCCCTTCTCCGTGGCCCCGATGGAGCAGCGCGGCTCGCCGGCCAGGGCCGCTTCCAGCACGGCGAGGCGCTCGGCGAAGCCGGCCTCTTCGTAAGTCTTGTGAGGGAACTCGCGGGGCAGCACGAACAACACCTCGTCCACCAGCGCCAGCGCCGCGCGGGCCAGCGCCAGGTGCGCTCGCGTGGGCGGGTTAAAAGTGCCCGCCAGCACGCCGAGCTTCCCTGGCGTGCCCGCGGCCCGGCGGAAGAACTCCATACTCCCATGCTAGTCCTGCTTCGCAAGTCCCTGGGCAACGAACCTGATCCGTACCTAGCCAGGGGCTGCCTCCGTGCGACGCCCGGTGGCGTGGCGCGCGGGTTCCTGGGATTATCACCGGCCAAGTGAGCCGCCCTACGGCGGGCCGGGGTGGGGCGGACGCCCCCGTCCGCGTCCGGCCCCCTGGCCGGACTAGTGCTTACGTGCGGATCACGGTTGCGCCGGGGGAGAGCCGCCGGGAGGCGCCTTGTGCTACGCTGGCGTGCCGAACAGCGGCTCGACCACGGCGCCCACGCCTGAGGCCGTGCAGGGCTTTTTCAAGTACCAGGACACGGCCACCCGGCAGGTCCGGGAGGTGAGCCTCTTCAATCTGGCGCGCGCCGCCAATCAGACGCTGCCGGCAAGTATCCGGCAGTTTCCGACCACCCCGGATCCGTTGGTCCAGTCGGCCCTGAACCAGTACCTCCGGCTGGCTACGCCGCAGACCGGAAGCCTGGTTGACCGCATCACCACTAACAACGATTACAACCGCAATAATTCAGTGGAGGGGTTATGCGCCGACGTTCAACTACGTCAGCAGCCCGTTCCGCGCGAGCTCGCACCTGTGGAATTTCGGCGCGCAGTTCACGCAAGTGAACAGCTGCCAGCAATCCATCGGCTCGGCGGTCTTCCCGGCCATCAGCTTTGCCATTTCAAGCCGGGTACGCTGACCGGCGCCGTTCCGCAGTTCATCCCCGCCCAGCGCGGCCAGCATTTCTATGGCATCTTCTGGAGGAACGTCGCGCCCTCGCTGGGTTTCGCCTGGGTGGTTCCGAAGACGGACCTGCCGGTGCTCTCCTGGCTGACCGGCGAGGGCGGCGGCGCCGTGATCCGCTCCGGGTACTCGATCGCCACCATCCGCGAGGGCATGAACATTCCCATCAGCCTGTGGGGTTCGAACCAGGGCCGCACCGTAACGTGCTACGGCCGTGGTTCGGCCAGCTTCGGCGGCGGAGCCAGCGCAGCCGCTGGGCACTCCCGGCGCGTTGCGGTAAAG
>Ga0315289_10002657_pt1 | contig 27324 bp, 27 predicted proteins | sample YL17G11_40_MG_FD_203452 | JGI IMG/M metagenome (GOLD analysis project Ga0315289, IMG submission 203452) | Sediment microbial communities from Yellowstone Lake, YNP, Wyoming, USA - YL17G11_40 | ecosystem: Environmental > Aquatic > Freshwater > Lake > Sediment | place: USA: Wyoming | collected...
TTCGCACCCTGGCTCTGGGCCTCTACGCGTTCCGGTCCGAGCCTCAGGGTGTTCCGAGCTGGAACAACCTGATGGCCGGCGCCGTGCTCATGGTCTTACCGGTTCTGATCCTCTTCATCCTGTTCCAGCGCTACTTCATCGAGGGCATCAGCGTCAGTGGCATCAAGGGATAGGAGCTTGAGATGAGCGGATCGTTGACTTCCAAGGAACGATTGCTGCGCGTACTACAACGCCAGGAACCCGACCGCGTCCCGGTTTGGATGCTGTATCCGCGCGAGCACTATGGGTCCTATGTGGATGTCTACAGCCTACCGGCCTATCGGGAGATCGCACCTTACATTCGAAGCCACACCGACTTCTTCGATCGCCGGGGCATACCAGCTCCCTTCCTGTTTACGACTGCAGCCCGTCTGAACCACCGCACGTACGTCCAGGATCAGGCTGGCGGGCAGATCACCGAAAGCATCCTCGAGACACCTTACGGTCCACTGGTGCAGTGCAGCCAACTCAATCCGGGATCCAGCGCGCACTGGCACACGGAGTATCTCTTCAAGCAACTCGACGACCTGGAATGGGCGCTGACGATCCCGTATGAACCAGCCGCGCCGAACGTTCGCGATCTCCTTGATGCCAGGCAACGGCTGGGAGATGCAGGGCTGACAATGGTAGATTTCGCGACACCTGTGAGCTTCGCCTACGAGTACACTGCCCCCGAGGATTTCGCCTGTTGGATCGCCACCGAGATGGACACGCTGGTCCGCTTTATGGACGTCGTCTTCGAGCGACAGTACCGATGGCTGGAGGAAGCACTCCAACTCGGCGCCGGTCCCGTCTTCTTCACCACGGGCACTGAGTTTGCGGCCCCGCCGCTGGCTTCGCCCCGTGCGTTCGCCCGCCTGTGCACGCAGTACAACCGGCCGCTGTTCGAGCTGATCCACAAGTACGGCGGTTATGTCATCGTGCACCACCACGGACGAATCCGCGCGGTCCTCGGTCAACTTCTGGATGCAGGCGCGGATGGCATCCAACCCATCGAAGAGCCGCCTGTCGGCGATATGCCCCTGGCAGAGGCCAAGCAACTCATGGCGGGACGGTGTGCGATCGTGGGCAGCGTCCAGTATGACGATATGGCACGTCTGGAAGAGGACGAGTTCGAGGCTCTGATTCGCCGCCAGATTCGCAATGCGGCCCCGGGAGGCGGCTACATCCTGGCCCCCACCGCCGGGCCTTACGAGGCAGAGCTGCTGCCCGGGCATGCGCGCAACGTGAGACGCATGATCGACCTGGCACACCAATTCGGAACCTACCCCCTATCCCCGGGAATCTGAACCGTCAGAACGGAACCTATGCGACGAGTCCGACTTCGACTCACGACCGACATGATTGAGGGAGACCTCGATCTGATAGAAGCGCAGGCTGCCGCGATCCTGGAGCGGGTCGGGTTGGCGGTGCCTCTTCCGGCAGCTTTGCAGCGGCTGGCTACATGGCCGCAGATCCGCGTTCGGGGCGATCGCGTGCACTTCGATGGCGACTATACTCTGGGGTTGTTACGTTCGCGCCACGCCGATATTCCTGGCAAGACCGAAGATCGCATTCACGTGTCAGCGGGGGGCGGAGCACTGAACGTTCTCGATGACAGCACCGGAGCGCTGCGTCCAGCGACGGAGAGCGACCTGCTTCGCGCTTTCCGCATCTGCGACCGGTTGGGGTTAGGCGGCGATCCTCCTGTGGTCCCAAACGACATCCCCGAACCGCTGCGCGAGGTCGCGCTTTACAAACTAGCTTGGGAGCATACCAGGGAGTTCAGCGGGAGGGACATCAGCTCCGTGGCTGTCGGCGAGTATGTCTATCTCATGGCGCAAGCCGCAGCAAAACCGTTCAGCCTGCCGCTATATGTGATCAGCCCGCTGCGCGTGAACGCCCAGAATCTGGCCCTTGTCCTGCACTTCGCCGATCGACTGCCGAGGCTCTCGGTGGGCACCATGCCGATGCCAGGGGCTACGGCACCCCTGATGGCACCGGGCTATCTCGCGCAGGCGCTCGCCGAAGCCATCGGAGGCTACGCCGTAGCTTCCTTGTTGCTCCCGGAGGCTAAACTCAGCTTCGGCCTGAAGATCCTGGCTTTCGATCCCTACGCCGGGGTCGTCGGCTGCGGCAGTCCCGAATCGCTGCTCCAAGGGCAGCTCGAGATCGCGCTCCTGGCGCGCTACGGCATCGTCCCGACGCACTTCTTCTGGAGCATGGCGGGAGGAGCTGACTCCCAGGCGTCCGCCGAACGGATGGCTGCTGTCCTCCTGGCCGCGTTCGCAGGGGTCCGCAGTTTCGGTGTGGCAGGACGCCTTCAAGGCGAGGCTTTCAGCCTGGAGCAGCTCCTGGTTGACCTGGAGATCGCCAACTATGTCGAGCGCGTGCTCCAGGGGCAGGCCTGGGATGCGCTCTCGGCGGACTGGTTGGCCGAGCTCGAGGAGGGCGCAGAAGTGGGCACTTTCCTCGCCCTGCCGGCAACGACCGGTCACTATCGAACGGAAGTACTACGCGGCAGTCTGTTCGACCGGTATAGTCTGGCCCAACGACGCGGGCGGGGCACACCAGACCTGCGGACGCGAGTGCGCCGCGGTCTGGACGAGGTGTCGGCGGAACCGAGCAGTGAATACCTGTCACCGGAAGCCAGGAACGAACTGGAACACATCTACTCCAGCGCGAAGACCCGCTTCCATCCCTGATTGGAGGGCGATCAAGATGCAAGGATTACGCGGACCAACCGACAGCGGCATCAGATCAGAAACACACGATGTGGACGTCTGTATCGTGGGCGGCGGGCCCGCTGGCCTGGCCGCCGCACTGGCGGCTGCCCGCCACGGCGCACAGGTACTGCTCATGCAGGAACGGCCGGTTCTGGGTGGCAACGCATCGAGCGAGATCAGGATGCACATCTGTGGAGCGGACCGCCACGGTCACCTCCCGAATCTCCGAGAGACTGGCATCCTCGAGGAGTTGCGACTGGAAAACGTACGCCGAAACGCCAACCGGAGCTACTCGCTCTGGGATAGCATTCTATATGAAAGGGCACGGCATCAGCCAGGGCTGGACCTGCTGCTGAACTGTACCTGCCATGCGGCGGAAACCGATGGGCAGCGGATCGTCAGCGTCACAGGCTGGGAGATGACCACAGAGACCTGGCACACGGTGCGTGCCAAGCTGTTCATAGACTGCTCGGGCGACGGCATCTTAGCTCCCCTCACTGGCGCCGAGTTTCGCATGGGCCGGGAAGGTCGAGACGAGTTCGGCGAGTCCATCGCGCCGGCAGTGCCAGACTCACAGACGATGGGCATGTCCTGCATGTTTGAAGCCCGGGAATATGCCACGCCGCAGCCATTCGAGCCACCGGCATGGGCCTACGTATTCCCCGACGATGAAGACCTCCCCTATGGCGCGGATGGGCACCGTTGGTGGCAGTATGGATACTGGTGGGTTGAACTGGGCGGAGACCAGCACAGCATCTACGATAGCGAGGAGGCTCGCGACGAGTTGCTTAAGGTCGTGTTCGGCGTCTGGGACCACATCAAGAATCGCGGCGATCATGGAGCAGACAACTGGGCCCTGGACTGGATCGGATTCCTGCCCGGGAAACGGGAGAGCCGGCGTTACGTCGGCGACCACGTGCTCAGTCAGCGCGATATCGAAGCCGGAGGACCGTTCCCGGACATCGTGGCCTATGGAGGCTGGACGATGGACGACCATCATCCCGCAGGATTCGGCGCGGTGAAACTTGGCCACCCGGCGACGATCTTCCACCCATGCCCGTCGCCCTACGGGATCCCTTATCGCGCGCTGTACTCCCGGAACATCGAGAACCTGTACTTCGCCGGGCGTTGCGCGAGCTGCACCCATGTCGCCTTGAGCTCTGCTCGAGTCATGGGCACCGCATTCAGTATGGGACAGGCAGCAGGTACCGCCGCCGCGCTGGCAGTGCGGGCCGAGCTCACACCCCGTGACTTTGGACGCCAGAGAATACATGAGCTCCAGCAGGCCCTCCTGCGGGATGATTGCTACCTGCCGGGCATCCGGCAAGAGTTCGGCCCGCACACGTGCGAAGCACAGTTGCTTGCCTCACGTGGGGATCCTGAACCGCTGCGGGATGGCATCAATCGACCCGTAGGCACCAAAGAGCATTGTTGGCCCTGCGCCCCGGGCGACTGGGCGGCCTATCTGCTGCCGCAGCCAGCCGTGGTCGACGAAGTGACCGTCATCACAGATAGCGCGCTGGACCGGCTGCTGACGATGGATCACGACCAGCCGCGCCCGAGACAGCTCTTTACTGTTCCGCCTGTCATGGCAAAGGCTTTCCATCTAGATGTGATGCTGCGGGGGGAGTGGGTACCCCACCGCGCGGTGACAGATAACTATCAGCGCCTGGTGCGCCTCCCTGTGCATCAAGAAGTCGAAGGGGTACGTCTTGTCGTTGATGAGACCTGGGGGAGTAAGACCACGCGCCTATACGCGTTATACTTGGACTAATGCGGCCGGATAGGAGATGACTGATGCCCGAACACCTGAGTTCCCGTGAGCGCATGCTGCGCGCCATCCGGCGCGAGGAGGTCGATCGCGTCCCTTGCGCGTTCATGAGCTTCTCGGCCATGCGCGGCCGCTGCCAGGACGCATACGAGGTGACCGAGCGTGAGCTCGAAATGGGGCTGGATAGCTGGCTTTTCGTGCCTTCCGCGTGGCGCAATCAGCGGCCTAACCACCCGGACCTGCGGGGCCTGCCGGTGCGCCTGCCGCCGGAGGTGAGAACCGACTTGTGGATGGAGACGCCGCCCGGCGAGTCGTTCCCGGTGCTTCACAAGGAATACCACGCACCCGCCGGTACGTTGAGCGTGCTGGTGCGCAAGACAGACGACTGGCCGCACGGCAACTTCGTGCCGCTGATTGAAGACTATCAGATCCCCAGGGCGATCAAACCCCTGGTGACTAACCGCGCCGACCTGGACGTGCTTCGCACCATCCTGCAGCCTCCCAGCCCCGAGGATATCGCCGCGTTGCATGCCGAGATGGCGCGCGCCCGGGCCTTTGCCGCGCATCACGGCGTGCTCATCGCAGGCGGTTGGGGAGTGGGCGCCGACATGGCGTCATGGCTGTGTGGGCTTCAGAACCTGATGCTGATGGTGATGGACCAGCCCGAGCTGGTGGAGGAGTTGCTCGCCGTCATCGCCGCCTGGAATGAGACCCGCATGCGGGTGATACTGGAGGCGGGCGTTGACCTCTACATCCGGCGCGGCTGGTATGAGAGCGCGCAATTCTGGTCGCCGCGGCTGAACCGGCGCTTCTTGTTGCCCATCATCCAGCGAGAAGCCAAGCTCGCGCACGAGTACGGCGCGCTCTTCGGCTACAACATGACCACCGGCCTGCTGCCGATGCTAGATAACCTGCGCGAGACCGGTGTCGATGTGCTGCTAGGGCTCGATCCGTTGCAGCAGGGACCGGACCCCCTGGCAGCGGCGCGCGACAAGCTCTCGGACCGCATGTGCCTGTGGGGCGGTGTCAACGGCGCCATCACGGTGGAGGAAGGGACGGCAGAGGATGTGCAGGGCGCCGTGCGCCACGCGCTGACCGTGATGGACGGCGTGAACGGGTTCATTCTGTCGCCTGTGGACAATATCACCGAGATCACGCTCAACACGTGGCGCAACGTCGACGTGCTGATCAAGACGTGGCAAGAGCTGAAGGGAAATGTCTGAACCGAAGTATGACATCATCACGATAGGCGACATGTGCGTCGACCTGATCATGGACCTCGGCGAGATCGTGCCGCAGTTCGGCCAGGTCGAGCAGTGGGTGCCGGACTACTTCATGGAGATGGGTGGCTCGGCTTGTATCTTCGCCTGCCAGGCCGCCAAGCTGGGCCTGCGCGTCGGGATCCTGGGCCGGCTGGGGCCCGATACCCCCGGCGACCTGATGCTGAAGCGCATGCGCGAGAGCGGTGTCGACACCGGACCCGTGATGGTCGATCCAACCCTCAAGACGGGCCTCGGGATCGCGCTCTGCCGGCCCGATGGCGACCGCGCCATCCTGACCTACGGGGGCAGCCTGAACGCCGTCTACCGCGACGACATCACCGATGAGTTCCTGCTCCAAGGACGGCATTTCCATTACTGCAGCTACTACCTTCAGACCAACCTTCAACCATTCGCCGCCGACATCCTGCGGCGGGCGAAGGCGCTTGGGCTGACGGTTTCACTGGATACCAACTGGGATCCGATGGAAACCTGGGACGGCGGGGTACGCGCCGCACTCGGGTACTCCGACCTCTTTTTCCCGAACGAGCGGGAGGCCATGGCGCTTGCCGGCCGCGATAGCCTGCCCGCCGCCCTGGACAGGCTGCAGGAGTTGGGTCCGCCCGATCTGATCATCGCAGTCAAGCGAGGCGAGCACGGCGCCCTCGTCCGAGCCGGGCAGCGAGAGATCGCGGTGCCCGTGCCCGCGGCAGACCGTCTCGTCGACACCATCGGCGCCGGCGACAGCTTCGACGCGGGCTTCCTGGCGGGGTGGCTGCGCGGCCTTCCTCTCGAGGCTTGCACTGCCATCGCGAACGCGTGCGGCCGTGCCACCACCCAGGCCCGGGGCGGCATCCAGGGGCAGCCTCACCTGGCCGATTTTCCCCAACTCCAATGACCCCAAGCAAGCGAGCGTGACCCAACATGAGCCACACCAGGATATCACTCAGCCAGGTGGTCCGCAGGTTGATCGCCCTCCGAGAAGAGACCGGCGAAGCGATGACGCTGTTGGCCGTTTGCCCCAACTCGACCGCGGTGCTGGAAGCCGGCGTGAAAGTTGCCGCGGCGAACAACACGCCCATGCTTTTCGCAGCCACCCTCAACCAGGTGGACCGGGATGGCGGCTACACCGGGTGGACGCAGGCCAGCTTCGTGGCAGAGCTTGACCGGCTCGCGGGGGATCTCGGTTGGAGCGGGCCGCTCTATCCCTGCCTGGATCACGGCGGGCCCTGGCTCAAAGACGCGCACACCCTCGCACGCCTGAGCTTTGACGAGACCATGGCGGAAGTGAAACGGTCCCTAACCGCGTGCCTGGAGGCGGGCTACGATCTGCTTCACGTCGACCCGACAGTGGACCGCAGTCTGCCGCCAGGGAGCCCGATGCCTATTGACCTCGTCGCATCGCGAACGCTGGAGCTGATCGCGCACGCCGAGGCAGAGCGCGAGCGGCTGGGACTGCCGGCGGTGTCCTACGAGGTGGGCACTGAAGAGGTGCATGGCGGGTTGGCCGACCTCGGCAACTTCGACCGATTCCTGGCCGGCATGCAAGCGGGCCTCGCCGGGCGCGGCCTCAGTCCGGCCTGGCCTTGCTTTGTGGTCGGGAAGGTGGGGACGGATCTGCACACGGCCTACTTCGATCCCGACGTGGCGCAACGACTCACCGCCATCGTGACCCCCCTGGGTTCCCTCATCAAGGGGCACTACACGGATGGGGTGGCGAACCCCGAGGCGTATCCGGCGAGCGGCATGGGCGGCGCGAATGTGGGGCCCGAGTTCACCATCGAGGAGCACCAGGCGCTGGTGGACCTCTGCGCCAAAGAGGACGATCTGTGTCGCAGCCGGCCAGGGCTCGTTCCGTCGGGCTTCGCCGAAGCGCTGGAAAACGCGGTGCTTGCGTCAGGCCGCTGGCAGAAGTGGCTGCAGTCCGAGGAACGCGGCATGGGCTTTCGCGACCTTCTGCCGGAGCGCAGGCGTTGGCTGGTGCAGACGGGGGCCCGATACGTGTGGACGAAACCCGAGGTGGTGGCCGCGCGCCGGCGGCTCTACGCCAACGTCGAGCTCGTGATGCCCGACCCCCATGGCTACGTGGTAGATCGCATCGCGCGCGCGATGGACAGATACGTGGTTGCCTTCCACCTTTTCGACGCCAACCGTCGCCTCGGGATCGGCTGATCGCCGGGCGGCTTCTTGCCGCGCTGGCCCGCCCGACCGTCAACGGCTCGGGCTAGTGTGCAGCGCCCCCAAGGGGATTCGAACTTATCCCCTGCACTCGCTGGCGGGGCAACTGGCGTACCTATGGGACATAGTGGTGGTTCTTGCGTGCATGCCCCGAAGAAAGATTGGAGGAAACCCATGCGCAGTCGCCATGCTTCGGGCGCTGTATGGAAGACCGGGCTTTCAGCCCAAACCTTGCCCTGGTGCGACTCCGCAAGCTGTCTAACGATCGCCAAGCCCAGCCCGGATCCGCCGCTGGCGCGCGCTCGCGACTTGTCCCCGCGATAGAAACGATCGAAAACGCGCGGCAGGTCTTCGGGTGAAATCCCGCTGCCGGTGTCGGTAACGTTGACGGTCGGTGTGCGAGTCTTTACCGACCCGGTACTCCTGCCTACAGCCACCACGATCTGACCGAGTACGGGCGTGTAGCGCAGTGCGTTGTCCACCAGGTTGCCGATCATTTGGGTGAAGCGGTCAGCATCTACCCGTACGCGGGGCAAATCCGGTGTAACCTCTACAACGAGCGAAACTCCCTTGGCTTCGGCCGCGGGACGCAGTCGCTCTGCCGCCCGGCTCACCAGATCGCCCAGGTCGGCCTCGACCAACTCCAGCTTGAGCTGCCCGGCCTCGGCCAATGAGAGCAGCCGCAGATCGGCCACCAGGCGGCTCAGCAGCAGCGTTTCCTCGTGCAGCGAGGCGAGCTGTTCAGCGTCGGTCGGCAGGATGCCATCTTGCATCGCTTCCAGGTTGGCCTGCATCACGCTGAGCGGAGTGCGCAGCTCGTGCGCGACATCGGCTACCATCTGGCGGCGTTGCCCTTCCGACAGGGCCAGGTTTGCGGCCATCGCGTTGAAGGCGCCGGCCAGTTCGCCGAGCTCGTCCCCTGAGCGCACGGCTACCCGTTGGCTGAGGTCGCCGGCTGAGATCGCGTGGGCCGCGGCGGTCAGTTGGCGAATGGGCGCCGTCAGTTGAAAGAAGAGCAGCGCGCCGAGCGCCAGGGCGACGACGCTCGCCGCCAGGACCGCCAGCAGAATCAAGCGGTCGACATCCTTGAGGAACGCGCCGGCCGGCGACGCCGCAACCGGTGCAGCCAACGATGCGCCGATCACCGTACCCACGGTCTGCCCGTTGACCTGGATGGGCGTGCCTGTGGCAAGCTGCGCGGCGGGCAGTGTTTGGCCCGACAGGAGATCCGCCGACTGCGCGTAATGGTCTGCCAGTTGGGGCGCCACCTGAGCGGCCCACAGTTGGCCATTGCGATCCGAGTACAGGCGAAACTGCCCAGCCGCGGCTCGATTTACCAAGGTCGCGACGATGACGGCCAGGGCCAGGATGACCAAGGCAAACGCGCCCACCAGCTTGAAGAGAAGGCTACGCGGCATCGACGTCCCCCGTCAGCTTGTAGCCAACCCCGTAGACCGTGAGGATGTAGCGCGGGTTCTTGGGATCGGGCTCGATCTTGGCCCTGATGTTCCGGACATGCACGTCTACAGTCCGGTCGAAGCCTTCCAGGGGGCTATCCTGGATCTGTTGGAGCAACTGCGCCCGCGCGAAGGTGCGACCTGGGGAGCGCACGAGAACCGCCAGCAGCTCAAACTCCATAGGCGTGAGTTCCACGGGCCGGCCGGCCACCGTCACCTGGTGGGCGGCGAGGTCCAGGGTGATACCGCCGGCCTGCAATACTTCTGAAGCGGCGACTTCGCCTTCGACCCGGCGCAGGATTGCGCGCACGCGCAGGACCACTTCACGTGGGCTGAACGGCTTGACCACGTAGTCGTCGGCGCCTAGTTCCAGGCCGATCAGTCGGTCTGCTTCCTCAGCGCGGGCAGTTAGCATGATGATCGGCACGGACGATTCGCGGCGGAGGGCGCGGCAGACGTCCAGCCCGTCAATGCCAGGCAACATCAGGTCGAGGATCACCAGGTCAGGCTTCGCGTGCCGGAAGGTCGTCAGCGCCATCTGCCCATCGCCAGCGGTGACCACGCGAAAGCCGGCCTTCTCCAGGTAGCCTTTAAGCACCGTGACGATCTTGCGCTCATCATCTACCACCAGGATCGTCTTCGCCATTGCCTCTCGCCTCCGTCCAACTTCCACAGCGTCCCACGCCGCGGCCAGTATAGCACACAAAAGAAGGCCGGTGACACCTCGTTGAGCTGTCACCGGCCACGTGCTGGGTTGGCAGTTGCCCGCGTTAGAACGTTTTCTCGCTGATGAAGTTGCTGTGCCAGGTGTGGTACCAGACCTGCCCACTGTAGCCGTTGACGCTCAACATCCCCGCGGTCTTACCGTCCTTCAGGAAGTCCATGGTGTAGTAGCCGGGGAATTGCATCTCGTCGTCGGCCAGCTTGGCGCCCGGCTGATTGGCGTCCAGCCACTGCTGGGCAGCCGTGCGGGCTTGGGCGACCGTCACCGTCAGCGGTCCTTTTTGCTGGTTCCGGGCGCCGCCCATCATCCCGCCGGTGTTCCCCACACCTGCACTTGCGCCGGAGCGCAGCGCAGGTGCAAGTGTGTGCCCGTACTCGGTGTTCCACATCATGTTGGGGCCGGGCTCGGGGTGCACGACGCCGGTGTAGCGGTTGACGAGAACCTCGAAGGCGCCGACGCCGGTGCTCTTTTCCGTGACCACGGCGTAGAAGTTGTTGTCGAACGCCATCACCTCGGCCAGCGCCAAATCAGCGTTGTTGTACGACTTCAGGTACTGCTGCGCCTTCTCGGCGGCCTGGTCAATGGTGAGCGGCTCGCTCTGTGCGGCAGTGGCAGTGTCCCAGGCAAACGGGCAGCCAGCCGGCATCATGCCTGTCATTTGGGTTCCAGCGCCCATCATGCCCTGGCCACCCATCATGCCGCCGAAGCTAGGCTGCCCCCGACCGCCCATCATACCGCCGAAGCCTTGTCCGCCCATCATCCCGCCAGACGCGCCGCTCGGCCCTTGGGCGAACGCAGCCGTGGCAAACACGGCCGCCAACAGCAGCACGGCCAACCCGATCCCGATCGTGAGTTTGATCCGCTTGTTCATTGAGTGAATCTCCTATATCTGAGGTGTTGTCGTTGGCCTCTCGCCAACTTACAACCTCAGTATAGCGTGAGATTGTTAAGAAGTTGTTTGGATCTGCCCAAGAGGCCGTGAAGGTAAAGGTAAAGGTTGCCTTGAGAATGACAGCGTCACTCGCTTCAAGGCCGCGCGTGGATCAGCCTGACCACTTCACCCCGCAGTTCCTTGACCGCGACAAGTTTCAGCCCGGCCTGTTGGACGTTCTCCACCGTGCGCCGATTGATATTGGCCCCCATCACGCGCACCATGAGAGGGTTGAGCAGATCCATCAACGGCCCGACGAATGGCCTGTCCACTCGCATGTGTTCCAGGAGCCAAATGTCGCCTTCGGATCGGACGACGCGACCCAGCTCGCACAGGCCCGCGACCGGATCGGGAACGGAACAGAAGACGAAGGTTGCCACGGCAGCATCGAACACGGCGTCGGGAAACTCCAAGTGCTGGGCATCCATCAACCGCAGGTCTACCGGCACCCCCAACGCGGCCGCGCGCTGCCGGGCGCGTGCGAGTATCCAGTCACTGAGGTCAATCGCCGTCATCTGTGCGCCAGGCGGGTAGAATGACAGATTCTTCCCCGTTCCGACGCCGACCTCCAGCACGCGGCTGGCGGGTACGGCCACCCATAGCTCCTGCCGCCACGCGCCGAAGGCCGCACGTTCGGTGTGCGCCTCCATTGCGTCGTACATCGGTGCGATACGGTTGTAAGGCGCCCGGGTGGCTGCGGTCAGGCGAGCCTGGCCCCTGATGTCTTCGGCCATGGCGGCCTCCTGTCACTCGACGATCAGCTTGCCGCGCAACATTCCCATCTGGCACTGGAAGCCATACTCGCCCGGTTTGTCCGGCGTGAACTCGACCGCGACCTCCTCGCCTTCCGGAAGCTTGGCGTTTCGGTTGAAGTCTGGAAACAATACCGTCTCGGAGCAGCTTGCGCTTTCCTGCCGGGTGAAGCGCAGGCGCACCGGCTGCCCGGCCTTGACCACAATGACGTCCGGCGTGTAGCCGCCTTTGACGGTGACGGCGACCTCTTGGACGCCGCCCGCGCCGGCCGCAGCCCGTGTCTGGCCTTTCGGCGCGAACCAAAAGAACCAGGCGATGAAGACGCTCAACGCCACGCCCAGGAGCGTGACGATTACTTGTGTTGTTGTCATGGCTTCCTCCCTGCCAGGGCGCACAGCCTCTCTCTGAACATTTCCACCGTTGGCCAGCCCCGCAGCCCCGCGGGCGTCGGGTACATCCGACAGTTCATGAAGTACTCCTGACGGTTCTGCGGCCACAAATCGTCGCTGTTGAACTGAAACGACGGCGATCCGAGGAATCTACGTCGCTGCGCGTCCTCGTCGTCTTGAACTTCCACCAACTCGACCGGCCAGGATAGCCCTTCCAGCTTCAAGGCCACGTGCAGGTTTTCGACGCCGGTCTGCCAGGACGGGCAACCTTCAAAGTATAGCACTTCGATCTTCATGTGATACCTCACCCTACCTCACGGGACGAAAAGCCTGGGCTTGAAGGCGCGCAGCCGATTGGCGTTGCTCACCACAGTCACGCTAGAGAAGGCCATCGCGGCCCCGGCGATCAACGGGCTGAGCAAGACGTCGAAGAACGGGTAGAGCAGCCCCATCGCCACCGGCAGGCCCAACACGTTGTAGATGAACGCGCCGACCAGGTTCTGCTTGATGTTACGCATGGTCGCCCGGCTGACCTCGATGGCCGTCACTACCCCGCACAGGCTGCCCTTGATCAGGGTGATATCGGACGCCTCGATGGCGACGTCCGTGCCCGTGCCGATCGCCAACCCCACGTCGGCCTGCGCCAACGCTGGTGCGTCGTTGATGCCGTCGCCCACCATCGCGACCTTCTTGCCCTCCGCCTGCAACAGGTGGACGTTATGCGCCTTGTCCTCCGGCAGCACCTCTGCCAGCACGCGATCCACGCCCACTTGCCGGGCGATGGCCTCGGCCGTGCGGCGGTTGTCACCGGTGATCATCACCACCTCGATACCCATGCGGTGCAGCGCCGCGATGGCTTCAGCGGAGTCTGCCTTCACGGTATCGGCCACGGCGACGATGCCCGCGGCCTGGCCGTCCACAGCGACGTACATTGGCGTCTTGCCGTGGTCCGCCAGCTCTGCAGCCTGGCTCTCCAAAGCGCCCAGGGCGATGCCCTCGCGCTGCATCAGCTTGAGATTGCCGATCGCCAGTTTGTGAGCCTCAACGGTCGCCAGCACGCCGTGACCGGGGACGGCCTCGAACGCCGTCGGATCGGCCAATACCAGGTTGCGCGCCTTGGCGCCCTCGACGATGGCCTCAGCCAGTGGATGTTCCGACGACCGTTCCACCGCCGCCACCAGGCGTAGCAGGTCGTCGGCCAGCCATGCGCCGGTCACTGCTACGTCGGTTAGCTCCGGCTTGCCCTTGGTGATCGTGCCGGTCTTGTCCAACACCACGGTCTTGAGCGCCTGGGCGGTCTGTAAGGCTTCACCCGAGCGGATCAGGATGCCATTCTCGGCGCCTTTGCCGATGCCGACCATCAGGCTCATCGGCGTCGCCAGGCCCAGCGCGCAGGGGCAGGCGATAATCAGCACGGTCACGCTCGTGACCAGCGCGTACACCAACTGTGGCTGCGGGCCGAAGGTGAACCACGCGACGAAGGTCAGCACGGCCAGGATCATCACGATGGGCACGAAGTAGCCGGAGATCGTGTCGGCCAGGCGGGCGATGGGCGCCTTGCTGTTCTGCGCGTCCTGGACCATTTTGACGATCTGCGCCAGGGCCGTGTCCTTGCCGACCTTGGTCGTGCGGAATTTGAACGCGCCGGTCTTGTTCAGCGTCGCACCGATCACCTCGTCGCCCACCTGCTTGCTCACTGGCAGCGACTCGCCGGTGAGCATGGACTCGTCCACCGCCGAGCTCCCCTCCAGGATCACGCCATCCACGGGCACCTTTTCGCCGGGGCGCACCTGCACCACGTCGCCAACCAGCACTTCCTCAACCGGAATGTCAAGCTCCTGGCCGGCGCGGATCACACGGGCGGTCTTGGCCTGCAACCCCATCAGTTTCTTAATCGCCTCGCTGGTGCGGCCCTTGGCGCGCAATTCGAGCGCCTGGCCCAGCACCACCAGCGCGATCACCACTGCGACCACGTCGTAGAATGGCTCCGAGGTGCCCTCGGGGAAGAGGCGTGGAAAGGAGATGGCGACGGTCGAGTAGAGCCAGGCAGCGCCGGTGCCGAGCGCGATCAGGGTGTTCATGTTGGCCGCGCGGTGCTTGAGCGCCGCCCACGCACCGGTGAAGAAGTGACCGCCCGACCAGGCCAGCACGGGCAGGGTCAGCAATGCCGCGGCAAGCCACGCCAGGCGCAAGGTCGCCATGCTCCAGTCGCGCACGAACGGGACATACTGCGGATAGGCCGTGAGCAGCACCGGCAGCGAGATGAGGGCCGCAAAGAGGAACTTGCGGAACAGGCTGCGGTACTCGCGGTCGTGCTCAGCCTCTTGCTTGTCAACCGGTTCCGCGCTCGTGGCCGGACGGGCCCGGTAGCCCCAGTCTTGGATGACGCCGTGCAGTTGCGCCAGGGTGGTCTGCTGGGGCAGGTACGCGATGGTGGCTTCCTGGGTACCAACGTTGACGGACGCGCTGAGCACGCCCGGCGTCGCCCGCAGGTCGTCTTCGATGAAGCCGACGCACGAGGCGCAGCGCAGGCCCTCGATACCGATGCGGGTCTGCGCGCCGCCGACCCGGAAACCGGCCGGCCGGAGGCCGGAGGCTAACGCGGCGGTGGTCGTGTGCTGCGGATCGTACTCGACCGTTACCACGCCCGAGCCGGTGTTTGCGTGTGCACCGCGGACACCCGGCAGGCCGCGCACGGCCGCCTCGACGGCGCGTCCATCTTGCTCCCGCTTCAGTCCGAGCACTGGCAGATCAATGCGAGCCAGCGGCAAGGCCGGGTTGAAGCCGGTCGTGGCCGAACCAACCGGCAGCGGCGCCTCCGTCGCGGCCAGTGCTGCCTGCGCGTAGCGGTGCGGGTCGGCATCGAACTGCTCGACGCAACTGGGTGAGCAGAAGTAAAACGTATGCCCCATGTGCTCGCGGCTTGCTACCGCGTCCTGAGCTTCGATTTCCATGCCGCAAACGGGATCTTTGACCATGATGCCACCTCCTTTCCCGGCGCCACTAGGCCAAGTGCAATGATAGCACATCAAGCCCCCCTGCACACGCGCCGATTCATGGGAATTGACATGCGCCGAACGGCCTATCAGCGCCAGGCATGCCGGAACCCGATCCTGTCACCTGAGCTTTGCGCCAAGCCAGCAAAAAAGGAGGCGCGGGACCCGCCGATCCCGCGCCTCCTCTCTCACCTGTTTCGGGGCGTGCTAATGCTGGTGCGCACCTGGCGCGGCCAGCTTGGCGGCGTACTTGGCCGGCTCCTTGTCAAATGCCTTCTTACAGCCGGCCGAGCAGAAGTAGTACGTCTGCCCCTGGTAATCGGACTGGCCAGCGGCCTGCTTGGGATCTACGTCCATGCCGCACACGGGATCTTTGACCATCGCGAGACTTCTTTCTGTTGAGTGGCTGCATTACCCAACTGTTATTATACTCCACATCGTTGCACCGCAACAACGCCAAACGGCGGAGACATGGGGCAGCCTATCTGCCTACAGTTTGCCTCGCCAGACGGCTGGCTGCCGGGACATTTCACTTGCGGCCCCGATACCGCGCCCAACAGGATGCCGATGATCAAAGCAGCTTCCAGCCCCTCGCGCAGGCTCAACAAGAAAGCAGCCATGATGCGATTCTTTACCCTCCAGTGAGGAGACCTCGGAGGTCTCGAAACCCCCGAGGCCTGATGCGCCTACTCGGTGACTTTGACCAGCGCTCCCAGCCCGCCTGGCTCCGCGCCGTCGTTGGTGACGTGGTGCAGCACGTGGCTGTGGAACATCCAGGTTCCTAACGAGGATGACTGTATGGCAGATGCTCGCCGCCGATAAGCTCCGATCGCCGCGTTGTGCCCGCGCCATTTTGCGTACGCTCGCCAGCCGCCGATATTCTGCCCCGACGCCGCCGCCTGGTGCGGGATCTACCGACCGTGATCGTGGCCGCCTAACCGCATCATAAGCAGGTGGCTGAGCGGGCACAACAGCAGCAGGCCCATGGTGAGGGCCTGGGCTATTGGTATGCGCAATGCGAAGATCGCCGCCAACGCGGCCATGGGGATCAGACAGCACAAGATCATGAGCCTGACATAGCGCGTGTTGGGAGCGTCAGTGTGCTTGGTGTGATTCATCGGAACCTCCGGGTAACGCTTCAACTGGGTCGGGTCGTACGCCTGTCACGTGCCGCTTCCTGAGAAAAACGGGGTCAATGTTGATCGTGATCATGCGCCGAAAGCCCTCGTTGTGTAGGAAAATCGTGGGAGAAGCCAGGCCCATCATCCGCAGCCAGCATCTCCATCAGCCGCCGGGCCAGCAGCACCATCGCCAGCAGGCCGGCCGAGGCCACGAGCCACGCCGGCGCGGCAAGGTAGAGCACCGCGGCGAGCGCCGCCAGCGGCACCAGGCAGCACACGGCGAGCAGCAGGACAAGCATCTTGGAAGCAGTCTGGCCGCGCATGGCAATCTTCACCTCGAGTTCGGACGTCCTCAGGCTGGTGACGTTCATGGTAGTACAAAGTCGGCGGGCTCTGCAGCGCCAGACGACGGGTCTTGCGCTCAGCCATTCGGCGCGGTTGTGGAAAGTGGAACGAGGGCGCGGCTAACCCGAGAACGCGGCGGGGATAGCATGGCCTGCTGGTTCGGGCACGAGCGCGGAGGAACGCGGAAAGGCCCATGAAAACAGGCCCATCATCAGGTATCTGCTTCCTGTTTTCCGGGGAGCAGCGGCAGTCGCGCCGCAATGGTGGCGCCCTGGCCGGGCGTGGATGTGATCGTGAGTTGGCCGCCGTAGAGCAGGGCACGCTCGCGCATCCCCATCAACCCGAAATGGCCCTGGCGAGCCAGATCGGCCGGCTGCTCTGGCGGGGTGAAGCCGACGCCATCATCGCGGACAAGGAGGGTCAGTGTATCAGCCGCGAATACGACCTCAACCCAGGAATTGCCGGCGCGGGCATGGGCGGCCACATTGGCGAGCGCCTGCTGGACGATGCGATAGGCAGCCAGTTCCAGGTCGGGGGCCAGACGAACCACTTCTCCGTGTACCGTCAGATGCACGCGTAGGCCGTTGCGCTCTTCGGTCTGACGGGCCAGCATTTCTAGCGCCGGCACGAACCCGAGGTCCTCAAGGTAAATCGGTCGCAAATCGCCGATAGTCCGGCGAAGGCCGGCGATCTCTTCGTTGATCAAGCCATTCAACTCCTGGAGCCGGGGGCCAGCGCGCGCAGGGTCATTGCCGAGAGCTTTCAATGCCATCTGGCCGCGTTGCTTGAGGGCGATTAGCCCCTGCATCGTGACATCATGCAGCTCATGGGCCAGCCGTGCCCGCTCCTCTTCCTGGCCCTGGGTCATGGCGGTCAGGTAGTCGCGCATCCCGCCCTGATAGTCGCGAATGCGTTCGGCCATCTGGGCCAGCGTGGCGCGCAGGTCATCGATCTCCTGCACCCCGCCCACCGGCTGTTCGATGGCCTCGAAGTCTCCCCAGGCCACGCGTGCAGCCCGCCGGTCGAGCTCCTGGAGCGGACGCACCACGTTGAGCACGCCCAGCGAGACGGCCAGTAGCGCGACCACCGCGACGAAGAGCAGCAGCAGTGGCAACACCTCGACGACGCTCATCCCCATCGCGGTGATGGCGCGGACATCCTCAGCCGTGATCAGCGTCCAACCGGGCGGCTCGATACGTGCGTATGACACGAGCAGCTCGCGCCCTCCACGGTCCCGCACGTAGGTCGAACCGGAACCGCTCGCGGGCACGCCAGCGAAGACGCTCACATCCAGGACTAGGCCGCCGGGGTCATGGTGATGCACGCGGCGTCCGGTTTGGTCCAGCACCAACATGGCGCCCTGGGTCTCGCCTTCCACCAGCAGGCTGCTTTCGCTCAGGCTCAGCGCTTCCACGGGCAACGCACCGATCAAGGCCTGGCCGCCGCTGGTGGGCACGGCGATCAGCAGGCGTGCGCCTTCCTCGCCCGCGCCCGTCTCGTCAGGGAAGTCGGTTTCATACTGGGGTTGTCCGACCGTTGCAGTCCGCGCAGCCAGGATGCGCGCGGCGTCACCGTTGGCCCAGGTGGCGGCAGGCGAAGCCACCCGAAGTGCGCCACGGCCATCCAGCAGCGCCAAGCCGCCGCTGTAGCTAGCGACGGCGCCAGCAAGGAGGGGGGATAGCACGGAAGGGGCTGTGGCCGCGGGCAGCGTCGCAGCCAGGCGCGTAAGCGCGGCCGTTTGCTGTGCGATCTCGCGTCCCAGGCGGTTGGCTTCGGCCGTGGCCAGCCCACGGTCGCGATCTTCCACCAGCCGGGTCATGGCCTGGCGGTGGCGCGTGACGCCGGCCAGCGACAGCGCCACCAACACAACCGCTAAGGGCAAGATCGTCCAAAGCAAAAGCTGGGCGCGCAGGCCGCGCAGCACCCGGCGGCCTCGGCGCGGCTGGCGACCGGCCGTGTCATGCGTCATCCAACACCAGCCACCCGAACTTGAGCGCCTTCGTCACTGCCTCGGTACGGGTGGTCACGCCGAGCTTGCCGTAGATATTCGCCAGATGGCCCTGCACCGTGCGGTCGCTGATCTGTAACTCCGCAGCGATGGCTTTGTTGGTCCAACCTTGTGCCGCGAGCCGGAGCACCGCCACTTCCCGCTCCGTTAACGCCTCCACCTGGTCCTGGGCGGCAGCCGGTTTGCCTGAAGTCACCTGGGCCACGACTTTGGCCGCGATGTCGGGGGCCAGCACCTTGCCGCCGCCCGCAACAGCCTTCACCGCCCGCACCAGGTCGTCGGGATCGGCGTTCTTCAGGACGTAGCCGTCCGCGCCAGCGCGCAACAGGGCGAAAACGTACGGGTCTTCGTCATAGGCGGTGAGAATCAATACCCGGATCTCGGGGTAGGCGGCCTTGATCTGCCGCGTGGCCTCGATCCCGTTCAGGCCCGGCATCTGCACATCGAGCACGGCCACGGTAGGCCGGTGTTCCCCGGCTAGGCGCACAGCCTCCGCTCCGCCAGAGGCTTCGGCCACCACTGTGACCTCGCCGTCCTCTTCCAGGAACTCGCGGATGCCTTTGCGCACGACCGCATGATCATCGGCAAGCAAAACGCGCAGCGGCCCCGGGATTGACATGGCACACTGTCCTCTCTCGAATGGCGTGCTCAGCGACCGATCAACGGACGTCCGCTGGCTTCCCACGCCAACATGCCACCGGTCAGGTCGTAGATGCGCGTGTAACCCAGCTCGGCCAGTCGCCGCGCGGCGATGTCGCTCATCCGCCCGTTGCGGCAGTATAGCACAATCTTGGCGTCTTTGCCCGGCAGCTGACCCAGATGCGCGTCGATTTGGTCATAATGTGAGCTGCTCCTGAAACGCAGAAGACTTCGGGGGTCTCGCCGCTCCCGAAGTCTGTTTGCTCAAGCAACACGCCTCAAACGTTGAGCTTGTGGCGCAGCTCGTCGAACTCCTGCGGCGTGATCTCGCCGGCCGCCAGCCGGCGGCGCAAGGTTTCCAGCGCCGAATCAGGCTGGGCCCCGCGCGAGGCGCCGCTCTGGCTCGAACGCGTCAGCGTCACGACCAGCAAGACGACCAAGCCGATAATCAGCCCCCAGAAAAGGAGCATGCCCAAGCCACCCAAAAGGCCCATGCCCCAACCCCAACCACCCATCATAGACGTACCCTCACTTTCTGTATCAAAGCGGCAGCGAATAGCACCTCGCTACGCGCCGCTTCGCAACTTCACCTCTATCATCGCGCAGCCGGGGTCGGCATGCCAGGGCCTTTCGGCGCAGATGGCATTAGGCCATTCGGCGCGGTGATAGCACGCGACCTGTCTGGACCGTGACCGCCGCGCCAAATGGCGCGCTCCCGACCCGCCGGACGGCGCTTATCGTCGCGGAGTGCGGTTGGTATACTGCCGATGGATGTGCGGGCCCACGCCCTGTGGAACATGCTGGTCATCTGCTGGAACATACCAGAATGTCTTCTGAACCCTGGGCGACTGATCTTCCGCTGTCCAGCACAACCGCTCTTATACACCGTGGGAGGCGCGGTTCGGACCTGCCGCGACATGTCAGGAGCAACACTTTGTCAAAACGACTCTTCTTTCTACTACCGGTCCTCATAATCGGCAGCTTCCTGCTGGCAGCCTGTGGCGCGGGTGGGCAACAGAAAAGCAAGGTTAAGTTGGCGGCCGTTTCGAGCTTGCCCAAGCAGATGCAGGACGCGCCGACCGCCGTCCGCACGGCGTACCAATTCGCCGTGACCAACCCGGACACCTTGAAGAACGTGCCGTGCTACTGCGGCTGCGGCGCCATCGGCCACAAGAGCAACCTGGCCTGCTACATCAAGGAGTTCGACCCGGACGGCCCCCTGGCGGGGATCTTCGACAAGCCGGTTTTCGACGATCATGCCATGGGATGCAGCCTGTGCGTCGACATAGCCACCGACGTCATGAAGATGACCGGCGAGGGCAAGTCGCCGGCCGATATCCGGCAGCAGATCGTGAATTCTTACAGTAAGTTCGGGCCGGCGAATCAGTGATGGGGGAAACAACTAGACAAGGGATAAGTAGACAGGGAAGAAGGGCGATTGGTACGCGGTTCGCCGGACGCAAAGCGCAGTGGCTGCTTGCCGGAGTGGCTTTGGTGGCAGTGGCGCTGGCTTTGCTGGCACCGCTCCCTGCCGTAGGTGCACCTCCACAGGAGCGACACATCGCGATCTCGGCGCGCAGGTTTGGGTTCGAGCCAGGCACGGTGCGCGTGAACCGTGGCGATACCGTCGTCATCAGCCTGGAGTCAGTCGATGTGGTGCACGGGCTGTACCTGGACGGCTACCGTGTCTCGACCAAGGCCGAGCCCGGCCAGCCCGGTGAGGTGCGCTTCGTGGCCGACCGCGACGGCGCGTTCCATTTCCGCTGCGCGGTACCCTGTGGCAATCTGCACCCTTTCATGATCGGCAAATTGGTCGTCGGCCCTAATCTCACTTGGCTGCGCGCGGTGGCGGCCAGCCTGCTCGCCACGGCCGGTGCACTGGTCGTGTTCTGGAGAGCCTGAATGCGCTGGGCAATCAGTGACGTACCTTGGGTTAACCGCCTGCTGCGCGGCCGGTGGCTTCAGTGGGGCATCACCGTCTTCACGCTGGCCGTGTTCGTGGTGGTGATTCTGACCGGGCTCTTCGGCACGCCGGCGGGTAACCACAATTTCGGCATCGTCTACGTGTGGCTGGTATGGTGGGCGCTCCTAAAGCTGGTGCTCGTGCCGTTCTTGGGCCGCTCTTGGTGCAGCGTGTGTCCGATCCCCGCGCCGGGCGACTGGTTGCAGCGCCGCACCATGATCACGGCGCGGCCGGGTGGTAAGCTCTACACCATTGCGACGAAGCTGTTCCGCAAGGTTGGCAGTGTCGGGGCGCGGCCCTGGCCAAGGCTCTTGCGCAACATCTGGCCGCAAAACCTGAGCTTCCTGGCCGTGGCTCTTTTCTCTGCGCTCATCCTGACCAGCCCGCTGGCCACGGCTCTGATCCTGCTGGGTTTCATCCTGGTCTCGCTGCTTGTGAGCCTTTTCTTCGAGCGGCGCGCCTTCTGTCGCTATCTGTGCCCCATCGGCGGCTTCGTGGGTGTTTATAGCCAAATAGCTCCAGTGGCAGTGCGCGTCAAGGACCCGGCTGTGTGCGCAAGTCACACAGACAAGACCTGCTATATCGGGAGCGACGCGGGCTACGGCTGTCCCTACTCCAACCTGCTGCAAAAGCTGGAGACAAACACCTATTGCAGTATGTGTGGGGAATGTCTGCGCACCTGCAATAGGGACAACATTGCCTTCTATGTGCGCGGGCCGGGCGCCGATCTGCTCAACACGCGCGGCCGTCGTCTGGACGAGGCCTTCAACGGCCTGATGATGCTGGGCGCTGCCTTCATCTACTCGGTGGTGCTGATCGGTCCGGACAGTTGGCTGAAGGTTACGGCGCGTGCCGTCGGCACACCTGCCTGGTTCGTCTACGCTGCGGCGTTGCTGGCGTTCGACATGCTGGCGGTCCCGGGTTTGTTCTGGCTGTGTGTACGCTTGGGCCAAGCCTTGGCGGGCAAGCCCAAGGCCGTCGCAGGTCAGGTCGCCGCTCGGATCCGTAAAGGCGACAGCCTGTTTGCCGATTACGCGACGGCGCTGGTGCCGCTAGGGTTGGCCATCTGGATCGCCTTCACGCTATCGTTTACCATGACCAATCTATCGTACGCCTGGCCCGCGCTGTCGGACCCCTTCGGGTGGGGCTGGAACCTATTCGGTACGGCGGACATGGCCTGGACGCCGTATCTATCGGGGATGATCCCCTACTTGCAGGTGCCGGTGCTCTTGGTTGGGCTGATTCTTGCCGTTGCGCTCGCCCTGCGCACCGCTCACCAGCATCAGCAGCCCTCCACGGCCGCGTTGCCCGTCAGCGCTTTCTGCGCGCTGGCTGTAGTGGGACTGCTCACACTGTACATGGCGTGATCGAGTATGAAGCGCAGTGAGCTTTTCGCTCTATTGATCGTCCTCATCGTTCTGCTGGGCCTGCCGGCAGGCCTGTTCGGCTACCAGGTGTGGCGCCTCCAGCCGGCTGCGACGGGCGTCAGAATCGTGGAGATCGTGGCCCGCGTGCCGGAGCAGGGCGGATTCAGCCCGGATCGGTTACGCCTCCAGGCGGGTGAGACTGTCAGGCTGCGCATCAGCTCGCCCGACGTAGTGCACGGCTTGACCATCCCGGGCCTGGGTGTGAACGTAGACGAAATCTATCCCGGCAAAGTGGTCGAGGTGGATGTGACGCCGGACAAGTCGGGCCGCTATGCCTTCGCCTGCACCCGCTGGTGCGGCGTGGATCACTGGCGCATGCGCGGGGTGATTGAGGTGACGGGTACAGCCGGCGCGCCCTTGCCGGCTGAACCGCCACCGCTTTTCCAACAGCTCGGCATTGATCTGGATGCCGTCCCTCACGCGGCGCACATCACGCCGGCCCGCCAACCTTCGGCGAGCAAGGGCGCGGGCCTGAACGTGGCGCTACCCGCCGAGGTGAGCGATCCAGCCCGGCGCCTGATTCTCTCGCCAGTCGACGCGTTCCAACGCCTGCGAGACGACCCGGTGAACGCCGGACTAAGCGACGACGACGTGTGGAATCTGGTGGCTTGGGCGTGGCTCAAAGATGCCCAGCCCGAGGCACTCGCACGCGCCGAGACGCTCTACGCCCGCGACTGCGCGGCTTGCCACGGTCCTGATGGCAAGGGCGGTGGCCCGGCAGGCAAGGACCTGCCGGGCATGCAGAAAATGGACCCCGCTATGCCCAAAGGCCCGGCGAACTTCACCGACGCGGGGACGCTGCTCGCGGCCAGCGATGTGCTGCTCCAGGGCAAGATACTGCGCGGGGGCATGGGCACCGGCATGCCGGAATTCGGGTCGTTGTACACCGATGAAGAGATGTGGGCGCTGGTAGCGTATCTCCGATCATTCCTGTTCAAGAGATAAAGATCCCAACGTGCTTGAAGGAGGTGTAGATGCCAAGCAAGACCAATCAACTGCCAAAGGGCGGGAAGGCTAAGGGCACCCAGCCTCGGAAGCGCAACGCCCTGCCGCTCCGATTGGCTGCGCCAATCGTGGCCGGCGGCGCGCTGCTCGTGATCATCATCGGCATCGTGTTGTTGTCGAACCTTGGGCGCGGATCGTCCGGTACGGGCAGCCCGGCGCAAGTCAGCGGCCAGCCGAAACTCAAGGTCGACCGAGAACAGATTGATTTCGGCAAGGTCCCGCTTGATAAGACGGTCAAGGCTACGTTTCAGGTGAGCAATATCGGCGACCAGCCACTGCAGATCCTGGGCGAGCCGGTTGTCGAAGTCAGGGCAGGCTGCTGACCGCCCAAAGCTGTCGTCGGTTCGACGACCATCAAATCTGGGCAGAGCACAGAACTCTCAATGGTATTCATGATGCATGCTGGCATGGAAGGCCCACACGACTTCCGCGTCAAGCTGCGGACGAACGATCCGACCGAGCCGGAGAAGGAACTGGTCGTGCTGTCGCGTTGGGGGAGGTGAAGAAGCTGACCGCACAACCAACCCGACTCAGCCCAAGCTGGGACAGATTGACCTGACTGCGGACAGGCAACGCGGGCGGTAGTCCGGCGACGTGATCGCCGGGCGGCCTGGCGGAGGATCAGGCGGGGATTTCCAGGCTCGCCGCCAGCGCCCCGGATGGCTCGATGCGCATGAACTGCGTCAGGCCGAGCGACAGGGCCACAATCGCAACACCCACCAGGAACGCGGCCTGCGAACCGTAGGTCGCCCAGACGATGCCTCCCACCAGCGGTATGATCACCGCCGCGATGTGGTTGGTGGTCTGTTCCACCGAAACGTTGCTGGTGATCTCGGTGGGCGAGACGGCGATCTTCTGGAAGTAGGTCGTGAGGGCCAGGCCAAAGCCGAAGAGGACGCTGTCGGTGATGAAGAGCGCGTAAAGCGCCGGCAGGTAGGTCACGTACGCGTAACCCAGGAAAACGAGGACCAGGGCGGCAAAGGTGATGCTGAGCGACCGGCGCTCCCCGATCTGCGCCACCACTTTCCCCGCCCACCGCGCGGTGAAGACCCCTACAAGGCTATTGGCGAGGAAGAGCAAAGCGGTCGTCTGGACGTTGATGTGATACTGCTGGACGAGCAGATAGATGGCGAAGGTGCTGAAAATGTGCCGCCGGCAGCCCATCAGCAGCGACAGCGAGTAGTAGAGCCAGTAGCGCTTGCGGAGCACAAACCGCCGGGTTGCCGGCAAGCCCGTGGCCGCTGCCTTGAAGGGCAACAGCACGAGCCCTGCCACGATGGCTATCGCCCCGAAACCGATGAAGAGAGCGCGGTAGCCGAGCGGCTTCTCCAGGAAATAAACGACCCCCGTCCCCACGATCGCCGCCAGCGCGCCCAGGCTCCCCAGCAGGCCCAGGATCTTGGGCGTGTCCGCCTTCTTCACGAGCATCAACACCACGGAGCTGGCGCTGGGCTGGAAGAAGTGAAAGCCGAAGCTCATCACCAGGGTGGCGCCCATAAGCATGGACATGCCCTGGGCCTGCCCCGTGAAGATCATGCCGACGCCGAGCAAGAGGATGCTGACGGCCATGATCCGCACTTCGGAAAAGACCATCGCAAGGAAGGCCGACAGGAACCCCAAGAGACCCGGTATCTCGCGCAGCGCCTGGATCAGGCCGATGCCCGCAGGCCCCACCCCGATTTCCTCCACGGCATAGTTGTTGAACAGGGTCTGCCACACCTGGAAGCTCACGAAGAGCACCAGGTTGGACATGACAATGTAGATCAGCACGCGCCGGTTATCGCGCAGATAATCACTCAAAAGAAGGCCTCGGGACGCAGGGATTCTTGATCCTGGGGGAACCAGGCGCAAGATACCACAGCGCTTCACCGTCTGTCAAACACCAGTCAAACCGGATGCGCGCGGTGGGGCGAATCGGGGTGAGTCGCACTACCTCCAGGCGCCCAGCGCGCCAAGCGACTTGCGCCCTGCTTCACAACGCTATGGAATGTATTGTGACGCTGCTGTACCGGTCAGCGTTCTGGGCAAGAGATCGTGATAGCCCTGTAGCGCCTGGCCCCCACGCTTTTGCGAAGTCCCGCCCGGGAAAAAGGAGAGACCGCAATGCATCGTATCGCGCTCCGCATGATCGCCTTGGCAATGCTGCTCGTTTTGATCCTGCCCGTCGCAAGCATGGCAGCGGGGAGTGGGCCAACCCTGCCCTCGCCGGGCTCGGGCGACGGGACCTATGATCATTTCGCCTACCTGCCAGTGATCGGGAAGGACAGCTCCTTCTCCAGCGACATGGTCGACGTCCCTGCCGGCGCGTTCCAGATGGGCTGCGACCCCGCCCACACCGGGGGCTATGGGTGTTACTCTGAGGAGCTGCCACTACACACCGTCTACCTGGACGCCTATCGCATCGACCGCACGGAAGTGACCAGCGCGCAGTACGCCCAGTGCGTGGCGGCCGGGGTCTGCACGCCGCCGCTTTGGCCTATGTCGTACAGCCGACAGTCTAGCTATGGCAACGCGGCCTATGCCAACTACCCGGTGATCTACGTGAACTGGTACGACGCAACGGACTACTGCGCCTGGGCCGGGAAGCGCCTGCCCACGGAGGCGGAGTGGGAGAAGGCGGCCCGTGGGGCCAGCGACACGCGTGCCTATCCGTGGGGCGCCGCGGCGCCGACTTGTGCGCTGGCGAATTTCTGGCCCGGTCCAGCGTGCGTTGGCGACACCAGCGCGGTGGGCAGTTACCCGGCGGGGGCCAGCCCCTACGGCGCGTTGGATATGGCCGGTAACGTGTGGGAGTGGGTCAACGACTGGTGGAGCTCCAGCTACTACGGTGTGTCTCCGCCCAGCAACCCACAGGGACCGGCGACGGGCACCTCCAGGGTGCGGCGCGGGGGCGCATGGGAGAGCAGTGCCGACCTCGTGCGCGTGGCGTACCGCAGCGGCGGGGACCCGTCGCATCGCGACTACGGCGTCGGTTTCCGTCGTGCGGGTGCCCCATGAGGGTGATCTGCTGAGGGGCGGCGAGCATTGCCCGCCTCGACCGCCTGGCGGGCCGGGGGAAATGCCCGCCTGATACCCCGGCAAGCAGGCCGGGGCCTGCTGAGAAGCCTGCTAGAAGAATCCGGAAAAGGCCACCTTGATGGGGGTACGGCGCAAGTCGCGTGGAATCGCGACTTGCGCTACACTGAGGTCACAATAAATGCCAGCCAGTTCGCTCGGGAGTAGACCGCACGCTTGGACGTCGTGACCCGCAACACTGCCTGTTTTCGGCGGCCAACCTGCCGCACCGAGTGCCAGACGATTCGTTCTATGGCCGGATCGCCATGGACAGCGACGTCTTGGTCAAGGACGACGATCTGAAAGAGATGTACCATTCTGGCAACGGCCGGCCGAGCTTGCCGCCTTCGACCCTGAGTGGTGTGCTGCCGCTCCAGTTCCACGACGACGTCTCGGACGAGGAAGCGGTGCAGCTGTGTGGCGGCTGGCCTCATCCCGGACCGGGTGACGCTCTTGACGGAACCACCCGTGCCAAGCGAGCCGGGGCGGTCCAGGACACCTACAGGCTGCTGCGCAAGGGCATGCGCAAGCTGCTCAAGCAGCTGGGCTATGCCGCCGCC
>Ga0315289_10002660_pt1 | contig 27287 bp, 27 predicted proteins | sample YL17G11_40_MG_FD_203452 | JGI IMG/M metagenome (GOLD analysis project Ga0315289, IMG submission 203452) | Sediment microbial communities from Yellowstone Lake, YNP, Wyoming, USA - YL17G11_40 | ecosystem: Environmental > Aquatic > Freshwater > Lake > Sediment | place: USA: Wyoming | collected...
AAGTGCTCGGCCCGGCCTTTGCCTCCGTCGCCCGCGTCCGGGACGTCTCCCGTGTCCAGTTCATCCTCAAGGCCCCGGAGCGGGAGACGATCGACCGTGCCCTCCGGGAATCCCTGCCCAAGGTCCGTCTGAAGAAGTCGATCGTCTTCTCCTACTCGCCCTTTCGCCCGCCGGCTTGACGCCACCGGTTTTGGCTTTGACGGCGACCATCCATATCCCCCGGACCCCCGGGAACCAGTCCCGGCCGGCAGGGAGCGGATTCTGAGGAGCGACCGGCAGAAGTGCGGCGGAGCAGCTCGAAGCCGCAATTCTGGGAAATATCTGAAGTGAGTCTTGGGTGAAGAATGGGGACACGCCCTGAAGGGCCTTTGCGGGCCCTTTAGGACATGTCCCCGCTTTAGTTCGGGGTCTATGGATGGCCCCCGTCAAAGCCCGGGTGGCTTCACGGCCGGCTATCTATGGGGATGCCGATTCGTAGAGCGGAGAAGACGGGGTTCAAAGGGGGAAAAAAAGGGGCTCTTCCCGAAGGAAGAGCCCCACGGTTCGCGTAGCGATACGGGCGGGCTTACCGCTTGGGAGCGGGGGCCGCTTCCTGGTAGTCCGCGAAGTAGATCGTCAGGTAACCGGTCGCCTGGACCGGCTTGTCGGTCAGGTCGTGGCCGAAGATCTCGATCTTGGCTTTCCGGTTGAGGGCCGTCAGCGTCCCGATCAGGTTGACGAGCGGCGCGACAAGCTTAGCGTCACTGAGGACGACCACGAACGGCACGGCGGTCGAATTGTCCACTTCGCAGAGGACCGTCGAGAAGTTGCCATCGAAGGGAAACGGCACGTCGGCGCCGGGGGTGCCGGGGCCATTTTCCAGTTCGTAGGTCACCCGGTAGTTCGTTAGGACGACGTCGTTGAACTGCGACGGGGGGCTGATGGGGTTGGGGTTGATCAGCCGGATCATGATGTTGGCCGTGGCCACGTCCGCCGCGACGTATGTTCCCTGGGCGCCGTTCTTCAGGACATCGGACTGGAGGAAGGCTGCGACATCGCCCTCCGCCGTCGTGCCCGTGAGGCTCTCGATGACGATCATGCTGCTCGATGGGGCCTCTCGCGACAGGTTGTTGCAGCCGGACAAGGCCAGGAAGGCGGCCGCTACCGCCAGGATCTTAAGAGTCGGTTTAGTCTTTTTCATGGTTCGTGCTCTCCTGTTACTTGATGATCCTGGGCGTGATGAAGATCAGCAGCTCCCGGCTCTGCTTCGTCCGGGCGAAGTTCTTGAAGAGGGAGCCCAGTATCGGAATTTGGTGGAGGAAGGGCACTCGCTCGCGGGTGACCGAGTCCTCCGTCCGGTAGATGCCGCCAATGACCGTTGTGCCGCCGTCGGGAACCATGACCGTCGTCTTGGCGCTCTGCATGGTGATTGGCGGGATACCGTTGACGAGGTTGCCGAAGTCGGCCGCGTTGTTCTGGATCTCGATGGTCATGATGATCGTCCCCTCGGCCGTGATCTGGGGCGTCGCCCTCAGCTCGAGTGCGGCGTTGACGTACCGGGTCGTCACGGTGAAGTTGGCCACAGTCTGGACGGGGATCTGGCGGCCCTGGATGATCTCGGCCTGCTGGTTGTTCTGGGTGACCACGGACGGCCGGGAGATGATCCTCCCGTAGCCGCCCGTCTCCAGGGCGGACAGGGCGATGTCGACCCGGAACGTGTCGAGGACGTTGGCGAAGGAGAAGGCCAGGGCCGTGTTGAAGGCCGGGGCGGGCAGGTTGACGGCGTAGCCGCCGAGGGGCCCGCCGATGCCCTTGGTCACGATGCCCTGGGGGATCAGGGCGCCGTTGACGAGGACGCTGTTGGGGAACTGGAGGGAGGTCGCGTTCCCGTAGAACGGGTCGGCAATGCCCTTGAAGCCCCACTGGATGCCCAGGTTGCGGACGAAAGTGGTCGAGGCCTCGACGACGCGGGCCTCGATGGAAACCTGGGGCGTCGGCGTGTCGACGACGGTGATGAGCTTTTCGAGGAGATCGAGCTTGTCCCGGACCTCGGAGACGATCAGCGTGTTGGTCCGGTCGTCGACGATCATCTCGCCGCGCGTCGAGATCTTGGAACGGAGGAGGGCGGCGACGTCCTTGGCCTTCGAGTAGGATAGGGTGATCGTCTTGACGATGACCGGGCCGGCCAGCTCCTTGCTCTCCGTGAGCCGCCGCTGGTCATCCTCCTCGCGGGTTAGGACGCTGATGGGAGCGATGCGCAGGATGTTGCCCTCGATCGTCTTGCCCATCTTGTTCTGCTTGAGGATGATCTCCAGGGCCTGGTCCCAGGGGACGTCCTGGAGGTTGACGGTGACGGTGCCCCGGACGTCCGGGTCGAAGACGACGTTCAGGCCGGCGAACTCGGCCAGGTAGAGGACGACGTCCTTGAGGTCGGCGTCCTTGATCTTGAGGCTGATGATGTCGCCGGAGTATTTTTCCTCTTCGCCGGAGATCGTCTTGGGTTTGAAATTCCCCTGCTGGTCTTGGGCTGCGGCGGCCTTGGCCTTCGCCGCCGGAGCAGCGGCTTCGCGCGGCGGGCTGAGGGCTTCGGTGGTCACGGTCTTGGCTTCGGCCTTCGGTTCGATCTTCGGGGCGGCGGTCGGCTCGAACTTGGCCGGGCTCGGCACGGGGGCGGGGGCCGGCGGCGGGGCCGGTTGGACGACGCTCACCGCGGCCGCGACGGCCGGGTAGAACGAAACGACGAGTCCGTCCGTCCGGGAATCCATGGCGTAGAGCCCTGCTTCCTTGAGGTCGAAGACCATACGAGTGATCGGCCGCGGAGCGGCGCCCTGGAACTGGGCGACCCGGACCCTCTGGACCGTGGACCGCGGATCGTTGATCGGCCAAGAATTGGACTTAGCGGTGAGGACGGTGTCGAAGAGATCGACAACAAGCCGGAGCGGGTTCTCCAGGGCGAACACCTGGGTGACGGCCGGCCCGGTCAAGCTGGCCTTGACGGAGACGCTCTCAGCACCGGCGGTCGTATCCAGCTTGCTCAGGAGGATCTCACTCTTGGCCTTGCGGTCGAGCTCGGACCGGGTGGCGGCGTCGATGAGGTAATTTCCCTGGGCCCTCTGGATCCGGTTGAGCTCGACGACCGTCCGGCCGGTCTCGGCGATAACCCGGACCGGAACGCGCTCGCTCAGCCGGACGAGGAGGCGCAGGTCCTGAGTCCCGGATTTCTGGACTTGGATATCCCGGATGAACGCGGTTTCGGAGGAGGGGACGATCGGCGCCGAGGCCGTCTGGGCGCCGGCGAGGTCAAGGACGAGGGTCTGGGGGGATCCGGCCAGGTAATATGCCCTCTGGACGTAAAGCAAGCCGTCGGTTTCCATGACCAGTTTCGTCGCCAGCGCGCCCGGCTGGACCTGGAACCTGCTGATATTGACGGTAGGGCCCGGGCCCTGGGCGTGCATGACGGAGAAAAGAAGCACGCACAGGCCGAGGATTACGGCTGGCAGGATTCTCTTTTTCATGCTATAGCTCCTCCGTGATTTCTTTGACGATGTCCCTCGGCCTCATAAGGGGCATGCCCCGCTCGTGGGTTTTCCGAAAGACCACCTGCGATTCGGTGATGGACAGGACGAACCCGTCCGTGAACTTGTCGCCGACCTTGACGAACATGGGGAAGCCCTGGGGCATGCCAATCATGGCGGTGTAGGTTTTTTTATTCTTGACGATCCCGAAGAGGATGAGGTCGTCGATGAACACCTGGGGTTCGCCGGTGGCCGCCCGCTCCCGAACGCCCCCTGCCAGGAGGTCCTTGAAAGGGTCCCGCCGGCCCTCGGGATTGTAGGTGAATCCGGATGGCGGTGCGACCGTCTGCGCGGCCCCGGGCGGCGGCGCGGCCGCCGTCTCCTGAGCGAGGAGCGGGACCAAGCCCGTCAGACCGACGATCAGGATGATAAAGGCTATTTTTCTCATCGTTTTGGCCTCACTTGTTTTTTGGCTGGAGCGGCGACCGGCGTCTCGGCGAAGAAGTAGGTCTTGGCCGTCCAGTTGGCGGAGACCGTGTTCAGCTCCGTCTGGCGGGCCATGGACTTAATGGTGAAATTCTCGATCGTGAATACCCGGGCGAACTTGCTCAGGTGGTCGAAGAAAAGTCCGAGGTTATGGTAGTTGCCCGAGACCTGGATGGGGATGGGCCACTCGGCGTAGAACTCCTTGTTGATTTCGGCCCCCGGCGCGAAGTGGAGGACGTCGAGGCGGGAATCGTAGGCCAGGGTCTGGATCTGCCGCAGGATGTCCGCCGTTTCCTTCCTCTGGGGGATGTTGACCTCCAGGGTCTTGAGCTTGGCGGTCATGGTGGCGATGTCGGCCTCGATCTTGTCCAGCTCCCGTTTCTTCTGCTTCAGGTTCTGGACCTCCTGCTCGACCTTGACCCGTTCGGCCCTCAACGCCGCGAGCTTGGTGTTCTGAGGTTTGAAGTAGAAGAGGAAGGCCAGGGCGAAGATGAGGACGGCGAAGATGACGTGTCCGTACCAGGGCCAGTTTTTCATCACTTCTCCCCTTTCTTGTCAGCGGGTTTGGCGGCGGGTTCCGCCTTCGCGGGAGCGGGAACCGGCTCTGGCTTCATCTCGAGCACGGCCCGCAGGACGAACTCCAGGAACTGGCTCTTCTGGGCCGTTCTCTGCGTCGAGGAGATGATGTTGACGTTCATGATCTGGGGACTCGCTTCGAGGCTCGAAATGTAGTCTGCGATGAGGTTGTTCGACAGGGCCCATCCCTTGATCTGGATGCCCTTGTTGTCGTAAGTCAATTCGCTCAGCCAGACCCATTCCGGGAGGCGGCGGCTCAGCTCGTCCATGAGGCGGGGGGCCAGGTCGCGCTGGGCGTTGAGGCTTTCGATGAGAGTGATCTTCCGGTCCAGGGTTTCTCGGGCTTTCCGCTGCTCCTCGAGCTTGGCCTCGACGTACTGGAGCTGGCTTTTCTCCTGGCGGGCCTGGGCGAGGAGCACGTTCTCCCGGTTGAACGCCTTTTTCTGGAAGAAATAGAACGCGCCGAGCCCGATAACGAGGAGGATAAAGACCAAGTTCCCGAGGCTCGCGCCCTTCTTGCTTTCTCCCTCGGATATCCTGGAGACGGCGATCGTTTCCCTGATGTCCTTGGTTTCCGGCTTGAGGAGGTTGATCCGTATCATGGTTACTTCTCCACCTTTCGGGTTGCCAAACCGACGGCGACACCGAAGATCGGCGCCATGTCGCTGAAGTAAACCGCGTCGAACTTCTTGTCATCGACCCGGATATTGAGGAAGGGATTGAGGATTTCCGTCTTGATCCTGAACTTGGTCTCGAAGGCGCTGACCATGTTCATGACGTTGGCCAGTCCGCCGCTGAGGAGGATCTGATCGATCTTTCTCTCCCGCTTCTCCGAGGCCTCGTAGAAGGAGAAGGTCTTCTCGATCTCGTCGAGGAGGTCGCGGACGTTCATCGACAGGAGCGTTGCGAATTGGTCCGGGGTCGTCGATTTCCCGGGGATGCCCTTGAGGAGCTTTCCCGCCTCTTCGAACGAGATGCTGAGCTCCTTGCGGATGTTCTCGGTGAAGAAAAAACCGCCCAAGGACAGGTCACGGAAGAGCAGGGGCGTGCCCCGCTCGACGATGACGACGTTGGTGATGTTAGCCCCGACGTTGATGAGGGCGATCGTCTTTTCGGCAAAGACTTCGGGGTAGTTGACCTCGAGGGCGTTCTGGAGGGCGAAGACGTCGACCTCGATGCTCTGGAGGTTCATCCGGGCCTGGTTGATGATATTGCTGTAGTTGGCGATCTTGTCTTTCTTGGCGGCCACGAGCAGGATGTCGAGGTTATTCTCGTCGGTCGAGCGCGCCGCCTTGAGGATGGCGTAGTCGACGTTCGTCTCCTCGTAGGGGTAGGGGATGTTGTGTTTCGCCTCCCAGATGATGGACTCGGCGAGCTCCTGCTTTTCCATGACCGGGAGGGAAATCTTCTTGATGATGACGGAGTTGCCGGAGATAGAGATGGCCACGTCCTTGTTGGCGATCTTGTTCTCGTCGAAGACTAGGCGGATGGTCTCGACGACGGCGGCCGAGTCGATGATGGTCCCTTCCACGATGGCGTCGTGAGGCAGCGGCTCGTAACCGATCTTCACGACCTCGTAGGCTTTTTCCGTGCCCTTCTTCCGGGAACGAAGTTCGACGGCCTTGATGGAATAGGAACCGATATCCAGCCCGACCACGCTTTTTTCTCGAGAGATACCGAACATGTTTCTCTGCCTTTATGAAGATTGGACTTTTTTAGACTTTTTGATCTTGTCCCTGAGCTTGCGGGCCACCGGCCCGGGCACGAGGCCCTCGACGGAGCCGCCCAGCGCGGCCACTTCGCGGACCAGGTTCGAGCTGAGGAACGAATAATTGACGTTAGGCATCATGAAAAACGTCTCGATGTCCGGGGCCAAGTTCCTGTTCATCAGGGCCATCTGGAATTCGTACTCGAAGTCCGAAATGGCCCGCAGGCCGCGCATGACGACCCTCGTCCCCCGGGCCCGAGCGAAATCAACCAGGAGCCCGTCGAAGGCCCGGACTTCGACCTCCTTTTTCGAGGCGAAAATATCTTGAATCATTCTTACCCTCTCTTTAGTCGTGAAGAGAGGGGCCTTTTTGGGGTTTTCGAGGACGGCGACGACAATCCGGTCGAAAACCCTGAGACCACGCTCGATGATGTCCACATGCCCGTTTGTGATGGGGTCGAAAGATCCAGGGTACATGGCGCTTTTTTCCGGCATCTGGACTCTCAGTTAGTTCCTCGACACTATTTACTATCCAAATATCAAAAAAAAACGGGCTTGTCAACGAAAATTCTCGGGGAAAGGGGTTCCAGAAGGACTTCGTGCCGGACCCGGATTCGGTCCTGAATAAGGGAGAAAGGAGGGCCGAAGAGAGAAACCGCTGGGGAGGGGAGTCCGGCGAGGGGGCTTCGGGCACCGCGGCCGTCTAACCTGTTGTCACCGCCGGAAGTGATGTCTTTTGCCCGGGGCGGCCAGTGCGAACGTTGCTTTTCGGCGGGGAGTATGTTACTTTTTTCGCGATGATGATCCGATTCGGCACCTCCGGCTGGCGGGGGGTCATGGGCGAGGAATTCACCTTCCACAACGTCCGGGTCGTCGTCCAGGCCATCGCCAACCACCTCCGGAAAACGTACGGGAACGGGCCGATCTCCGTGGTCGTCGGCTTCGACACGCGGTTCCTGTCGGAGCGCTACGCCTTCGAAGCGGCCAAGCTCCTGGCTCGGAACCGGATCGAGGTCTTCCTGGCCGAACGGGACGCCCCGTCCCAGGCCCTGGCCTACCAGGTCATCAAGAGGAAATGCCAGGGTGGGATCAACTTCACCGCCTCCTTCAACCCGCCGCGCTACAACGGCCTCAAGTTCAACGTCGAAACCGGCGCCCCGGCCCTCCCGGAGGTGACGGACATCGTCGAGGAGGAGATCCGGCAGCTGATGCCCGGCTTCTCCACCCTGGCCACCCACGCCCCGGGCGAATCCGTCTCCCGCATCGACGTCCAGGCGGACTATCTGGCCTTCCTCCAGGGCAAGATCGATTTTGGCGTCATGCGGACCGCGAAGCTGCGTGTCGCCGCGGACCTGCTTTATGGCACGAGCCGCGAATACCTCGACGAGATCCTCGAGGAGAACGGCGTCGAGGTCGAGAGCATCCACGGCTACGTCGACCCCTACTTCGGCGGTGTCAGCCCCTCCTGCACGGAGGAGAACCTGACCGAGCTCAAGGCCCATGTCCTCGAGACGAAGTGCCACCTCGGGGTGGCCACGGACGCGGATGGCGACCGGTTCGGCATCATCGACGAAAAGGGGGCCTTCGTCCACCCGAACATCATCCTGGCCCTGCTCCTCGACTACCTGGCCAGGGTCAAGGGCTGGCGCGGTGGCGTCGCCCGGTCGGTCACCACGACCCATCTCCTCGACCGCATCGCCCGCAAGCACGGCCTGCCGCTGACCAAGACGAAGGTCGGCTTCAAGTACATGGCCGACCTTTTCCTCAAGGGCCGGATCATGTTCGGCGGGGAGGAGAGCGCCTGCATCGCCGTCAAGGACCACCTCCCCGAAAAAGACGGGATCTTCGCCGGGCTCCTGGTCGCGGAGATGATCGCCGCCACAGGCCGCAGCCTGAGCGGGCTCCGCGAGGCCCTTTTCAAGGAATACGGAGAAATGGTCAGCGGCGAGCGCAATCTGCCCCTGACCCCGGAGCGGGCGAAGAGGCTGAAGGCGCTCATCCAAAACCCGCCGTCCAAGTTCGGGGGCCGGAAGGTCGTCTCCGTCGAGACGATCGACGGCCTCAAGCTCGATTTCGACGAGGACCGCTGGCTGGTCCTCCGCTTGTCGGGAACGGAGCCGCTCATCCGCTGTTACGCTGAGGCCGAAACCCGGGAAGCCGTCGAGGCCCTCCTGAAAAAAGGGCTGGGGGCGGTCAAGTGAAGAAAAAAATTTTCATCCTCGGCATCGCCTGCCTTTTTCTGATCATGATCGTGACCTCTCTGTTCGGCAAGAAGGGCGTCCTCGACCTTCGACGGGCCCGCCGGAACCTGGCGGCGTTCGAAACCCGGGTCCGGGTCCTCGAAGCGGAGAAGATCCGACTCGAGGCGGAGATCGACCGGCTCGAAAAGGACCCTCGGGCCATCGAAAAACCGGCCCGGGAGAAGCTAGGGCTCGTCGAACCCGGCGAAAAGGTCGTCGTCATCCCCGCCCCGCCGGTCAAGAAATAAATGCCCCGGTCCCCCAAGCTCGAAGGGCACCCGGAGGAGGTGGCCCTCGTCGAGAACCTCAACCCGGCGCAGCGCCGGGCGGTCCTCCACGGCGGCGGGCCGCTCCTCATCATCGCCGGCGCGGGGACGGGGAAGACCAAGGTCATCACCCATCGGATCGCCCGGCTGATCGCCTCAAAGGCGGCCCGGCCGAACGAGATCCTGGCCGTGACCTTCACCGAAAAGGCGGCCAACGAGATGGAGGCCCGGGTCGACGTCCTCGTCCCCTACACGTCGTCCTTCGCCGAGATCAGCACGTTCAATTCCTTCGGCGAAAGGGTCCTGCGCGACTACGCCCTCGACGTCGGCTATCCGCCGGACTTCCGCCTGCTCGACGACGTCGAGCAGGCCATCTTCTTCCGCGAACATCTCTTCCGCCTGCCGCTCGACTATTACCGGCCGCTCGGCCAGCCGACCCGCCACATCCAGGAGCTCCTCGGGGCCATCCGCAGGCTGAAACAGGAGGACGTCCGCCCCGATGACTACGCCCGTTACGCGGAAGGGCTCGGGGAACGGGTGTCGAACGAGAGCGAAAAGGAGACGGCCCGGAAGCACCTCGAGATCGCCCGGGTCTTTGCGGAATACCAGACTCTCCTCCGGACGCAGGGCCTGATCGACTTCGAGGACCAGGTGACCCTCGTCGTCGACCTCTTCCGGCGGCGGCCTTCCGTCCTCGAGGAATTCCGGCGGCGTTACCGGTACATCCTCGTCGACGAGTTCCAGGACACGAACTACATCCAGTTCGAGCTCCTCAAGATGCTCGCCGCCGGGCACCGGAACCTGACCGTGGTCGGGGACGACGACCAGAGCATCTTCCGCTTCCGAGGCGCCTCGCTCAGCAACATCCTCGGCTTCGAGGAGGTCTACCCCGAGGCCAAGAGGATCGTCCTGACGCGGAACTATCGCTCGACCCAGCCCATCCTCGACGCCTCCTACCGGCTCATCCAGCACAACAACCCGAACCGGCTCGAGTTCAAGTACCGGGTCGATAAGCGGCTGAAGGCGGACGTCCGTGGCTCCGGGAAGAGCATCCACATGCTCCAGTTCGATACGCTCTTCCACGAGGCCGACGACGTGGCCGACCGCGTCCTCGACATCCACGGCCGCGGGGCGGCCTGGAAGGATATCGCCGTCCTCGTCCGCCGGAACGCCGACGCCGACCCCTACCTGCGGTCCTTCAACATGAAGCAGGTCCCTTTCCGTTTTTCGGGCAGCCGGGGACTCTACCAGCAGGAGGAGGTCAAGGTCCTCGTCGCCTTCATCCGGGCCCTGACGGATTTCGACAACAGCCGCGACCTCTTCTACCTCGCCCTCTCGGACGTCTACAAGGCCGGCCCTTACGACATGACCCGGATCGCCGGGCACGCCGAGAAGAAGAACCTGTCCCTCCACAGTGTCTTCAAGACGATCGCCGAAGGTACGAGCCCCGTGGAGATCGTCAAGGAAACGGAGGAGACGGTCAAGAGGATCTTCGCCGACATCCTCGCGTTCGTCGATCTCGCCGGGGCGAAAAACGCTGGGGCGGTCGTCTACGCCTTCCTTGAAAAAAGCGGCTACCTCAAATCCCTGATCAGCCCGATGAACCTCGAGTCGGAGGTCCGGATCAAGAACATCCGCCTCTTTTTCGACAAGATCAAGGGGTTCTCCGACCTCGTCGACGACGACTCCATCCGCTCCTTCGCCCGCTACCTCGACCTGCTCCGCGAGGTCGGCGACAACCCGGCCACCTCGGAGGCGGAGCTCGACGAGGACGCCGTCAACGTCCTGACGGTCCACAAGGCCAAGGGGCTCGAGTTCGGGACGGTCTTTCTCGTCGGCCTCATCGAGGACCGCTTTCCCGGCCGGGAGCGGCGGGAGAAGATCCCGGTCCCGGACGGGATCCTCAAGGAGAGCCGGCCGGAGCGGGAGAACTATCTCCAGGAGGAGAGGCGGCTCTTCTATGTGGCCATGACCCGCGCCCGCCGGGCCCTCTACCTGACCTGGGCCAGGGACTATGGGCTCAAGCGCCTGAAGAAGGTCAGCCCCTTCGTCCTCGAGGCCCTGGACATCCCCAAGATGCCGGAAGAAGTCCTGCGGGCCTCCGTCCTCGAGGAGATCCGGCGCTACGCCCTGTCCGACAGCCGGCCGAAGACGCCGACCCCGGTCCGGACGGCGGGGACGCTGCGGCTGAGCCATGTCCAGGTCGAGGACTACCTCATCTGCCCGCTCAAGTACAGGTTCCGTCACGTCATGCGCGTGCCCGTCCTGCCCCACCACTCGCTCGTCTTCGGCCGCGTCCTCCACGCTACGATCCACGCCTATCTCAAGCAGAGGATGAAGGGTCGGAACCTGGCCGAGCAGGACGTCGTCGACGAGTACGTGAAAAACTGGGTCAACGAGGGCTTTCTCAGCCGGGAGCACGAAGAGCTGCGCAAGGCGGCGGGCGAGCAGGCCCTTCGCCTCTTTTACCGACGTGAGGAGGAGTCGGGGCGCCTGCCGGCTTTCCTCGAAAAGCCTTTCCGCTGGCAGGAGGGCGGCATCCGCTTCTCGGGACGCTACGACCGCGTCGACTTCGAGGAATCCGGTCCGGTCATCATCGACTTCAAGACGACCGAAGCGTCCTCCCAGAAAGAGGCCGACCGCCGCACGGGCGACAGCCTGCAGATGGACGTCTACGCCCTGTCCTTTTTAAAGACGGAGGGGATGCTTCCAGTCGAGATGCGCCTCCATTTTCTGGAGTCCGATGTCATCGGTCGGGCCGCGAAGGGGGAGAAGGAGCTGCGCCGGGCGGGGGAGAAGATCCGTCAAGCGGCCGAGGGCGTCCGCGGCGGTGATTTCACGGCCCGCCCGGACTGGCACAACTGCTCGATCTGCGAATTCAAGACGATCTGCCCCTCATCGTTCGCCTATTGAAGAGGGACTGCCCTCATCAAGGAGACAGCCTTGATGAGGACTGTCCCTCTTGTGCTATTACGGTTTGCCCCCATCAAGGTGACGGCCTTGATGGGGACTACCCCTACCGGGGTTTGACCCAGAACGGCATGACCGCCCAGATCTTCGTCCGGTTCATCATGCGGACGGTGTCCAGGATCTTTTCCCGGCCGGCCGCGCTCTTGATATCGAGCCCGATCCCGGAACGGCTGAAAACGGCCTGCCAGAACGAGCGCTTCTTGGGCCAGACATCCAGGCGGACTTCTTCGTCGGGGTCGATCCCGGCCTCCTTCTTAGCCAGACCCAGGGCCATGGTCAGCCCGCCGAGCTCGTCCACGAGCTTGAGGTCCTTGGCCTGGCGGCCCGTCCAGATGCGGCCCTTGCCGACGGCGTCGACCTCGTCCCGGGTGAGACCCCGCCCTTCGGCCGCCTTGGCGAGGAACTGCTCGTAGGTCCACAGGATCTCCTCCTTGAGGACTTTCCGCTCATCGGGCGTGAACGGTCGGAAGGGCGAGAAGATGTCGGCCTTCTCCCCGAAAACAAGCTTCTCCGAAGTGATGCCGAGCTTGCCGAGGAGGCCGTCGACGCTGAACTTCCCGGCCAGGACGCCGATGGACCCGGTCAGGGTCTGCGGTTGGGCGACGATCTTCGTTGCGGACATGGCGATCCAGTAGCCGCCCGAGCCGGCCACGTCCGACATGGAGACGATGACGGGTTTCACCTTCCGGGCCAACGCGACCTCGCGGCCGATGACGTCCGACCCGACCGACGACCCTCCCGGGCTGTCGACGCGGAGGACGATGGCTTTGACCGACCTGTCGTTGCGGGCCGACCGGATCCAGCGGGCCACGGTCGACCCGCCCATGACCTGGGGCAGGCTCTCGCCGGTCATGATCGTCCCGACGGCGTAGATGAGGGCGACCGTGCGGCCCGTTTCGAGGCCGACCGAGGACGGCCTGACCTTCGTATAGTCGTCGAATCTGACCCGGGCCAGAGTCCGGCCGTTCTGCCGCAGGAGCGCCTGGACCTCGTCTTCGTAGAGGCAGTCGTCGACGAGCCCCGCCGCCTTGGCCCGCTCGCCCTGGAAGAAACCGCGGTCGACGAGGGCCCGGAATTCAGCTTCGGTCTTGCCGCGGGCCTTGGCCGCCGTGGCCACGTACTGGGCGAAGAGGTCGGAATAGAGGGATTCCATCTCTTCCCGGTGGGCCGGTGTGAAGCCCTTTTCCGTGAACATGTTGGCCGCTGTCTTGTATTCCTCGACGTGCTCGAACTCGGCCCGGACGCCGAGCTTGTCGAGAGCGCCCTTCAAGAACGGAACATAGCCGCCGATGCCGTTGATGCCCAGCCAGCCGAGGGGATGGAGGATGATCCGGTCGCAGGCCGTGGCCACGAAATATCCCATGTCGAAATCAGGGGCCTCCTCGATCACGGCGTAGACCTTTTTCCCCGAGCGGCGGAAATCGAGGATGGCCTCGCGCATCTCGTTGGCCTTGGCCCAGTCGCACTGGAGGAGGCCGAGCCGCAGGAGGACGGCCTGGATGCGGCCGTCGACCTTGGCCTTGCGCAGGTTCATCCAGAGGTCGTGCATGGCCAGCGGCTTCGCCCCGAGGAGGAATGAGGTGAGGGAGTCCGGCGCGGCGACCTCGGAAACGGCGCCCGAGAGCGGGATCTCGAGATAGCCGCGGGCGGGCATGTCCACGGCCGTCCCGCCGATATCCATGACGACCAGGAAGAACGCGCCGGCGGCGGCCAGCAGGAAAAAGAACAGGAAGATCATCCCGACATAGGCGGATTTTTTCATGGCGGCTCCTCGTCTCCGCCCGGTCACGCGGCCCGTGTCCGGGTCACCCAACTATAGCAGAAATGAGCTTGATTTCAATCTTCGAATTATGGACAATAAACTCTCATCCCGCCGCGTCCTTCCCGCAGCGGGGCCGGCGATGGCGGGAGAGACAGGAGGTATTTTGAATGTCTTTTCAAAAGCTTTATGTCGGTAACCTCAATTACAAGACGACGGAAGAGACGCTGAAGGACCTGTTCGCGCAGTTCGGCGAGGTTACCTCGGTCAACATCCTGCAGGGCCGCGGCTTCGGCTTCGTCGAGATGGCCGCCCCGGAAGCGGCGCAGGATGCCAAGGGCAAGCTGAACAGTACCGAGTTCGACGGCCGCAAGCTCATCATCAACGATGCCCGCCCGCAGGCCGAAAGACCCCGGAATGATCGCGATCGGCGCCCGGGCGGTGACGGCGGCGACAGAAGAGGGTTTTCGAAGTTCTGAACGTTTTCTGATTTACTCGTTCATCACATATGATGTCCCGCCCCCGCAGCGGGGCCTCGGGCATCGTCTCCGTCCGCTGCGGTGATTTCTTACGCCTTCCCGGGCCGGAGTTGGGGACATGTCCTAAAGGGCCCGGTAAAGGCCCTTTAGGGCGTGTCCCCGTTCTTCATGCAGATATTTCCTAGAAGTGCGACTTCGAGCAACTCCGTCGCACCTCTATCGGTCGCTGCGAGGACTCCGCTCCCTGCCGCTCCCTCTGACGATCCCCCTCGGCCCCGATTTCTGCGGTGTCGGGCTATTAGAGGGGACATGTCTTCCCAGTACGTGTCCCCCTTTTTCATCTCCCCTCTGCGTCAAAAGGCACCCCATTCCGTCGGCCGCAAAGCTTTCTGCGCCGCAGGACGCCACCCGGGCTGAGACAGGGACCGTCCAGAGCCCCCGTAGCGGAGGGGGACCCATCGGCTTGCCGATGGGGGAACCGCCGGGACTGGTTCCCAGGGGGGCCGGGGGAAATGGATGGTCCCCCTCTCAGCCTAAAAGGGTGGCGTCAAGCGATTCTTGCCTGTTCCTTGGGTGAACCTTTGGCCATTTCGCTTCGTTGTAACGGGTGAAGTCCCAAGAGAGGAGTTTAGAGGTGTCGAACCGGCTGAGCGTTCCCTTGACCGATGGGGCGCATCGTCATAGAGTTCCTTCGAGGGCCGCATAGAGGGCGCGAGAGCTCTGCGGGCGGACGAAGATGGACGAAGTGAAGGACGCGCAGATCAAGAACGAGCCGGACGAGATGGCCTCGCTCCTGGAGCGGATCCAGGACGGGGACCGGGAGGCTTTCATGACGATCATCCGGCTCTACCAGCAGAAAGTGTTCGTCATGGCCTACTCCATCCTCCGCAACCGCGAGGACGCCCTCGACGCCGTCCAGGAGACTTTTCTCCGGCTCTACCAGAAAGCCGGTCTCTACAAGCCCGGCAACTCGTTCCAAGGCTGGCTCCTGCAGATGGCCAAGAACATTAGCATCGACAGTTACCGGAAACACCAGATGAAACGGCGCGAATGGGAGACGTCCAAACCTCTCGAGGAGATCCCGGTCGCAGTTGAGGACAGGGCCTCGGATTCAGCCGCGTCCGACCTCCGGAGCGCCTTTACGCGGTCCGTCGAGAAGCTGGCCAACAGGCAGAAAATGGTTTTCGTCATGAGACATTACAACGAGCTTCAGTTCAACGAGATCTCCGAAGCCATGCGGATCTCGGTCGGGACGGCCAAGTCGCTCCATTTCAAGGCCGTCCGGAATCTCAGAAAATGGCTGACGCCGGATTTGGGGATGCAACGATGAACAAATGCGCGCTGAACAGGGACGATTGGGCGGCCTTCCTCTCGGGCGACCTGGAAGAGGGAGAGAGACGGACCATGGCCGAACATCTCGAGAAGTGCCCCGATTGCCGGGCCGCGGCCGATGAGATGAGACGAGTCCTGGAAAAAACGGAAGCCGTCAAGGCCGAGATCCGCCAGGCGGTCGCCTCCGTGAATTGGGAGGCGCTTCCCGCCACGGTCGCCGACCGCGCCTTCGCCGCATCCCGCAAGCCCGAGCGCGCTTTACCGGCCGCGCGGCCTTGGGGCTGGTTGTCCGCGCTGTGGATGAAACCGGCCCTGGCCGGGCTCGCCGCCGGACTCGTCGTCGGCGCTGCGACCATGTACTTCGTCCTGAAGGTCCCCGGGCCTCGTTCGGGGCAGGACACAGGCTATTATGCTTCCGGTGACTTCCTGGACAGGGCCGAACTGACGATGGCCCGCCGGAACACCCTGGACTACCTGGAGAAGAGCCAATACGTCCTTCTCGATGTCTTCGAATCGGCCGGGGAAGGGGCCGCGGGGCCGGCCGTGTTCAACTCGGAACAAGCCCGAGACCTCCTCTCGAGGAAAAAGTACCTCAACGCCCAGCTCGAGAGGTTCCAGATGGCCAAGGCCAAGGCCATCTGCGACCAGATCGAGATGCTCTTCCTGGAGCTCGCCCAGATCAGTGGCGATCTGCCCGCCGCCGAGCTCGGCAGGATCCGGGGCTTCGTCGAGGAGCGCCAGCTCCTCCTGAAGATCAACCTGGTCAAGAAAGAACTGCAAAGTGAGATCTGACATGAAAAAATTCACCGTCCTCATCGGCCTGTTTTTCGTCCTGTCGGCGGGGTCGGGCCTAGCTGCCCAAACGACCCCGGACGAGACTCTGTTCAGGGAGGCCAAGCTCCTCGTCTTCGACAAGAGCTGGGAGGACGCCTTGATCAAGCTCGACGACCTCCGCGAGAATTTCCCCGACAGCCCCTTTGCCGGCCAGGCGCTTTTTTATAAAGGAGAGTGCCTGAGCGGCATCGGCGGCCGGGAGAGGGAAGCCCTGCGGGCCTACAAGGACTATATTCGGCTTACCGACGCCAAGGCCAGCCTCATCGAGGAGTCCGAGGGTTCGATCATCGACCTGGCGTTCGGGCTCTACGAAAAGGGCGACGCGTCCGCGCTTCGGGACATCGAAGGTCGGCTTGGGCACGAGAACAAGGTCGTCCGCTACTACGCGGCCTACAAGCTGAGTCTTGTCCAGGATAAGAAGGTGGCCGCCAAGGCCGCGCCCGTCCTCATGAGGATCGTCGAGACCGAGAAAGACCCCGAGCTCCTCGACCGGGCCCGGATCGCCCTCCTCCGCGTTTCTCCCGAGAGCCTGAAATCCGTCGAAGACAGGAAGCCCACGCCCGGCTCTCCCCGGATGCTCAAGATCCGGGTCTGGAATAAAGGCCAAAAAGAACCTGCATTCTCGCTCAACATCCCCTGGGCCCTGGCCGACCTGGCCCTGGGCGCCATGGACGAAGAAGATAAGGCGGCCATCCGGAAGAAGGGCTACGACCTCAACAAGATTATGAACGAGCTGGCCAAGTCCAAGGAGAGCATCCTCCGGATCGTGGGCGACGACGGCTCGATCATCGAGATCTGGATCGAATGATAAAGGGAAGAGGAGAAATAACGTGAAAAGAACAGCGCTTGTCATCCTTGGTATCTTTTGTCTGGGAATTCTCGCCGCCCCGGCCATCGCGGTCAACCATAACGATTTCAAGGCTATCCAAAAGGCCGTCAAGAAGAACCCGGCCTGCGAACCCGGCCGCGAAGCCAAGTGGCTCAAGATCCTGATCACCGACAGCCGGGATAAAAAGGAGCGGGTCAGCGTGACCCTTCCACTTTCCCTTATCGAGCTCATCCTGGGCTGCACGGACAGCCGGCATTTCAAGGTCGACGACGGAAACTGTGAGATCGACCTCAAGGCCGTCTTCGCCGACTTGAAAAAGGCCGGCCCCGCGGCCCTCATCGAAATCCGCGACGACGGCGCCCTCATTAAGATCTGGCTGGAATGAAATTAAGAGGGACAGTCCCATCCCCGGGGGAATCCGTGGGGATGGGGCAGCCCCTCTTGGTATGAGCGGGGACATGTACCGCTTCGAGAGAAGCGGTGCGTGTCCCCGTTCTCTATTTGATCTCGGCGCTTATCACGAGGATCAGGGCGTTCGATGCCGAACCGTATCCGCTGACGCCCGCGACGAGATAACCCCTTTCTTTAAGCGTGACGTCCTGTGTGTCGATGAAGACATAATCGGCGAAATTGGTCATGCCCGTGAGTTTCAATTGCCCGATGGAAACGGTCCTTTTTCCGGCTTCGTCTCCCAAAACTTTGACATTCGAAACGACCAAGTTCAAGGCGCGGTTTGTGACCAGTTTGAAGTTATTCGGGCCCGAGCCTTCGTGGACGCTCAGGAAAGAAGGACCGTCGACCTCATAGGTTTTAAAATTCCAGAGTGTCTTCAGTTCATCCAAAACATTTTTCAGGTCTTTATTTTCGATGTCGTCACCTTTTTCCGGATTTTGCTCGCGGCTGAGAATCCGCAAGGGAGCGATCCGAAGCATTTTCCCCTCGATGGTTTTTCCCATGTTGTTCTGTTTGAGTATGATGTCGAGGGCCTGGTCCCATGGGACATCTTGAAAATTGCAGGTCACGATACCCCGGACGTCCGCGTCGAAGATCACATTCAATCGGGCGAACTGGGCTAGGCCGAGGACGACGTCCCGAAGGTCCGTCTCCTTGTACTTCAAGGTGATGGGATCACCTGTATACTTCACTTTTTCAGATGGGCTCGTTTTTGGGTTGGAAGACGGCAAGGACATCGTTAGAGCTTGTGCGGCCGCCTGTTCCCGGGTCTCTTTCATTTTTTGCCTATCGCCCAGGTCGCGAGAGGCGACGATAGCGAAGGCCTGGAATTGGATCGTTTTCTTCTCTACGTCGAGTTTCCTGAGCATCTCTTCGAACTGAGGGATATGGATATTCCAGATCTTAACCGTGATCATATTGTCGGAAAAGCTGGCGTCATCCAGCAATATCCGGGTCGCTCTCAACAGTTCTTCTGCTTTGATGTACTTGAGGGTATAGGTTTTATAAATAGGCCAATTTGAGACTCCAGATGTCTCGTTTTGGGCCGTTGGCTTAGTCTGCGGCTCTTGACCGGATTGACCGGGCGAGCTAAGCCCAGAGGTCACGCAAAGATAATTCAAACAGAAGGTGAACGCGATGGCCGACAGCAGCTTTCGTCCTTTCATTTTTTTCTCCTTCAGTAAATAGTCGTTAAAAGAGGGAAATCCGGTTTCTGGATGAAGATGATCTTGATGTTCTTATCCGCGAGCTCGAATTCCGTCCGGATCTCCGTGATCGGAGTCTCCTCCCTGTCGCGGAACAACGGGACTAGCAACAGAAAGGCCAGCAGGACGGCGGCCGCGCTGGAGAGGGGGACAATGAAGATCCGCCGCCGGATGAACGGGAATCGGGGCTTGAGCTGAGGCCGCGGCGCTTTGGCCTCGGCCCGGACTTTTGCCTCCAGGTCCGACGGGACAATACGCTCAACGCTCCGGACTAAGATTTTCAATTCCTCATCAAAAGGGTCATGGGTTTCCATGGTTTGCTCCCAAGCGTTCTCGGAGTGAATTTCGGGCCCGGTTCAGGATAAATTTCACGTTCCCTTCCCGGACGCCCGTGATCCGGGAGATCTCGGCGATGCTGAAGCCGCTGTCGTAGAAAAGGAAAAATATTTCCTTGTGTTTTGGCTTCAGGCTGTCGGCGAAGCGGTAGACCTCGTGGACCAAATGGAGGCTTGTTTGCTCGTCCCCGCAGACTAGGCTCTCCGCCAGCGGGAGGGGGATATCTCGGTGCAAGTTCTTGAAGTGTTTCCTGATCTCATTATGGGCGATCGCGAAAAGCCACGTGCTGAAGCTCTTCTCTCTGTGATAAGAGGCGAAATACCTCAATCCTCGTAAGAGGGTTCCCTGAAAGACGTCGTCGGACTCCGTGGAAAACGACATGGATTTTTGGATGAAATTATAGAGTTTCTGTTTGTGCGGCTCGGCCAAGTCCCAGAAGACCCGGGGATCGGCATTCAATTTTGCGGAGCTTTCCATCGACTCGGCAGCGATGCGGGCTTTTTCGATTTTTGGGAAATAGGCGACTCGGGTGTTTTCCATGGCCATCTCATGGGTATTCCTACTCTTAATATCTTTATCACCGGGAAAAGGTTAGGGAAAGCCATTTTTTCCTATAAGACGAAAACGACCCAATCCGGCGGTCCGGGTTGAAGAACGGGGACACGTACCGCTTCTCTCGAAGCGGGACATGTCCCCGTTCCTGCCGCTCCCATCGACTCCGGACCGGGCAGGCGTTAAGAATTAAACCCATTCGGTTCCCCGGTGCGAAGCCCGGGGCATGCGCAGGGTTAATACTGAGCGTCACCAACCCAGTTTTAAAAAGGGGGTTGGTGGCAGCGAACGTATCACCGCAGCGGACGGAGACGATATCCCGAGGCCACGTTGACAAGGCCTCCGGGGCCCCATAAAATGGGGGGCCAGGAGGTATCTTTGGGCAAGACACTGACGGAGAAGGTCCTCGGCCGCAAGGCGGGTAAGGACGTCCAGGCCGGAGAAGTCATCACGGTTTCCCCGGACACCATCCTCTCCCACGACAATTCGGCGGCCATCATCCAGGAATTCAGGAAGCTCGGCGTCAAGAAGGTCAAGGCGCCCGAGAAGATCGTCATCGTCCTCGATCACATCGTCCCGGCCTCCGAGGAAAAGTACGCCCAGAACCACAAGTCCATCCGGGAGTTCGTCGCCGAGCAGGGGATCCCCCATTTCTTCGACATCAACGCCGGCATCTGCCACCAGGTCCTGCCCGAACAGGGCTTCGCTCTTCCCGGCAAGGTCATCGTCGGCAGCGACTCCCACACGCCGAGCTACGGCGCGCTCGGGGCCTTCGCCACCGGCATCGGCCGGACCGAGACCGCTTGCCTCTGGGCGACCGACGAGATCTGGCTCAGGGTGCCGGAGACCATGCGCATCGACCTCTCGGGCCGTTTTCGGGCCGGAGTTTTCGCCAAGGACCTCAGCCTGAAGCTCATCGGCGATCACGGCGCCGAGATGGCCAACTACAAGGCCGTCGAGTTCGCCGGGTCCGCGGCCGGCAATTTCAGCGTCGGAGCGCGGCTGACACTGGCCAACATGTCGGCCGAGATGGGCGCCAAGAACGGTTATTTCGCCCCGGACGCCAAGACCCTGAAATGGCTCGAGGGCCGGGCCCGGGGGCCTTTTGTCGTCGCCTCGTCGGACCCGGATGCCCGCTTCGAATCCATCCTCGCCTACGACCTCGGCGCGCTCGAGCCCCAGGTCGCCTGCCCGCACACGGTCGACAACGTCAAGCCGATCACTGCGGTCGCCGGCAAGCCCGTCAATCAAGTCCTCATCGGCACGTGCACCAACGGGCGCCTCGAAGACCTCGAGGCCGCCGCGGCCATTTTCAAGGGCCGGAAGGTCCATCCGTCTGTGCGCTGTCTCGTCATCCCCGCCTCGTGGGAGGTCTACCGTGAGGCGCTCAAAAGCGGCGCCCTCGCCGTCCTGGCCGACGCCGGCTGTGTCATCCTCAACTCCGGTTGCGGACCCTGCCTCGGCGCCCATGAGGGTATCATGGCCGCCGGCGAGGTCTGCCTGAGCACGTCGAACCGCAACTTCCGGGGCCGCATGGGCCACCGCGATTCGGAGATCTACCTGGCCTCGCCGGCTACGGCCGCGGCCACCGCCGTCGCGGGCAAGATCGCCGACCCGAGGGAATTCGCATGAGCCAAGGAAAAGTCTGGAAATACGGCGACAACGTCAACACGGACGTCATCTTCCCCGGCCGCTACACCTACCAGATCATGCCGCCCGAGGAGATGGCCAAGCATGCCCTCGAGGACCTCGATCCGGAGTTCGCCGTGGGCGCCAGGCCCGGCGACGTCGTCGTGGCCGGCAAGAACTTCGGCTGCGGCTCGTCCCGGGAACAGGCGGCGGCCTGCCTTAAGAGCGCGGGCGTCATAGCCGTCGTGGCCCGGTCCTTCGCCCGCATCTATTTCCGAAACGCCATCAACCTCGGCCTAGCTGTCCTCCAGTGCGACGAAGCCGTCGACGCCCTGGAGAAGGGCGACACGGTCGACTTGGATTTTGCCCGGGGCGAGATCCATTCCGCCAAGGGCACGTTCCGGTTCCTGCCCCTTCCGGAGTCCGTCATCGGCATCCTCGAGGCCGGCGGCCTGCTCGAATACACCAGGAAGAAACTCGTAAAGGAGTGATCATGGCCAAGTACAAGATCGCCGTTCTCCCCGGCGACGGGGTGGGGAAGGATGTCGTCGAAGCGACGATGATCGTCCTTGATAAGGTTGGGCTCGACGCGCAGTACATCTACGGGGACATCGGCTGGGAATTCTGGTCGTCCGAGGGGAACCCCCTGCCCGACCGGACGCTCAAACTCCTCCGCGAAACCGACGCCTGCCTTTTCGGGGCCATCACCTCCAAGCCCAAGGAGGACGCCGACCTCGAGCTCTCGCCCGCGCTCAAAGGCAAGGGGCTATCGTATTTCAGCCCGATCGTCCGCTTGCGCCAGGAGTTCGACCTCTACCAGAACCTCCGGCCCTGCAAGGCCTACCCCGGCAATCCTTTAAATTATAAGGAGGGGATCGACCTGGTCATCTTCCGGGAAAACACCGAAGGGATGTACGCGGGCGTCGAGTTCCTGCCCCTGCCTCAGGTCGTACGTGACGCCCTGCTCACGCACCCCAAGATGAAACGTTTCAAAGACGTCCCGGCCAACGAGATTGCCGTTTCGACCCGCATCATGACCAAGTCCGCCTGCGCCCGGATCGTCCGGGCCGCATTCGAATTCGCCCGGAAGAACGGCCGGAAATCGGTCACCCTCATCGAGAAGCCGAACGTGCTCCGTGAGACCGGCGGCCTGATGCTCGATACGGCCCGGGCTGTCGCCAAGGATTATCCCGACATCAAGTTCTGGGATGCCAACGTCGATGCCATCTGCATGTGGCTCCTCAAGAACCCCCACGACTACGACGTCCTCGTCGCCGAGAACCTCTTCGGCGACATCGTTTCCGATCTGGCCGCCCAGCTCATCGGCGGGCTGGGCTTTGCCTGCAGCGGCAACATCGGCGACAAGTACGCCGTCTTCGAGCCGACGCACGGCTCGGCGCCCAAGTACTCGGGCATGTACAAGGTCAACCCCATCGCCACCATCCTCGCGGCCAAGATGATGCTCGACTGGATCGGCGAGACGGACAAAGGGCGGGCCGTCGAGGCCGCGGTCGCCGAAGTCATCAGGGAAGGGAAGGAGCGGACCTACGACATGGGCGGACACTCGACGAGCCTCGACATGGGCCGGGCCGTCGCCGCCAAGCTCTAGGCTCCCGGACGACGGGCGGACACATGCTCATCCTCGCGGTCGACACGACGACGCCCAGCGGCTCCGTGGCCCTCCTCGAGGACGACGTCCTCCTCGGCGAGGCCAACGTCGAGTCGGCCGCGACCCATTCGGCGCGTCTCCTCCGGTCCGTCGATTTTCTGCTCGGGGCGCACGGCCGGGACGTCAAGGACGTCGACGCCTTCGCCGTGGCCGCGGGCCCGGGCTCGTTCACCGGCATCCGCATCGGCGTCGGCGTTGTCAAGTCCCTGGCCTTTGCCTCGGGGAAGCCCGTCGCGCCCGTGTCGACGCTTCTGGCCTTGGCCGTGAAGTTAGCCGTCGACGGGCCCCGCCTCGTCTGCCCTCTCCTCGACGCGAAAAAAGAAGAGATCTACGCCGGCCTTTTCGAGGTCCGTAAGGCCGGCCTGGCCGAGATCATCCCCCAGGGGACTTACGGCCCGGATGCCTTTTTCGCTCGGCTTCCCGCCCGGCGGGTCATCGCCTTCGCCGGGAGCGGCCTGGCCGCTTATCGCGCCAGACTCCTGCCCTACGTCCGGGACAAGGCCCGCTTCCCGCGCCGCTCGGCGTTCATCGCGGCCGAGGTCGGCCGTATCGGCTGCGGCATGATCCGCGAGGGGAAGGGGGTCGACGCCGCGTCGCTCGAGCCCTTCTATCTCCGGAGGTCGCAGGCCGAGGAAAAATGCCGACCCTGATCGAGGGCGATAGCCGCTATTTCATCCGGCGGATGCAGGAGGGCGACCTCCCAGCGGTCCGGGCCATCGAAGCCCTGTCCTTTTCCAACCCCTGGAGCGACAACACCTTCCGTGGCGAGATCCAGAACACGTCCATATCCTTCCCCTTCGTCGTCGTCCGGCGGCCGGGGGACGAGGTCGTCGCCTACATCGTCTTCTGGCAGATCCGGGACGACGTCCAGGTCAACAACATCGCCGTCCACCCCGACTGCCGCGGCCTGGGCATCGGTGAAGCTTTGATGCGATTCGCCGTCGCCAAGGTCAGTGGAGAGGGCGGGGCCTTCATGACCCTCGAGGTCCGGCGGTCGAATACCGCGGCCTTGACCATCTACAAGAAGCTCGGATTCGAGGTCTTGGGCACGCGGAAAAACTATTACACGAAGCCCGACGAGGACGCCTTCGTCATGGGCCTCGTCCTGGATCAGTAGTCGACGCGGACGAGCGTCAGGCCCTTGGCGGCGGCCGTCGGTCCGGCGAGCGTCCTGTCCTTGCGGCGGAAGATCTCCTCCACCTGGCCGGGCGGGATCCTGCCCCGGCCGACCTCGATGAGCGTCCCGACGATCGTCCGGACCATGTAGCGGAGGAAGCCCCCCGCTTCGATGGTGTAGACGATCTCAGGTCCGGTCTTCCGGATCTCCGACCGGGCCACGGTCCTCACCGGCGAGCGGTCGCGGTTGGAGGAGAAAGCCGTGAAATCGTCGGTCCGGACGAACAAGCGGGCTGCCTGCCGCATGGCCCTCAGGTCGAGGGGATAGGGCCAGTGGAGGACGTAGCGCCGGTCGAGGGGGCTCGGCTGGGGCGCGTGGACGATGCGGTAGCGGTAGACCTTGGAGCGGGCCGATTTCCGGGCGTGGAAACCGGCCGGGACCTCGCCGAGGGAGAAGACGCGGACGTCGGCGGGGAGAACGGCGTTGAGCGCTCGGAAGAGGTCGGCGTCGGTCAGCCTGAAGGCGCCGCGGAAGCTGGCCACCTGGCCGAGTGCGTGGACGCCCGCGTCGGTCCGGCCCGCCCCGTGGACCACGGTTTTTTTCTGGGTGACCTTGCAGACCGCCTCCTCGAGGACGCCCTGGACCGTTCGGCCGTCCGGCTGTCGCTGCCAGCCGCGGAAATCCGTGCCGTCGTAGGCCAGGACGATCCTGTAGTTCTTCATCTCAGGAAGAGAGGCCCTCGAGGGCCAGCCGGACCGCTTCCTCCGCGGTTTCCGCGACGGTGACGCCCCGGACGTCCCAGGTCCGGAGGCCGACGACCTTCTTCCCATGGATCAGGCCGTAGGCGATCTCCGAGAGCGTGCCGTACTCGCCGTCGACGGCGATGATCGCGTCGGCGTTCATGACGACCAGGGAATTGCGGGTGTAGCCGAGGCCCGTGGCGATGGGGATGTCGACCCAGGGGTTGGCGTCCGCTGAGGAATTGCCGGGTAGGATGCCGACGACGACGCCGCCCTCTTCACGGGCCCCGCGCGAGGCCGCTTCCATGACCCCGCCGAGCCCGCCGCAGACGACGACCGCGCCGGAGCGGGCGATGAGCCGGCCGACCTCGAGGGCCGTGTCCAGGGCCTGCCGACCGGGCCGGCTGCCGCCGATGACGGCGATTCGTATCCTCTTCCGGAGATCTTTCATGGGGCGTCCTTTCCTGCCGTTTCCGGCCTCATTCTATCACAGCCTCGGCCTTTCCGGGGCGGCCGCCTTTTATTGACTTCAAGCGGCGAGTATGCTAAAAAATGAGACTAATATCAGGATGTGCCCGGTATGTCCTTCATTAACTATGCGACGAAAACGATCGCTATCAAGATCGTTTACTACGGTCCCGGGCTTAGCGGGAAGACGACCAACCTCCGCTACATCTACTTGAAACTCGACAGCGCCTACCGGGGTGACCTCGTCTGCCTCGAGACCGACACCGACCGGACCTATTTCTTCGACCTCCTGCCCATCCGGGCCGGGATGATCGGCGAATTCAAGGTCCACTTCCAGCTCATGACGGTCCCGGGCCAGGTGTTCTACGAGGCCTCCCGCAAGAGTGTCCTCCGCGGTTCCGACGGCATCATCTTCGTCGCCGACTCCCAGATCCCGCTCCTCGACGCCAATCTGGAGAGCTTCGACGGGCTCCGTCGCAACTGCCTCCAGCACGATATCGACCTGATGAAGATCCCTCTTGTCTTCCAATACAACAAGCGGGACCTCAGCTACCTCATCCCGGTCGAGACCTTCAACAACCTCTTCAACCCCCGCCGCTCGCCTTGGGTCGAGGCCGTGGCCACAAACGGCGTCGGCGTCTTCGAATCGCTCCGCGAGATCTCGAAGCTCTCCGTCCCCATCGTCCGGGAGAGGTTCTTCGGGGAGAAGCCCCACGAGGAGTCCGACGCGAGCCAACTCTCCGCCCGGGATCTCGAAGGCCTCCAGGAAAAGGGGCCAGGTGAGGGCGAGGTGAGGGCCGGACAGTTGACCCAGGTCAAGGTCAAGTCCAGGCAGGCCGTCGAGGACGAGATCGACAAGCTGTCCAAGGAATACTTCAGGAAGTAAAGGCCGGCCTCCCGGCCGGCGAGCGGCTTTCTTTCTCCCCCGGTGACACAAACATGGGGCCCGTTCGTCCTTATTATCGGGCCCCATGCTGTTCAAGATCACGAGCGCCGCTCTCCAAGGGATCGAGGCTTTTCCCGTCGAGGTCGAGGTCGACATCTGCCCCGGCTTCCCGACGTTCGTCACGGTCGGCCTGCCCGACGCCGCCGTCCGGGAGAGCAAGGAACGTGTCCGGGCCGCCCTCAAGAACTGCGGCTACGACATGGAGTCGAAGAGGATCACCATCAACCTTGCCCCCGCCGACAGGCGGAAGGAGGGCTCGGCCTTCGACCTGCCCATCGCCCTCGGTTTTCTGGCCTACCTGGAGGTCATCCCGGCGGCCCGACTGCGCGACTATCTCTTCGCCGGCGAGCTGGCCCTCGACGGGCGCCTCAAACCCGTGCGCGGCGTCCTGCCCATCGCCCTGTTGGCCAGGAAAGCCGGGTTTTCGGGGATCGTCGTTCCGGGCGTGAATGCCCGGGAGGCGGCGCTCGTCCGCGGCCTCGATGTCTATGGCCTCGAAGATCTCGTCCGGGTCGTCCGGCTTCTCCGCGATCCCGGCGAAGTCCCGCCCTGCCGCTTCGATCAACGTGAGCTCGTCGCCCCGGCCGTCTACGCGGTGGATTTCGAGGACGTCAAGGGACAGCAACACGTCAAACGGGCGCTCGAAGTGGCCGCGGCCGGCTCCCACAACGTCCTCCTCATCGGGCCGCCGGGCGCCGGCAAGACGATGCTGGCCCGGCGCTTACCGACTATCCTGCCCGAAATGTCCTACGAGGAGATGATCGAAGTGACACGCGTCTACAGCGCGGCGGGCCTGCTCGCGGGTTCGGGAACGGTCAGCGTCCGGCCGTTCCGCTCGCCCCATCACACGGTGACCGACGCCGGGCTCGTTGGCGGAGGAACCGTCCCCAAGCCGGGCGAGGTCAGCCTGGCCCACCACGGTATACTCTTTCTCGACGAGCTTCCCGAGTTCCGCCGCCGCGTCCTCGAGGACCTGCGGCAGCCCGTCGAGGACGGCCGGGTCACGGTCGCGCGCTCGGGCTATTCCGTCACGTTCCCGGCCTCCTTCATGCTGGTCGCGGCCATGAACCCCTGCGCCGACATCCGGCGCGGCCTAGACGCGAGCGGGGCCGACTGCACGGACAGTGAGAAGGCCCGCTATTATTCGAAGATCTCCGGGCCGCTCCTCGACAGGATCGACATCCAGCTCGAGGTGCCCG
>Ga0315289_10002661_pt1 | contig 27284 bp, 26 predicted proteins | sample YL17G11_40_MG_FD_203452 | JGI IMG/M metagenome (GOLD analysis project Ga0315289, IMG submission 203452) | Sediment microbial communities from Yellowstone Lake, YNP, Wyoming, USA - YL17G11_40 | ecosystem: Environmental > Aquatic > Freshwater > Lake > Sediment | place: USA: Wyoming | collected...
CGTAATTTCGTCGTATTTTGCCCAGCCTGCTTTGCCTAACTGCCTTATCTCTTCAGGCGTAGTAGCTATAGTTTCTTCAAAGTCTTCCTCTTTGAACTCTATCGTATGAATGTATTTCATTGTGTTCTGGATGGCCTTGTGCCTAAGCATCCTCTTTATCACTAGAATGTTGCCGTTGGTAATGTGAGCCAGCATTGAGCCGCCCCAGTGGCGATAAGACTTGAAGCATATGTTCCGTAGAACAGGATTCTGGAATGTCGTAGCTGCTCTTTTCCTAAGCTTCTTTAAGGAATCTTCAGCGCAAGCATATGTCATTGGGAATACCCGTTTGTCTTTTCGGGGTAAAGCATTAAGCATAGCGACGAGTCTAGGCGAGAGTTCGTATTTGCCTGGAAGATGACCTTTCACCGGATGATTGATGGATAACTAAGAAAGGGGGGCGGTTGTGTGGTTTTTGTTGACAGTGCTAAGGTCGTTTCCTGAGCAGCATTAAGCCAACTATGGCGATTGCGATTATTATAGCGATTGTTGCGTACAACGTGTACATTTCATAGGGAGGCAACGGTGCCGCTGGCTCAGGTTGCGCTGGTGCTGGTGGCGCTTCTAAAACGCCTATGGCGGTTTCTGCGTACGAGCTCCAGTAGGATTCAGAGCCGGCGAAAGTAGCGATGATAGTGTACTTGCCTGGAACTTCAGGAGTCCACATGTAGCTGAATAAGCCGCTCATGTCGCTTGTGGCTGTGCCGATGTGGACGAAGTTGCCGTTGGGATCAATCGTGTCTAATGTTACTTCAACGCCAGTTGCGTTTGTGGGGATTGGTTTCTGCATGTACAGGTATTCCATCCACTGGCTCATGCTTGCATCGGACATTGCTGCAGCGCCCTTCGCGGCAGGAGTCTTATCAATGACTGTGCCTTTTATCACTACAGACGTGCCCAGTGGTTGAGCAGTGTCTGGTACTGTGACTGTGGTGGCGCTTGGTCCCTTGCCGATGCAGTATATTTGATTGTCGTATAAGTTGAGATATACGAGGTATCCGTCTGCAGTAGTCGAACTGAATGCAGCACCCCATCCCATTAAACTCCATACTTCCTTTCCGGTATCAGTGTCAACGCAGCGTACCCTTGCACCCTTCCAATGTGGTGCGTTGGCAGAGTGTTCATGGGTTCCTAGGTAGATTTTTCCGTCGGCAATACAGCCTAAGTCCATTGGATACTCCCCATAGGCGTTGTTCAAGCCGCTATTAGTCTTGTAGGTCCATAATAGGGTTCCGTTCTTAAGATCATAGCAGTAGACATTTCCACTATAGCCGGTCGAGTAAAATTTGCCGTAAGCGATAGAGTTGGTCGTCATGCCGCCGGTAGTAGCGCTATAATATCCAAAGGCAGATTCAGGCGCAGTTGGACCCCACAACAGGTTCCCAGTGTACATGTCGTAACCAAGCCACTGCATAGTCTCTTTATACTCCATAATCCAGACACCTTCAGCCGCGGATTCCGAGACCAGGGTGATGTTGCCTGGTGGCGGCGAATAGTTATTCATCCACAACAGTTGACCTATTGAATTTGGTTTCAGACTTATGGCCCAATATGTGTAGGGAGCTTGACTAGAAAGCGAAGGTAAAGTGCCGGCCCTGCCAAGTAATATGTCATTCGGGATAACTGCTTGGATGCTCGACCCCGTCGGTATCGACGTTGGTATTGTTACGTTCCATGAATATCCATTGCTCGCGTTAATGTACCTCCCCATAGGTCTCCATTCAAAACCATCGAAGCTGGTGGATCCTGGGTTCGCCATCAAGTTAGGTGATGCAGTACTATTCCACAAAGCCAACCATTTGCCCGCCACGTTAAGCACGTAACGTACTATCTCCCCGCTTGGGCCGTATACTTCGGTGCCTGAAGGAACGCCGGTCATGTTAAATAACCTTAGTCCTGTCATTGGGTCAATCGCATTTCCAAAGTTGCTTGTCCATAAGTAGCCGTTCTGGATGACTCCGTGTTGGTTCATTGACTCGTAATCATAGAATTGACCGAATGATGGATTAGACAAACCCACGGCAGTAAAATTCTGATACCATAACTGTTCTCCAGTGCGCAGATCTACGCAGACGTATCCCCCACCCGAGCTTGCATGACTCAATGGTAGAGGGTAATAGAGTCTTCCGTACATGATTATTACATTCTGGAATTGGCTTTCGTATTGGCTCCCATCGTAGAAGGTCATGCCATTGCCGCCAATGTTGGTTCCTCCGACAACGCCTCCGAACAAAAGCGGCTTTGTCCACATTATGTGGGGGCTGTTAGGCGCTATGCCGTCCTCTTGGAACCTTAGATTACCCATTTCGTGTGCTCCACGCAGCCAGTTTGATGAAACCTTGTACCACTCTTCGTTCTGTCCTTCTATTGGACGCGTCCAGTACTCGGTTGGAAGCGGATAGATGGGGACTGGCGCTATTGGTGCTTGCTGTACGGTAAGCGACGCTGTTGCGCTGCTGGATAGAAAAGTATCGTTTTCGTATGCGCTGGTGCCGCCGACAATTCCCGTAGGGCCATATCGAGATAGTACTTGTCCAGGAAATTTGAACACAAAAGAGTATGTGCCGATTTGATCAGGTGTGTATAGAGTCCATGTCGATCCCACTGGATCGGACGTGAACGGCCCTAGGGCTTCTTTGGTTCCGTCAGGCTTTGTGACTTCAATTGTGAAGCCGCGCCATCTGTCACCACCAACACCCGATGCTGTCGGTGGTACGAGGGTAAGCCACATCACAACGAGCGCGGTTTGATCGACACCTACAGGGTTGGGTGTAACAGAGAGATATGCCCAGGTAGGAATATCCCATTTAGGAGTGTGCGCGTTAGCGACTGGCAAAACAACTAATGTAGCAGCAATAGTTAACATCAAAAGTAAAGCAATCGCAGTAGCCTTTGTATTGTTTCTTGAAATTTTCATTCTCTTCTTTTTCTCCAAAATTTTCAGTCACACATTTCAGTGTGCAACTATAATCTATCTTTGTTCGCAATTTAAAACTTATCACAGTTCACTTGTTTAGTTTTCTAAAAAAAGTGGTCAAAAAAAGCATCTCAGAAAAAATGAAAACATATTCTGGTTTATGGTTCGGTAAAAAAAGAGGGGATTGCGCGGGAGATGTCGCCATTTCAGCCTGATAGAATCCATAAAAGACCAAAGGTAATAGCAAGAGACCCTTTGCTTTTATGAAGAATGTTTTATTTGGACGACGAAACCCTAAACTGGATTAAGAACAAAGAAAAAAGGGGTTATGCGGGAGACATCTCCATGGGCTATCTCATAAGGATTTATGAAAAACATTGCAGCGCCCAGACAGAACCCGCGTTTTTTCAGGTAAACATTTTAATTTACCTTTGAATCGTCTTTCTGGCTATGTGGCGACTGGGGTTCTTCTTCCACGAAACCGCGTTCGGACTACTTTCAGTTTTCATCCCCCTGTACGTAGTAACGCTCGGCGGATCGCTATTCGACATAGGAATAATGACTTCAGTCGCTTTGTTCTCCGCAATACCCGCCTCACTTTTCTGGGGCTACATCTGCGACAGAACAAGACGCTACAAATTGTACATTCTTCTCTCCTTCATATCGGCAGCGATATTTCTTTACCTCTTTACCTTCACTACGAGCATAAGCCTGTTCACCATCCTTTACGTGATAATGGCTACACTTCACGGGGCTCATGAAGCACCAAAAAATGTTCTAATAGCGGAGCATTATTCGCGTGAAGACTGGGAAAAATCCTACGCTTCCTATGAAGGCTTCACCGAGATAGGCTGGCTCCTCGGCTTACTCCTCGGATTCCTAGTTTCAATCCTCGGTTTCAACTCAAACTCCACCCTGCTCTTATGCAGTGGCTTAAACCTGATTGCATTTATCCTGTCAATATTCCTAGTAACAGACCCAATGCTGATTTTTGAACGGCGGCTAGTGAGCATAGAAAAAAAGATAGATTACACTTCCCGCGGCGTGTGGGCAGCCTCCAAGGTTCTGGATGGAACACCCCTGCGCGAGAAATTCAGGGGCGAAAGTTTCCTCGCTTTCGCTGTTGGAATAGTTCTCTTTTCGTTAGCTTCAAGCATATTCTTCACGCCTCTGCCAATATTCTTTTCTCAACAATTAGCCTTGCCCACAAGCATGGTTTTCGTGATCTACATGCTAAACTCGGGCGGCGCAGTCGCAGGTTACTTCTTCGCTCGAAATAGAACAATATCCACAGAAGAAAGAGTGCAAATGCGACGCACTGTTCTTTTTAGAAGCGCTCTTGTCTTTCTGCTGGTCGCGTTCATTCAAGTCGCTATTTACAGAACGCTCTTCGTAGGAGCCATTTTAGTTTTGATGGGGTTCGCATACGCCCTTTATTACGTTTTCATGATTTCTCTTTCAATGGAACTCATACCCGCAGGAAGAACAGGCATATTTGACGTCCTAGTAGGCTTAGGAGCAGCATGTGGCTCTTTCCTAGGTCCTCTTCTCGCGGAAACACTGGGCTTCTTGCCTCAATTCCTGATTGCAAGTGCAATATTCTTTTTGGCTTATGTGGCTCTGCGAAGTCTCTGATAACTAAAAAAGGAGTTAAAGGAAAAGATGGGAATCTGCCCACATTCTATTCTACGTGGACTCTGAAGAGGTCGATGTCTTCCCGCATTTTCGGTGTCAGTTCAAGGAAGTCTCTCACTGCGCGCTCTATGTCTCTTGACTGGGTTACGTATCTTCCAACGATGATTACGTCAGCGCCTTTTTCCAAGGCTTCTTTTGCGGTTTCTGGCACTATTCCGCCTGCGACAGCGATCAGGAAACGTTTGTCATGGAAGGTTTGGCGCAATTCTTGTATGAGGTCTAACCCTATTGTTCTTCCAGTTTCCTGATCAATTCCTCTGTGCAGTATGACCATGTCTGGGAACTCTTTTAGTTGTTTGAGTTTTGCCACAGGGTCTTCCACATTTAGCATGTCTACGACACCGTAAATTGCAAGCCGTTTTGCTTCGTGTACGAACGCGTCCAACGTTTCAGGCGGCGCTAATCCTGCGGCAACAACCGCGTCTGCCGTGTCTTCGTAAGCTATGTCGGCTTCAACTTTTCCCACATCCAAAGTCTTCAGGTCTGCAACAATGAATGCGTCTTTGGCGGTTTGCCTTAACTCGTTTATCACTCTTGTTCCGTAACGCTTAATCAACGGTGTTCCAACTTCTATGATTATTCTGTCGCTTCCAGGAATTTGCGCGATAATTTTCTTTGTTCTTTCAAGGTCTGGCGCGTCAAGCGAAATCTGCAGGTAAGGTGGTCTCCATAAGCGTGGAACCTTGAAACCCATTATCGGATGCTTTGCCCTGTCCTTGTCATAGAGCATTTTCTCAAGAGAAGGATACCTGCTTAAAGCTCTCCGCAACGCCAGCTTCGTTGCTCCGTAATTGTACTGGTATATCCTGCGGTAATCGCTCGCTTGCGGGTGAATGAACACGCTGCACACGATGACCCAATCATCCACCTTATCTTTTGGAATGATGTCCTCTTCCACGGCATCCGCCACTGCTTTCGCAACTGCCGCTTGCGCTGGTCCGAAAATCTTTCCCGTGTCTTCCATGTTCTTAATGGTTACTTTTGGCACCAGCAGCGTGTGGGGTTTGGACGGAAGGTTTGGTCTTATAACCGCCAGCAAGGGCGTATGCCCAGCTGATAGGTTTGTCAAACCCGTGGCAAAGGCTTTTCCAACTGGCCCGTTTTTGTCGCCAATCATGAGATCTATATGGGCGACTTCGTTTCCTTCTCCCAAAAGTGCTTCGCCAATCAGATATACATTTCCTGCATCTTTGACGGTTTCATCTGAATCAGTTGTCGGTATTTTATCCAAGACTTCTTTGAAGTCGACATTAAACTCCTTTAACCAAGTGTATAATGTGTCTCTGTGAATGTTCAGCATCTTGGCTGTTCCTGAAAGTGTCGGTTTTGTCGGTTTAGGCTTCAAAGAAGCCTTGAGGGCAGTCACTTTTTTTGCAGCTTCCGCCAATATTTTTACAAGTTCTTCTCGCGTTTCAGGTTTTTTAGCATCTATACCCGACATTTTTGTTGCCTCTGCGTTATCTGTGTTGCCTCTTGTATATAAGAGTGTCGGAATGACATGACTCATTTAAAATTGTAGCTGTGTTTCGAAGCAAGCTGTCGGCAAGATACTCAGTGCCAGTTTCTTTCGAGTAGGTTCTCTGCTTTTCAGCGGTAACTCTATATATTTTAAGCGCGTAAGAAATGTTTACATTCGATGTTTGCGAGGCGTTTAGATGTCGCGGATAAACTGGGTGTGTCTTGGCATAATAGTGTTAGGGGTTGTGCTTTTTCTATATGGCGCCAACTACTATGACGCTACTGTGGGTTGGGCTGGCGTGTACCTCGTTATCATAGGGCTTCTGGCAATCTTAGTTCTCTATATTTACGGCGAGTTAACGAAAAAATGAATTTTCAGAACCCGTAGAGCACACTGTACTTTTCCTTAAGATATTCTAGATAAGGTTTGGCGTCCAGTTTCTTTCCCGTGATTTTCTTGATGAGGTCTGCTGGGTCGTATAGGTCTCCTTGGCTGTGGACATTTTTAATCAGCCATTCATTTATGTTTTTTAAGTTGCCTTGGACAAGCTGGTTGCGCCAGTCCTTTATGTCCTCGTTTATTCTGGTGATTATTTGTCCGCTGTAGATGTTGCCTAGGGCGTAGCTTGGGAAATAGCCGTATAAGCCGCTTGCCCAATGCGTATCTTGCATTACTCCTTCAGAATCGTTTCCGATGCTTACGCCCAACAGTTCCTTATATTTTTGGTTCCACATCTCTGGCAGTTCGTTGACTTCGATTTTGTCGCTGAAGAGATCTCTTTCGATTTGGAACCGTATTGTTATGTGCAGATTGTAGGTGACTTCGTCGGCTTCGATGCGGATTTTTGAGGGTTTAACTTGGTTTATGGCGTGAACAAACGGGTGCAATTCGAGGTTTGCGAGGTTTGGGTTTGTGATCTTTTTCAGTTTGGGCAGGAAACTGGTCCAGAATTCTCGGGAGCGTCCTATTATGTTTTCCATGAAGCGGGATTGGGATTCATGAATTCCGTAGGAGCACGTTGCGCCTACTGGCTGGTATTTCCACTCTTGCGGTAAGCCTTGTTCGTACAGTGCGTGGCCTGTTTCGTGGAGCACGCTGAATATGGCGCTGGCGTAGTTTTCGGGGTAATAATGCGTGGTTATGCGTATGTCGTCGTAGTAGCCTGTGGTGAAAGGGTGCTCGGTTTCGTCGATTCTTCCGCCAGCTGTTGGCGAAGCGGTGTCGTAGCCGAGTGTTTGTGTGAGGGCTTCTGCGATTTTCCGTTGGGCTTCTACTGGCACGTTTATGTGGAGAATGCTGGTGTCGGGTTGGGTTGGATTATCCTGTGTTTTCTCTATTAGCGTTGCGAGTCCTTGTTGGAGTTGGTTGAAGGTTGTGGTTATGGTTTGGGTGGTCATTTTTGGTTCAAAGTTGTCTATGAGCGCTTCGTAGGGTGTGGCTGCTTCTTTTATTGGCATGAGGAGCTGGGCTGCTTGTTTGTTGAGGTTGACGAGTTTTTCGAGTTCAGGTCTGAGCATGGCGAAGTTTCTTGCGGCTTTGGCTTTTTTCCAGGTGTTTACGGTGATGGTTTGTTGTTTGGCGGTTTCTGCGACGAGTTTTTCTGGTAGGCGTGTTTGTTCGTCGTAGTTTTTCTTTATCAGGTAAACGTTGCGTTTTTCTATTTCGCTTAGCGCGTCGTATTGCGGGCTTGCTTGTATTGCGTTTAGGAGTTTTCCTGTTTCAGGGCTTGTGCTCATTTTGTGGTGGATGCGACTGAGCAGGGCAAGTTGCTGGCTGCGCAATTCGACAGCCTTTGGCGGCATCATGGTTTCCATGTCCCAGTGGATTATTGCTTCTGCGGTTCCAAGGACGATTTGGTTTTTGCTTCTGGATAGGAGTTTCCTGTAATCTGAGCGGGTGTTGGTGGTCAATAGTTTTCGCCTTTGTGTTTCTTTTCGTCGCTGGTGTTAATTATGGTTTTGCAAGAAGACGCGTGCTCTTTTTTGACTATACCCCCTCTATAAATAGAGTTAACTGAAGAGGGAATCAAATGCTTGCGCGCCCACCACTCTTTTTAGTTACCTGCTTCTGCATGGCAAACTAGAAATAAACCTGCTGTTTGATATTATTATGTGGTGGGATTGGGTTTGACTGATGTAGTGTTCGTGTTTGAAGTTCATCAGCCGCACAGATTGAAGCGGAATTTATTCTGGGAAAACAAGGTTTTCAGGCGCCTGAAGAAAGAAGAACTCTTCAACTACTACTTTGACAATGATGTTGACAGGGAGCTTTTCAAGCGAGCTGCCAGAAAATGCTATTTTCCGTCAAACCAGATTTTGCTTGACGTGATTGATGAGCATAAGAAGGAGAAAAGGCGGGTTAAAGTTTCATTCAGTGTGTCAGGTGTTTTCCTAGAACAGTGCGAGATGTTCGACAAAGACCTCCTTGAAACCTTCAACCAACTCGCCAGCAGTGGTTGCGTGGAGTTTCTGAATCAGACGTATTACCATTCGATTAGCAGCCTTTATCCTGAGAAAGACGAGTTTATGGAACAGGCAAAAATGCACCGTCAAGCAGTTAAGGACCTGCTTGGCTGCACGCCCTGCGTTTTTGAGAACACCGAGTTGCTCTACAACAACACTATAGCCAAAATGGTGGAGAATTTGGGCTACAAGGGTATCTTCACCGAAGGCGTGGAAAAAATCCTTGGTGACAAATCGCCAAACTACCTCTACACTCCCGAAGGTTCACGGAAAATCCGAGTCTTACTCCGCAATTACAAGCTGACAGACGACATCGGCTTCCGCTTCAGCGCAAGATGGTGGAGCGAGTGGCCATTAACAGCCGACAAATATGCGCACTGGCTCGCCGACACTCAAGGCGACTGCATCAACATCTTCCCAGATTATGAAACCTTTGGCGAACACCACTGGCCAGAAACAGGCATCCACAGCTTCCTCAAGCACCTACCCGAAGAAATCCTCAAATGGCCACACCTGCAGATGAGCACGCCCTCAGAAGTCATCGAAAAACATGCGCCTTCAGGGGAAATCGATGTTCCCGAAACGGGCGGAACCGTTTCTTGGGCTGATCTTGAACGTGACAGCAGCGGGTGGCTCGGCAACGCCATGCAATGGGCGTACTACACAAGCTTGCGGAGACTTGAACCCTTAATCAAAGAGGCGGAGGATACAGAGTTTCTTAAATTATGGCGGTATTTCCAAACAAGCGACCACCTCTATTACATGTTCACTGCGGGCGGCGGACCAGGAGAAGTCCATTCTTACTTTAGCCCCTTCGAGTCGCCCATGGACGCTTTTGTGGCAGCTCAAACGTTGTTGTTTGACTTCGAAAATAGATTGAGAATGGCAATTTTGACCGCGAATGAACCCTTCTTGTTCTACACCAGCATGGGAGAAGGAAACTTCACAGGCGTAATGGCTTGGAGTTTAAAGGGATTCATAAAAGCGCTCCAAACAGTCGACTTGAAAGCTGTGGAATTTCATAATCGCCGAGGAGACTTTGAGAGCTGGGCTGAACATTCATTGCAGGATGAGGTTTTGTCACGGCAACTGAAGAAAACCAGAACGGCAAAGTTGAAGGAAGAACCGCTCAGAAAGGCACTAATCGACGCTGCGGAAAAAAGGTTCAACGAATTAAGCAAACAAGTGCAAGTGGCAACAAAGCTTTTTTGAAGAAAAGTGAATGCGCATGCGTTTATAAGAGAAAACTCCGATATTGATTGGACAGTTGAGGTGCAAATGAAATGAGAGAAGAGCTTCCTTTCCCAGAAAAAGTCTTACAAACACTGCACAACCTATGCGCAACTGCGGCTGATTTGGCTAGAAGAGGGGAAGAAGTCGCGCGGATTCTGCAGCGTGACCAAGGAGAAATCGAAAATATTCTTGACACATATAAATCAGAAGGCTGCGTCGAGAGCTTCACCGACAGCGAAGCTAAAAAGCGGTATTATCTTACTGGAAGGGGAATAATCAAGGTCTGTTCGCTTTTCACGTAGTGAAAACTGATGCGGGTTATAATTTTTTCGTGGGAATATCCGCCTCGAATAGTTGGTCAACTTGCAGAGTACACAAGCGCGTTGGCAACGCAACTGGTAAAAAATAAAGTTGAGACCTACGTTGTCACATACCACAATTTTCTAACAGGCATGATTCAAGAAGCAAGCGGAGTAAAAACCGTCAGGGTGGCAAATCCCGTTCGCACGCACATCGGCGTTTTGACCTGGGTTTTAACTCTAAATGAAGAGGTGGAGCGAGCCGCCGCAAACATCTATTACGAAGCAGATAAACAGATTGACCTCATAGATGTTTATGACTGGCATTTCATACCTGCCGCGGTGACTCTGAAAAACGCTCTCGGCATACCGTTTGTTTACTCGGTTGAAAGCCTTGAAGATCATCGGTCTCCCACATCAAATTCGCCTTTCAATATGGCTATCAAGAGCATCGAATGGCTGGGCTTCTATGAAGCGGAAAAAGTAAGTGCGAAATCAGAGTGGATGCGGAACGAAATTGTAAGGATATATAATGTTCCAAAAGAGAAGATAAAAGTGGTTTTGCCGCACACGAACTCTTGGGTAAAGGATGTCTTAGAGTTATACAACGCTACGGCGGGAGGCTTAAGAAGCAGATGAAACGCCCGCTAAGTGTCATGATGCTTAGTTGGGAGTTTCCGCCTAGAGTTATAGGCGGAATTTCTCCGCACGTGTTTTTCCTATCTAAAAGCTTAGCGAAGAATGGCGTGAAAGCGTATGTGGTTACGTGTGATTTCCCTGGTGCACCCGCGCATGAAGTCATCGATGGAGTGGAAGTTTACCGGGTAGATTCCTACAAAAATCCATCGCCAGATTTTGCCACGTGGGTGTACTTGATGAATTTAAACATGCAGAAAGAGGCTGCTGCGCTTGCCGGCAAGGTGGCGGATATTGATGTTTTCCACGCCCACGACTGGCTGGTAGCAACGGCAGGCATAGGACTGAAACACATTTTTAGAAAACCGCTCTTGGTCACGATGCATTCAACCGAAATTGGACGAAGAGAAGGAATCCACACAAGCAATGAGAGAATGATTCATGAAACGGAAGCTTGGCTTACTTATGAAGCTTGGAAGGTAATCTGCTGCAGTGAATACATGGTTTCGCACGTCAAATGGGCCTTTGGGCTTCCTCCTGACAAGGCAGTGATGGTTCCCAACGGCGTAAACACACATATCTACGAAGCCGTTGAGAAACAAGATTTGAGAACCTTCCGAGCCACGTTTGCGTTGCCTGAAGAGAAAATTGTGCTTTTTGTTGGAAGACTCGTTTACGAAAAAGGAGCTCACGTGCTGATTAATGGTATTCCTAAAGTTTTGGAAAAAGTTAACGCTAAATTCGTGATAGTGGGCAGCGGCTACATGAAGGAGCAGCTTTCGAATATAGTTAGAAGCATGGGATTAGAACACAAAGTGCTGTTCACAGGATTCGTGGACGATGAAACGTTGCTTAAACTGCAGAAATGCGCGGATGTTTCTGTCGTGCCATCTCTTTTTGAGCCTTTCGGGATAGTGGCTTTGGAGGCGATGGCGGCGAAAAGCCCAGTTGTAGTCTCCGACACGGGCGGTTTATCAGAGATTGTTGATCACGATTTGACTGGAGTTAAAGTTTACCCGAATAGCCCTGAATCCTTGGCTTGGGGAATAACAAAGATTTTGCTGGATGAAAACTACAGGAACCGTATTATAGAAAACGCGTACAAGAAGGTTCAAGAAAAATACGACTGGGACAAAATCGCGCTACACACAAAGCGGATATATGAAGGCGTTTTGGGCGAATACTCAAAGAGTTTCTGGGCTTAATAGCTCTGAGAACTAGCGCGTGGAAAAGACTATACCCCCTTATATAAACACTGAAACACGGGTAGAACTTCCTGTTTGATATTGATATGTCAATACTAGATGATCAGGGCTGATGCGAAAACACCCAGTAAGCATAGCCCTCTCAAACTGCATACTGCACGAAATAGATCAAGAAGCCTCGCGGCAAAAGAGGTCAAGAAGCGAATGGGTAGAACTCCACTTCGAGAGCTTATTTTTCAAGTCTCTAGAACCATGATGAACTATCAAAATCGTTCGTACTGGAGCATGAACCTCGGCACACTTTAGGCAATTCTTTTTGCTTCAAAGTCTAGAGAGAATATTGAAAGCGAAAAACGACCTCTCGACAATATTAAATGCAACTAGAGTGGCATGAACATGGCTCTTACCTGCAGAATACCGTGCATTCCCCTCAGCCTGTTTATTAGGTTTAATATTCTGTCGTTATTTCCCTGAGAGATGAATATCTCAACGCAGAACTTGTCATCAATGTGTCTATGAACGTTTTCTATAACAACATCGTCAAACTCGTGCCTCATCTCGGTCATTTTCAAATCAACATCCTTCCTCGCATAATCGCAAGTCGTCATCACCACGGCTGCCACATTACCGCTCTCAAGTTTGGCGAGTTCTGACTCAGCGATGAGAGTGCGCACTGCATCGCGAAAAGCCTCCGACCTGCTATAATACCCTCGGGATTCAATAAACTCATCAAACTTTCTGAGAAGATCAGCTGGCAAAGTTATACTTACGACCGTCATCCTTCAGACAAACCTCGCTATTAACATTTTAGCTGTAGACTATTAATACACTAATATATTTATCGCATTATTTAGCACTAAATTAATAATGCTTCTTCACGCTTTATACTCCTGAGCCAAAATGAGCTGCGTTGAGGAAGAGTCTGAAGAATTCGAAGAGGGCGAGAACAAGAAAGCCTGGATTATACTAGCCGTGATTTTAGGCTTAACTATGATCATTGCGGGTTTGCTGGATTTGTTCGCCCAAGGGATTCCACTAGGCTTTGTTCTGCCTATTCTTAATGAAGCTGCAACCCTCTCTTCGATTATTTATCATGTATCAGTCATCAGTGCCGGAGTTTACATAGGGTTCATTGGGCTAAGAGAGCTTGTATTCGAGCGAAGGTTTTCAGTTGAATTCCTCATGGCAGTAGCCGGATTAGGCGCCGTGTACTTAGATTTCCTGTTTGAAGCAGCATCAGTACTGTTCCTATATTCTCTAGCCGAGTACTTTGAAGGCTACATTGAAGACAGAGCGCGAAAGACAGTTGAGAAATTGTCAAAGTTCATGCCCGACGAAGCCCGAGTGATAATGGACGGCGCCGAAAAAAGTGTGAGCGTTAGAGAAGTCTTGCCTGGCACGACTATACTGGTAAGACCTGGTGAACGAATTCCGCTAGACGGCGTCGTTGTTGAAGGTTATTCGCACGTGGACCAGGCTCTGGTAACCGGAGAGTCGCTGCCCGTACTAAGAAAGTCAGGTGACTGCGTGTATGCAGGTACATTGAGCACAAGTGGGGTTCTCAAAGTTAATGTTAGCAAGAAGACTGAGGACACCCTCGTTTCCAGAATCGTAAAGCTTGTTATCGAGTCTAGAAAGAGAAAAGCCTCCATTGAAAAATTGGTTGACAGGTTTGCGCGAATCTACGTTCCCATCGTTATAGCTCTCGCTGTTTTTACGGCAGCAGCCATGCCTCAAATTCTCGGCGGTTCCCTCCAAACGTGGATTTACCGCTCGTTGATACTCTTGGTCATTTCGTGCCCGAGTGCCTTCATAGTTTCTGTTCCAGCAACAATCTTCACTGCCGTAACGGTTGCAGCCCGAAGAGGAGTTATCATCAAGGGCGGAGTTTATGTTGAGAAACTGGCTAAAGTCAAGAAAGTTGTTTTTGACAAGACTGGTACTCTAACGTTAGGTAAGCCCGAGGTTCACGAGATTAAGTCTGTTGGGAAGTCTGAGGAGCAGGCGTTGATGTATGCAGCAGCGTTGGACCAGTTCTCTAATCATCCTATCGCTCAAGCCATAGTAAAGAGGGCAGCGGAAAAAAACTTGGATATTAGCAAGCTTAAGGTTACTGACGTTACAGAAGTCCCTGGCAAAGGCATTGTGGGATTTGTTAACGGTAATCATGTTGCTGTTGGCAACATGGAGTTGATGAGAGAGTACGCTTGCGACTGCAGGCAGATAGAGGGAGTCTATGAAAATGAGAAGCATACTTCAGTGTGTGTTTCTGTTGAAAAGATGGGAACTGCCTCTGTCTGCGTTGTTGATGAGGTCAGGAAGGACGCGATTCAAGCGGTTAACGCTTTTAAAAAGGCAGGGATCAGCACAGTCATGTTGACTGGAGATAAACGGGAGATTGCTGAGGAAATTGCTGGAATTTTGAATGTTGATGAGGTGCATGCAGAGCTTTTTCCTGAGGACAAACTGAGAATAGTTGAGCAGATGAAGAAGGACACGAATGGTTTAGTTGCTATGGTTGGAGACGGCGTTAACGATGCTCCTGCATTGGCAGCATCAGACGTAGGCATAGCCATGGGCGGGGGAGGCGTAGACGTTGCGTTGGAGTCAGCGGACGTCGTATTGGTTAGGGATGAGTTGGCGCAAATACCCTATCTGGTCAAATTAAGCGGCAAGACCATGGAAATCGCAAAGCAGAACATAGCCGCATCCCTAATTGTCAAGATATTACTTGGTGCGCTTGGAATAATGGGTTTTATTCCACTCTGGTTTACAGTGGCTTCAGGCGATGATGGCGTCACCATGCTGTTGCTTCTAAACACGCTGCGCCTAACAAAAGTAAAACTGTAGACAGGAGAAAAGGTTGGCTGAAAAAAATGAGGAAATGGCTGAAGATTGCATTGAAATGGGTGAAAAAGAGACTTATCAGGCTCTTCATATGTACGCCTCATGACTTCTTAATCATCGAAACTTTATTTGAGAAATGTTCCAGCTCCATCCGTTCTAAGTAATAGCCGTAGCCTTCTAGTGTTTCCTTAAACTCTTAGCTTTTCGTTTTCAGTTTCGCCCCAAATCTCCATGGCGAAACTGGTGAGCGCCCAATGCCAGCCTCGCTTCTCTGCAACGTACTCGCCAAACTCTTCTTCTAAACGCTCATTCATCCTTAGAATTCTTCTGCTGATCTGATGGCGAGTAACTTCGAACCAACAACTTAACAATGTTGGGCTTTAGCCTCGCTTGGTTTCAAAAGAATAATGATCGTCTTCATTTTCCGATAACTTTAACGTTTTCTACCAGAATCCACGGCGAGATTAGCTGCCCCATTTTCCTGTCATTATTGGCTATTGCGCTCACGTTTTTGAGCACTTCAAAGATGTTGCCCGCCAGCATCACTCCGCGGGTAGAGTGTACTATTTCGCCTTTCTTGATTTTCCACGCAGGAGTTGCGACAACCGAGAACTCGCCATTAACAGGATTGCTGCTGTGAGCACCTTGCAAATAATAGATTATCAAGCCGTCGTCCACTTCATCCATAAGCTCGCTTGATGTTATGCTTCCCGGCATAATGTGAAAGTTTGTGACTTCAATGTTGGGCGTTGACAGGTATCCAGCTCTTGAGGCGTTTCCAGTGCTTTCTTTGCCCTCTATCTTAGCCGCGTAATTATCGTACAAGAAGCTACGCAAGACGCCATTTTCCACAAGAAGCGTTTTCTGGTGCGGAGTCCCCTCGCCATCAAACGCTCCTGTGCGAAGCCCGCCTGAAAACAGGCCATCATCGTAGATTGTCAAGTTTTCTGACGCAACTTTGGCGCCGATTTTACCTTTGAAGGGAGACTGATTCCGCTGAACATTGTCGGCTTTAACAGCGTTGATTAAGGTAAAATAGAGGAGATCTTGCAGCGCGAACTGGGTCAGGATTAGTTTAGTGTTTTTTGTTTCGATTCGCTTAGTTTTTAGCGCGGAAACCGCCAAGCTCGCCGCTTCTTTCCCAACCCATTCAGGGTCAACATTATAGTTTCTTTCAGCGTTAAATTCGAAGCATACAGGCGTTACCGTGTTTCCTTCTTTAGCCACAGTCGCCAAGCTGCACTCAATGATTGTTCCTTTGTCAAAGCCTGCTATTCCATTCGAATTAGCTATAGCATTGGATAAATAAGCAGCGCCCGCACCGCCCTCAATCGGAAAAACACGCTTATCCACGTTAACCGCGGCATCCAACATGAAGGAAGCAACGCTCACCAGATCTTCAGAGCGAAGCCCAAAAATTTTGGGGTCAAAGGTTTTTTCCGCGGAAGTAAAGGGTTTCTTTTCAGGAAGCCCATTCCAATCCTTGTCGGGCTTGCTTGCTCTAGCAGCGCTCAAAGCCCTAAGAATTGTGTCTTCAATAGTGCTTGGGTTCTCAATGATGTTTGTGTACGCAAAGCCTATTGCCTTGTTGACTGAGACTCTGACGCCTAAGCCGCGGTCGATTATCCTGCTGCTTTTAGTAATTTGTCCTCGTTCTATGCCTATGCTTGTGCCTTGACCTTCATACACGTAGGCTTCGGCTTCCGCAGCACCTTTCTTCAAAGATGCGCTCACGGCGTTTTCGGCTAAACGTAACATTTCATCTTTTTCAAGCACTGCCACCAACAACCACCTCTTTAACTCTGATGTGCGGTCCGCCATCACATATAAAGGCGGTTTGGCCTTTTCCGCATCGTCCTGGCCAAAGTTCAAAGTCTTTTCCGACAGCGTCAACTTTAAAGAGCGTTTCAAGGGTATTGCCACTTATGGAAGCGTCACGAACAGCTTCGCCTAGCTCACCGTTAACTATTTCGCAGGCTTCTTGGATGCCTACTTGGAAAGTGCCGTCAAGGTTGGCTTGTCCACCTCGAAAGCTCTTGAAGTAATAGCCTGAACGTACGCCTTCTACTAGTTCTTCGAGAGAATAATCTTTTGGCGCCATGAACGTGTTGCGCATCCTTATAATTGGTTCTACTCGAAAATCCTCAGCTCTCGCGTTGCCCGTGGGTTCAACGTTGAACTTTTGTGCGGTTTCACGGTTATGCATTAAGCCAGTGACAACGCCGTCTTTTATGAGAAGCGTTTTCTGAGTTGGAACCCCTTCGTCATCGTACTTAAAAGAGCCGAAGGCGCCGTTTATAGTTCCGTCATCGTAGAAAGTGACTTCGTCTGAACCTATTTTCTTTCCAAGGTTATTCGACAACACGCCTCCAGATAGGGCTAGGTCAGCTTCCGCTAAGTGCCCGAAAGCCTCATGAACAAAAACTCCTACGACGTTGGGTCCCAGCACCACGGGGAACGTGCCGCCTTTCGGGGGCTTAGCTTCTAACTGTTCGATTGCGCGTTTTGCCAATCTCTTACCTATGTTCTCGGGGGTTTCCGCGTCAAACACTTCGTAGCCCGCCGTAGAGCCTATTTCTTCTCTGCTGAATGTGAAAACGCCGTTTTTCAGGGCTGAAGCGGTTATTCTTGACCAAACATAAAGCTTGTCTTGTTCAATGCACGTGCCTTCACTGTTAGCGAAATAGTTGGTTCCTGTTAGGTCCAGATAGTCAATCGTGCAACTTTTAATTCTCTTGTCGTAGCTTAAGGTCGCGTTGTTTATTGATGATGCCGTTTTTATCTTGTCTTCCATGGAGATTTCTGAAGGGTTTTTCTTCGGTTTAACTTGAACACGGTCTTCCACTGTTTTGGTTTCCGCAAGCTTTATCGGCGTTTTTAACTGTGAACCCACCGCCTTCGCCATCTTGCAGGCGTCAGAAACGGCATGCATTAAAGTTTCAGAGTTTAAGGAGCCAACTGACGCGAAACCCCAAGCACCATTCACAAGCACGCGCAGGGCTACTCCGTTTTCGATGCCCTGCTTAGCGGCTTCGACTCGTCCTTCTTTCAAGGTGAGCATAGTTTTAGAAAGTCTTTGAGCGCGGATTTCTGCGTATTCGGCTCCGAACTTTTGAACCGCCGCCTCATTAATCTTAGTCAAAATGTCTTCCAAGAGTTGTCTACCCTCTGCAGCAAGGTGATAGTATGAGTAATCATTCAAGGAATAAAATCGTTTTGTTCCATTTCAAAGAAGTGAATAGCTGCGGATAAAGATTTGAAATAAACTGGGAAAATGAAAGATTATTTAGGCTTTTTGTATGGCTATTTTCATTTGACTAGCAAAATCGTATTCTTCAGGCGTTCTCTGAAGGCTTATCTTGCGGAATGAGCCGTAGCTGGAATAGATGTCATCCAAGATTTTGCTCTCAACGACGTAGGCACCTGAGCTTAAGAATTCTTCAAGTCCTTTTGCGAACACGTCGATTTTTTCTGAGAATTCACTTTGGCGCAGAGAGTGGTGGCGTTCCAGGTGTTTGTATATTAAACGGGTGGCTTCTTCTCCGAAAACTTGCGTTAGAACGCGGTCTATGATTTTGAAGATTTTGTCTTCTTTTTTTCTGGGTGGCGCTGCCATTTGGACTCAGCACATATCTGGTTTATTGCGACTTAATAAGTGTTATCGAAGAACCGTTATACACATAAACACACAAAACAACATCAAAGTCCATAGTCACCAGAACTCGGCAAGATTCAACTGTTGAACTCTTCCACTACGGGACTTCTCCGCGGAAACAGCTTCACCCAAAATGAGTTTCCCGTACACGCCGTCATATCCAGGAACGACGTTAACCGAACCCGCTCTAACTTTGAGAACGGCATCTGCAATCTGCGTCTCCACGACCTCGTTCAGCGCGTCTCTAGACGCGTCCATAAGCACTGTGTACTCATCACCAAATTTGCCGATGAGCAAATTATAGATTTTCCACACCGTTTGCGTCGAAGGAGAATCGACGTTCAACACAGTGGCTATAATCTCGGAGAGGGGAAGCAACCGCACGAACCCCGGCACATTGCCAGACCTAAAATCTGCGGGGCGATCTGCAAGTTCTTCAACGCGTTGTTCAACGCCTTTTGTGAGTTTTCTGCGGCAAACTGGACAGATATTGCCGAATTTTTGTGCTTCCTGCGGCGAAAGAGACACGTTACAGTTGCGATGCCCAGTCCAGTGATATTTCCCATAAGCAGGGTCAGTTTCTATGGTGAATTTGAAACGTGCAGGGTCTTTACTGCGAACAGCATCTATAACTCCGCCGTAACTGATGTTTTCAAGTTCGAAGACGTTGGCTTCCCTGCCGATGCGCCAAGGCCAGAAGCTGTGGCAGTCGCTATTCGAAACTAGCGTAAACTTGTCAAGCTTGCTCAAACGCCAATTCATGGGAGGATCAGATGAGAGACCCGTTTCTAAGGCGTGTATGTGTTTTGTCATGTCCTGATAACACTCTTCAATGCTGTCGAAGCCGCTGAACGCACCGAAAACGCTGAACCACGGCGTCCACGCATGAGCGGGAAAAACCATGTTTTCACTCGAAGTCTGCATCACTTCCTCCACCAGAAGCGGAGCAGCCATGTTTAATAGAGGTCTGCCGTCTGCGCCTAAATCACCGTATCGTTTCAGGGCATCATTAATTTGGACGGCAACGTCTATGCTGGGCGCCAAAATAACATGGTGAACCTTCTTGGATTCATTTCCAAAATTGAAGATTGTGCACACTTCAGTCGTTAACATGAAACGCACGGGCGAAGTTGGGTTGCTCGCAACCTTGTAGACACCAGTGCTTGGCTCTGGAGTCAAGGTTTCTTGTATTTCTTTGAGCCATTTTGGATGTGTGAAGTCGCCTGTGCCGACGAGGTTTAATCCTTTGATTTGTGCGAAGCGAGCGATTTCTTCAATGCTCATTTGTTGGCTTGTTGCTCGACTGTAGCGGCCGTGAAGGTGCAGGTCAGTGATTACTTTCAAGTTTTTCGCCTACTCTAAAGTGGCTACTTATAATTTTAAGGTTAGTGTTATCCGCATTTGCGGATAGATTGCCTGATTCAGAGCTAGCTGTTACGGCGGTTTTTCCCCAAGTTTCCTTGTCCACTTAACTAGGGCTTCTAGCAGTTGCCTTATTAGCTGCCGTGTTGTCTCATCAGCCAAATTGCCCTTCTCATCAACGTGTTCTTGTGCAAACGGCATCATTACTTCTGGGCGATTAAGGGGATGCATATTAAGAAAGATAAATGATTGGCGAAGATGGTACTGCGCCCGTGCACCGCCAAGTCGCCCGATGGACGCGCTCATGATGGCAACAGGCTTGTCTTCAAAAGCGTTATCCACGTGCGGTCTTGATGCCCAGTCAATCGCGTTCTTCAAAACTCCGGGTACTGAATAGTTGTATTCGGGTGAGGCTATCAAAAGCGCGTCTGCTTTTCTAATCTTAGTTTTAAACTCTTTTACTACTTGAGGAGGTTGGTTTTCTAAGTCTTGGTTAAACGGCGGGATTCCTTCGAGGTCAAAAACTTCCAGTGCCGCACCTTCTGGCAGAAGCTCCAAGGCGGCTCGCATCAAAGCTTTGTTGTATGAGCCTTTGCGTAGGCTTCCAACGAACCCCAGAATTTTTACAGTTTTCTCCATGTTACATCACATTTTCATAGACTCTCAACCGGGACAGCGAATTTAATAGAATTCACGAAGTAGATTTAAATTTAGTTATACTCTAATGCGGTGGTGCTGGCTTCAGAGGTTTTGCCGTTGTCCTTTGTCTCGTTTACGTATTTTCCAAAGCGCTTTTCCCAATCTACCTTAAACATTATGATAAACACAATAACCATCAAGACTAAAGCGAGAACTACGCCTATAAGAGCGGACATTCCTTCACCTTCCACGCCAAATATGCCTTTGATGATTTGCAGAGACAACCGACCACTGTAGGCTATAATGAGATTAGAAAAGAACTTGCCAAGCAAAGCTGGAATGAAAGCCCGAATCAAGCTGTAGCGCATAACACCCAATGGAATGAAGAGCAAATCATCGGGAAGAGGAGTTAGAGCAAAAATAAAAATTACAATTGGACCAAACTTCCTAAAAAGTTTCGTCAGGAAGTCCATCTTCGTCTTTTGTTTTTCGCTGATGATTCTTCGGCCTCCAAAACCAATCAAATATCCTGAGAATTCACCTATGGCCGCGCCTGTTCCCGCTGCAACCGCAATCCATAGTGGGTCAAAGGTTGAGAGACCTCCGAGAGTGAAGATGACGATCGTGGACGGAATTGGCACGAAAACTGACGAGGCACCAAGTAAACTAATTAGAAATATTCCAAAGTATCCATACTGGAGGGCAAAACTATTCATCCAGTTAAATATATCTTGCAGCTGCAACGCATTCTTTCCTTCACCTCTGATTTATTCCGTTACTCTTAAAGAGATTTATGATTTAGAGCAACAGATTTAAAGCAAAGCAAACCTCGCAAGAGAACACTAATTTTTAAATGGGTGCTATTTTGAGACAAATGATAGTTTGATTTTTTCCCCAAGTTTTATTTTGAATTTAGCTGCGGCGTTGCCTTGGTTTATGGCGATTTCAAGATAATTGTGGCTTCCAATCAGGGCTAAAAGTTCTCGGGGTTTGGCTTCAGCGTAGGCCTTGCAGAATTTCAGTTCAAACTTTCGATTGGGCAATTCGACATTAACCATACCATTCGTGTGGATGCGCGATAGCTCTTTCTCGCTTATGTTTGTTATTACGTTCCCAAAGTTGTCCACATGCATGACCTCGCCAATCATCACACCTTTTCTTAGCATGACCTTTGTGAAATCTGGCTTCACGGCATTTCGGATTTCAGGTCCAAAATCTGTCGGGGGCGCCCCACTCGCAAGGTGAGCAGCTGCGGGAGCAAAAACGTCTCTTCCGTGAAAGGTGCTGGAAACTCGTGAGAGCATGAGCCGTGGATTGGTGATTTCGTAAATGCTCGTTATGCCTTGGTTCTCGGCGGCTAAGATTAATAGGCCGTTGTCTGGCCCGATAAAGCAGCCTTGCTGCGTCTGTATCAGTATGGGTCGTCTTTGGGTGCCAACGCCGGGGTCTACAACCGCCACGTGGATTGTGCCCGTAGGAAAGTATGGGACTGCTGAAGCCAGTACGTAAGCGCCAGTTCGTATGTTGAATTTTTCTATTTCATGGGTTATGTCAACTATGACGGCGTTTGGGCATATGCCTAAGATTGCGGCTTTAATTTCCGCCGCGTAAGGGTCTTTTAAGCCAAAATCTGTTGTCAAGGTTATAATTTTTGTTGACACTTTTTAGCCTCCGTGCACAACTGGAACGAGGATTATTTCATCCCCGTTCTTCAGGTTTGTCTCTAAGCCGTTTAAGACGCTGATTTCTCTGCCGTTCACAAGTATCAACGCGTTCGGCCTTGGATCTTCAAGCTGCTGGTCAATCAGGCTTCGTTTGAGTGCAGGCATTTCTTTGGTGATCTCGTTCATAAGCTCTCTTATGGAGATGTCTTTTTTGCCGTCTAAGGATAGTTCATCCACGCCTGAAACGTGACGCAAAGCACCGATGAACTTCACAGTTATTGCCATCTTTGCTTCCAGCTTAACAGGTTATAAAAGGATTATCAGAGATATATCGTTAACACTTGTTCTTGCTGCGAGTGAAAACTGTAGGCTTTCCTAATTTCCTATTCTTTCTTCGGTCAAAGTTTCCACGATGTCTGCGGCGATCTGCACCAACGTGTCAGCTTGCTTCATCATAACTTCGCCGTTTACTTCCTCTAGCTGCGCCAGCTGCTGCACGATCTCTTCGATTTCTACGAGAAAACGCAGAATTGAGTCGTTCGTGGGTTTGGTTTTTCCCAGTTCGTCGCGTATGAGGATTTCTATGAAGGCAGGTTCGCCTAGGCTATAGTAAATAGCGTTTTTGGCTTTTCTAATTGCTTCCAACACCAGACTTGGAGCCATGTAAGGTATCTTTCGTGCCGCTTCCAACTCTGCCTTTGCCTCTCGCAGGTACCTCAGCGCCCATCCTTTTCTATACTCGTCCATCATAAAGTTTTCTTCCCATTTGCGCTTCTAATCTTGCGTCTCTTCTTTCGCGTTTTCACCTGCAGAGTCAGCTTGGGCTAATGAAAACTTGTGTGTTATGTATCCAGCAATTTGGTTCCGCACTTTTGTTGTTGGTCCCTGCGTGAGCGCGTTAACCGCGTGTTTGTTGTCTTCAAAATTGCTGGAGAATTTATCTGGAAAACGTGCAATTAGTTCTTTGGCTACTCGCTTGATATGTTCCGTCTTTACTTTTCCCAATTACTCTATTTCTCCTATTGTAAGCTGAGTTTTCGGCTCCAACGCTTGAAAGCGTAAAGCAACTCTCAATAGAAGATTAGGCTAATTTAAGCTTACGCCTTGCTCATTCGGATTAGCCTGCGGAAGGCGGCAACGCTATTAATTTGCACTGTTAAATATATATTGGAGAAAGCCAAAAAAGACAACAGACAAAGGTGAACTCTTGCCAGTTCCTCAGATCAAGAAAGGCAAATGGTCAAAAGAAAGAGAGAGAACAAAATCTGGAAGATGGAGAAAAAAACGCTCAGATGCAGATCAGTCTAGAAAAGGAAAGCATTCAACCCTTAAATACGCTTTAGCGATAATCGGGGCGATAGCGCTGGCGTTGGTAGTGATATACTTCTTTTTCCCGCAGCTGTTAGGATTCGCATAGCCAATAAACAGAGTGCGGCTTCGTTCCAAAAAAAAGCAGAAATGGGCACACGCTAAGCCAGTTTTATGTTGAAGAATTCCTCGAAGTTTCTTGCAACCTGGTCTGCGACATCAACGGCGTCCATTTTCTTGACTTCCGCTACAGCATCAACCACCGTGCGTATGAAGGAAGGTCTTGTCAACTGACCGTTGAAAGGAAGTTTTCTGTAAGTTACAGGACCATCTGTTTCCGTTAAAAGGTTTGTTAGCGGCACTTTTCGTACGACTTCACGGATGCCGTTGGAGTATGCTACTGGTGGTCCTTCTGTTATGAAGTATCCATGATCTACGGCTTTTGTTAACGCGCTCATGGGGTGGCTGAACCAGTGCAGCAGAACACGTTTAAGATTATACGAAGGGAGCATTTCCACGATTTGGGCGGTTGTTCCTCGCGAGTGAATTATAACAGGGAGGAGAAGCGTTTCGGCTAAGCGCAGCATCTTGTCAAAAACCATTAGTTGCTTGTCCCATATTGTCTCATATTTGTAATCTAACCCTATTTCGCCTATGGCAATCACGGATTTTTTTTGGTTTTGCTCAGAAATTAGCTTCAACGTCGCTTCAAGCTCATTTTCTTTCAGTACGTTTACGTTCCAGGGATGAATACCCAAAGCGGGATAAACCATGCCGGGATATTTTTCAGCTAGTTTCAGGCTTCCGATGCTTGTTTCAAGGTCCATAGAGTTCGAAACTAACGCCACAACGTTGGAGCGTTTGGCTTCCGCCACAAGTTCGTCTGTGCACTTGGCGTATTCTGCATCGGAAAAGTGGATGTGCGCATCAATTAACTTCATTTTTGAGCCCTTTGCAGCCATTATATTGAGCAGTGCGTTTTTATAATTTTCTTCGTATTGTGAATAACTTTGATCTTTAACGGTAATTTAAAGAACTAGAGGACAAAAAAGGTTAAATATTGCTTTAAAAAGAAAAAGAAGCTAAGGAGTGTCTTTATGACCGATTTAGAATTAGCTGTAGCTCCCATGCACCGATTATGCAAGAAAGCTGGAGCGGACAGAGTAAGCGAAGCCGCAGCAAAAGAACTGGCTAAGGCGTTAGAGGAAATAGGCGTTAAAATCGCCAAAGAAGCCTTAGATTTTGCCATGCATGCTGGAAGAAAAACAATCAAATCTGAAGACATAGAAATAGCCGCGAAAAAAGTCATGGGAAAATAGCGAGTCTCTTCTTTCTCTCTTTTTTGTTTAACCAGCGCTCTAGTGCTCAGAAAAAACTATACCCCTTCTATAAATAGGTTCAACCTTGCCGTAGAACTGGAGTTTGACGATTGACAGTAGCTAGCGTGCTCGGGAAAGACTATACCCCCCTTATATAAAGGATGAAACGGTTCTGGTGCGTTCTAGGGTGATTCTGGTTTTTCTCAAAGCTGGTGCATGTCGGGTGATACGGAAAAGTTTGTTGATTACTATATACTTTAGCTTGTGTAGGCTTTGTCTGCTTTTTTCTCGTTAGTACCTTTTGTTGGCATTGTTGGCATTGGTGGCAATGGAGCATAAAATGTCTTATCCTTTGGTTCAAAATCTATTCTCAAGTTTGCATTAACATTGTATATGGGTGTACCATCTGGGTTTTTTCTGTCTACCGCAACGCCTACCCTTCCTAATTCAACATGAATTTTTACTAACGTTTCATCTTCTAAGCGGAAATTCACAACGTTGCTCCCAACAAGCTTAGCAGAAATCAACTTAAACTTTATTTGTTCCTGAGCCATAGCTTCACACACTTGCATTTTCCTATTCGGCTTTTACATCTTTTAAGTTTTTCCTCGAATTTATCTTATAGTTGATACCACAGCATACTCCGTTAATCGCTTTTAGTCTTTCGCGGATGGGCTCTGTCAAGTCTCCGTCTGTTTCTTCTCCATGTAAATTTTCGTCTGTTACTGAAAGCATTATAAGATTGTGTGAAAAACTGGTTCTGTAAAGTCTTCGTCGGATTTAAGGTTCATGTAAAAAAACGTCGGTTAATATTCCTCATCAAGTAGCTGAGAAACATCATCATTATCGGGTTTATTGGGTTTGTCGAATGTCTTTTGTGTGACACAAGAAATGCAGTTGCATGGTTTTTTCTTAGTAATGTGTTTTAATCCAAACATTTTTCCGTCAAGCGTTTTATATATGCGAGGAGAAATCAGTTTCAAGTATTTGTCATCATTCTTCTCATAATACCTGTAAAGAGCATAAGATGACATGTCAGCGAGTTGAAGCATTGGTGTTTCGCGGCATCTAGCAAAATACGGAATATCAACAATATTACCCAAATAGCCATACTTTGTTCCATTTTGGCGGAACGTACTCAAAAGTTGCTTATAATAATCCTCTCGATACCTATCAATAATTAGCAGCGCTTTATTTGTGTGTTGTAATTTATGTTGCTCTACTAGAAAACTATTCAAACTACAACATACTTCTTCAAAAACATCACTTCTAGCTTGATTGGGATTTTGAGCGGCATCAATACCTAAAACAGCACCAAAAATAATGAGCCCAGGAAAACGATTGTCTGCTACCACTTTGCAAACATCTGTAAGAATTTCTTCTCTTACAGTAGGATGAAAATCCCTAAACACTTTCTTTCCATTACGAATATCTGTAGCATGAAATTCTATAGGGACAGAAATTCCACGGAAATATTTTTCTTGGATTCCTCGAAGTTTTTCGCCAATATTTTCTATTTGGCTCTCGTGCACCGCTACACCTGCAATGACGAAATTCTTTTGGTCTTGCCAACTACCTGGGTCGCCTGACTCATCTAGGTATAGAATGTACATAAAAAGATAAGTAGGACGACCGAGTACAAGAAGTTTATTATTCTTGTAACGAACCAGAATGGACGGCTCTCTCGGTCACAATAGTGTCCTTCTATGATTGCGCTTAAAAAGCTTTGTGCCTAGCATTAACCTATATCTGTTGTAAAACACAAATACAAGCGGAAACAAAAAAGGTTTTTGCCTAGTTTTGTTCTCAATGTTTGCTTGCATTTTGGATAAGTGTTAACCATTTATTGTTGCCTTTTATGTCAATACCACATGCTTCTGCTGGAGTCTTGCCGTCAAGCCATTGCGGAGGAGTCCCATAGAAACTGAAAGTATTCACGGGCAAATCCAACCAAACCTACGTGCTTACTCCATATGACTAAACTGGGCTTGTCTTCACCCAGAAAAAGCATAGCTTCTTTGCCATCAGCGATTATTCCCCCACCGAACATGTGATCTCTAACTCGCAACTCGTTTACGCCAGCGAATTTCTTCAGAAATGTCCAGTCCTCGGTTTTTCCAGCCACCATAAGTTTGATGCGCACTGTTTTTTTTAAGCCGCTTAATGATAATTCTGCGGACGCGATTATGGGTCTTGCGAATTCGGGAGCGGCAACCATGACTTCTTTTGCGGCTTTCGTGAGGACTTCTTCCAATTTCGCCAGAACCGCTTGCTGACCATGCAGTATTAATATGTCGGGGCGTTCCACGAGTTCTCGCTTTTCATACAAAGGCTGCAGTTCCTCAGCAACAGCATGTTCCCAACTGTAATATTTGTCTTCGAGTCTCTGTTTTGTGGAAGCCACTGCTTCAAGAGGCGGAACGGGGTAGTACTTAAACGGGCGACTTTCCGAGCTTTTAACCCAGCCCTTCTCTTTAAGCGAGTTCAAGACCTCATAAATTTTCGAGTAGGGCACGACTGCTTTTCGGCTTATTTCCATAGCCGT
>Ga0315289_10002662_pt1 | contig 27281 bp, 26 predicted proteins | sample YL17G11_40_MG_FD_203452 | JGI IMG/M metagenome (GOLD analysis project Ga0315289, IMG submission 203452) | Sediment microbial communities from Yellowstone Lake, YNP, Wyoming, USA - YL17G11_40 | ecosystem: Environmental > Aquatic > Freshwater > Lake > Sediment | place: USA: Wyoming | collected...
GGTTCCAGACCACTCGATCATACCAAGTGGTACCTTGCTGCGTGGTGACCCATGCCCTCAAATCACCAACGTAGGTATGCGTGACGCCGTAATGCACATCCACACTCGTGACCACTGCATCCGCCGGCGCTCCCGACGCGTTAATCGTGGAAGTAGCTTGACCGCCCACAATGCCATCGTCTTGAATGTTGTAGTTGGAGCTATTTGTAAGGTGGATCGTTCCGGTCGCAGCGACCTCCAATATCGCACTGTCCGTCCCTGCGGCATGGATGTGAGCGTAGCCCAAAAGATGTCCGGTTTCGTGGCCGATGAGAGCCGCGAGACGAGCGGAGAATGTCTCAGGATCTGCAAGGGTAATCGCCTTGGTGAAGAGCAGAGCGTTGTCACGCCCACTCGAATTGCCTGTATCGACGCCTTCGGCCAAACCGAGGAATGAACCATATCGGGCAAAGGCAGAGTCATTGCCGCCAAGATAGACGGTGGAGTACTCTGTCCCTTGGACAGGCTTCTGCGCAGTGAAGATGATGGCGGAGTTGGCAAAGGTTTGCCCAAGTTGGGCCAAGACTTCAGTGATGATGGTCTGCTCTTGTCCAGCGAGTTCGCCGGGGGCTTGGAAGGCAGGGACATCGAAGGGGCCGACTGTTACGGGGCCATGGTAGGTGACGTTCTGCTCACCGTCGAAGTCGAGGTAGATGATCTGGCGCTGCCAAGTGGAGATGTCCGGATCGACCAGCCGCAGACCCGGCAGATCGGGTGCGGTGCCGCCCGTGAGGACAGATGTACCTTCCTCTCTGGTAGTCTCGCAGGAATTCGATTCAATCCCGTAACTATCGGAATTTGCAGTACTTAGATGCTGAGAATCAGCCGCCGGAGGGCCGCGAATCTCAATCGGCAGAGCCTCTGGACCTGATACAATTTCCTGCTGGTCCGGAACCGCCGGACCGGTGGAGTCATTCTGCAAAACGATAGGCGAATCTGCTGATTCTGCCTCTGTGACAATGTCACATCCGGCCTGTCCAAGCGGTGCCTCCGAGAGTCCCGCCAAGTTCTCATCGACGAGATTGGTCTCTGCGCCAGCACCCAACATCTTGTCCGCAAGTAGGTCGCCGGATCCATTCAGATTGGCGTCGGTCGAGAGGCCATCCGAACTGGTGGTATCAGTTTCACTTGTCTGACCGGATGCAGAAAGATCAATTGTGAGGATTCGCGATGGACTTTCCTGCCGGTCTTCGTCCACGTGGGCCAAGTCAACAAAGATAGCGTCTTCGCCCAGGGATACTTCCAATGGCATCAACGCCTGTGACCCGATGGGATCGACACTCAGGAGAAGTCGGGGCTCCAAGGTTTCCAGAGAGAGCGATCCTACAGGCTGCACGTCCTCCCGTGCCCCGTTTTTCGCCCCCAACCAACTCCACCTTGCTTCCAGCAACGTACTTCCCTCTGCACGTGCAGGCAATAATCCCGTCCTGCACACCCACATCCAGTATGCTCACCTTCCGTCCGATTTCCGCACCCGTGATCGGGCTGCCTCCATGCCCAACATGACCTCAAACCTGCCAAGGTAAGATAAAAATGTACAGGGACACACGGAAAATGTCAAGCCCAAATTCTGTCCGTATCCATCCGTAAATATACGTATTTTGCATTCCTGCTGTTTTGAGGCCAGAACAGCATGCTGGCGTGCTTAAGCGACAGCAGCTTCACAACTTATGATGACCGGAGACATACAAAACCGCCCTTGGCTGGGATGAACGGCAGAAAGAACTCTTCACGAAAAACCAAAATCATATGGCCCTGCAAGGCTGCCGGCAAGCAACACAGGAGAAGCTGCTACGAGATTGGCGGAGGCAAGGAGTCGACGTGACGGGACTTGCGTGAGAAGAGGACGGACGATGAAGAATGCACGCGGTTGACCGCACGTCCGTTCGCAGAGGACGCTTACCTTAATGGTGGGCCGATGACTGCGGACGACACTGAGCAGGCGACCGGGACGGTGCAGACCGGGCAATCAGGGTAGACAAACCTCACAACATGCTCATCGTGAAAGTGCACGGAGAGACCGTAGATGGCAGCTACCCGGTAATCGTCTTCCAGCTTTGGTTGAGCTCTTCCATCAGGGTGACGACCTCGCGGACCATTTGCGGATCGTTTCTGGCGTTGGCCTGCCAGAGGCGGCGGTTGATGAAGACGTATAACCGCCGCAAGTTCTGCGCGATCTCCCCGCCGCCCTCCATATCCAGGACCGCGTTCAACTCGTTGATGATGTCCTGGGCGCGATCGATGTACTGGCCCTTGGCCGCGCGATTGCCCGCTTCCATCTCCTTGATCGCCAGCTTCATGAACTTGATCGCGCCGTCGTAAAGCAGAACGATCAAGCGTCCCCGGCTTTGCGTGCCGATGGCGGCCTGCTGGTATGCGTCGATTCCCTTCATGGTCCGATCTCCCGGCATGGATCCGGGCCCTCCCATTCCCGGCGCGGCTCGTTCCTCGCGGGCTCCGGGCGGGCGCAATCCGATGATGACTTGAATCAAGGGGAAGATGACCGGCCATCCGTCCGCCGGTCATCCTCCCGGATTATCCCAAGTCAGGATGCTGCGAAGTATCAACGCAGCAGCGTCAATGCCATCTGCGGGATCGAATTGGCCTGGGCCAGCATCGCGGTACCGGCCTGCGCCAGCACCTGGTTGCGGGTCAGGGTCGCCATCTCGGTCGCTACATCGACATCCGAAATGCGGGACTCGGCGGTCGAGAGGTTTTCCGTCTGAATCGCAAGCACCTCACCAGTGCTTTCCAGACGGTTGATCTTGTAGCCGAACGCCGCTCGTGCGATGTCCTTCAACTCGATGGCAGCGGTCACCGAATCCAAGGCATCCTCGGCGTCGGCGGCGGTCCGAATATTGACGGTCCCACCAGCCGTGCCAGCCACCGTCAGGAAATTCGCGTCGTCCAGACCGCCGGCGGCAAAACCGCTGACAATGACCGGGGCCTGAACGCCGGCTGCCTCGGCGCTGATCTTGAGCCGGTACTGGGCCGTATCCGAATCATAGACGACCTCGGCGGCGTTGTAGTCAGACGCGGCCCGCGAGGCCGTGTTGATCATCGCGGCCACCTCATTCATGGAGTAGGCCTGGGCGGCAAACGCGGCCGTCTCGATTTCCGCCTCCGCGCCGAACGTGATCGAGAACGTTTCCGCTCCGGTCCCGGTGACCCAGTCCGCGTCGTCATCGGCCACGCCGGCCGCGGTGGCCACATACTCGGCCGCGCCGGCGCCCGCATCGATGCCCAGACCTGTCTTCGTCATGTCCGCGCCGGTAACGGTGATCGCATCGTCGGTGGCGACACCGAATCGAATCGTGACGCCGGTCTCATTGTTCAGCATGGCGATGCCGTTGAAGTTGGTCGAGTTGGCGATACGCTCGATCTCATTGGCCATCTCGACGAACTCATTGTTCATGATCTCACGCTGGCCGGAGGAGTACGAACCCGTGGACGCCTGCTCCGCCAACTGCTTCATACGGACGAGGGCGGTGTCCATGGTCGCCATCGCTCCTTCCATCGTCTGGAGGAGGCTGACACCATCCTGGGCGTTGCGGGAGCCTTGTTGCAGCACCGCCACATCGGCACGCATCAATTCGCGAACGGCCATGCCGGCCGCGTCATCCTTGGCCCCATTGATGCGCAGGCCGGACGACAGCCTTTCCACCGATTGGGCCAATGCGTCGTAGCTGCGCCCCAGGTAGCGCGCTGCGTTGGCCGCCATCATGTTGTTCCTGATTGCTAGCATGTGTCCAACTCCTTAAAAAAGACCCCGAAACGGCCCCAGTACGATAGTAGACCCTCGTCCACGTGCACCACCCGGCGCACAACGACGGCTCTTGGCCTTCATTGCTCATTATCGAAGGAAAGATGGGATACTTAAGGGGTTTACATATACTGAATAGCGACAAGTATGCAGGGCCCTTTAATATGCCTCGCGCCAGTAGTGATACGGCTCGGATTCGCCCTCGCACCGATGCCCAAAATGGGGGAGGCCAGGGAGGAATCGGGGACAAACCACAGGCAACGTGTGCCGTCTGAAGTCGCTCGCGGGGAGTCCCAGGGCATTTCCAGCCGCAACGGTTCATGCGAACCGGCCGGGATAGCCGATGTTATCCTGTGGCGAAAGAGAGAACACAAACCAGTATGGCCACCGACGAGACTCTGCTCGTTTTCAACTGTCACGAGCCATGGATTCACCAGCTCGGCGTCCTGGGGTACCGACTCGACATCATTGTGAGTCTACGCGGCAAGTACAATAAAGGATGGGATGAGCGGATGCGGCCCGTCCCGGCCCAGGCACGGCTGATCACTCTGCCCGAGGCACTCGAATCGCCGACGAGCTACTACTGCATTGTCACGCACAACACGACCGACCTGCTCGACGCCCGCAGCCGTCCGGAGCCGCGCCTGCTCGTGCTGCACCACACGCTCGAAGGACGGTTGCAGGAGGAACGCTCCGAGATCGATCCCCGGAAAATGCAAGAGTTGCTCCACACCTATATCGACCTCGTAGGAGCACACGTTGTCGCCACGTCCATGTTCAAGGGCGAGTCGTGGGGGTTCACGGACGACATCGTTCCTTTCGGGATCGATGTCGAGGATTATCCGCCCCATGCAGGCGCAGAGGCCCGCGGCCTGCGGATCTGCAATTTCATCGGCAGCCGCCGGCAGATTTTGCTGTGGGATCTCCACGAGCGGGCCTTCGCGGGCCTCCCGGTGACGTTGGTGGGTCACAACCCGGACCTGCCGGGCGTCGAGGCCGCGCGCAACTGGGATCACCTCAAGGCGATCCTCCAATCTCATCGCTTCTACATCCACACGGCGGACCCGCGTTTCGAGGCGGGCCATAACATGGCCATGGCGGAAGCGATGGCCGCCGGCCTGCCGGTGCTGGGAAACCGGCACCCCACCTCGCCGATCCGCCACGGGAGCACCGGTTTCCTGAGCGACGATCCCCGGGAGTTGCGACACTATGCGCAAATCCTCCTGGAGGACCGGGAACTCGCGGAGATGATGGGGCGCCAGGCGCGCAAGACCGTCGCCGAGCGCTTCTCCCTCGCGCGGTTCCAGCACGCGTTCTTGCGCTCCATTGAGATCGCCCGGCGCAAATGGTACACCCGCAAGGCCGGTGGCGCGTCCCTCCGCCCGGAGCCGCTCTCGACGGGCGCGGCCGGCCGGTGACGGCGTCTTGCCGCCTACAGAAGCACGTCAATCCCGCCCTGCGGCGTGTCCAGTTGGCGCGCGGGGCCCAGACCCTCCGGAGAATCGATGGCATAGTCCGCCACCGCCCCAGACCAGGGGGTCGGCGACCCTGGGAGACGATCGCGGTTCTGACCTGAACCGTGCTGTCCGGACCACCCATCCTGCTCCGACAGCCCCCGATCCAGGCTCTGCTCCGGCGTCTCGCCGGCGGTCACATCGAATTTGCGAATAGGAATCCCGGCGTCCTGGAGACCCCGAATCACGTCCGGTAAGGCTCGTTCGATCTCATGGCGAGTCTCACTCTGGCGGACCTCGAGTATGCCCTCCAGGTGCGAGTCCTGCTCTCGGAACCGCACGACGACGGTCCCCAGCCCCGGCGGCTGCAGCCGCACGACAATCTGCGTGTCACCTTGGGTCATGGAGGCTTGCACCGACTCCAGGATCTGCTCCCCCACATTTCTGACAGGGCTCCCGGCCGAGGCGAAATCGCTCAGCGCGTGCGTCTGCGCCTCGTTGGAGACGGGGGGCGCAACCGTGACGGTCTGGATCGCCGGATGGGCCGTACCCGGCGCCGGCCCATTGGCCCCCTCGATGTGCTTGCCCGACGGAATCTCCTTTCCGCCGGACGGCACAGCTTCCGTTTTAGAGTCCTGACCGCCAGGCACGCCGGGGCGCTTTGGTGTTGCTCGCGGTTGGTTCTCCAAGGGGACCCCCTGGGCATCCCGCTCGGACTTGCCCGGCATCTTGATGCCCCGACTCTGGCTTGCCGATGCGGTCACTGCAGAAACCTGACCCGGCGTCTGCAGGGTGAGGGTCCGGCGGGCTGCCGACGCTGTCACTGGTGCGACAGGCATATTCGCGGCTTCGCTCTTCGCCACGACGTGGTTTGCCGTGCGGGGGTATTGAGGATTCTCGACCGATTGTCGCCGGGCGGTGGCCTGTCCCCCCTGCCCCGCAGGCCGCAGCTCGGTTGGCACGATCCGAGTCGTGTTGACGCCGGCACTGACTGGGGATTTCTGAGGAGCTTGGCGAAGAACATCGGCCGGCACGGGCTTTGAAGCTTTGGGCCCCGCGTTGTCCGGTCGAGCCACCTCAATGCCACCGACGGCACGAACCGTGACATTCGCGGGCCCTCCTCCGGCGACCTGGGGCGCGCCGGCCGGCAGGATGTGCGCTGTCTGCCGCATCCCCGCCCGACCAGCGGCAACAACGCCCATGTCCACGGCACCGCTGGTCCGTCCGCCGGCGTGAGTCTTCACGCCGGTGGGTTCTTTCCGTCCTTGAGAGGACCACGGCAAGGCCGAAGCACCCGCTGCCACATCCGCCTTTACCTTTGCCGGCGCGGCCGTTGGCTGGCTCAATGAATTGACGCTGACAATGAAGTGGCTGCCATCCGGCGTGGGTCTGCTGGTGTGTTCGTCGCCACTGTGCGGCCCTTGTCCGCGCTTTGGCTTGCTGCCCGTGTCTGCCTTCGCAGCGGCCGTTTTATCGGGCCTTAGCTGCTCTCTGATGGCGACCAGGGCCGGAGCATCGGCAAAGCGATTCAACGGCCTCTGAGATGTCCGCAGGACCGGCCCTTTTCCGGCCGTGCGATCGCTTAATGGCGATGCATCAGGCGAGTTCACCAGGGGCTTCAGGTTCGTCGTCTTCATATATGCACAAGCGAAGCAATCCGCGTGCCAGCGGGACATCATACCACCAAGTCTCACCTAAGCTATTTAGCGACAAGGAGTTATGTTATTACCAAAGGGACACAGAGCCTGGATAGGGCCGATCAGGAATGCGACCTGCGCAGAAATACTGGCCGGAGGAGGAAAGATTCTCCGTATGTGTGACGGGCGTCCGGGACATGGATCCTTGTCAAATAACCGGCCGCTTGTATAGAAACCCGACAACTCCTCGGATTGATGATTGATGATTGGTAATTGATTATTTCGCTGGGCCCACGTTCCGGCGGCCGATCCTCCACGAAATCACAATAGTCAAGCATCAATCATCCATAATCAATTCTTCTGGCACGTACCTTGCTGCTTTCGGAGCGGCACAGGCTGTTCGTACAGACTTGAAGGGATGTGATATGCCGCAGCCGGTCGATATCGTCGGCTTGCTCGAGTCAGGGATCAGGGCCGAGGAGACTCGTCAGAGGACGATCGCCAGCAACATAGCCAATCTGGAGACGCCCGGCTACCGCCGGCTGGATGTCCGATTCGAGGAACTGCTGGCCAAAGCGATGCGTTCCCAGCATGCGGCCGAGGCCGGCGACGTGGAACCGGAGGTCTTTGAGCCCGCGGGCACCCCGGTCAAGGCCAACGGCAACAACGTGAACATGGAGATGGAGATCGGCGCGATGCTCAAGAACGCGTCTCGTCAAACGGCCTTTATCCGGCTCCTCCGCAAGAAGTTCTCCCAGATTGAGAACGCCATAACGATCCGGGAATAGTCGGCGAAAGGATGGAATACCATGACAGTCCACAACGTATTCGGCCCCGTTGATATTGCCGTCTCCGGGATGCGGGCCCAGGGCCAGCACATGGAGGTGATTTCCTCCAATATTGCCAACGCCCGGACGGCGGACGCCGGCCAGGGGCAGCCGTACCGCCGGCTGGAGACGATCCTGCGAGCCCAAGCCGAAGGGATCAGCCCGGTCGTGGTCGATCAGGTCGTGCCGGATCAGAGTCCGCTGGAGAGCATCTACGACCCCGGCAATCCGCGGGCGGACAAATCCGGCTTCGTCGCCATGCCCAACGTCCATCTGCCGGTGGAGATGATAAACCTGACGATTGCCAGCCGCTCCTACCAGGCCAATGCGGCCATCCTCAAACGATACCAGAAGATGGTGGAGACCACGCTGGAACTGCTCCGCTAGCTGAGGGGAACTGAACATGATCAACTTCAATCCCAATGTCCGTTCTGCGTTGCCCAATATCCAGCCGTCACCCGCCCAGGCGGAGAATGCCGGCGCTCCCAAGTCCGACTTTCTCAACGCCATCGAAGCGGCCGGCAGATACGTGTCGAAGGTCGACGACCTGCAGCAGGCCTCGGATGCGTCGATCCAGGACCTGCTGACGGGCAAGAACAACGATATCACGGCCGTCGTGTCGGCGGTCGCGAAGGCCGACGTCAGCTTCAAGGTCCTGGTGGGCGTCCGGAACAAGCTGATCGAGGCCTACAAACAAACGATGAACATGCCGCTGTAGACTTATGGAGTTCCTTCACAAAATAGCCCTGATCTGGCAGAAGATCGGCCTGGTGCAGCGGGCCCTGCTGGTCGCCGTGCTCCTGACGGCGGGGACCATCGGCGCGCTGCTGATTCACTGGGCCCGCACGCCGGACATGAGAATGCTGTACCAGGACTTGGCGGCGGCCGAAGCCTCCAAGATCACCGAGAAGATCAGCGCCAAGGGCATCGCCTACGAGCTGCGGGACGGCGGCACCACGGTCTACGTCCCCAAGGAGCAAGTCTATCAGCTCCGGCTAGACCTCGCCAAGGAGGGTCTGCCCGCCGGCGAGCAGAACGGATACAAGCTGTTCGACGATGAGAAACTCGGCGTCAGTCCCTTCGTCCAGAACATCAATCTGAAGCGCGCCCTCGAGGATGAGCTGGCCAAGAGTATCCAGATGATCGACGGCGTCGCTCACGCGCGCGTGCACATCGTCAATCCCGAGCAGAGGCTGTTCGCCTCGGATCAGGAGCAGACGACGGCCTCGGTCGTTCTGCGGCTCAAGCCCGGCTATCGGCTCAGCGGCACCAACATCGCCGCGATCACACACCTCGTCGCCGGCAGCGTCAAAGGACTCAAAGCGGAGGTGGTCACGGTCATCGACAGCGAGGGTCGCCTGCTCTCCGGCACCGCCGATCCCACCCTGGCGACCGGCGCCGGCACGGTCCATGACTACCGGGAGCGCGTCGAGCAGGACCTCGCGCGCAAGGCCGAGGACATGCTGACCACTGTCCTGGGTCCGGGCCGGGCCACCGTCCGGGTCAGCGTCGTGGTGGATATGAACAGTGTCAACACGATCACGGAGACCTACGACCCCACGGGCAAGGCCGTGACCAAGGAGGAAATCACCCTCAACTCGCAGACGGAAACGGCCGGCGCGGGGCAAAAGACAGCCGCGGGTCCCACCAAGAAGGATGAAACCACGGTCACCGAATACCAGGTGGGCAAGACGGTCAAACATGAGACGATGTTGCCGGGCGCGATCAAGTCCCTATCCGTGGCCGCGTTCGTCGATCTGACGTCCGATGCCAACGCGCCCGCTTCCGGCGGCCAGCCGGCCCTGCTCATGCAGGTCACGGAGGTCGAGCAGATCATCCGCATGGCCCTCGGCCTGAAAGAGGTTGACTCGCTCAAGGTCGTCAACGCCAAGTTTCACCGGTCTCTGGAACCGACCAGCGAGCCGGAGCCCGCCGACTGGTCCCGCTACCTCGCGCTGGCCCGCCACCTCTCGTTGGGCCTCATGGCCGTCTGCGCGTTGATCGTTCTGCGGATGTTCAGCCGCGCCAGGGGCAAGGCGGCGGCCGCGGTGCCGGCGTCGCTGCCCCCGGGCGCCGGGACCGGCGGTCTGTTACCGCCCGGCGGGTCGGCCGCCGAGCCGGCGCTGGTCCGCCAGCAGATTGCCCAGGCCCTCCGGCAAAACCCGGAACAGGTCCGGCAGATGTTTTTGAGTTGGATTCAAGAAAAGGAGTAGCATGGGCATCCTGCCCATGCTACGAAGGAGTGGAACGACGTGTCCTTCACGGGCCGCCAAAAAGCTGCACTGCTTCTGACCAGCCTCGACGCCGCCACCGCCGCGGAGATGCTCAAGGGCCTTGACCCCGGCACGGTCCAGGAATTGGCCGTGGAGCTGAGCTACCTCGACGCGGCCGGCTTCCGCGATACGAGGCAAACGGCCGAGGTGGCACGCCAGTTCTGCCAATCTCTCCAGCAGAAACCGGGATTCCACTTCAAGGACTTCCTGCGGGACATGCTCCGCAATTCCGTGGGGGAAGACCAGGCCAAACGGATCCAACGGGAAATCCAGGACCTCCTGCAAAAGCGCGACCCCTTCCTTTCCATCCGGTCTACGGACCTGCAGACTCTGGCGGCGGTCTTGGAGACCGAACACCCCCAGGCGGTGGCGGTGGTGTTGTCCGAGCTACCGCCCAAGAAAGGGTCGGAACTCCTCGGGCTGCTCGGCGAGGGCATCCGCATCAGCGCGATCAGCCGGATGGCGAGCATCGGCAGCATCCCGCCGGAAGCGAAGGCCCGAATCGCCCAAATGGTTCAGACGCGTCTGGAAGGCGTGGGGAGCGCCGCGCAGACCGGCACGGCCGTCGCCTCCGTCCGTCCCGAACAAGCCTTGCGGCAGGTGGCCATCCTGGTGCGAAACCTCGACAAGGAGATTCGCGACGATGTCCTGGATGCCATTCAACAGAAAGACCGGGACATTGGCGACAAGATCACGAGTCTCATGATCGTCTGGGAAGACCTCTCTTCGGTGAGCAGCCGCTCCCTGCAACAGGGCCTGCGCGGCATTGATGAGCGGCACCTGGCCCTGGCCATGCACGAGGCCCCCGAAGAGGTCATCCGCAGAGTCAAGGCCAGCATCTCGGAGCGGTCCGCGATTATGATGGACGAGGAGAAATCCCTGCTGGCCGCGCCGAAGAAGGAAGATGTCCGTCTCGCCCGCCAGCGAATTCTCAACGCCTTGCGGGAATTGAGCAAGAAGGGAGAGCTCAGCTTCGAAGAGTAGTCCGATGACCCAGATGCCAACCATCCATCTGATGCAGCCGATTGCCACCGCGTGCGTGATTGACGCCGAGCAACTGCGGATCGAGCCTCCGGCCGCGAATCCGCCATCCGCCCCCGGCAATCCGCCCGTGGACGACCCGGGCCCGGAGTCCCAGCCCCAGAGCGCTGAACTGGCCCGGCTTCTGGAGATTGTCAATGGTCTGGCGGGCGGCCTCCACCAGCTTCACGAACAGACGCTGGTGCGTAATCGCGCGGAAATCGGCCGGCTCGCGATCGAGATTGCCCGAAGGATCCTGATGTGCAAAGCCGGCAAGGGCGACTATGAGATTCAGGCCATCGTGGAGGAGGCTCTCAAGCGCGCGCCGGCGCGTCAGAACGTGATCGTGCGTTTGAACCCCGAGGATGTGTCGCGCTGCCAGCAGCTTCAGAAGGCCAATCCCCAAAGCCCGTTCGCGGAGCTGGAGTTCACGGCCGATTGGAGCATCGGTCGAGGCGAATGTCTCGTGGAGACTCCCAAGGGGATCGTCAAGTCCTTCCTCGAGGAGCACCTCGAACACATCAGCGAGGCGTTGCAGAAGGTGGAATAAGCCATGGCCCAGACCCAAAGCTGCTTGATCGATTTCCACAAGTACTATTCGGCCCTGGACGGCGTTAGCCTGATGAGCTGCCAGGGCTCGGTGGTCCGGGTCTCGGGCGCGACCGTGGAGTCCGCCGGCCCGGTGATCGGGCTTGGTGAGCTTTGCGGCATCCATATCCGCGACGGCCGGCGGGTCCTCGCGGAGGTCGTCGGCTTTCGCGACGACCATCTGATCCTCTTGCCCCTGGAACACATCGAGGGCATTTCTCCCGGCGATACGGTCACCGCCCGCACGACGCCCCGGCACATCCGGCTCAGTGAAGCCGCATTGGGCCGGGTCCTGAACGGCCTGGGCGAGCCCATCGACGGCAAGGGCCCGATCGCGGGGGACGACGAATGCCCGCTCGACGTGAGCGGCCCTCCCCCGCTGAGCCGCGAGAAGATCACCGAGCCGCTGGCCCTGGGCATCCGCTCCATCGACGGCGTTCTGACCTGCGGGCGCGGTCAGCGCGTCGGCATCTTCGCCGGCAGCGGGGTCGGCAAGAGCGTGCTGCTGGGCGACATCGCCGTATCCAGCGATGCGGCGGTCAACGTCGTCGCGCTGATCGGCGAGCGCGGCCGCGAGGTCCGCGAGTTCCTCGAAGAGAACGTCGGTCCGGAAGGTCTGGCCCGCAGCGTGGTCGTCGTGGCTACGTCCGATAGCCCGCCCCTTCAGCGGGTCAAGGCCGCCTTCATCGCGGTCACGATCGCGGAGTACTTCCGGGACCGGACCCAAAACGTGCTTTTCATGATGGATTCCCTGACGCGTTTTGCGCAGGCGCAGCGGGAGATCGGCCTGGCGGCCGGCGAGCCCCCCGCGACGAAGGGCTACTGCCCCAGCGTCTTTTCCCTGATGCCGCGTCTCATCGAGCGGCTGGGCTGCTCGGAGGGCGGGAGCATCACGGGCATTCTCACCGTCCTGGTCGAAAACGACGATCTGACGGACCCGGTCGCGGACAGCGCCCGCAGCCTGTTGGACGGTCACATCGTCCTGTCGCGCAAGCTGGCCGACCGGGGCCATTACCCCGCCGTCGATATCCTCCAGAGCATCAGCCGGCTCATGCCTGCCGTGGTCAGCGACGAACATCGCCTGGCCGCGCAGAAGCTCCGGGAGATTTACGCGATCTATGCCGACGCGGAAGACCTGATCAACATCGGGGCCTTCTCGCCCGGCAGCAATCGGCGGATCGACGGGGCCGTCAGCCTGATCGACCGGATCAATGAGTTTCTCGTGCAGCCGGTGCGACAGAAGACCCCCTTTCCGGAGATGGTCCAACAGTTGACGGCCATTACCAAGGCTTGGGACAAGCTTCTGAAGAATTGATGATTTATGATTTACGATTTATGATTTAAGACTGGAGACATGTGGAATGCATTTCGTGAGTCAAATCATAATTCATAAATCATAATTCATAAATCCATGAAACGATTCGTATGGCGTCTGCAGAAGGTATTGGATGTCAAGACCAAGGAAGAGCAGCTCCGGCGCATGGAGTTGTTCCAAATCGTCGAGCAGTTGGCGGCCCGGCGTGGCGAACTGCTCCTGCGGCAACAGATTTTGCAGGACCTGATGGCCGAGATCCAGAGAGGGGAATCGGCGCAGCGGCTCAACGCCCAGGAGTTCTTCCTCCGCCACGCCGCGACAGACGACGCGGAGATTCGCCGCTTGCAGGAAGAGATCGCCGCGTTGGAGATCCGGCATAAGGAGAAGACGGCCGAAGTGCTGGCCGTCCGGCGCTTCAAGGAAGGATTGGAGAAGCTGCGGACCCAGGCCAAGGAAGAGTACATGCGTGAACAGGAGAGACTCGAGCAGAAGGAGCAGGACGAGAGAACCACCATCGCGTTCGCCCGCCACGAGAGCGGCGCCGAGAACAAATGATTCAGGATTGATTATGGATGATTGATGATCGATTAGAGGGAAGGACGGGACGCATCGCCCATCCTCAATAATCAACTATCGATCCTCAATTCAAAGGGCAGAACAGGTGAATAAGAGAGCCATCATCATTGCCGCCGCCGCGGGGCTGGTCAGCTTCGCGGGGGCGTTCGTCACCGGATGGTTCACCCGGCCGAAAGCCGCCGCCGCCGGCCCGGTCCAGACCGGGGCGGCCGACCGGAGCCGCACGTCCGCTCCGGGCGCACCGGCGCTCCTCGCGCCGATGATGCCGGCCGCGGCCGAGGACGGCACCGGGACCCGCACGCTGACCGAGCAACAGCTCAAGGAGCTGATCCTGGAAGTCCGTGAGAAGATCCAGCAGTACGATCGCAATCTCCAGGACCTGGAGAAGGAAAAACAGCGACTGCAAATTGCCCAGCAAACGCTGAAGAAGGACATCGACACGCTGAACAATCTGCGGGTGGACCTGGCTGCCAGCGTCGCCAGTCTCAAAAGCGAGCGGGATGCTCTCCTGAAGGCACGCACCGAGATCGAGCAGGTGGAGAAAACGAATCTGATGGCGATCGCGTCGGCCTACGACAAAATGGACCCCAGCCGGGCCGGGGAGATCCTCAAGAGCATGGTCCAGGGCCGGGTCCAGGACGGCGTGCCGGCCCAGAAGACCAACGCGGATGACGCGGTCAAAATCCTCCACTTCATGCAGGAGCGGACCAAGGCCAAGGTCCTGGCCGAGCTGGCGGCCGCCGACCCGTCTCTGGCGGCCACGCTCAGCCAGAGACTCAAGCAGGTAACGGAGAAGAAGTGAAACTATGGACATCGCAACCGCATTAGGCGTGATCTTGGGCTTCGTCGTCATTATTGGGACCATCTGCTACGAAGGAAACCTGAAGATCTTCTTCAACATTCCCGCCCTGGCCATCGTCGTGGGTGGCATGACGTGCGCCACCATGATCCACTTCTCGATGGGGCAGTTCCTCAGCATCTTCTCGGTAATCAAGAAGACGCTCTTGAACAAGACGGTGTCGCAGCAAGAGTTGATCCAGCGCATGGTCAACTACGCCGCCGTCAACCGGCGTGATGGTGCGTTGGCCCTGGAGCAGGAGATCGGCCGGGTCCGGGACCCCTTCCTCTCGAAGGGCCTGCAGATGCTCGTGGACGGGGTTGACGAAAACGGCATCCGCGATCTGCTGAGTCTGGAAATCCAGTACATGGAGGAGCGGCACGCCAATGGCAAGAAGATCCTGGATTTCATGGGGTCCTCCTGCCCTTCCTTCGCCATGGTCGGCACGCTGATCGGCCTGATCTCCATGCTCAGCCGGATGGAAAGCCCGGATGAGATCGGCTCGGGCATGGCCGTGGCCCTGGTGTGCACCTTCTACGGCGCGTTGCTCGCCAACCTCGTCTTTCTGCCGTTGGGAGGAAAGCTGGGACAACATTCCAAGGTCGAGAAGCTGTCGATGGAAATGGTCGCGGAGGGCATCTGCTCCATCGCCAAGGGCGATAACCCGACAGCGGTTGGGGAGAAAATGCAGGTCTTTGTTTCGACGAAACATCGCGAGGCGGTCAAGGCCCAGGTGTAGAGATTTATGATTTATGATTTATGATTCTCGGGGCCAGCAAGACAAGATTCCGAATTGCAATTCATAATTCATAAATCATAAATGAGGAACCAGGATGGCCCACGGGAAATCCAAACCGAAGCAGGAAGAAGAAAGCGGCGAAGGGGCGCCGCTTTGGATCATTTCCTTCGCCGACATGATGTCGCTGCTCATGGCGTTCTTCGTGATGCTCTCGACGTTTTCCGGGTTCGGCCCGAGCGAGGCCGAGAAGCTCCAGAAGGCGGTCAAGGCCGCGTTGGCCCCCAACTACTACGGCGGTTGGTACACGCAATATCCCCGGGCGGCCCTTGGCGCGCAGGCCACGGCCGCCGGACAACTCGAAAAAGGCAGTGAAAAACCCACGCTGGAGGAGACCCGGGGAAAGGGCCTTCTGAAAGAGACGCCCGCGGGCGATTTTCGGTCACGCAAGATCTTCCTGGTCGAGTCCAAAACGGTGTTCTGGGGCGTGGGAACGACCTTGTCGCCGAGCGGACGCGACTTTCTCGACACGTTGGCCTCCTTTCTCAGCAAGATGCCGGACCGGATCGTGATCTGCGAGGCCGGTCCCAGCCCAGAGGACCAGCAGGGACTGGTCCGAGCCGCGACGGTGCTGAATTATCTGACGGGCAAGGGCATCTCGAAAGACCGTTGCAGCATTGCGGCCCGGGGCATGTCGCCGGATCGGAGCTTTCAGACGCAGCGGATGCTGGAGGTCGCGCTGCTGGGTGCGAGTGTATATCGGTGAGCCGACCCAAACCAGCCAGCGTGCCGGAAGAAAAAGGCGAGTGCGCCCCGCTTTGGATCATTTCCTTTGCCGACATGATCTCGCTGCTGATGGCGTTCTTTGTCATGCTCCTGACGATGTCCACCGCCAAAAGCGGCAAACTGTGCAATGAGGGCGAGGGCATCTTCGAAAAGACGCTCTTTGGCTTCCGCCGGTCGATCGAGGGGTTCGGCCTGCCGGGGTTGTTCGGGGCCGCCGATGAAGGATTGTACTTCGATAATCCCAAGGTCTATTACCCGATCGAGGAGGGAACCGACCGCAACGTGCCGAGAACCATCGACGCGGCGGAAGAGAGAATTCGACGGGACTTCCGCAAGCTGGAAGGGCGCACCAGGACATATGAGGCCCAAATCCGAGGCCGCAATCCCGATTTCCTGGTCCTGCCCGTCACGTTCGCCCAGGGACAATCGGTCTTGAGCGAGGCGGCCCAGCGGCGCTTGAGTGGCTTCCTGGCGGATCTGAAAGGCTATGGGCAGGTCGAGGGTCTGAACCTCTACATAGTCGGACTGGCCCCGGATGAGCCGGATCCGCAGCAGCAGTGGTTGCTCTCCGCCCAGCGGGCGGAGGCGGCGGCCCAGTTCCTGCGCAACGGCCTGCCGGCGGGAACGCAGAGCCGCGTGTTCTCCTGGGGCGCGGCCACCGGAGGCGACTGGGTGAAGAAGGACAGCCCCATTTCTGCACAAGCGCAGATTGCGATCGCGATCCTCCGCCAGAACGACTGACGCTCCCCCGTGTCAACTTTTTCGACACGACGCCCATTCTTCAGTCATGGGATGCCCCGGGAGGGGCTTGGCGCGAGCGCAGGCCCACATCGTCAATTCGGCACAGGATTTGCACACTCTGCCGCGTGGTCTACCAAAAGAAAAAAATCGGCTTCTTGTGTCTGCTACTCCTGGCGAGCGGCGGATGGATTGCGGTCGCTTCGCGTCAGACCGGGGCCGCCGCAGGACAGAGAATGGAGAATACAGCGGCGCGTTCCTCCGTCCCGCGGGATTCCACCTTTTCGAGCGATTCTGACTTGTCGTCCAGCCCGGGCTTCAGCCTCGGCAATGGGGAATTGTTCTTCAAAATGATGCTCTCCGTCGGCTTGGTCCTGGGGCTGGGCGGGGCCGCTCTTTACCTCTCCCGAAGGGTACTGCCGAAAGTGACCCTGCGGAGCGGCAAGGAGATCCACATTCTCGAAACCGCCTGCCTGGGACCCCGCAAAGCGCTCCATCTGGTGGAGGTCGGCGGCCAGCGATTGCTCATCGCCAGTACGAGCGACCACGTCACGATGCTGGCGCCGCTGAACGACACGTGGCTTGACCTCTCCAAGCCCCAGCTTGAGGAGACGGTGAAGGCATGAAGCAACGAGAAGAAATCACGGAACACCAAGTGCGAAATCTGAAATCCGAAACAAGTCCAAAACCCAAAGCACCAAGGACCGAAACGCTCGGGCCGGACCGGGGCACATTTCGAGTTTTGGACTTCGGACTTCCGATTCTGGCCCTGCTGGTGCTGACTGGAGCTGCCTTCGGCCAAGTCAGAAGCCCCATCGTACCGCCGACGATGCCGCCCATGCCCACGCCGAATAAGACCGTCCCGGTCCCCGTCAACGTGCCTTCGATCGGCGAGTTGATGAACGTTCTGGAGAAGGCCACGTCACAGCAGCCCGAGGGCAGGGACTGGACCACGCCGGTCAAGCTGGTGATCATCTTCGCCGGCCTGGCCCTGCTGCCCAGCCTGCTGGTCATGATGACGTCCTTCACCCGCATCGTGATCGTCCTGGCGTTCGTGCGCCGCGCTCTGACCACGCAAAGCATTCCTCCCACGGTCGCCATCATCGGCCTGGCCCTGTTCCTGACGCTGTACACGATGGCTCCGACCTACTCGCGCGTGAACGCCGAGGCCATCCAGCCCTATCTGGCGGACCAGGTCAACCTGAGCACCGCGGTCCAGAAGGCCGGCGGGTGCGTCAAGGAGTTCATGCTCCGCCAGAGCCGCAAGAACGACCTGGCTCTTTTCGTTCAGATGGCCAAGGTGCCGCCGCCTTCCAGTCCGCAGGACATCGGCATGCACATCGTCGTGCCGGCCTTCGTCATCAGCGAGTTCCGCACGGCGTTCGAGATTGGCTGCCTGATGTTCATCCCCTTCCTGCTGATCGACATGGTGATCGCCAGCGTGCTGCTCAGCGCGGGCATGATCATGCTGCCGCCCGCCATGATCTCGCTGCCGTTCAAGCTGATTCTCTTCATTCTCGTGGACGGCTGGGGTCTGCTGGCCAAAAGCCTGAGCCTGGGATTTCGGTAGGAAAGTGCGAAGTGTAAAGTTTGAAGTTTGAAGCGACACAGCTTCAAACTTGAAACTTCAAACTGAACACTTCCAACTCAACGCATTCCCCTTGAGGGACGAACAGTTATGGATAGTAGCTTCGCCCTTTATCTGGGTCGGCACACGCTGGAGACGGCCCTGATGCTCGCCGCACCGATCCTCGTCGTCTGCATGGTGGTCGGCATCGTAATCACGCTGTTTCAAGCCGTCACGTCGATTCGCGACATGACCCTGACGATCGTCCCCAAACTCCTCGCCCTCGGGGCCGTGATGCTGCTGTTCAGCAGTTGGATGCTCCAGGTGACACTTCGGTTCACCCTGGAGATCTTCGCCTACATCCAGAGCATGGGAGGCGGGTGACATCTGCTATTCGAGATCTCGGATTGGAGATTCAGGGAGCCTCAAATGGTGAATCTCGAATCGTAAATCCCAAGGGTTCCCGATGCTGCTCGGTTTCATGCTGATCCTGACGCGAGTCTCCGGCTTCCTGCTGGTGCTGCCGGTCTTCGGATCGAGGATTGTGCCGGTCCAGATCAAGGCGGCCGCGGCCGTCCTGTTGTCCTTGTTCTTCTGTGCGACGGTGCCGCTGGGAATCGATCCCGCCCGGATTTCCACCCTGGGGGCCATGATGCTGCTGGCCGGCGAGGCCATCTACGGCCTGGCCCTGGGCTTGATCGCCGCCCTGCTGTTCTCGGTCGTGCAGCTCAGCGGGCACGTGATCGAGCAGCAGATGGGATTGACCATGGCGGAGATCGTCGACCCGCTGACGGACGAGGAAACCGGTCCGCTGGCCAGTCTGCTGGAGATGATCTTTCTCCTGTTGTTCCTGAGCGCCAACGGCCATCATCTGTTTCTGCTGGTTCTCTCCAAGAGTTACAGCGCCTTCCCGCCGGGCACCATTCCCACGTTGGGTCTGCTGGTGGGAGGGGTTATCGAGACCGGCTCGGTGATGTTCGTCGCCTGCCTGCGACTGGCGGCCCCCCTGCTCGCGGCGTTTCTGCTCTTGATAGTCGCTCTGGCGTTGCTGGCCCGGCTGATCCCGGAGATGGACATCTTTTTCATCGGCATGCCGGTCCAGGCGGCCCTCGGCCTGTTCCTGGCCACCGTCTTCATGCCCTTTGTGGGCGGATTCGTGACCGAGATGGCCGAGTGGATGGCGAAGCTGTTACCGATTTAGGATTTATGATTTATGAATTATGATTTGAAAAAGAGAGTCTTAATCCATGCCAGGGGTCAAAGAGCGAATGGTCGATCGAAAATCATAATTCATAAATCGTAATTCATAAATCATAATTCATGAGTCTCCATGGCTGACCAGCCTGCTGCCGAAAAAACGGAACAACCGACGCCGCGACGGCTCGAAAAGTCGCGGGAAGAGGGCCAAGTCCCTCAAAGCCAGGAACTGGCGGCGGCCGCGACGCTGCTGTCGCTGCTGCTGAGCCTCGCCGTCCTGGGTCCGGGCCTGCTGCGCTGGTGCAAGCTCAGGATGGAAGCCGGTCTGGCGGCCGACCCGATTACGGCGTTCTGCGACACGCGTGCGTTCCTCCATCTGGTCCATCAGACCACGATCGACCTGATCGTCGTCCTCTTGCCCATTTTCGCCGTACTGTCGGTGGCGGGCATCCTGGCGAGTGTCGCTGTCGGCGGGTTGACCTTCAGTCCGGCGGGTCTGCGGCTGCGCTGGAACGCGATCAATCCGGCCCATACGGTCCCGAATATGTTCAGCCAGCGGTCGGCGGTCCATCTGCTCGCGGCTATTCTCAAGCTGTTCTTCGTCAGTCTCATCGTGTGGCTGTACCTGAGCGACAAGCTTCCGGTTCTGGCGGGCTTGCGTTGGGCCTGGTCCGCCCAGATCGTCGCCGCTATCGCCAAGATCGTTCTCGGCCTCGGCCTGCGTGCCGGTCTGGCCATCGCCGTCATCGGACTGGCCGATGCGCTGTACCAGAGGTGGCAGCACCTCCAGGAGCTCAAGATGACCCGCCAGGAGGTCAAGCAGGAGCACAAGGACCTGGAAGGCTCGCCCGAGATCAAGGCCCGCATCCGCCGCATTCAGATCCAGATGTCGATGCGGCGGCTCCGGCAGGAGGTGCCCAAGGCCAACGTCATTCTGGTGAACCCGACTCACGTGGCGGTGGCCCTGCGGTACGAGGCCAAGACCATGGAGGCGCCGATCCTTCTGGCCAAGGGCGCCGACCTCATGGCCGAGCGGATTGTCAGAATCGGTCGTTCTTACGGCATCCCCATCGTCCAGCGGCCCGAGGTCGCCCGGGCCATCTATGCCACCGTCAAGCCCGGTCAGCCCATTCCCGAAGCGCTGTACATGGCCGTGGCGGAAGTGCTCGCTATGCTCTATCGCCTCCGCCAGAAGAAAAGAGCGGCACAGAGATAATTGGCGCAACGGGAGAAATGGGGATGCGTCGCCCCGCCGACCTGAAATCCCGCTGCGCGCTGGCGATCCTGCCCGCGCTTACTGGCTGGAACTGGTGGTCGAGAAGCCCAGAGCCGCCATTTGGTTCTGGAGCAGGGCCAACGTGCTCTCCAGCCGGGCGAACTTGGCCACGAGAGCCGACTGCTTCCGCGTGAGGCGGTCCTGCTCGGCCGTGATTTGATCCTGGAGATGCTCGATCTGGTCGTCGATGTTCTTGCGATCCACGGGCAGACTGCCGGTCGTCTCGTCCAGCATGTGATCGAGGGCATTCATCATCGCCCCGGCGAAGCCCTGCCTGACTTGCACCGTCGCCGTAAACGTGCCATCCTGGCTCCGGTCGATACTCAACTGCAGGCCGTTCTCGGCATAGAGTGGAGCGCCGCTCTCCTCCTCGAACGTACTATTCCCGATGATCATATTCCCTTGGATCGTGGCGCTCCGGTAATCCGGCTCGTCTTCGTGCTTGATCCTGGCGCCGATGATGAACCCGTCGGCGATGGTCACCTCCACGTTGTATGTGCCCGCCGTCGTGTAGTCGCTTGAGGCGCTGTAGAACGCAATGGTGTTGCTGTCGGAGCTGCCGGTCTTGTCCGCGCCGATGACAGCCAGCACGCCCATGTAGTCGTCGGCGACCGCCTCATCGAAGGTGCCGGCGGTCAGACTCAGCTTCCCCTTGCCGTCCAGTTCCAGGCCGATCTCGCCGGGCATCGTGAAACTGTCGACGCCGGAGAGAAAGCCGCCGGCCCGCTGAATCAGCAACATGCGCAGATCGTCGGCCACGCTGGACACGACGGAATCGCCCATCAGCGCGCCGGCGACCTTGGTGGTCTGATCGTAACCGGTCTTCTCCTCGTAGAGGGCGATCGCGGCATTGTAGGCCGACACGATCGCGCTGAGCTTGCTTTTGACCGAGTTGATGTCGCGGGTCAGATCGACTTGCACGGTTCCCTCATCATGCAGATGCAGGGTCACGCCGTGAATGACATCATCGATGGTGTTCGAGCTGCGCGCGATCCACGCACCCGCGGGGTACCCATCGACCTTGATTTGCGAATCCTGGGCGGACTGCGTCTCGGTGAAATCGGCGGGGGCAAAGCCGGCCAGACCGGCCACGACACTGCCGCCCTGGACGGACTCACTGATGACCGGAAGATCGAGCGCGGTGGCGCCGGACCCGGGGTCGTAGGTCAGGCTCAGCTCCATCTGGCTGACCCCGCTCGTGTGATCGGTCAGCCGGATCTCGCCGTTGACGAGGGTGGCGGTCGCGGTGCCGCCAAAGGCCTCCTCGATTTCCCGCAGGAGCTGATTGAGCGTGGTATTCTCACTGATCAGGAGATTCTGGCTGACGGCCGTACCATCGTGCCGTTTGCCGCCGATCGTGATGGATTCGTCTCCCACGAGCGTGCCTGCGAACTGTTCCAGCTCGACGATTTTGGCCGCGGCCACCGCGTCTTCGCCGCCTTTGGTCAAAGGGGAAGCGGCCTCCCAGACTTCCGTGTTGCTCGCGTTGAGGGAAATGGCATAGTCCGAGCCGGCATCTTCGCCGTTGAGCATGAGATGGTACGCGTCGTTATGGTTCAGCACGTTGGCTGTCACGCCCGGATTGTTGGCGTCGTTGTTGATCAGGCCGACGAGGTCTTCGAGCGTGGTCTCGGCCGTGGTGGTGATCGTTGTCTCCTGGTGATTGTACGAGTAGATGAACGTGCCCGCGCCGACGAAGTCCTCCGCATACTCCGTGCCGGCGGTGTGGACCCAACGCTCCGGGTTGGCAAGCTGGTTGATCACGACGGTGTGGTTGCCCTCAAAGGCATTATTGGACGCCTCCGCCGTCAGAAGATCCGTATCGCTGGAGGCCGTGGTAAAAGCGCGGAGCTCCCCCGCGTCGGAAAGGGCCGCCACGGCGCTGCGGAGCGACTTGAGCTTGCTCTCCAGTTCGGCGATCGCGCTTTCCCGATTGCTCCAGACCTTCTGTCGTGCCTGGTACCGGTTGATCGTTCCTCGCTCAGCCGCCAGGAGCTGCGCAATCAGCGCCTTCGTGTCGATCCCTGTAAACAGGCCTCCGAGTTGTATGCCGGCCATTCTTATCCACCCTTTACCGCATTGCGGAACTGATCACAGTCGGGGGGCACTGCCTGCGGAGAAATGCCGGTGCGCAGCATGACTCCACAATCCCCCCTGCTGACTACCATTATTATCGATGGAAGAACACTCACCATGAGCGTCAAACCGCTCTACCGCCTGTGAATTTGGTTCCAACGGGTGGTCCCAGGGCGGGGCCAAAGTGGTTTCCTTAAGGAGCGGACAGGCAGCGTCCGTAAGTCTTCAGCACCTTCCTGCCTCGCTGGATGGTGGTCAATGCCGCCGCGACTTCAGTCCGCTGCGCCGTAAGTGCCACAGACAACTCGTGGTAGAGCCGCTCGATGTCCGGCCACGACTCGTTCGCCGTCACGGAAGCCTGCCCAGGGGCGCCCGTCGTGCCGGGCTCCCGAGCCAGGGCGATCTCCCGCACGCACTGATCGGTCTGCTCGAACAACTCCACCGCGGCCGTCAGGCTGCCCTGACGCACCAGTTCGAGTTGTCTCTGGAGCAGTCGCCGTAAACGAGCCAACACCATCCCCTCGCCGGCCGCCGTCACAAGGCCCGATTGTTTGCCTGACTGTGTGCCGTTCATCTTACCTCCGCGGTGCTGCCGGCGTGGAACACTGCTCCCGGTCGAGGCGACGTGTTGGCGAGAGTGTGCTCGACCTCCTCCAGCAAGTTGGAAGCGTCGCGGTTGGCAGGATCCAGGATCAACACCTCTCCCAGCATGGCCTTCGACTGCCCGAGTCGGCCGTCCTTCAAGTACAAGGCAGCCAGCGCGAACATCACGGAGGTGTCGCCCGGATGCGTCTCTAAGTAAGCCTCCAAATAGTAGGTCACCTTGGCAAAAGAGCCCATTTCGCAGGAGACCTGGAACAAGCCCAGCAGGACCATGATGTTGTCCGTGTCCAGCTCCAGCGACTTCATGTAGTAGTCGAAGGCCTGCGACAGGTCCCGCCGTCGGTGGGCCACCATCGCCAGGCCGGCGCAGGCTTTCGCGCATTTCGGGTCCAGCCGGTACGCCACGCGAAACGCAATCTCGGCATCATCGAGTTTGTCCATTTGCAGGGCGGCCACCCCGAGGCCGATATACGGTCCCGGCTCATCCGGACCGAGAGAGGCAGCCTTTTCATAGCACCGCTGGGCCTGGCTGTACCGGCCGACAGAGGTGTAACAGTCTCCCATCTCGCGCAGGACCTCGTAGGGCCGTGCTCGTTTGGGTCTGTCCATTCCGTTGGTTCGTGCTGCGTCCATGCTTACCTCCCTCCATTGGCGGCCACCGGCACGCCGGGCCGATTCGCTGCGATGGTTGTCTCTCTGCCCAGGGCTGCCACCGCCTGGAGCTCGATTTCCGTCTCAAGCTGGGTAAGAATCTCATCCACCCTCTTCAATTGCTGCTCGACCGGGTAGCGTTCTTCCACGAGGCGGCGGTACTGCGACGGTTGGTAGTCGTGGGAGAGGACCTGCTCACAGAACTGTTCGGCAATATTGAACAGGTACTGCGGTGGCAGCAGCTTGTCCGCGCCCGGGAAATTGTGCACGACGGGCTTCAGCCCGCAGGCCATTCCCGCCAGCAGGGCCTCGACCTGGTTCTCGCCGATGCCGGCGGCAACGATGAAGTGCTTGTCGCTCAACCAGCCGTTCAGATCGCCCGGACTCGGCTCAAAGGAGATCACCCCGGTCAGATCCAGGGTCCGGACCATGTGCCGAACGTATTGCTCCAGCGTGGAATTCTCGAATCGGCCGGCAAAAAACAGCCGGTATCCGGCATCGAGGTAGTGCAGCTTCTGCATGCACTGGACCAGAAAGCCGGGATTGGCCTCCATGGTCAGACAGCCAAGGCAGGCCAGGTGTTTGCCCCGGTCCCGCCGCCGCAGCGGATAGCGGTGGAGGTTGACTCCGTTCGGGACGACCACGAGGCGGGTACGGCGGCGCAGATCCGGCACCTGCGAAAGCAATGCTTCCTCGACGGCGCAACTGCCGATCTGCGCCAGGACATCCACGTTCTCCCATTGAACCGCCTTCGCCCAGCGGTCCTGCACATCCGAGCGGCGGACGCTGACAATGATCTTCGGTCGCACGGCGTCTCCACCTGGGGGGGTCGTCTCCGACCGACCCACGGTGTCGGGCTCCCAGACCGACCCTTCTGTGTCCGACGGTCCGGCGAACTCACAGGCCTCGACAGCCATCTCGCCGCCGCCGTCAAACCAGGCGATGTCGCTCCACTGCATCAATGGCGCGATGCCCTTGGGATTGCAGCCCTCGTAGAACTCCGTCTGAAACCGTTGCCGCACGAATTCACAGATGTCGGCGAGCACGCCGTCCTCCCCGGCGCCCCGGCGGAAGAAGGCCACTCTGGGCCGCTTGGCACGGATCACGTCCAGGATCGGTTGCAGCACCTCCTGCTGGGGCCACAGCCGGTACGAGCGAAGAAGCACCTCGATCGCCTGGCCCTTGTTGCCCTGGTCGAGCAGCATCGTGGCGGTCCGATTCAGAACGTCGATTCCCAACGTGCCCCTCCGCTCCATTTCATCGAACAGACGGGCCGCCTCGGTCGCCCGGCCGCCGCCCAGGTACGTTTCCGCCAGGTTCCACACGATCTGCGCGTTGCCGGCTTTGAGCTGCCACGCCTTCGTCAGAAGGCCGATCGCCTCCTCCGTGCGACCCAGGCAATGCAGGATCACGCCTCCATCGTTCAAGGCCTGGACGTCCTGGGGCGCGGCCCGCAGGTGCTCGCACAGACAATCCCACCCTTCCTGGTATCGGCCGGCCTCGGCCAGTTCCAGACCTCGTTGGTAGTAATCGGAGCCCGTTTTGGCTGTCATTTCCTTCGCTCCTGAGTGAACCGCTACTCGATGAAGTCCAACAACGATGTCGTCATCAGCTTGCCCGCGACCGACAGGGACATCTGGTAGAGGACCTGTTCCCGCGAGAGGTCGATGGCGATCTGGGCGACATCCGCTTCCTGCAAACGCGCGGTTTGCCCCTGCGTGTCGAACTGCATGTTCTCCAGATTTTGTTTCAGGGTATCCAGAAATCCAATCTGCGAGCCGATGGTGACATTCACCTGCACCAGATGGTTTCGGCCCTCCTCCGCCGCGGCGGCGCACTCGTTGACGTCCTCGATCAACTCTTGCGGGTCCAGACCCCGCGCGTTCAACAGCAGGTCTCTGAGGCTGATCAACGTGCTGAAGATGTCGTACGTTCCGGGCACGCGGACCAGAGCGACGCCCGTCTGGTTGATCCCGGTCGTATCCACGTACAGCACGCGGCCCGTGCGGGAGTCCGTCACCGCCTGGTTGGCGCCCCCGCCCGCCGGTACCGTGACAAACGTGGCGCCGTCGTCAATGGACACACGATAATTGGTGCCGTCATGCTCTACCGTCAGCCACACATCGCCGCGCACACTGGCCGTCCCGGTGCCCGCCCGCGCCCCGGTCGAGCCGAGGAAGACCGGAGCGGCGCGATCGTCGGTGCGGAAGATCTCATCGCCCACGAGGCCGCCCTCCACCTCCAGCCCGGGCGCCACCCCCATCTGACGCGTTTCGTCGCTTCCCTGGTAAGTCACCTGGGTAATCCGCCCGTCTACCCGCGTCACGGCGTAAGGCGCCGTCTCGATGTTGTTGCCCCCGAAAAGGTACCGGTTCGCATGCCGGGTGTTCGCCAGCGAGATCAACTGCTCCAGCGTGTTGTCGAGCTTGTCCGCGACTCTCTGCCGGCCGCTGGCGTCGTGAATGCCGCTGACGATCTGGGTCAAGAGGGTCCTGACTCCCGCCAGTTCCGAGGCCATGTCCGTAACGATGGTCGAGGAGATCTGCAAACTGCCGGTCAAATCGGCAATCGTCCCCTTGTAGCTGTCCAGGGACCGTTCCTGGGAGCTCAACCCGAGGACCCGGTAGGCCTCGAACGGACTGTCGGACGCCCGATTGATCCGGCTGCCCGTGGTGGCCTGCTCCTGGAGTTGGCTGATCGAGTCGCCGTGCCGTTGCAGGGCATAGCTGATGCTCTCATAGATGCCGCTCAGAGATCCACTCATGACTGTCCTACATCAAATCTATCAGCGTTGTCAGGGTCGTCTGAAGACTGGTCAGATACTTGGCGACGGCCTGGAACATCTGTTGAAAGACCAGCAACAGGGCCGCCTCGTCATTGATGTTCACGGCGCTCAAGTCGTTCTTCTGCTGCTGGAGGTTCTGCAGCATGGCCTCGACATTCTCCTGCCGGGACTGCTTCGAGGCGACCTCCTCGCCCAGATTGGCCACGAGCCGCTGGTAGTACTCGCTGGGAGTCATCCCGGCGAGATCGTCCAGGGCCCTCTCCTGCAAGGAGGCCAGCCGCAAGGCGCCCACGTTGTCCGTCAGCTCCTCGCCCCACGCCGCGGCGATTCGATCCGGCGCGTCGAGGATATCGCTGCTGACCCTCATCGCGGCGGCACTCGCGCCCGAGAAGAAGGCGTTCATCCCGGCCGCGGCCAGAAAGCCGGAGGTATCCGTCGTCGCAAAGACCTCGACCTGGAAGCTGTCCCCGAGGTTCAGGTCGCCCATGCTCACGGCGATCTTGAGGCCGTCGCTCACCTCGATGAGGTCACCGGCG
>Ga0315289_10002663_pt1 | contig 27276 bp, 20 predicted proteins | sample YL17G11_40_MG_FD_203452 | JGI IMG/M metagenome (GOLD analysis project Ga0315289, IMG submission 203452) | Sediment microbial communities from Yellowstone Lake, YNP, Wyoming, USA - YL17G11_40 | ecosystem: Environmental > Aquatic > Freshwater > Lake > Sediment | place: USA: Wyoming | collected...
CTGCAAGATGTGATCCCCGAAGCCCGGACCATCATGCAGGAGGAGGACCGGCATGAGAAGGCCCTGCTTGCGATGCTGGACGAAGAACGGCTCCGCTACACCGGCTCGATGGTCCTGGGGCTCAACGATGCCCTCGTGGAGTTGACCGGCGCCCTGGCCGGCCTGACGTTGGCGCTGCGGGACGCGAAGCTGATCGCTCTGACCGGCTCCGTCACCGGCATCGCGGCGGCGCTCTCCATGGCCGCCTCCTCGTACTTATCCACCAAATCCGACGACACCGCAAAGAACCCCTTCAAGGCCTCGATCCACACCGGCGTCGCCTACATCATCACCGTACTGATTCTGATCCTGCCTTATCTGCTCCTGTCGAACTACTTCGTGAGTCTCGGCTTCACCCTCGCGGCGGCCCTCGCGATCATCGCCCTGTTCAACTACTACATCTCGGTCGCCAAGAGCGAGCCGTTCAAGGGCCGTTTCCTCGAAATGGCGGGCCTGAGCCTCAGCGTGGCCGGTTTCAGCTTCCTGGTGGGCCTGCTTCTACGCATGCTTTTCGGTATCGAGGTTTGACATGAGCCATCCGCGCATACAAGTCCACCATCTTGCTCAAACAAGCCTGGCGGTGCTCATCGTTCTGGCCGGGGTTTTGCCGGGCTGCAAGAGGGCCACCCCGGCCGTAGCTTGGGCGTCGGGCACGACCATTATTCCAGGGTCCTTCGGATGGGACGCGGAGACGGACAGTATTGTCGACCCACTCCAGGTGCCCGTCGCCGACTTCTGGTGGGAGATGGTCTCGGAGAAGGAAAGATATCTCACGCCGACGCACGGAGCCGCGGCCACGGTCGTGACAGGCAAGACCTACGAGCAGATCGATGCCGCCTTCGTGGATCGTCAGCGCACGCGGACAAAGAAAATCGACGCCGGTGACAAAGCCGGCGTGCTGGACCCCGGTGTCATTATCGTCTTTCGCACGGCCGACGGCACGCTCGGCAAATTGCAGGTTATCGGCTACCGCCGGCTGCGCGACCTTTCCTTTCCGCAAGCCGGCGCTTATTCGGACGCCAAGAAGCAGGTGATTGCCCAAACCACGGACATCGAGCGGGGTCATCTGGAGGTCAAGTGGCAGCTTTACCGGCCCCAGACCCGTTGAGTCCCTAAGCAGAACGAATCTGGCCATGTCATGGCGAGGAGCGCAGCGAAGCCTACCCCCGGCGCAGGGGGGAAGCAAACTCCATCCGGGGGGTGGTGGATTGCTTCGCTACGCTCGCAATGACATGAGGGCGACGGGCCAAGCAACGTTGCGTTGGCCCTGGTTCGGCTCATTGCTTCGTTGCATCTGGTAAACCGCCGGGCTACAATGTCACCCATCATGCTCGGACGCGACGCATCTCGCCGAAGGCGTGACGTGTTCAGAGGTGGAGGCTCGAATGGGCTATAGAGTCCTGATATACGGCCTGGCAGTCATTTCGACAGTCTGCCCTCTGGGGTGCCGAACCGCCCAGGTTGCGACCGGTGACCAGGAGAAGACCTGGCTGGCGAAAGCTTACCGGTACGACGAGAATGGCTGGATCTTCCTGCACACGGAGGGTGCGCCGTTTGAGCGGGGATTTCAGCGGGGCTACCTGACGGCCAAGGAGATCGACGAGTTTCTGCGCACGTTGGCCTACACCGAGGAGTTCCAGACCGGCCACGACCTCGATTTCTTCGTGCGGGCCTCCTCGCGGTTGTTCAAGACGAATGTCCCCGCCGAGTACGTCGCCGAGATGCGCGGCGTGGTGGCGGGCATGGAACGGGCCGGCAAGAAAGTGACGTACGAGCAGGTGCTCTACATGAACGGCTTCATCGACATCCTCTGGTACTGGTGGCCGCAGGAGAAGAAGAGGTCCGCGGGCGACCATCCGGGCTGCAGCGCGTTCATCGCCACCGGCGCCGCCACGGCCGATGGCCGCATCGTCATGGCCCACAATTCCTGGGTCGGCTATGCCCTGGGCAAATCGGCGAACATCATCATCGACATCGTCCCCGAGCGCGGCCACCGCATCCTCATGCAGTCCTGGGGCCCCTGCCTCTATAGCGCCACCGACTTCTTCCTCACCGGGGCCGGGCTGATCGGCACGGAGACGACCATCGGGGAGTTTGAGCATTTCGACCGCCGGGGGACTCCCGTGTTCGTCCGGGCCCGTCAGGCGATGCAGTACGCCAACAGTATCGACGAGTGGGCGGACATCCTGATCCGCAAGAACAGCGGCGCCTACGCCAATTCCTGGCTCCTGGGCGATATCAAGACCGGCGAGATCGCCTGCTTGGAGCTCGGTCTGAAGCATCACAGCCTCGAAAAGAAGAAAAATGGCTGGTTTGCCGGCTCGAACGTCACGGCCGATATGAAAATCCTGAGGCTGGAAACCGAAGGCACCTGGGATGACGTGAGGAACGGCGCTGTGGCCCGGCGGGTCCGCTGGGACCAGTTGATGAAGGAGAATTACGGGCGGATCGACGTGCCCCTCGCCCGCCAGATGCTCGCCGATCACTACGACGTCTATCTCCAGAAGGAGCAACCGAGTTGCCGAACGATTTGCGGGCACGGCGAGCGGGACGACGGCCACGTGCCGGGATCGGGCTCCGCCTACCGTCCGTCCGGGGCCTTTGATGGGAAGGTCGTCAACTCACCCATGGCACAGAACTGGCAGTTGTGGGCCAAATGGGGCGGGTCCTGCGAGCTGGGCTTCAATGCCGCGGATTTTCTCCAGAAGCACCCCCAGTATGACTGGCTTAAGGGCCACCTGCCGGACTTTCCGGCCCAGCCTTGGACGATATTTCCCCGGGAACGCCAATAGACCGTTGCGGGAGTGAATCCGATGTCACAACACCTGTCTCGCCGAATGTTTTTGAAGTCAGTAGGTCTGGCCGCCACCGCGTGCTTGTGGCCAGCTCGCGCCAAAGCGGCGGCGGAGCGACCTCGGAACGTCGTGTTCATCTATGCCGATGACCTGGGCTATGGGGACGTTGGGTGCTATGGGGGAAAGGTGGCGACACCCAACATCGACGGACTCGCCCACGCGGGGATTCGGTTCGTCAATGCTCATTCGGCGTCCGCGACGTGCACGCCGTCACGCTATGCCATGTTGGCGGGCGAGTATGCCTGGCGGCGCAAAGGGACCGGGGTCCTGCCGGGCGATGCCCGGCTGATCATCGAGCCGGGGCGGACCACCCTGGCGTCGCTGATGAGAAAAGCCGGCTACCGGACCGGCGTGGTCGGCAAGTGGCACCTGGGGTTGGGCGCGGGCGAGTTGGACTGGAATAAGGAGATCGAGCCGGGACCGCTGGAGATCGGCTTCGATTACTGCTTCCTGATCCCGGCAACCGGCGACCGCGTGCCGTGTGTGTTCGTGGAGGACCGTAAAGTCGTAGGCTTGGACCCGAAAGATCCCATTCAAGTCAGCTACCAGAAACCCATCGGTGATGAGCCGACCGGCAAGGACCACCCGGAGCTTCTGAAGATGCATCCCAGCCACGGGCACGATCAGACGATCGTCAACGGGATCAGCCGCATCGGGTACATGAGCGGCGGCAAGGCGGCCCGCTGGGTGGATGAGAACATCGCCGATACGCTCACCGGCAAAGCCGTCGCCTTCATCGAGAAGCACAAGGAAGAGCCGTTCTTTCTGTATTTCGCCCCCCATGATATCCACGTCCCCCGCGTGCCGCACCCCCGTTTTGCCGGCAAAAGCGGCTTGGGTCCGCGTGGGGACGCGATCCTGCAACTCGACGGGTCCGTTGGCGAAGTTCTCAAGACCCTGGACGGGCTCGGCCTCGCGGGGGACACGCTCGTGATTTTTTCGAGTGACAACGGGCCGGTGGTCGATGATGGATATAAAGATCGGGCGGTTGAGCTGCTCGATGGGCATAAGCCCGCCGGACCGCTGCGCGGCGGCAAGTACAGTGCGTTCGACGCCGGGACGCGCGTGCCGTTCCTCGTCCGCTGGCCGGGACAAATCAAGCCGGGTGTCTCCGAAGCCCTCGCCTGCCAGATCGACCTGCCGGCGTCCCTGGCAGCCCTGACGGGTCAGAAGCTCGGTTCCGGAGATGCACCGGACAGTTTCGATGTCCTGGGAGCATTGCTGGGCCGAACGCAGACCGGCCGGGACCACCTGGTGGAGCATGCCGGCTCGCTCTCTCTGATCCAAGGGGGATGGAAGTACATCGAGCCGGGCAAGGGGGCCAGGATGAATGTCAATACGAATACGGAATTGGGCAATGCTCCCCAGCCGCAACTGTACAACCTGAAGGACGATCTCGGCGAAAGGAACAATGTCGCGACGCAATACCCGGAAAAAGTCAAAGAGCTGGCGGCCTTACTCCAGAAAATCCGGCGGCGTTCACAACAATAGAATCCAGATTTATTCTTGACATCCGCCGGCCGTTGCGGCAATTTAGAATCGGTTTCTGTGCCACTAAGCGTGCGACCTGTGTTCCATTCAGTGAGGTTTTGGAGGTCCATTATGAAACGTCGGTTGTGTATCGCATCGGCAACATGCCTCGTGCTCACGCTCCTGTTCGGTTCCGCGGCGTGGGCCTACGAACAGCCGTTGGGACTTAACCTCGGCTTCACCAGCTTCATGGACGGCGCCCCGCCGGCCGGCCCGGGCTTCTACATCGCCGAGTACATCGCGTACCGCCACGCGAATCGGCTGAACAACGTTCCGGGCGGCGATGACCCTGGCCTCAACGTCTGGGTGAACCTGAACCAATTCCTCTATCAGTCGGACACGCCCGTGCTCTTCGGCGGCAAATGGGGCCTCGATGTGATCGTGCCGTTTGCGTCGATCGACAGCGACCTGGTGCCGGCCAGCAGTGGCGGCATGGGCGATCTCCTGGTCGGCCCCTACCTGCAATGGGACCCGATCATGGGCAAGAATGGCCCGGTCTTTATGCACCGCATCGAGCTCCAGACCATTTGGCCCACCGGCCGGTACACCGACGAGAAGATCCTGAACGCCGGCAGCAACCATTTCTCGTTCGATCCCTACTGGGCGGCCACGTACTTCATCACGCCTGCCTGGACCGTGGATTGGCGTTTGCACTACCTGTGGAACGCCGATAATGACGATCCCTTTGTGGGCCTGCCTGGGAATCCTGGTTCCATCGATGTGGGCCAGGCCGTGCACGCCAATTTCTCGAGTTCCTACGAGGTCCTGCCCAAGCAGCTCCGCGTCGGCGCCAATGGATATTATCTGCAGGAGATCACCGATTCCGAGATCGAAGGCGTCGCGCAGGGCCGCGAGCAGGTTCTCGCTCTCGGTCCGGGTGCTCTGTGGAGCTTCTCCCAGAATACGCACCTGTTCTTCAATTTGTACTTTGAGATGGCGACGCACAATCGGCCCGAAGGCGAGTTTGCTGTGCTGCGCCTCGTGCATCACTTCTAATCGACAATGCCGCCCGGGGACATAAGGCCCCTCCTCGTCGCGGAGGACAGGCTTATGTCCCCGGGCTTTGCCTGAGACGACCCGCTGCCCTGCTGATCGGTTGCGGCCTATCCCGGACCGGAACCGCTACGTGGCTGTCTGACTATCTTCATCCCGCCGTATTTTTCCGCGTACTTTCCCCGCCTGCTCTGCATCTGTATGATGTTACTGCGCCGTAAGCAGGCCTGCAGAGTGAGCGGCTCGTGGAACCGATAGCGGAAGAACAAGTGGTGGAATCCGCCCGTCACGGCGACGTGGAGTCCTTTGCGGTACTCTACCGGCGCTACTACGCGACCCTGGTCTGGCTGGCGTATTCGATTCTGCTGAATCGCGATCATGCGGAGGATTGCGCCCAGCAGGCCTTCGTGAACGCCTGTGAGAACCTGGCGGACCTCCGGCGCGTGGATCGTTTCGGTCCCTGGCTGGCGACGATCTGCCGCCACGAGGCCCACCAGATCCTCCGGGGCCGCAAACCGGCAGGGGTCTGCCCGCCGGTCGACGGTTTGTCTGAGGCGCCGCCCGGCCACGAAGGGGAAGACCACGTCCTCGTCCGCGCGGCGATCAATCAGCTCGAACCGATGTACCGCGAGATCATCATCCTGCACTACTACAACGACATGGATTACCGCCGGATCGCCGCCACGCTCGGCATTGCCTGCCATACCGTGCGGGGACGGCTCTTTCGAGCCAGACGGCACATCGAGAAGATTCTCAAAAAGAACGGCTTTTCTGAAGGACGTCAGCCATGATACCCCCGAAGCAAGCCGGTTGGCTCGACCAACTCCTCTCCGAGGCAAGGCCCGGCAAGCCGCCCAAAGCCGATTTCGAGGCTTGGCGAAGCACGCACGCCGCCGCGCTCAAACGCCTCAAGCAACGCGGGGCGGAGATACCGCGGCACAGGCCCCGCTGGGCGACGATTACCCAACTGGGGATGACTGCGGGGCGAAGCCCGCTTGTCAGGCTGGCTGTGGCGGCGACGCTCATCGTTGGGGTCTTCGCCCTGGTAAGTCTTCACAGGGGCCATACGACGGCACCGGCCAAGCCAACAGTGGCTGCCCCGGCCCGGGCGCCGGTGCCTGTTCCCAGTGAGTCTGAAATCGTGGAGAGAGAGTTGGCCCTCGCGCAGGAGCTCTTCACCCAAGGCGATGGCCGAGGCTTGCTCGCTCTCCTGGGCACCGCCCGTCCGCCAACGACAGTTGCCGTCGCGACATACCTTGGGCAGATCGGCGACATCTCTTCGGTGCCGACCCTGGATGCATGGGCGGCCCGATGGCAGGGACCTTCGCAGGAGAATCCGTTCCAGAAGGCCGCCGCCGAAATCCGGGGCCGGCAGGAACAAAATGACGCCAATGCGGTGGCCCTTCAGCCGCCGCAGACGCCCAATCCTCCCCTAGCCGTCACCCGACCGCCCTCCCTCGAGGAAGAGCAAGTACGCGCGTGTCGTGGCGTAGTGGTGGACCGGACCGGTGCGCCCATCGGGAAGGCCCGAGTGTGGGCTCAGGCCTGTTCCCGCGATCTGAAGCTCACGGATCTTGTGACGCCGGTTGTGACCGACTCGCGCGGACGATTCACTTTGCGCCTGCAGACGGAGGGTCGTAGTGCCGTGGATAGCGCCTACTACCTGCTGTGTATGCACCCCGCCTATGCGCTCGGCTGGGTTCGTCTGCCTGCAGACTGGAGTACGATCGATCCCGGCGATTTTGAGATCATCCTGAGCGAGCCGACCGTGGTCTCCGGGACTGTCCTGAATTCGCAGGGTGGGCCCGTCCCCAGTGCCCTCGTGGAGGCCCGAGTCGCGGCCGCGTATGGTTCCGACAACGTCCACGAGTATCCCTACACGGTCGGCAACCACCGGGCGGTCAAGACCGATGCCCAAGGCCGGTTCATGCTGGCGGACGTCCCGGCCGGCAGCGCCTTGAATCTGCTGGTCTCGCGGGCAGGCTACGGCTCCTATGATTCCCGGGAAAGCGAAGGTCGCTCCGTGGTTCGGCCGCCCGCCGGGGGTTCTCAGACCTACACCGTGCGGGCGGGAGAACAGAATCTCGTGATCGAGCTCGCGTCCGCCATCGGGCGGATCGACGGGCGGGTCGTCCGGGAGGATGGCACGCCCTACGACGAGAACGTGGCGCTGCTGTGCGAATACGTGTCTGACCCGGCCGGCGCCGTTTTTTACGGCTACGCCGAAGGCAAATGGACTCTGTGGGACCGGCTGCAACAAGGCCATCGCTCGCCGACAAAGGGAGGTCGATTCACGATCGAGGATTTACCGGCCGGCGTCTATTGGATAGCGGCGGCGGACCCCGTGTCGGCGGATCTCGTTACGGTGCCGGTGCGGGTGACCATCACAGGGCGAGCCCCCAAGGACCGGGTGACCTTGAAGGTTGGCAGGCCCTCTCGGATCACGGTTCACCTCGTGGACAGTGGCACAGGCAGGCCGGTCGCCGAAGCCCTCGTGGTGGCAAACTGCGGCATGAAGATGCAGCGGCACACGGACACCAATGGCCTCTGCGTGTTTCATCTCGTTCCCGGCGACTACTTCATCTCAACGTACGGCTGGGCCTTCGAGACAACGTCGGTGCAAGTGACGTCGAATCGGAGGGACCAGCGCGTTGAAGTCTCCGTGGCGGTACCGCCGCCGAGCCCCGGCCGGCTGCTGGACGAGTTCGGCATGCCGGTGCCGGGCCTGGTCTACTTGGTCGCCGGGCAGCGGATTGCGACCGACGTCGAAGGCCACTTCCTGGTGCCGTGGGGTGCGAATGGTTCCGTGAGCCTGGCCAGAGACATGACGGGCACGCGGGCACGCCTCTTTTGGCGGAGGACAACGGCCGTGAACGGCGAGTTGGAGATCCGCGTCGAGCCGCTCGCGGTTCTCACGGGTCGTGTTGTGGACAGGTACAGCCGCCCGATCAGTAGCAGGGTGGCTTTCTTGTTCCTCACGCCCGGAATCAGCGCGGATAAGTACTTGCCCATAGTGCAACTCGCGTCAGGAACGCGTCTGCTCAACGGGCGGTTTCAAATCGAGGTCCCCGTCGGCGTGCCGCTCCTGCTGAAAGTTACCCTGGGCAACTCCACCGGGCAATCCGGGCTCATCGATCCCATGCCGGGGCAAACCTATGATCTGGGCGACATCACGCTCCAGCTCGCGTCCTATCCGAAGCCCGGAACGGGCTTGCCAGGGGAATGATGCCCTCCTGTGTCGGCGCTCGACGCTCAGGGTATGACAGCGCGGCCGTAAAAGCGGAGGTCGTCGAGCTGGCCGGACCAGAAGGCGCCCGGTTCGAGATCTTCCCCCGCTCCGAAGTAGAAATCGGCATCGGAGGACCTCAGGGCATTCAGCTTGCGTTTGTCCGCGGCGACCTCCTTGCCGTCCACGTAGAGATGCCGGCCGGAGCCATCCCAGACAAGCCGGAGATAGTGCCAGGCGCCGTCGGTGATGACCGCATTGGAGGCCAGTGGCTGCGTGATGCGGCTGCCGTCCGTCAGACGCGTCATCACGGCGCCGGTTACGGCATCCGTCCCGAGCCAGACTTCACCGGTGCCGGTCTTGTTGGATTGCGACAGAATCGTCTGGCCGGGCCGGCCGCCCTTGACCCAGACAAACACGGTAAATGGCCCAACCCCGGGATTCAGGATGGTGCCTGTGGTGACGTAATCATCGATGCCGTCGAGGTTTATGGCGCCGCCAATTCTGCCTTCGCCGGGTTGCCAGGCAGGTGAGCCGTGGACCGTGCCGTTCAGCCGCGCGAGGCTGTCGTGAGCGACCTCGCCCTGAGCCTCATCGAATTCCCAGTGTGCGACCATGCCGGGATACATCATCCAGAAGCGAGCAAGCCCGCCGAGGTCCCGAGGGTCGAGCAGGCCGTCGCCGTTCGGCACAGGGGCCACGTCGAACGGAGATTCGTTCTGTCGCCAGAGCAGGGCCAGACGAGCGAAATCCGCGAAGTTTATGACCCCATCGCGATCGAAGTCCGGCAGGGACCGCACGCCCAGCAGGAAAGGAGCGATGGTCTGGGCCATCAGACCGGCCCCCTCGGCATTCGGGTGGATCCCATCCGGGAACAGCTTGCCGGAGTCCTGCAGGGCTGTGTAGAGATCGATCACGGGCGCGTTCTTCTCCCGCGCGATCCGGTCGATCAACGGCAGGATTTCGTCGCGAATGACTTCCGGCCGAATGCTGAAATTTACATAGAAAGCGGGAACGGGCTTGCAGATCCATACCTGCGGCCGGCTGGGCAGGGACCGGAAGGTGTCAATCATGCTCTCGTAGTCCGGGACGAAATCGCTCTTGTACTGCCAGTTCTGAGGTTTGGAGTCGTTGGTGCCCAGCTTGATGATCACGATATCCGGATTGCACGCTTGGGCGTTGGCGAACGCGGCCTGACGCACATAGGGCAAATCCCCCCGGCTCAGAAGCGTCGCACCGCTGACGCCGAAATTCAGGACCTCCCATGAAAGATCGTACTGGCGCAGGAGCCGCTGCAACTGGGCGGGATAACCATCGATCGTCCGGTTAGCGATCCCTGAGCCATAGGTGATGCTGTCCCCCACGCAGGCCACCAGTCTCGCCCGGGCGGCCGCCGCGAACCCACAGACGGCCAGTACCATGACAAGACATGCGGTGGTTCTCATACGTTCACCCCTCTCAATAAGATGTCCCTGACGCGGGGCGGTCTGGCCCCTGCGCTTGTCTCGTCAGTGATTGGCCCGCACGACTTGGCTTGGCGCTGAGCCGGGCACCATGGTGACAACGGGAACGGCCAACCCGGACCCGTCCTTGGAGACTTCGGCCGCCGCCTCGGCCGCCTGTCGCTCCTCCTTGGGGCGGGTCTTCCACCGGCGGTGGACCCACCAATACTGCGTGGGGTCCTGGCGTATGAAGTCCTCGATCGCCTTCGTGTAGGCGGCACTGACCCAGGTGAGCGGGTCGTCCTTGTCGGCCCACTCGTGCGGAAAGATGATCCGGCTCAAGACATAGTCGAAGAAGAACCGATTGCCGACCCGCCGGGTGCAGCCGACCACGATAGGCAGGTTGTAGGTAATCGCCAGCAGACCGATGCTCTTGTAGGTACTGGCTTTTCGCCCGAAGAAATCGACGAAGATGCCTTTGCGGCCGGCGTCCTGGTCCGCAATGAAGCCGAGTGTGCTGCCCTGCTCGATGATTCGGGGCATCAGCTCGGCGGCGCCCTTTTTGTCGATCAACTTGAGCCCATGCCGCCGCCGCACGTCGTAGAGGAAGCGGTTGAGATACTTGTTGTCCAGTGGGCGGGCGACACTGTAGACATCGAAACCGAAGAGGCCCGCCATGTACCCGATGAGCTCGAAATTACCGTAATGGGCCGTCACCAGGATCAGGCCCTTGCCTTCCTTCATCAGCCATTTCGGGTATTCCGCCTTGGTGAAACGTGCATACTGGCGCCAGTTGTGCTTCTGGACCAGCCGCGGCGTGACGAGCACGTCGATGGTCAGCATGACAAGCTGCTCGAAGCTGCGCCGCCCGGTCTGCTGGATCCATTCCTCGGATTTCTCCGGGAAACTGGCCCGCAGGTTCTCCAGCGCCCGCAGCCGGCCCCGTTTGTAATATTTCCACAAAAGGTCGCCCAGGAAACACGCAAACCGCAGGTCCGTCTCCACATCAAAGAGGTGGAGAAAAATCATCAGGGTGCGGACGGCAGCATAGACCAGCCAGTCACGAATCGGATGTGGTTTCTTTTTCTTCTTCTTAGGTTCCTGTGATGCAACCATAATCCGCGATTTTAGGGCTGCCGGCCCATTTGTCAAGCCCAGGCAGGATGGGATCGAACAATCCCCTAGGGCAGATTAAGGGTTTTCCTTATCTTATCCATCTTCTCTACCACGCTGATGATATGGTACAATACGTAAAGAAATGGTGTCGGTTGAAGGACGGCTGAGCATGAACGTTAAGCAGCTTGCCGCCGTGGAGGAAGAGTGGCTGAACAAGCAACGTGGTCTTGTCGGAGACCGGGAGATTCTCTACGAACGGGACGGCGTCTACGCCGCATGGCGCGACGTGTTTGGGCAATATGTGGCCCTTGTGCGAAAGGGCGATTTGGAGGCGTTGAAGCGAGCCCTATTCTTCGTTTGGGCCCAATGCTCGATCGGTCATCTGACGACCGGCATCAAGGAACTCGATGAGGAGGCGGTCAGGGAGACATTTGACATCGCCGACAAGCTGGTGCGAGACGGTCGGTTGGATGCGGAACTGGAATGGATGCTGCCCTACTACTACCTCGTGGAACCCTCGTATCTGGACCGCTTCGCGGGCTGGGACGCTCTCAAGCAGACCAGCCGCGGGAATCCTTTTGAGTACCGCCACCGCTGCCTGGAGGCTTCCTTCGATCAGCGCGGCCAAATGGGCGAGTACTGGAAGACCGAGCAGGCACACCTGCGCCGCTGGTCGCAGAGGGTACTCAATCGCAAATCTTGAATCGCACCTCATCAATCCCAACCGTTTCCCATTGAAAATCCCAGGATAGTCACGATAATTGCGTCTACGAACTGGGTTTCAGAAATCGCAACCGCGGCGTGTTCGAAAGGACGCAATCATGCGGGGACAGCTTCGAATACTGATTCTCCTGCTCGCCTGGTCGCTCATCGCGCCGACGGGATGCGCGAGGTATTCGGGTCCCACAGAGGCCCCGACGACCATAGGGACAGGGGACGCAACTGGCGCTGCCGTGACGGAGTCGGCCCGGCAGATCCCGGTTCTGTATGATGTCGACGTTCTGGTGGTGGGCGGCACCTCGGGAGCCGTTACCGCGGCGGTTGCCGCGGCTCAGAACGGCGCGACGGTGTTTCTGGCTGCTCCCCGGCCGTACCTCGGCGAGGATATCTGCGGGACCTACCGCCTCTGGCTGGAGCCGGGCGAGAAGCCGTTGTCGCCCCTGGCCCGGATCATGTTCGCCGAGCCGGAGACAACTACCCAGTTCCGCAACACGATCCCCTTCACGTACGAGGCGGATGTCGCGTCGTCGGCCCCTCACAAGGATTCTCCCCGGCCCTCGATGCTCGCGGATGGCAAATGGCGCAGCGCCTCGGCCCAGAGCGTCCAGTACAATGGCGATGTCAACGTGATCGCCGATCTCGGCGCCGAGCACTTCGTCCAGCGCGTCAGTATCCTGGTGTACCAGCGAAACAACGACTTCGAGGTGGCAGATGTTGCTGTCTCCGTCAGTGGGGACAGGCAGCAGTGGCAACAGGTAGCGGTTGTTCAGAACCAGAAGCTTGGACAGGGCGCCTTCGAGGAAGCCGCCATCCCGCTGTCCGTCACGGTTCGGCAGCAGGCCCGATATCTGAAATTCGCGGTGAGAAAGACGCCCGGGGCCAAGCGCGTGCTTCTTGGTGAAATCGTCTTGGAAAACAAGCCCGCGGGCAGTCCCGCGAAGACAGGGCCCCGGGTGCCCCCGACTCCCATGCAGATCAAACGGGCCCTTGATGAGGCGTTAGTCAACGCCGGGGTTCCGTTCCTGTATGGTTGCTACCCCACCGAGCTTCTGCGCGACGGCGCCGGCCGGCCGGCCGGCATCATTATGGCCGATCGCTCCGGCCGGCAGGCCATCCGGGCCAAGGTGATTATCGATGCCACACCGCGAGCGACCGTCGCCCGGATGGCCGGGGTATCATTCGATCCCTATCCCAAGGGCACGCAGACGTTCCAGAGGATTGTCGTTGGCGGACAGCCGCGCGAGGGCGAGGGCGTGCAGGCCAGGCAATTGCCCGCCCCCATCTATGGGGACACTGGGCGAACCTACCAGGCGATTGAGTACACGCTGGAGATCCCGATGGAGGACGGCTCGTTCGCTTCGTTTGCCAGGGCGGAGCAGATAGCCCGCGACAAGACCTGGCATCCCGGGCAGGTGGATGCCTCGGAGACGCTGTTTCACGTGCCCCCCGACCGCATGAGGGGCTGGAGCCAACAGGGTAGCACCTGGCCCGGTGCGGCGGCCGTCGATCTGGCCGTCTTTCGATGCGCCCGGATGGAGCATCTCTTCGTCCTTGGCGGTTGCGCGGACCTGTCGCGTCCAGCAGCGGAACGATTGTTGCGGCCGCTCGAATTGATGGAAGTCGGAAGCCGGATCGGGACGGCGGCCGCCGCGGAGGCCAAGCGGATGGCGCGGCCAAAGAGCCTCGGGCTTCCCGCACAGGCGGGCCAATCTGTTGCTGTCGGCGACGTTCGAGAAGACCAGGCGTGGATGCGCGTCGGCCCGGAGACGACGTATGTAAAAGCCGGCGAACGGGCATTGCCGGTGCTCGGCCGCTATGATGTTGTTGTCGTTGGTGGGGGGACCGGCGGGGCGCCGGCCGGCATCGCCGCGGCCCGCCAGGGGGCCAGGACCTTGGTCGTGGAGTATCTCTACGGCTTGGGCGGCATCGGCACGATGGGCTTGATCGGGAAGTACTACTACGGCAACCGCGTAGGTTTCACCAATGAGTTGGATCAAGGGCTGCTCGAACTCGGCGGTCCGGGAGAGGGCAAGAGCGAGCCGGGCCAGGCCTGGGATAGCCAGGTGAAGATCGAATGGTACCGGCGGGAATTGCGGAACGCCGGTGCCGATCTCTGGTATGGCGCGCTCGGCTGCGGCGCCTTCGTCGAGGGCAACCACGTCAGAGGGGTCGTGGTCGCGACGCCGCAGGGGCGCGGCGTCGTCCTGGCGAAAGCTGTCGTGGATGCGACCGGTAACGCGACCCTTGCGGCGGCGGCAGGCGCCTCATGCGTGTACATCACCGGCGCGCACATCGCCGTGCAGGGCACGGGACTGCCCCCCTGGAACCTGGAGGCACGGTACACCAACACGGACTTCGCCTTTATCGATGATCTCGATGTCGTCGATTCCTCGTATTCGTTCTTTGCCGCCCGGAAGAAGTTCAACAAAGCGTACGATCTGGGTCAGATCGTGGACAGCCGCGAGCGACGGCAGATCGTCGGCGACTTCTGCCTGTCGCCCATGGACGTCTACCTCGGCCGCACGTTCCCCGATACCATCGTGGCCGCCAGCAGCAACTTCGATTCGCACGGCTTCACAATCCATCCGCTATTCATGCTCCGGCCGCCCGACCGCAAGACGATGCCCTGCCATGTCCCCTACCGCTGCCTGCTGCCCAAGGGAATCGAGGGCGTCCTCGCCACGGGCCTTGCCGTCAGTGCCCATCGGGACGTGATGCCCGTGATTCGCATGCAGGCGGATATCCAGAACCAGGGCTATGCCGCCGGGGTGGCCGCCGCCACCGCCGCCCGCTCGGGCCGGAGCCTGCGCGAGATCGATATCCGCGCCCTGCAAAGGCATCTGGTGGAGAAGGGCAATCTGCCGGCCGAGGTCCTCATGGAAACGGACTCCTTCCCGTTGTCGAAAGAGATGGTCGTGCGAGCCGTCCAGACCGTGCCGAAGGACTTCAACGGCATTGAGGTTATTTTCGCGCAGCCCGAGCAGGCACTGCCCCTGCTCCGCGAAGCCTACGCGACCGCCGACTCCGGCCCGGCGAAGCTCACGTACGCTCACATCCTGGGCATCATGCGCGATCCCACGGGGGTCGATACGCTGGTGGAGGCCGTCGGGGCCAGGGAGTGGGACAAGGGCTGGAAGTACACCGGCATGGGCCAGTACGGGCCGAGTATGAGCGAGTTGGACAGCCTGATTATCGCCCTGGGCCGAACCGGTCGGGACGAGGCCCTGGAGCCGATCCTGGCAAAGGTCCGACAACTGAGGCCGGACGATGCCTTGTCGCACCACCGGGCCGTGGCCGAGGCCCTGGAGACGCGCGCCAACCAGGCGGCCGCGAAAGCGTTGGCGGAGTTGCTGCAAAAGCCCGGCATGGCCGGCCACGCCTATCCCAATCTCGACGTGGCCACGAAGAACATCCCGCCCGGTCCCGAGGACAACTCCACGCGCGAATGTTCGCTGCGCGAGCTGATTCTTGCCCGCGCCCTGTACCGCTGCGGCGATGCCGAGGGACTTGGCGAAAAGATACTGAGAGAGTACGCCCGGGACCTGCGCGGCCATTACGCCCGCCATGCCCTGGCGATTTTGCAGGAGAAACAGGGTCGCAAGTGACCCGCACAGGTGGAGAACCCGTACCGAAAAAGTCTAAGGAGGATACCTATGGCAGGAGAATACCGTTTTTCGTTCGGGCCGTGGAACATTCATGAGGGCGCCGATCCGTTTGGGCCAACCGTCCGACGCGGCCTTACCTTTGCCCGCAAGCTCAAGCTGTACAAGAAGCTCGGCTTTGATGGCGTGCAATTCCACGACGATGACGCCGTGCCGAACATGAACGAACTGGGCCCCAAGGAGATCGGCAAGCAGGCCAGGGACGTGCGGCAGATGCTGAATGAGGAAGGTCTGGCGGCCGAGTTCGTCGCCCCGCGACTGTGGGAAGACCCGCGGACCATCGACGGCGGCTACACGTCGAACGATGCGGAGACCCGGCAGTACGCCAAAGAGCGCAGCCGGCGCGCCATCGACATTGCCGCGGCCCTCGAGACGAAGCTGATCGTGCTGTGGCTCGCCCGCGAAGGCACGTACATCCGGGAGGCCAAGGACAGCAAGCTGGCGGTGGACCGGCTCGTGGCGGCCATCAACGACATGCTGGACTACAACCCGGACATCAAAATCGCCATCGAGCCCAAGCCGAACGAGCCGATGGATCAGGCCTACATCCCGACCACGGGCCACGCCCTGGCTTTGGCCTGCCTGACGAGGAACCCGAAGCGGGTCGGCGTCAACATCGAGACGGCGCACGTCATTCTCGCCGGCTTGGACCCTTCGGACGAGATGGGATTCGCGCTCGCCTGCGACAAGCTCTACACGGTCCATCTGAACGACCAAAACGGCCTGAAGTTCGACGAAGACAAGAGCTTCGGGTCGGTCAACCTGCGTCGCGCCTTCAACCAGGTCCGCATCCTGGACAAGCACAACTACGGCAAACGCGGCGAATTCGTCGGCCTCGATGTCAAAGCCATGCGTACGCAGAAGCAGGATGTCGCAACCAAGCACCTGAGCAACAGCCGGACCATCTTCCTGCGCCTGGTGGAGCTGGCCCGCAGTCTCAATCAGGCCAAGGTCGACCAGTTGATCGCCGGGCGTGACTACGAGGAACTGGATCTGCTCATCATCAATCATCTGATGGGCAAGTAGATGAGGAAAGGATCGTCACATAGCATGTTGGAAAGTGACAAGACAGTCTTGAGTCTCGGGGCCCATCCGGATGACGCGGAGTTCATGTGCACGGGCACCCTCGCCTTGCTCCGCCAGCGCGGCTGGCAGATTCACATCGCCACGATGGCGCCCGGCGATTGCGGGACCGTGCAATACACCCGTGAGGAGATCAGTCGGATTCGCAGGGGTGAAGCCGCCAAGTCCGCCGCTATGCTCGACGGCAAGTATCACTGCCTGGAATCGGGGGACATCTTCATCCTGTACGAGCGGCCGCAGTTGCTCAAGGCCATCGAGGTAGTGCGGAGAGTCCGGCCGCGAATTGTCATTACGACCAGCCCTTCCGATTACATGGTCGATCACGAAATGGCCAGCAGATTGGCCCAGACGGCGTGCTTCTGTTGCGGCGTCGTCAACGTCGAGACGCCGGGAGCCGAGCCGTTCGAGCCGATCCCGCACCTGTACTACATGGATGCCGTCGAGGGCAAAGACAAGCTCGGAACCGAGGTCAAGCCGAGCATGATCGTGGACATCAGCAGCGTGATGGACACCAAGGAGAAGATGCTCTGCTGCCACGAGAGTCAGCGGGACTGGCTGCTCAAGCATCATGGGATGGACGAATATGTCAATATGATGAAGATGTTCTCCCAGAAGCGCGGCGGGCAGATCGGCCGGCCGTTCGGCGAAGGCTTCCGCCAGCACCTCGGGCACGCCTACCCACAGGACAATATCCTCCGGAAGGAACTCGGTGACTTGGTCCACCTGATGTAAGGAGAAGCTTCATGGCGAGAAAGACGAGCATTCTGGCGCCTCAGTGGTGGGACTATACCACCCTCGATGACGAAGTTCTCAACGATGCGGCGCGACTGACCGTGGAGGACATGGCCGCCCTGAGCCGGGAGGGATTCCGCGTCGTCTTCTACGACACGCTGGAGGACTTCTATCTGGCGGAAGCCCTGGAATACATCACCGCGTGGAAGCAGGCGACCCTGTCCCAGCCCGCCGGACTGTGCGGCCCGATCGGTCCGACGGAGCAACTCCCGCTCGTCGCCCGGCTCGTCAATGAGCTGGAGCTGGACCTGACGAATGCTCACTTCTGGGGCATGGATGAGTGGTACATGCACGGCCGCGAGGTGCCGCAGATCCACGCTCTCTCGTTCGCGCGGGCGGACCGCGAGCTGTGCTTCGACCGGATTCGGCCTGACTTGAAGATGCCGGAGAGCAATATCCATTTCCCCAAGGCCGACACGGCGGCGTACATCAAGAGCTGGGACGGCGTTCGTTGCGTGACCATGCAGGGTGGTCAGGGCGACATCAAGCACTGGGCGTTCAACGACCCCCTCCGGCGGGAAGGCAAGTACAAAGACCATCCCCCAACACCCCCGGAATTTCGCAAGCTCACGACGCGCGTGGTAGATCTGCATCCCGTGACCGTGATGCAGAACGCCCGAACCAGCGGCGGCGGCGTGGTGACGAGCGTGCCGACGCAGGCGATTTCCGTGGGCCCGGTCCAGACCTGGAAAGCCGAGAAGGTCTCCATCTGGCAGGCGGGCACCCACGACAATCCCTTCGGCATGCGGCTGACCACCCTGATGATCGGCAAGCGAATCCCGGATAGTGCGGTCCCGATGTCGCTGCTGGCGGACCATCCCAACGTCCAGTTCAACTTTTATCGCCCGGCAATCGGCACCTGCGCCGCGGAAATGCATTAAGACTGTGGAATATTGGAATAATGGAATACTGGAATACTGGAATATTGGAATATTGGGGACCGCGCGGATCGTCCACCCGTCATTCCATTATCCCAACCCTCCAATATTCCAGGGAGAATTGAGCGATGGCTGTGGATGTCCTGGTTTTGAATACGGCGGTAGTGGATTTGCGGCGGCCGGACTTCGAGTTCACCGGCAAGCTCGTCGGTAAGGGCGGCTTGGCCAAGTGCCGATCCGAGGACATGCCCAAGTATTCGCAGACACAGATCCGGCAATGGATCGAGGGCGGCTTTGCCACGGCCGGCGGGCCCGGCAACATGGCCCCGCTCATCGCCCGGACGGGTCTGAACGTCGCCGTCGGTGTCAACCTCGGCAAAGGCGCCTACGATGGCTTGGATGCGCAAGGCCGGTACTTCCATGACATGATGACCGCCAACGGCATCGACATGTCGGCGACCTGCATCCATCCGCGCCTGTGTACGGGCACGACCTTCATCCACAACACCTCCGGCGGCGACCGCGGCGGCATCGCCTACTTCCCGAACGCCAACCATGATTTCGACTTCGCCGTGTTCCGTAAGGCCGTGGAGCGGCTCCAGCCGCGCATCGTGTATTACATGTACTCGGGCCTCTCGGACCGCGGGGACGCCCACGGCGGCCGCGACCTCGCCGATTTCATCCGCTGGTGCCAGAGTCAGGGCGTCGTGACTATCGCCGACAGCCACACCCTGACGGGCGACCCGCACAAGCTCATTGCCGAAGGCAAGCCGGTCAAGGAGTACCGCCTCCTGGAGCCCCTGTTGCCCGAGCTGGACTTGTTCTTCACGTCGTCGGATGAGGCTAAGCTCATCGAGAATACGCTCGGCCGAACTCCGGCGCGGACCGACCTCGACGAGCGGGCGTACAACACGCATTTCCTCGACTTCCTGACCCGAAGGTTTTGGCAGGATGATGGGCGAACCAAGCTGTTCGGCGTGACCGTCAGCGACGGCGCGTACATGGAATACATCGGGCCGGAGGGCCAGACCGGCGGGCCCATGAAGGTGACCTCCCGGTTCATGGCGGGCGAGGTGGTGGACCTGGTCGGGGCCGGCGATTCCTTCCGCGCGGGTCTGATTACCTACGTCGCCAACAACCTGGACGGCTTCCGAAAAGGTGTGATCGATTTCGAGCGGGCCGTGCAGGCGGGCAATCTCTTCGCCTCTCTCTACATCAAGGCCCCACTCGGCGACCGATACGGCAACATAAGGCCATACGCCAAAATGCTGCAGGTCCTCCGGGCGAAAGAAGGCTTCGAGAGTTTTGAGGCCTTGCGAAAAGCGTTGGATTAGGGGATGGAGCAAGCAATGGCCGCAAAAAGAACGCAGTTCAACTGGCAAGGCAAGGTAGTCAATCCCGCGCAGATCGGCGGCATCGAGACTTCGGTGCTCGACGACGGACTTGGTCGAGGGACGCGAATCGCCTGGATCAATACCGGCTCGGGACTTCGGTACAAGGTCGTGATCGACCGCGGACTGGACATCGCCGATGCCTTCTACAATCAGCACAGCCTCGCCTGGCACAGTCACGCCGGAGTCACAGCGCCGCGGCCGGATGCGAACAAAGGCTTGGAATGGCTCTGGACGTTCGCCGGCGGCCTGGTGACTACCTGCGGCCTGACGCACGTCGGCGGCCCGGAAACGGATGCGTTCGGCGAGCGCGGCCTGCACGGGCGATTCAGTAATCTCCCGGCCCAGGTGGAATCCATCGTCCAGCCCAACCTCAATACCGGCAATCTGGAGATGAGCATCACGGCCCTCGTGAAGGAATCGCGCGTCTTCGGACCCAATCTCGAGTTGCGGCGGACCATCTCGGGCACGCTCGGTGAGCCGGCAATCCGGATCCATGACGTGGTGACGAACGTCGGCAACTCCCGCACGCCCCACATGCTTCTCTATCACTGCAACTGTGGCTGGCCTCTGGTGGACAAGGGCACGAAGATCGTTTGGAGGGGCCGGTGCGTGTCGCGGGGTCTCGACATGGACAATGCCATCTTCAATGAGGCGCACGATTCCCGCACCTGCCAGGGTCCGCTGGAGCGCCATCGGGGCACCGGGGAGGCCTGCGGCTTCATCGACGCTGCGCCCGACGAGGAGGGCATGTGCACGATCGGCCTGTGCAACGAGCGACTCGGCTTGGCGCTGGCTCTGCGATACCGGAAGAGGCAACTGCCGTCGCTGGCCAATTGGCAGCACTGGGGCCCGGGCGAGTATGTCACGGGCCTGGAGCCGGGGACCAATCCGCCTATCGGCCAGGCCAAAGCCCGCGCGCAAAAGAAGCTCCTTCATCTGGACCCGGGTCAGAGCCGAACCTATGACCTGGAAATCCGCGTGCTCACCCAGGAGCGGGACATCCGTCGATTCCTCAAGGCAGCGGGTCAGTAGCATGGCGGGGCACACCTTTGTCGGGTTCGGCTTCGGACCGATTCAGGCGGGACTGTTCGCCAAGGAAGCGTTCCAGAGCGGCCATTTTCGACGGATTGTCGTCGCCGAGATCGACCAGCGGCTGGTGGATGCCCTGCGGTCCAACGGTGGCACGTATCATGTCAATGTCGCCAGAAGCGACCGGATCGAGACCATACGCATCGACGGCGTGGAACTGCGGAATCCGGCGCATCCCGAGGAAGCGGCGGCTCTGCGGGCGGCAGTCTCCGAGGCCACCGAGATCACGACCTGCCTGCCTTCGGTCAAGTTCTACGATTCGGCCGGCGACCACAGCGTTGCCGCATTGATAGCCGAGGGCCTGCGCCATCGCAAAACTGAAGCAACGATTGTCTACGCGGCCGAGAACCACAACCAGGCAGCAGAGATCCTGGAAGAAGCAGTCAGTCGAAGGCTCGGCCGTAGCACGGGCATCCTGCCCGTGATCCCGAAATCCATGGGCGGGACGCCCATGCTACGAGTCCAGTTCCTCAACACGGTCATCGGCAAAATGAGCCAGGTGGTGACCGATCCGCAAGAGATGACGGAACGAAGCCTGGTGCCGATTGCGCCGGGCCTCGATCGTGCGTTTCTGGTCGAGGAGTTCAACCGCATCCTCGTCAGCCGAACAACGATATCGGGCTTTGTCCCGGGCATCCAGGTCTTTATCGAGAAGGATGACCTGCTGCCGTTCGAGGAGGCGAAGCTCTACGGCCACAACGCGATCCATGCCCTGCTCGGTTTCATCGGCACGCTCAAGGGCTATGCGAAAATGACCGAGATCAAGGGCGATGCGTCGCTGATGCGTGTGGCGCGCGACGCATTCATCGGGGAATCGGGAGCGGCCCTGATCCGCAAGCACGCCTCCCTCGGCGACGAGCTATTTACCGAGGCAGGCTATCGTATCTACGCGGACGACTTGTTGGAGCGAATGACCAATCCCTACCTCGCCGACACGGTGGCCCGTGCCGGCCGTGATGTTGTTCGCAAGCTGGGGTTCAGCGACCGTATTTTTGGCACAATGGCATTGGCGTTCGAATATGGCATCGAGCCGAGGAACATGGCGATAGGGGCGCTGGCCGGCGTGGCTCTGTTGCTGGTGAACGCCGCCGAGTACGGTCTGCCGCCGGAGCTGAGATCGCTCGACTGGCAGCGTCTGAGCACCGACAGCCTCACGCGCTTGCTGAGCTTCGTCTGGCAAAACTCGATGTCACCTTCCCTTCAGAAGCTGATCGGTTGCACCCATGCCGCCTCCGATCCGCTCCTGAGGTTGCTGGCGCCTCAGTAATCCTTGAACCCCTTCATCCATTCGGGCCAGTCCTGGGTCTCGACGCCACCGGCGCGTGTCCAGGGCCCCCGCATCTGGAACTCCCGGTGCCAGCGGAGGGACCATAGCTCTTTCAGACCGATCCTGCGCGTGGAGAAGTCCACGAAGGCGCCGTTGACGAATCCATTGTGCCGCAGCAGGCAGATCATCTTCATGGCGTTGGTGGTCCAATCCTCATGCTGGCCCTCGTATTGCGGCGGCTGGTCGGTGTGATGCGGCCGGGTGTCCCACCAGCGATCATCGACAAACATCGGGATTTCGGCCGCTTCTCGGACATCGCGCTGCCGCCAGTAGTACGAAGCCGGCTTGCCGCCCTCCTTGCCGGGCATGGGATCGGTCACGTAGAGGTTGATGCCATAGCTGCCGTACTCCTGGTGAAAATTCGGTCCCCAGGCCACATAGGCAAAGCGGCCGCCGCGCGGGTCCGGCTTCGTGGAGGTCGGACAGAAGCGGATCTGTGGCTGCTGGAGATAATAGGGACGGAAGACTTCCATCCAGCTCGTCTGCGGCTCGCTGCCGATGTTCCATCCCCGGTGGAAATGGCCGTTGTTGTCGTTGGTGTACATCGAGAAGAAGAGTGCCCATTGGCGCAGATTGGCCTGGCAGCTCAGGGTCTTGCTCTGTTCCTTGACGCGCTGCAAGGCGGGCATCAGGATCATCATCAGCAGCGCGATGATCGAGATCACGACCAGAAGCTCGATGAGAGTGAAACCCGATCGGACGTTGTGGTGCCTCATTTGCGTCGCCATCGCTTGTAGCTCCCCACGAACCTATCGAGACATCGGAAGGATTATTCCGGCGGAACACCCGACGCCGCCCTGCTCGAATCCCAATCCATAAACCATTGTACCGGTGTGGGCCCCGCCGAGACAAGCGTATTTCCGGCCCGGCCGCGCGCCTGCGGGCACTTTTCACGCGGCCCTCCAGGCCGCGGCAGCATATAATGCCGGCGCATGAACACGAGTGATAGGCAACAAAGACGGGCTTACGTCTACGCGGCGCTGGCGGTGGGATTCTGGGCCACCTCCGCCACCGCTTTCAAGCTCTCTCTGGCCCACGTGGGCCAACTGCCTCTTCTCCTTCTGGCGACCATGGTCTCGACCGGCGTCTTTTTTGCTTACCTGGCGGCCACCCGCAGATTGACGCTGCTGCGTGCTTTCACCGGAAGGGACTACCTCTGGTCCGCCGCACTGGGGCTGCTGAACCCTTTTCTCTACTATATAATCCTGTTCAAGGCGTACGCGCTGCTGCCTGCCCAGGAGGCCCAGCCGATCAACTTCGTTTGGCCGCTGACGCTCGTGCTGCTCTCCATCCCCCTTCTGGGTCAGCGTATCCGGCTCGCCAGTATCGGCGCCATCCTCATCAGCTTCCTCGGCGTCGCGGTCATCGCCACCCATCCCGCCCGGCCGGCGGACATCCTGGACTTTCGCTTCAGCAACGGGCCGGGTGTTCTGTTGGCCCTGGGCAGCACGATCATTTGGGCCCTGTTCTGGGTCGTCAATACCAGAGATCGGCGCGACGAAGCAGTGCGTCTGTTTGTGAACTTCGTCTTCGCCTCCGTCTATATCCTCATTCTCGTCCTCGTGCTGGGGCAAGTCCGGGTGGGCGGGTGGAGAGGTCTGCTCGGGGGCGTTTACATTGGTCTGTTCGAAATGGGAGTCACTTTTCTGGTCTGGCTCAAGGCCCTCAAGAGCGCCAAGACGACCGCCCACGTGGTAAACCTGATCTACCTGGTCCCTTTTCTCTCCCTGCTGGTCATCGCGCTGGTTCTGGGCGAGAGAATCCTGCCCTCCACCGTGGTCGGCCTGCTCTTCATCGTCGCCGGCATCGTTCTGCAAAAAGCCTGGGGATAGTGCGGTGAGCGTGGCAGCCTGGGAGCCTCTAACACAATGATGGTTTAGCGCAAGGCTGCTGCCTTCTGTCATTCCCGCGCAGGCGGGAATCCAGGAACGCCTCGACTTTCCTGGACCCCCGCCTGCGCGGGGGTGACAAGGGAGGATCCCAGCGTTCATTCTGATAGAGGATCTGATAATAGAGCCAGGGCATCCCACTGCGACTGGATGCCCTGGCTTGTAGCGATCATGGTAATGCCTGGCGTCGCCTCTACACTTGCTCGGGCACGACGAACGGCTTGCGATACGGCCGCGTCAGCAGCGCATTGGCCTCCTTATTCCGCACGAATCTCTCCCTCTGGGGATTGAACGTCAGCGTCGGCCCAAGCTGGTACGTGCCCTTCGACACGTCCAGACCGATCGCGCCTTTGACGGTCTCCAGAACCTTGTCCCATGACTTGCCAATCTCCTCGTGCTTGCCGAGGATACCCGGCCTGGTCGCGCCGGCGACCTGCTGGCCAAGGCGATAGGAGATGTTGCCCAGTTGGCAGCACGCGGCGGACAGATATCCTTCGCCGATGTCCGCGTTCAGGTCTTCGATCTTGCGGCTCCGCATGGCCGCGATGAAGTTGCCAAAGTGATCTTCGCCGGGCCCCATCTTGACATCGACGTCCACCAGCGGTTCGCCCTTGTCGGAGCCTTTGGGATAGAACATCGGCCTATCGTTGCCCTTGATTACCCCCTCCTCCAGGTAGAACTCATTGCCCACATTCCGCGGGTACTTCTTGCCATCCAGGCCCGCTCTCTCGACCAGACCGATGACTTCGAACACCAGCAGCGGCCCGCCAAAGTCCATGATGGTCAACTGGCAGTTGGGCGTCTGGGCCTGGTCGGTGAAGGGCGGATGGCCCTCCGTCGAGTTCACCCAGCGGCCTCCCAGGGCGATCACGCTCTGGGGCAGGGTCCCGCCCGGAATCGCCCAGCGGGCCTTGTCCATTTCGTGGACACCCTGGTTGCCGATCTCGCCGTTGCCAAAGTCCCAAAACCAGTGCCAGTTGTAGTGAACCAGATTCTCGTGGAACGGCTGCTGGGGCGCGGGGCCGAGCCAGATATCATAGTCCAGGTTCTCCGGCGGCTCCTTGATCGGCTTGAAGCCGATGCTCCATCGGCCAGACCCATCCTTGGAGGCCGCACCCTTGGAGACCAGCAACTTGCCGTACTTGCCGCTGGCGATAGCGGCCACCTGTTTGGCCCAACTCCGGCTGGAACGGCTCTGCGTGCCATGCTGGACAATCCGGTTGTACTTCCGGGCGGCATCCAGGCACTTATGCCCCTCGAAGAGGTTGTGACTGCAGGGCTTCTCGACATAGACATCCTTGCCCGCCTGGCAGGCCCAGATCGTGCCCAGCGAATGCCAGTGGTTCGGCGTGGCGATGGAGATGGCGTCGATGTCCTTGTTTTCGAGGAGCTTGCGAATATCGACGTACGTCTCCACCTTCTTGCCGTACTTCTTCTCGAACGCGGCGGCCTTACTGTCCAGGACCTTCCGGTCCACGTCGCACAGGGCGGCCACGCGGACTCCTTTGATCCCGGCGAGCTCGCCGATGTGGCTCCCGCCGCGCCCGTTGATGCCGACGACAGCCACGCGAATCTCATCGTTGGCCCCCAGCACCCGTGACGAGGGAGCGATAACTGATTTCGTGGACGTGTGGCAACCGGCCAAGGCCATCCCCAGCCCGGCGGCGACCGATCCTTGCATGAACTGTCTGCGCGTGATGTGCGTCATTTTGTGCCTCCTTTGGATTGCGTTATCAGGGAAGGTGTGTCCACGTTCACGACACGAACACCATGATCTGCTGCACGAGACATCGAGGCCAGATTCTACCCGGCGCGGGCCCGTCATTCAATAGAATGTTCCACTTTGACGGTCTTTATTTCCCACGGCTTGATGGGAAAACTGCCCATCGCGGCGGCGCGGTCGTGGCCGGCCAGATCGACCTCCATCACGCGGGGCGGGCGGCCGGCAAAGGCGAGCGTCACCTGGGCGCCGGTGCCCCGGTAGTCGTACACGCGCACGAACGTCTGGCCCTGGCGATGGTACAGGGCCGAGACCATCGCGTCGCTCGACTCCACCGTGACAGGCTGAAAAGTCGCTCTCAGGTTTCCGTTCGCGGCAGGCGCCGCCGCACCTACGAGCGGGAAATTGTACTCCACCGCATGCCGATGCAGGTCCGCCGCCGCCCATGGGCCCGTGAACGGATACAGGGCGAACTCATACTCGAAATCCCCGCTCAGCATTCGCGTGCCCCAGATGTAGTAGGAGGCGTACGCCAGAGGAATCGAGAAGCCGCCGTCTTTTTCCCGCACGGCTCCCATCGTCCCCTTGTTGAACACGGCGATTCCTTTGTCGGCGTCGGCAACGGCGGCCCAATAAAGCCCATTGACATAACGATCCGCTGTCTCACTGACCGCAAACGGAAGATCGCGAATGCCCACCGCATTCTCACGCAGCGCCGGGAACAACTGGAACCGCAGCTTGTCCTCGTGAATGAACCCGGAGGCGGAGTCCCCCACGTCGTTGGTGACCCGCCCGATCTTTTCCCCCGAGAACCGAAACCGCATCCAGCAGTCGATCCGAGGACTCTCGCGATAGAACTTCATCTCCAGGGTGTACGGGATCGTGCCGATCAGGCCGCTTTGGCGGGCGACAGCCCAAGTTCCGCCCGCGCGCGCTGCTTCCAGGGACCAATGTCCTTTGGAGATCATGTCCTGCCCATCGATCTTCCCGGCAAACAGTCCGCTCGTCGTCTGCGGCCGCAGAAACTCCGTGCCGGTGCGCCGGTCCTTGAGCGACGACAGGCCCCCGTCCGTATGAAACCGAACCTCCCAGAAGGGCGTGGTGAGGGCTGGACTCCGGCTGTCAACCTGGATCGCGCCAGCACCCTCCACCGCCGAGCCGGAGTTGGTGGGACGCAGCTCAAATGCTCCCACACTCAGACCATCCAAATCCGCCAAAATTGCCAGCTTGACCTCGCGTAAGTTGCCGTCGGAATACGAATCCATCGACAGGATCACGGAGGGTACGATCTTGCCCTCGCGGCGAACCTCCAAACCCTTGGCAAAGCCCTTCTCGAAGGCGACGGGTACTTCGATCCAGGACTGCCGTCGCCAGGAGACCGGATTGAAGATTACCACCTGCGGAAAACCCCCGGAAGCCATCCTAGTGCTTCATGCCAATTGACTTTCCGCTCTGGGCGTGTATGCTATATCTTCGTGGGAGGAAGGATTCTTTCACGGAGACTATGATTGCAGAAGAAGT
>Ga0315289_10002664_pt1 | contig 27273 bp, 21 predicted proteins | sample YL17G11_40_MG_FD_203452 | JGI IMG/M metagenome (GOLD analysis project Ga0315289, IMG submission 203452) | Sediment microbial communities from Yellowstone Lake, YNP, Wyoming, USA - YL17G11_40 | ecosystem: Environmental > Aquatic > Freshwater > Lake > Sediment | place: USA: Wyoming | collected...
TGAGTTCGACCCGACTAACAAGTCCATGGAGCCCATCTTTGCGTTCAAGCCGATGCGCGACTTCCAGGCATCGTGGATGCCGCCGGGACTCACCGACAAGGACTACGTCATCGCGCAGTACGACGGCGCCGTCGCCTACATGGACGCCTGCATCGGTGCCTTGCTGACCGAGGTCTCGGCGCTTGGCCTGGACGAGAGCACACTGATTGTGCTGATAGCGGACCACGGCGAGACGCTGTATGAACACGACTGCCACTTCGACCATCACGGGCTCTACGAGTGCACGCTGCGTATACCCCTGATTTTCAGGATGCCCGGGAAGCTGCCGGCGGGGCGGCGCGTCGACGGGATGGTCACCCTCCAGGACATGATGCCCACCATCCTGGAACTGCTGGGCGTGGCGGTGGGTTGTCAGTTCGACGGCCGGAGCCTCGTGGGTTCAATGCGCAATGGATCAGCCGTCTCGCGTCGAGGGCTGTACATCACCGAAGCCACCTGGATGCGCAAGCACGGTTGGCGCACACGCGAGTGGAAGGTGATCCGGGCGTTGGAGCCCGACTTCCACTTCAAGCCGGAGGTGGAACTGTACAATCTAATTGAGGATCCCGGTGAGAATGTGAACCTGGCGTCTGCACAGCCTGACGTGGTCAAGCTGCTCCAAGGAAATCTTGACGACTGGATAGCCAAGCGCGAGGGAGAGTCCGGGCGACGCAACCCGCTGTTCACCGAGACCCGATGGCACGGCTGCCCCGGTGTGGACGGGCCGTTCACGACGTCCCAACAGGCTTACGACACGCTCCATATCGGCCCGGTGCAGACAGAGAAGACGCTGCGTTCGCGCCGGGAAGTGCTGGAAGCGCTTGGCTACGTGTGATAAGACGGTTCCGGGGAGGGGCCACCCGGCGCCGGCATGACCTGTCGGGGGCCGATGGACATTGAGCACAGGCTAAGGAACAATTATGGCAAAAAGGAAAGTGAACCTGCTCCTGATCGGCATTGACAGCCTGCGGGCGGACCATATGAGCCTCTACGGCTACCGCCGCCTCACGACGCCTCACATTGACAGGTTCGCGGCAGAGGGCGCAACCTTTGAGTGGGTCTTCAGCCCGCACATCCCCACCACGTCCGGTTACGGCAGCATGCTCACCGGCAGAGACGCGTTCGGGACAAACACGGTGGCGCTGCGCCACAAGGGGCCGATGGCCGAAGGTGTGCCGACGTTGGCTGAAGTGCTGCGCCAGGAGGGCTACGAGACTAGTTGCGTCGGTTTCGAGCACAACCCCGCATCCCGCGGCTTTGCCAAGTACCTCAATTACGCCGGCTGGGGAAGCTGGGCGGAGGGACGCAGCCACAAGGCTGAGAACCTGAACACGGTGGCTCTGCCTGAACTCAAACGCTTGGCAGCGGGCTCGAATCCCTTCTTCCTCATGCTGCGCCACATGGATCCGCACGCGCCGTACCTGCCGCCGCGGCCGTTCGACCGCATGTTCTACGGCGGAGACGAGTTCGGCCCAGGCAACAAGTCCATGGAGCCAGTCTTCGCCTTCAAGCCGTTCTGCGATTTCTTCGCTACCTGGATGCCCCCGGGCGTCACGGACAAGGACTACATCATTGCCCAGTACGACGGAGCCGTCGCGTACATGGATGATTGCATCCAGAACATCTTCGCACAGGTGACGGCCCTGGGGCTTGACGAGGACACCCTGATCGTCCTGGACAGCGACCACGGCGAGACGCTGTACGACCACGACTGCTACTTCGACCACCACGGCCTCTACGAGCCGACGCTGCGCGTGCCGCTTGTCTTCCGCATGCCGGGGCGAGTGCCGTCCGGGCTGCGACTCGGCGGCTACACGACGCTCAAGGACGTGATGCCTACGATCCTCGATATTATGGGCATCAGGGTGAAGCTCAAGTTCGACGGCCAGAGCGTCTTCCCGGAGATGAAGGGAAAGCGGCGCGTGCCCACCGCTGAGTTCTACCTGACCGAGGCCACCTGGATGCGCAAGCACGGCTGGCGCACGCCCGAGTGGAAGCTCATCCACGCGCTCGAGCCGGACTTCCACTTCAAGCCCGAGATAGAGCTTTACAATCTGATCGAGGACCCCGAGGAGTCCCGCAACCTGGCCGCGGAGGAGCCAGACGTCGTCAGTTTCCTGGAGAACCGGATGCAGGCCTGGATAGCGAAGCGCGAGAAGGAGACCGGCCGGCCCAACCCGATCTTCACGAACGTGCAATGGCATGGGTCGTCGAAGGTGACCGGGCCGTTCACGTCCTCGCAGCAGGCGTACGACACGCTTCACATAGGCGACGTGGGAGCCGCCCAACGCCTGCAAGCGAGGGAGAAGGAGGGGTAGCGGCAATGCTGCGAGTGTGCGTGATTGGGCTCGGCCCCATCGGGAACCTGCACGCCGGTATCTACAAGGCTGACGAGCTAGCCCAACTGGTGGGCGTCTGCGACATCATAAGGGCGCGCGCCGATGCGGCCGCGAAGCGCGTGGGCGTGCCGGCCTTCTACGACGCCCGAAAGATGCTGGCTGAGCTGAGGCCTGACGTAGTCAGTGTGGCCACCGGGGGTTACGAGTATGGCAGCGACCATTACGAGCCCACCATGCAGGCCTTCGAGGCGGGCTGTCACGTCCTGTGCGAGAAGCCTATCTGCAACGAGATCCCTCCTGCTGAAGAGATGGTGGCAAGAGCGCGGGAGAAGGGCCTCTGCTTCGGCATCAACCTGAACCACCGCTTCACCCCTGCCGCGCGCCTGGCCAAGGAGTGGGTGGACGAGGGGCGGCTGGGCCGCCTCTTGTTCATCAACATGGCAATGTGGATCAAGAACCCCACGGAAAGCTCGCCGTACTTCCAGCTCAAGGCGCTGCACCCGCATACCATAGATGTCATGCGCTACTACTGCGGGGACATAGAGGCCGTGCAGTGCTTCGCCGCGAGGGCGCCCGGTCGGAGGATCTGGTCCACGGCGCACTTCAACATGCGCTTCAAGAACGGCGTCGTGGGCGGCCTCACGGGCAGTTACGACATTGAGCGCGGCCACCCGATGGAGCGCTGCGAGGTGGCGGGCACTGCAGGACGGTTCGTCCTCGAAGACATGTGGCGCGAGCTTACGCTCTACCCCGCCGGCAGCCTGGAGAAGACCGTCTACTCCAATCCAACATTCGGCGGAATGCGCGACTTCCAGGACACCTTCATCAACCGCATCCACGCGTTTCTGGAGCAGGTCTCGGCTGGCGTCGCCCCTGAAGCGGTTGACGGCTCGGGTGCGGACGGGCTCGCGGCGCAGAAAGTCCTCGCCGCCGCGATTGAGTCGCTGGAGAACGGGACGGTCGTCCGGGTGAACTGAACAAGCCCGATCGGGCCCGGCTTCGCCCGACGAGCCGATAGGGCTGGCGATGTGCCTGCAGGTCCCATTGCAGGCCGGGCATTCCTTGTGGGCGTCGTGGTTCTGCGTACAGGGCTTGCATTCGGGGCTTCTGCCAAGTACAAGAGTGGTCTGTTCCCCCTGACGAGGCCGTCCCATGGCATACCGGTCCAGAGAGCGCGTCGCGCGAATCCTTGCCCATCGGGAAGCCGACCGTGTGCCTCTGGATGCAGGCATATTTCACAGCTTGCCCTTGCGAGAGTGGTGCGATGAGTTGGGGTTCGGCGAAGAAGAAAGGCAGTGCGTCAGCGAGGGCGACTTCAAGTACCTGCACTTCGACTTGCAAGGGGAGCGGAGCCGCTTCGGCTCCTACCTGCCGGGCCTGCCTGACGAGGCAGACGTCACGCCGTTCGGAGTCGGCGAGGTCCCGCTCAAGTCTGTAGACGGCTATGTCGCGGGCAAGAAGCTCTACCATCCCCTGGCGAACGTCAACACGGTCCCGGAACTTGAGCGGTTTCCGTTCCCGGATGTGACTGCAAAGCGCGCGCACGGGCATCTGGAAAGCGCCGTCCGGGCCGCCAAGGACGAGGGTTTCACCGTCATCGGCCAGATGTCGCAGACCGTGCTGGAAACTGCGTACATGATGCGCGGCATAGACCGCCTGTTCCTCGATTTCTACGAGCGGCCTCAGTACGTGCGGGCGCTGTTCGAGGCCCTCACGGAGCGGCGATGCTTCCAGGCGCGCCGGTTCGCACAAGCGGGCGTGGACGTGCTTCGCATCGGCGACGACATTGCCACGCAGCAGGGCTTGATGGTCGGCCTGGGGACTTACCGCGAATGGCTGAAGCCGTACCATGCCCGCGTTGTCGCCGCCGCCCGCGAGGTGAGCCCCGATATCCCCGTGTTGTACCACAGCGACGGCAAGCTTACCGCCTTGCTGCCCGACCTGATCGAGGTGGGCGTCACGGCCGTCAATCCGTGTCAGCCCGAGGCGATGCCGCCGGCCGAAGTCAAGCAACAGTTCGGCGGCAAGCTGACGTTGTGGGGTTGCTGCGGCACGCAGAGCGTTTACGCCCACGGCAGCCGGGCTGACGTGCTGGCAGAGCTGCAGATGCTCATGAGCAAGGTGGCGCCCGGAGGTGGGTTGGTCGTTTCGTTCATCAACGTGCTGGTTACGCCTCGCGTTCTTGACAACTTGCGCCAGTTCGTCGAGTGCTTCTACGAAGTGGCTCGGTACAAATAGGCGATGAGCGGACTTCTCTAAGAGGCGGCAGAAAGCCGTGGGTTTCAGTTGCGAAAGGACTTGTTGACGCCATGACACCGAGGAAATCCGGCGGGACAGTTCGCTTCGGCATTGTCGGGACAGGCTACGTCGGACGCTGGCACGCGACCACGATCCGGGAATCCAAGGCCCGATACGTGACGCTGGCCGCTGTGGCGGATACCTTCGCAGACTCAGCCAGGCAGGCCGGCGAGCAGTTCCGCGTCCCGTGGTTCGACAATCCCGTCAAGATGCTGGGGTCGGGACTCGTGGACGCCGTCATTGTGGGCACGCCTCACTTCTGGCACCCTCCCGTGGCCATTCAAGCTGCGCGGGCAGGCGTGCACGTGCTGTGCGAGAAACCCCTGGCGGCCACCATCGGCCCTGCGCGTGCCATGGTGGACGAGTGCAAGAAGCACCGCGTCGCGCTGGGCATTATGTTCCAGTTCCGGACGCGCGCCGTCATGCGGAAGATGAAGGAGATGGTAGGCTCGGGCCGGATCGGCCGGATACTGCGCATCAGCATGGTCTGCTCTGACTGGTACCGCACCCAGGCATACTACGATAGTGGCGGCTGGCGCGGCACCTGGGACGGCGAAGGCGGAGGCATCCTGCAGAATCAGGCGCCTCATCACCTGGACGTGTTCCAGTGGATCGGCGGCATGCCCAAGCGCGTAACGGCAGTCATGAGCACGCACACGCACAAGATCGAGGTCGAGAACACGGCCCACGTGCTCTGCGAATACGGCGACGGGCAGACAGGCTACTTCTTCGCAACGACGGCTGAACTGCCCGGCGGCGAGAGCTTCCGAATCGTCGGCGACAAAGGCACGCTCGTCTACGAAGGGGGCAAGCTGCTGTTCGGCAGGCTTTCGATGCCCATCTCGCGGCACGTGCACGAGTGCAAGGAAGCGCGGGCCGACTTCATCCCCAAGCCCAAGTGCTCGTGGCGCGAGGTCAAGTTGGCCGGCCCCGCCGGCGGAGGGCACAGCGACGTGATACTCCCGTTCGCCCGGCACATCCTTCGCGGCACGCCGATGGTTTGCACCGGCGAGGAGGCCCTCAACGAGGTCGAGCTGTCGAACGCCGCTTACGTATCCGCCTTCAAAGGGCGCCCGGTAGCCATTCCCATAGACGCCGACGAGATGGAGCAGGTACTCGCCGGGCTCGAGAGGCAGCGCTCCACGGGTCGTGGGACCGGACAACGCGCGAAAGCCCTGAAGACGCTCCGCGGGCTGCTCGCTAAATGACTGCCACTGGCCTGCGTTGTCCGCGGAGTCAGAGGCGCCTACGGCGTGACAGAATTGGCTCTCAGACGCGCGAGGCTGGTGCAAAGCCGACGCGCGTCGCCGGCCTGACGGCAGAGCCCAATCCCGCCAGGCTCGTGCCGTGACTGAGGTCCCAGTATTACCGCACGGCGGCTGGGCCGGTGGCGACCTTGCGACGGGCGCCGTGCGGCGCGCCAGCCCCTTACGCGTTCAGCCTTGACAGTGGGCACTGCCGGTGGCACTCCTCGATCACGGCAATCTGCCGGCGCACTTGCTCGGGGGTGATGACGAGGGGCGCCCCCTGTGTGAAGGTGGCGTAAAGGTGCGTGTAAAACTGTCTGGCCATGTAAGGGAAGAGGTGGGCCTTTGCCTTGGGAAGGGTCCACTTCTTCTCGACCCACTTCAACTTCTCGGTGCAGTACCTGTGGTCCGGCAATGGTTCGCGGGTAAGCACTTGTTTGGGGGACTGCTCAGGCCTGTAGTACCTCCAGTTGACCTCTGATTGACTGGCGATCAGGCCTCCACGTGTACCGTAGACCAGGTAGGTGTAAGGCGAATAGGCGGCGCATGAAGAGATCTCCAGGTCTATGGTGGGCCGGTCCTTCGCGGTCATCAGGAGCTTCACGTGGTCTTCGGCGTCGCCGTACGTGTTCGCCCGGTCCATCACGCACTTGATCTCCGGCATGCCTTCCCCGAAGAGCTGGAGCACCTGGTCCAGGGGATGGGGGCCCGTATTGAGCAGGTTGCCCCCGCTATATTCCTGGAGCGTCTGCCAGTCCCATCGCCGGCTGAAGCCGTTGAACGCCCCCTTGATCATCACGATGCGGCCAAGCACGCCAGAATTGATCACTTTGCGGACTTGCTCGAAGTAGGGCGCAAAGCGCGACTGCTGGTAAATGGCCAACAGCTTGCCGGCCTTTCTGGCGGCTGCGATGAGCTTGTCCACGTCGGCTACGCGCGGTGCCAGGGGTTTCTCGCACAGCACGTTATAGCCGCCCTCGAAGAGGTCCAGCGTGATAGGCACATGGAGATGAGACGGCGAGGCGTTGACGACGAGATCCAGGTCTCTGCGTCCGAGCATCTCCCGGTGGCTGGCGTAAGTTACCGCGCCGAACTCCTGTTCTGCCTGCCGCCGCCGATCGGGGAGGGGGTCCACAACGGCCACGATCTGATACCTCTTGTCCCGCCGCATGTGATCTGCATGGATGGAGTATCCGCTGCGGCCCTGCCCGATGATGCCGGCCCGTATGCGTTTCGACTCTGCTGGCGCCATGGCGAGGTCTCCCGATTAGGAAATCATTGCCGGCCCGCCCTCAGTTTAGTGCGTCCAACAGAAGGAACCGCAGAGGTCGCAGAGATTGGTGAGCAAGAACGCCCAAAGCGGCTTCCCTTTGCTTGGCGTTCTCGGCGGGCTCGGCGGTTAATCCCTTGCTGTTTGTTCTTAGTGCGCAACTGCGGGCTGACACGGCGCAGGAGTATGCCACACGGAGGGGGACAATGCAACAGCTTCCGCGCGCGGGAGTCCGACGGGGGGCTTGATCGCCGGGCATCCTGCGAAGCACGTTGCTGGGCGGCATGATGTCCAGGCAGACGACCTGACCGCGGTTGACAGGCTTCGCCGGAACAATTACACTCCCCGAACCTCGGAAAAGAATGAGCACTATGGCTTCCCTACCTTCTGCGCGGCGTAGCGCAGCATGCACGGAGAACGAGGAGACATGGTGAACCGCCTTTGTGTCACGTGCGCCGTAGGAGTTGCTGTCGTTGTGGCGTTGTCTGCTGCATGCGCCGCCGGCGCCGAGACAGAGTGGACGCCGGAGAAGGTGGCTGAGGCCACGCGCCTGAACACCTTAGTCTTCTTCCGAGAGAGCCTTCAGCGCGGACATCCCGACCGGCCCTCGTCCAACTTCGCAGGCAGCCGGGCCCTCGCCGGCCGTGTGGAGGGCCTTGGGCCGCAGAACCTGGCCTCAAAGGAGGCGGCCCGCGACGGCGAGTTGGGCCTGCGTCTCAACCTGACGATCGAGGGCGACCGGCCCGCCTGGCGGCTCGACCTCACGCCCGAGCTCGTGGCGCCCTACGGCGAGTCCAGTCGGCCGTGGCCGTTGTTCGATGCCTACGGCTACCGGCCCGGGGGCGCGATCGAGTTCGACTTGCGCGGGGACGCCAAGCGAAAGGGGCTGGGCGTGACGCTCTGCTGCGTCTACGGCCGGCACCCCTCGCCACGGCTGACGCCGCTCGACCCCTACCTGCAAGAGACGGGCGACTGGCAGCACGTGAAGGTGCCGGTGGCCGACCTGGACTTTAAGACGCCCGACACTGCTCTGAATACGGCCAGCACGCTGGTACTGGGCGGCGAAGGCTGGTCCGGCGCGTTGAAGGTGGACCTTGACAATATCGTGCTGCGCTCCGACGGCCCCGAGCCGGAGCCGGGGCCGGTCCGAGTGGATCACGTAGGCTACCTGCCGGGAAGCGCCAAGGTGGGGCTCGTGGCCGGCAGCCGTCTGTCCGGGTTGGCCGGGCGGCCGTTCGTCGTCCGGCAGGCGGACGCCGAGGGTGCGGCTGTCGGGCAGCCTGTGCTCCGGGGCGAGCTGAAACCACGCGCGTCGTTCGAGCCTAAGGTCTACGGCGAATGGGTCTATGAGGCGGACTTCACGCCCGTCAGCGCGCAGGGCAGGTATGTGCTGGAGGTCCCCGGCGTGGGCAGCTCCGTGCCCTTCTATGTGCAAGAAGGCATCTACGACTACCTCTTCTACCACCTGACGCGGTTCTTCTTCTACCAGCGCGTCGGCTGTGACCTGCTGGAGAAGAACGCGTTCGCGTGGAGCCGCCCCGCCTGCTATACGAAGCCGGTGCCGCTGGCCAGCGACGAATCCAAGACGCGCGTCGTCCGGCACGGCTGGATTGACGCCGGCGACTCGCGCTCGTTCCCCCATACCGACCGCCTCGGACCCATGATGGCGGCCTGGGAGTTGGGCGGAGAGAAGGCCTTTGACGGGCAACTCAACTTGCCCGAGAGCGGCAACGGCATCCCGGACTTCCTGGACGAGATGCGCTGGCAGGGCGAGTACTACCGAGACATGCAGCTTGAGGACGGCCGGTGCATGGGCTACCTGCTGACCGGCAGGACAGGCGGCGGGTCGCCGATCGCAGGCGGCGGCAAGGGTTGGGCGAACGACCCCGATCCTCGCTACATCCGCGACGACGAGTTCAGCTACGGCGAGCACGTGCGGATCACGGCCTGCATGGCCATGGTCGGCCGCGCCCTGAAGCCCTACGATGCGGAAGGTGCTGCGGCCTTCGAGAAGGCCGCCCTGAAGGCGTGGGAATGGGCCGAGGCGAACGCTCCCGCCGCCAGCGGGGGCAGGGGCGGAGCGCGGCCCGGCGACAGGTTCTGGGCAGCCACTGAATTGTGGCGATTGACGAGGCAGGAGCGTTTCCATGACGTGGTGCGCCGCCTGGCCGACACGGACGGCGGCTGGGGCGACAACACCTTCCGCGGCCCCGTCTACGTGGCCTGGATATCGTACATCTGCGACCCCGAGGCCGATCCCGCGCTCCGGGAGCAGTTCCGCAGGCGCTTCGTGGACGGCATGGCGGCGCTCTTCGACCTGGTCAAAAAGGAGCCCTACGGGGTCTCCGTGTGCCCGCACGGTTGGTTCAACAATCCCGGCGGCGTCGGCACCATCGCAGCCCAGCTTGCCATGGCCTGGAAGCTGTCCGGGCGCGAAGAGTTCCGCAAGCTGGCGCAGGAGCACCTGCACTATGTGTTCGGGCGCAATCCTTATCGCCTGTGCAGCGCCTCCAACGTGGCCCCGGAGAGCTTCAGCGACATCTACAACGGGTACGAATGGGTGCCCGGGCGGGAAGTCTGGATGCCTGGGTTCATAGCTCATATGTCTGCCTGGGGAAATGCCAACATGTCCCGCTTCCATGCGCGGCGAGTGCGCATGACCCGAGATGTCTGGTACTGGGGAGAGCCGTGCGTCGGGTTCAACGACGGCGCAACTGCCGCGGTCCTGCTGCTGATGGATGGAAAGCGCTACGACGACCTGATCCAGCAGGGCGCGTTCCCCCGGCGGAAGCCTGTGCAGCCGGGTCTCCCGTTTGTACCTACGCCGGTTGAAGAGCCGTGGAACAACGAGCCCGTCGTGGCGGGGCCGGCCTCATGACCTGGCTCCGCCGTCGCGCCGGGGTATCCCCGTACAGTTGATGTGCTTCCTGCAGGTAAGCTTGGAGGAATCATGGCTGCTATCCGCATCGGGTGCGTGCCGATCACGTGGAAAAACGTTCCTCAGGACCAGGTTCTGAAGGAGATTGCCGAGGCCGGCTACGAGGGATGCCCCGCCTGGGCAAGGGAGGGGCAGACCACGCAGGACGTCGTGAACCGTCTGGCTCAGTACGGCCTCAAGCCGGCTCCCGGCTATCTGGAAGGCAGCTTCTGGAAACCGGACCAGGAGGCCCAGATACTGGAGCGCGCACGCCGACAGGCTGCCTTCCATCGCGAGGCCGGCCTGACCGAGTTGTTCGTCGCAGTCGGCGGATTCCGCAACTACGTCACCTCACGAGGCTTGACGCGGGACCTGGTGGCCGGCCACGTGCGGCCCGATGACGGCATGACGGACCAGGAGTACAAGCAGTGCGCCGCTGTGCTCAACCGCGTCGGGGAGATCACGCTTGCCCAGGGCGTGCGCATCTGCTTCCACAACCATGTGGGCACTGTGGTCGAGACGTGTCTTGAGATTGACCGTCTCTTTTCGCTCGTGGATCGCACGCTTGTCTTCATGGGTCCGGACACCGGGCATCTGGCCTGGGGCGGAGTGGACGTTACCGACTTCTGGCGCACTTACGCCGACCTCATCAAGACGGCTCATCTGAAGGACATCAACCCGAAGGTGATGGAAGAGGGCCAGGCGAAGGAGTGGAACTACCAGGAGTTCAAGGACCACGGCATCTACACGGAACTGGGGCAGGGCTTCGTGGATTTCCGGGCCCTTCTGGAGATCCTCAAGGGCGTGGGCTTCGAGGGGTGGCTGCTCGTGGAGACAGACCTGACGCAACTGCCCACGGCCTTCGAGAGTGCCGTCATAAGCCGCCGGTACTTGCGGGGCCTCGGGCTGTAGTCCGGCCTTGCCTGGCGAATGCCTACGTCTGGATAGGGTACTCCCGGCAGGCCCGCCATTCATCCACCAATGCCGAGACATTGGCCCACACATCGGGGCTGTCCGCCGTGACGTTGTCTATGGGCGATAGGATGAAGCCGCCGCCGGGGCCGAGCTGTCGAATGGCAGCCCGAACGGCCCCGCGCACTTGCGCAGGCGTGCCGGTTTCAACGGTCACGAAACCGTTGACGCCGCCCCACAGACATACGCGGCCGGCGAGCTTCCGTTTGGTCAGGGCGAAGTCTGCGCGCGCATCCTGCACAGGGTCAAGCCCGATCAGCACGTCTATGCCGGACTCCAGGTACATGTCCAGAAGCGGCGTGTAGGCGGCCGTGGTGATAAGGGCCAGCCGCGTTCCAGCCTGGTGGGCTTGCTGCGCATCCTCTGTGAGCAGGGGCAGGATGAGCTGCCTGTAGGTCGGCGGAGAGAGGAAGTCTACCGTCTCGTACCAGGCGCGGCGCACAAGCAGGTCAACGCCGGCTTCCAAGACTACGTCCATGCGGCGCCGGTTCCACTCGTAGATGATCGTCAGCAGGTCCCGCACAAACGGGGGGGTCATCGCGGCCATCAGCATCAGGTCTTGAATGCCGCACAGCCAGCAGGCCGCATCGAAGAGCACGCCCCATTCCCCGACCACCAGCAAATTGTGCTTGGCCGCGAAGGCTTTGGTGACCTGCGCCTGCTCTCGGAAGGCGGCTATGTCTTCATCCGTGGGCGGGGTGAGCAGGTAGCGCAGGGCGGGGAGGTCCTCGGGATCCGTTATGAGGTGCTTTTGGGCCCGCGGCACAATGTAGTCGTCAAAGAGGGGCACGCGGGCTCCATGGGGCCAGTCGTCCGTCTGATTGACCGCCGTACGCAGCACGCCGGCGGGCGTGACATATTCTCTATGGATCACCGGATAGCGTGAGCCGGCTGGCTCCTCGCGCCAGTTCTTCACCTCGACGCGGGGGTCGAACCGCACCGGCAAGCCGTAGAGGTCCTGGTGCTCCGACTCGGCGCGGCTAGCCTGCGTCAGCCGGACGGGCATCCGCACGAAGGCGTCCAGACCCAAGTCGAGCTGCTTGCGCACGAACTCGAACTCATCGGCGCAGCGCTTCCTGAGCGCCGCAAAGAGCATGAAGGAGCAGGGCACGTAATCGGGCACGTCGCAGCCGATGGCTGCCAGCATGCGATCGCGGGATGACAGCTTGGGGGCCATTGTGTTGCACGCTCCTTGTCTGGCAGATGAAGGGAAGTCCATCCTCGCTTGCGCCAACCAGCTAACGGCTTAGCAATGGTGAGCGCTGCCGCACTCGAACTTGCCGACCTCGCCCGGGAACTGCCCATTGCAGCGGCGGGCCATTGCGACCCGGGCGGCGCAGGCAGCGGATTGTCGCCGGTACGCTACAGAATACCTCGCGTTGGGGCAAGTGCACGCTGCCGGCGGCCCGGCATCAGCTTGAATCTCGACGAGACCGGCAGTACGATTGCAGAGATTCGCCCCACTTGGTCACAGGTGGGGTCGCCGCCCGTCGTTGCCACGCGGTCAGTGCGTCCCGGTCTCCGGCCGCAGCAAGGCACGCGACCATCTGCCTACGCCGTTGCAGTGCGGAGGATGCCTATGTCATCTTGCCTTTCGTCCCGCGAGCGTGTTCTGACCGCGCTGGACTTTCAGGAGCCCGACTACGTGCCGTGCTGTTTCAGCGCCTTTATGGCATTGAGCGAGAAGTGCGCCAGCCAGCAGGAGTTCATTGACAGGCAACTGGACATGGGCCTGGACGTTGCGGCAAACCTTTCCGAACTGCCCATGCGTCACGACCCGCGCGTGAAGATCAAGCAGTGGCGCGAGAACCCTCCCGGGGCGCCGTATCCCGTGCTGCACTGCGAGTACCAGACGCCGGCCGGCGTGCTCAGGAGGTCGGTCAACAAGAGCGAGGACTGGCCTCACGGAGACCACGTGCCATTCATCTCCGACCACATCATCCCGCGAGCCACCAGGCACCTCGTGACCCCGGAGGACAGCCTGGAAGCCTTGCGCTACCTGTTCGCGGCTCCGACTGATGAAGACGTGGACGCGTACAGGTCGAAGTGGCGGGCGGCCAAGCACCTGGCGACAGAGCGGGGGTTGGTGACCATCAGTGGCGTGGCCATGCACGGCGACATGGCCTGCTGGCTGAGCGGCATCGAGCCCCTGATGATAATGTGCGCTGACCACCCTGCGTTCGTCCAAGACTACCTCGCCATCATCGAGGAGTGGAACCGCCGGCGCATGGAGGTGACACTGGACGCCGGAGTGGACATCTTCGTACGGCGCGGTTGGTATGAGAGCGCCGACTTCTGGTCGCCGCGGACGTACCGGGAGTTCCAGCTTCCCGGCCTCAAGCGGGACGCCGAGCAAGTACACGCCGCCGGCGCGAAGCTGGGCTACATCATGAGCTGCTCCTCGATGCCGCTGCTGGACCAGCTCATGGAAGCCGGCGTGGACGTGTTGATGGGCGTGGACCCCGCCCAGGATCGCATGATGAACCTGCCTGTGCTCAAGGAGCGGACGATGGGCCGGATGGCGCTTTGGGGCGGGGTGTGCGGCTACCTGACGGTGGAGTGCGGGTCGCCTGCGGACATCCGCCGGGAAGTGCGGAACGCGATTTCCGTCCTCGCCCCGGGCGGCGGGTTCATCCTCGCTCCGGTCACGAACGTCCGGGCCGATACCGAACGGTCATGGGAGAACGTCGGGGCGCTGGTTCAGGAGTGGAAGCGCCTGCGCAAGTACCCGGTCAAGCAAGACGCGGGCTGAAAGCCACGCGTGGGGCTGGGCGGAGGCCCAACACGACTGACTGCGGTTGTGAAGCCGGCCGGAATCCACTTATGCCAGCAAGCAGCATCCCAATGCCGACCGGCCGGGGAAAACGCTGTTCTCAAGGGAGGAACAACTATGTCCATACTGACGAGGGACGACATCGAGCGCATTGCCGAAGAAAGCCTGATAGTCCTGTGGGAGACGGGCGTGCAGGTGGACGATGATGATGTTGTGTCGCTACTGCGTGAGCATGGCTGCGTTGTGGGTGATGGTGGGCGCGTCGTGCGGATGCCGCGAGAGGTCGTGGCGGCGGCCCTGAAGCAATGCCCGCGCGAGGTGAAGCTCGTTAGCCTGGACGGGCAAGAGACCGTCCTGAAGGCTGGCGGCCCGAGCGTATTCTGGACCGGCAATGCGTTGAACCTCGCCGTTGACGACCACGTAGAGCCGATAGACACTCGCCGCTTCGTTGAACTCGCGCATCTCGTTGACGGTCTTGAGCACGTTCACGCAATGGTCAGCACGTGCCTCTCGGACGTGCCGCCGCCTGTGCGGGGACTGGTTGGCATGCGCCTGATCGCGGAGAACTGCCTGAAGCACATTCGCCCCTGCATCTACAACCCGCGCGAGACGAAGGGCATGATCGAGATGGCGCATGTGCTGAACGATGGCAAGTCCATCGCCGAGTCTCCTATCTTCAGCCTTGGGTATACCGCCGTCAGTCCCTTGCGGTGGTCGGACCTGGCGCTGAATGCCTTTCGCGAAAGCTCAGGGCACCGAGTTCCGCTGATGGTCAACGCTGAGCCGGCTGGCGGAGTGACTGCGCCAGTCACCCTTGCCGGCGAGTTAGTCCTCGGCAACGCCGAAGCGCTAAGCGGCGTCGTCATCGTTCAGGCGCTTGAGCCTGCAAGGCCCATCATCTTTAACATGGGTTTCGCTCACGTCATGGACATGCAGACAACCGTGATGCGCACAGGCGGGGTTGAGAACGGACTCCTTCAGGCAGCAGGCGCCGAGATTGCTGCCTTCCACGGGTTGCCCAGCGCTGCATGGCTCAACACGGAAAGCACCATTGTGGACGCTGGGGCAGGATACGAGAACGCGCTGACAGGGTTGCTGCACGTACTAAGCCACGTCAACATCGTCTGGGGAATTGGCAATCTGGAGTCCACCAAATGCATGTCGCTGGAGATGGCCGTGATTGGCAACGATATCGCCGGCGCTCTGCGGCGCGCTCAGGCAGGAATTCGCGTGGACGCCGAGACAATGGCAACCGACGTCATCCGAGAACTTGGCCGTCGCGCACAATATCTGGACCATGCCCACACACTGGCGCATTTCAGGGACGAGTACTATTTCCCGCATGTCACGAATAGACGCGCCCGCGGGGCCTGGGAAGCCGCGGGCCGTCCGAGTATTGTGGACGCAGCCCGAAGGCGCGTCGAAGAACTGAAAGCCCGACCCACCCGCACCATTGTCAATCGCGCCCAACGGGAGGAATTGCTGAGGATCGAACGGCACTGGACGCAAGAATTGACGTGATCTGCTCAACCGCCCAGTCGTAAAGGAACGAACAGGCATGTGTTGGGCTGGCGCAGTTTTGGGATGGGCCGTCTTGAGGCCTTGTTGCCCGGCGCCGAGCCCCGCGATGACCGGTTGCGGCTTCGAAGCGGTCAGGAATCCGTCTAAGGCAAGGAGGTATCGCCAGTATGAGCGCGCGCAGGGAAGGGCCGAGGCCGGCGGTGATCGGGACATGCTCCCTTTCCGGCCGCAACATAAAGGATCCGGAGGTGCTGCTGGCCAACGGCCTGGCCATGATTGACAAGATGGCGCAGCAGGCGGAGAAGAACGGCTGGGGCCTCGACTTAGTGACGCTGCCCGAAACGTTTGGGCACCCGGACGGCAGCAAGTCTGATGAGTCGGCTCAGACCCTTGACGGCCCCATTGTGAGCGCGGTGGCCCGGAAAGCCCGCGCCTACTCCACCTATGCGGTTGTACCCCTCAGGCTGCGCGAGCAGGGGCAGTTGTTCAACTCGGCAGTGCTCCTTGACCGCCGGGGGGAGCCCGTGGGCGTCTACCACAAGGTGTTCCCCGTGGTGCTGCCGGACGAGACCCTGGAGGGCGGGATCACGCCGGGATGCGAGTTCCCCATCTTCAACCTCGACTTCGGACGCGTCGGCATCCAGATCTGCTTCGACGTCGCCTATGAGGACGGGTGGAAGGCTTTGGCCGTCCAAGAGGTGGAACTCGTGGCCTTCCCGTCCGCAGCGCCCTGCGTGTCGGCGCTCGTGTCGCACGCCTACCGGTTCGGCTACTACATCGTCGGCGCCATTTATCGTCCGCCGGCCATCATCGTGAACCCTCTGGGGCGGGAGATCGCCCGAGCGCCTCAGGACAGGGACGTGGCCCTGGTCCGCGTGGACCTGGATTACCGCATTTTGCCTTCCCGCTTCACCTGGACTCGCGGCCCGGAGATCAAGCGCAAATATGGTGATCGCTTAGACTTCGGCTGGCACGACCCGGAAGGCGCGTGCGTGATGACCTCGCTCGACCCCGAGCTGCCGGTCGGCCGCCTGGTAGAGTCGGAGGGCCTGGAGACATACAAGGAGTTCATCGAACGCAACTTCCGGGCCCAGATGAAAGCGCGGGGCGGCCCGCCCGCAATGCCGCGCTGAGCCGGCTGGGGCGCGAGGCTCGAACCAGCCAGTCCCGGGTCTCAGAGGTCCAGCAGCTTCTCAGCGTTCCTGTGGCAGATATTGTGGATGTCGTCCTCGGTGATCGAAGAGGACAAGAGAGAGCCCACAGCCTGTTGTTGATCGAACCACGGCAGGTCGGTGCCGAACAGGACCCGGTCGCTTCCCACCTTCTCGCAGAAGAGGTCCACGACCCCGCGCAGACCGAGTATGCCGGTAAGTTCCAGGTACGTGTTGGGATGCTCCCGGGCGACCCCGACGGCGCTTTCCCAGTCGTTGGCGAAGCTGTGGCCCAGAAAGAAGCGCACGCGGGGGTGCCTCTCGGCGATGATCCGCACCTGTTCCGGCCCGTCTTGCTGGCTGCCGGCCCAGGTATGGGTCAGCACGATGAGGCCGCGCTCGTCCGCGAAGTCCAGCGCGAACCTGTAACGGGCGTCGGACAGCTTCACGCCGTGGTAGTCCGGCAGGAACTTCAGGCCCGCGTAGATATCCCGCATCCCGTCAAACTCCGCCAGCTCTCTCTGTGTGATGTCGGGGTAATGCGGGTTGACTGCGAGGTAGGCTCGGAAGCGATCGGGGAACGCCCGCACCGCCTCCACGGCGGGCTTGTTGCCCAGTTCCGGGGCGAACAGGGAGGCGTGGTGGGCGAAGCACAGCCGCTTCACGCCGGCCGCGTCCATGCTGCGCACCATGTCCGCGGGTTCCATGCGGGGGAAGTAGATGCCGTACCACTCGCCCATGTGTCCGTGCATGTCGTAGATCGGGCAGCGGTCGCTACGCCCGTGCTGCCAGAACTCGGCTGCGAGTTCGGAATCGGGCCTGATCGGTGTGCGAGATTTCATATTTCAACCTTCGTGCGAGGATGCAGCCGGCGCCCGCGCGGACGCCGGTTCACAGACGCACCTCTGCGAGGATGCGTTCCAGGTTGCCGGCGGCGACGGCCTGCCGATCTTCTTCAGCGACTTCGGCGTGCCGGAGCATCAGCATGACGCCGCCGTGGTCCCACTTGGGGAACCCGGTGCCGAACAGCATTCTGCGGGCGCCATAAGACTTCACGAACGCCTCGACACCGCCGTCGAGGATGTATTCGCTGATCTCGATATAGACGTGCTCGTACGCTTCCACAAGGGGCCTGAACCATCGGTCCGTCCCCCATACGTGCATGTCGCTCAGCACGCATACCAGCCGAGGATACTGCACGAGCAAGTCGTAGGCGGTCTGCCACTGGCCGGTGCCCTGGACGGCAAGGATGAGGGGGATGCGCCGCTCCACTATGCCGTCCAGGAGGGGCCCGCATGCCTCGGGACGAAGCAGGTAGCGGTTGCGGTCGGGGAACGCCCGCAGCGCGCAGACGTTGGCCTTTGCCATTTTTTCAAACAAATCGTCCGGCCGGGGAATCTCACCCGTCTGCGGCGCCATAATGCTCCAGCATCCTCTCAGGCGGTCGTGATGGCCGGCTATGGCTTCTGCGAGCAGCCTGTTGCCGGTCGGCACGGCATAGTCTCTCTGGACCACGTGCCAGACCAGGGCTCGCTCGATGCCGGAGCGGTCCATGGCGGCAAGCAGATCGTCCGCTCCGGGCGCTGGTTTTAGCATGCCGACAGCAGGCAGCCCGATGAAACAATTGCAGTCGAAGAACCTCATGCTGTCGTGTTCTCCATCGCCGCTCCGGCGTCATGCCGGAGGAGCCCGAATTCTACCCTGGGCGGGGAGGCTGTGCAACGTCCGTCAGCCAGCCTTTGTGGCGGATGGAGGGGCCAACCGTCAGCTTAAGCGTGGAGGCGGAGAGGGCTCCGCCGGATGCGGCAACAAGGCGCGGCAAGCCCGAGCGACGGCCGCGGGGCACCTTCCCGGTCCCAATGCAGCGCCCGGCAAAGGCAACTCTGCTGCCCCGGCTGGTTGACTTACCGACGGGCTGAGGCTATGCTCACCTCAGTCACTGGCAGCCGGGCTTACGGCGGCGTGCATCTTTTAGCTGCTTTGTGGCTTAACGTGCGCGCATAGTGGAAGGTCGGTTGGCAATAGCTATCCAAAGGCCTGCATGGCGTGCGCCGGCAGGTCCATCTGCCGCTGACCCGTCGGGCGCCGGCGGAGCTATCTTTGCTATGTTAGTTGCTGCCCGTTTGAAAGATGAGCAACTGGACTTTTGAGCCCGCAAGACGAGGGGATCGGCTGTAGTTCTTGCATGCGAGGGGCACAGATGAAGATCGGGTTTGCCAGAGAAGACATCACGCCGCGCGTCGGCGTGCCGCTGTGCGGGTTCGGCCCGTTCCTGAACCGCTATTCCACAGGGGTTCGCGATCATCTGTGGGCGCGGGCCATGGCCTTTGAACATGAGCAGAGTCGGGCGGTGGTCGTGAGCTGCGACCTGATATCGCTGTCGCTCGAAGACACACAGAGGGTACGCAACATCGTAGTGGATGCGGTGGGCCTGCCGGCCGAGGCCGTCGCCGTGCACTGCACGCATACGCATAGCGGCCCCGATACGTGCCGGGACAGAATAGGCTGGGGCGGCATAGACGAGCCGTACATGGAGCTGCTGCCCAATCGTATCGCGCGAGCCGCCGTGGAGGCCGTGAAGGGACTCAGCCCGGCAACCCTTGCCCACGCGGAGGTGCCGTGCGAGGGCATCGGCGTGAACCGGGAGTACGATAAGGACGCACCGCCGTTAGAGGAGGTGCTGAGGGAAGACTGGCGCCCGGCGAAGCCGGAACTGACCGACACCACATGCCACGTCGTCAAGGCGCTGGCAGGTGAAAGGTTTCTCGGCTTCTTCAGCTACTTTGGGTGCCATCCCGTTTGCTGTTGCGAGGAGACCCACCAGATCCATGGCGACTACTGCGGAGTGGCCACGAACACGCTGGAGCTGGAGCATCCCGGCTCCACGGGCCTCTTCCTGCAAGGCGCCAACGGCGACGTTAACTCATGTGTTGCCCACAAGCCCGAGCAGGACGCGATGCCTGCACTCAACATCATTGCCGGCCGGTACGCCAACTGCGTCCGAGACGGCTTGCGGAAGGCAGAACCCGTTGAGGTTGACGCGCTGGCCTTCGCCCTGCGCGAGGTCCACTTTACCCGACGGAACGTCACGCCGGCCGACTTGCGGGCCCGGCTGGCTGAGCAGAAGGCGGTCCACGCCGCGCCCGGCGCTACCGACAGGGACAGACGGCTGCGGATGGCCACGGTGTACATGCTCGGCGTGCGACGTTTGATCGGCGCCATGGAACGCGGCGAACCTTTGGAGCGACCGGCGCAGGTGCAGGGCATCCGCATCGGGCCGATCTCCCTGCTAACGACACCATTTGAAGTGTTCCAGGGGATCAAGAATGATGTGAAGGCGGCAGCCAAAGCGCCCATACCGCTGGTTATGAGCGATACGAACGACAGCCTCGGATATGCGCCCGACCGGACAGCCGCCGCACGGGGCGGATACGCCGCTGATACTGTGCCCATGATCCACGGGACTCTCCCGTACGCCAATCTTCACGAGGAGTTGGTGCGCGAACTGCTCGCCCTCGATGCCGTCCTCTACGAATGTGGGTAGGAGGTAGCGAAGGCACAGCCGTACCTGAACCGAGGCGTTCGTCAAGAAGGAAGGCCACCGATGAAAGTTTTCATTGCCGTTGACATGGAAGGAATTGGGGGCCTGGTCCAGTGGGATGATGCGCAACTGGACCTGCAGCGGCGGCTCATGACAGAGGAGGCAAATGCAGCGGTCCGCGGTGCGTTCTCCGGGGGGGCCGGCGAGGTGCTTGTGGGTGAGAGCCATGGCAACATGCGCAACCTCCTGCCTGAACTCCTCGACTCGAGAGCGAGTTTCCTTTCAGGGCAGCCTAAGCCCGCCAATCACATGGCTGGCGTTGACGGCTCATTCGACCTTGCGCTCTTTGTGGGTTACCACGCGAGGGCCGGCACGTTGCGCGGCGTTATGGCGCACACGTTTGCAGGGCACGTATTCTCACTTGCGTTCAACGACGTGGAACTCGGCGAGATAGGCGCTGACGCGGCACTGTGCGGGTCTTACGGAGTGCCAGTGGGACTTGTGACCGGAGACCGGGCCGCCTGCGAGGAGGCGGTATCGTTGCTGGGCAACGTGAAAACCGTGGCAGTCAAGGAGGGAGTGAGCCGGTCCGCTGCCCGATGTCTGCCGGTGGGGGCAGTGCGGAAGCTGGTTGAGGAAACGGCCGCGGATGCCGTCCGTCACGCCTCAGATTTCCAGGCCTTTGCTCTTAAAGGCCAGGTTGTAGTTCGCGTTGTGTTTACCAATCCGTCTTTTGCAGACACGCTCGAGCATCTCGACTTCGTCAGACGTGTTGACGGGCGGACCATCGAAGTGGAAGGTGAGGACTATCTGAAGGCGTTCGAGCGCTTCAGTGCTCTCCATTTCCTGGCGCCTGTAGTGCACTGAAGATACCGGTTGTGTGCACTGAGGGTCTTGGAAAGTAGTTCGGGCAAGTCCACGGCATTTGACGGCGCAAGCACCGACCTAACGCTTTGCTTGGAGGGTAGCCATATGAAGGTTCTGGCACTGGTGGGCAGCCCCCGCAAGGGCGGCAATACGGACGTGTTGACTGACGAGTTCCTCCGGGGCGCACGCGAAGCCAAAGCGGAGGTCGAGAAGGTCTACCTGGACGACCTGCGCATCAGGCCCATCGCGGAAGTGGGAGACGACCTGGCCACGCGCGTGGACCTGCGTGCGGACGACGACCTGCCAGGGTTGCTGGAGCGCTTCCTTGCTGCGGACGTGGCGGTCATTGCATCGCCGGTTTACTGGGAGAGCGTCTCGGCACAGATGAAATGCTTCGTGGACCGGTGGTCTGCTTATGTGGGGCAGGAGTCGTTCAAGCGCCGTTTCGCAGGCAAAGGATTCGCCGTGTTATGCCCCTGCGCCCTGCCCGAAGAAGCGCAGGAGGGCGAGTGGGTCACGGAGCAAGTCAAGGGCTGGATAGGTTGGCTTGGCGGCCGGTATCTGGGCGACGTGTGCGTGTCCGTGCGCGATAAGGGGGCCGTGGCCAAGATGCCCAAGGTTCTGCGCAAAGCCTACGAGTTGGGCAAAAGGTGCGTGGCTGAGATGGGCGCATAGGTCCCCGCAGGGCGCGCCGCGTGCCGGGCGGGCGCGGCGCCCCACCTCGGATATCCTTCCGGTGCTCAGCGACAGAACCGGAAGCATCAAGATAACCTGCGCCCTCCTGGTCTCGCTGCTGTTGCGGAAGGGGGGCGCAGGTCTTATCATTGCGCGCATTTGGGGCTGAGACCACAGTGCTTTATGGCGGAAGGACTGCTCTCCGCCGAGGAGGTGATTGCATGGAGGTCACGAAATCGCAACAGTGGGCCGGGCGTTTGAAAGCAGTGGTTCCCCTGGGCAGCAGCACGAACTCCAAGTCCCCGAGGCTCATGCCCGACGAGCCGGGCGTGATTGTGCGCGGCAAAGGCTGCCGCGTCTGGGACGCTGACGGGCGTGAATATATAGACTATCGCAACGCCCTCGGGCCGATCACGCTGGGTTACCAGTACCCGGCTGTTGATGAAGCGATTCGCCGTCAACTCGAAAGCGGGATCATTTTCGGGCATCCGCATCCCTTAGAGGGCGAGGTGGCCGAGCTGATCTGCGAGGTCATCCCGTGCGCTGAGCGCGCGCGGTTCCTCAAGACCGGCGGCGAAGCGGTCGCGGCGTGCATCAAGCTCGCCCGCTATCACACGGGCCGCGAGCACGTCGTGCAGATCGGCTACAACGGCTGGCTCAACAGCCTGGCCCGCGGCGGGCGCGTCGGGCCCAGACAGGTGGCAACGTCGGCCCCGCCGGGCGTGCCGGCAGCTCTGGCCGACTTGCACCATTCGGCGGGCTGGAACGACACGAAGGGCCTGGAGAAGCTGTTCGCTGAATTGGGCGACCGGATAGCCGCCCTCGTTGTCGCAGCGGACTATGCCCCAATGGCGGAGGGCCGGACCTTCTACCCCTTCCTGCGCGAGCTGACGAGCAAGCACGGGACGGTGCTGGTCTATGACGAGATCGTCACCGGCTTCCGCATCGCCATCGGCGGCGTTCAGGAGCACTTCGGCGTGACCCCGGACATGGCCGTCTTCGCCAAGGGGGTGGCCAACGGCATGCCGCTGGCGGTCTACTGCGGGAAGGCCGAGATCATGGAGAAGCTCGACAAGGCCACAGTCTCTTCGACGTACGGCGGCGAAGTGCTCTCCCTGGCCGCAGCGAAGGCGACGATCGAGACCTACCGGGACCGGAACGTGATCGAGCACATCTGGCAGAAAGCCGAGCGCGCATGGTCGGGCCTCGAAAACCTGTTCAAGCAGCGCGGCATAGCGTGCCGCATGAAAGGGCTCTGGCCGTGCGCAGCCATCGCCTTCGACCGCGACGTGCCGGAAGGCCTGGAGGCGCGGTTCTACCGGGCGGCTTACCGCAACGGCGTTTCGCTCTACCAGGTTCCTTACGTGACTTTCAGCCACCAAGACTCGGATGTAGAGGAAACGCTGGAGCGCTTAGACAGGGCGGTGAAAGAGCTATGACCATTGACGTTCATGTTCATCCCTTGCCGAAGTCGGGGCATGAGGACGTGCTGCCGGAAGTGATGCGCCAGTGCCGAGTCAACGGCGTGTCGCTGGGACTCGTCTCTATGGGCCGGACGCTCTCCCAGTATCCCGACGAGGACGAGGTGCGCCGGTCCAATGAGGAGGCGCGCGACTTCGCGCGGAGGTCCGAGGGGCGGTGCCGGTGGCTGGTGTATCTGAACCCTCAGAATTCAAACTGGAAAGACGAACTGGACCGCTGCGTCGGGCAGGGCGCCATCGGGGTCAAGCTCTGGACTTCACTCAAGCAACAAGACGGGACGCATGAGAATGCGGCGAAGCTCCTGCGGTATGCCGGCGACAGGGGCCTTTCCGTCCTCATCCACACGTGGCAGGTGACAGGCGGCCCAATCCTCGGCGAGATCACAGTGGAAGAGCTTGCGACGCTGGCTGAACGCTGCCCTGAAACGACGCTTGTGGGAGCACACGCCGGAGGGAACTGGCGGCACAGCATCGGCGTGCTGCGCGACCGAGCGCCGAATACGCACGTGGACGTGTCCGGCTACTACCCTGAGAGGGGCCTGGTTGAGGCGCTGGTGCGCGACATTGGCGCAGAGCGCGTCCTCTTCGGCAGCGACGTGGCCGGCCGTACGCTCGCCTCGCAGCTTGCCAAGGTTGTGCTGGCCGATATCTCCGAAGAGGAGAAGGAACAGATCCTCTGGAAGAACGCCGCACGCGTTTTCAGCCTGAACGACATTCCGCCGGCTCCGTCCGCGCCGCTCCGGTCCGCGGAGGGCCTGCCGGACTTCCGCACAGACCACTTCTGCTTCTGTGGTCGCTGGCCCTTCTACGAAGGACCGTGGGTCACGCCGGCTGAACTTGATGACCTCCTGGCCCAGAACGGGATCGAAACGGCCTACACAGGCCACTTCGGCGGCCTTTACCGTCAGGACCTTGAAAGCGCCAACAATCAATTCCTGAAGGCCGCAGGAGCGACCCGGCGTGTGGCGCCGCTGGCGACGATGAGCCCTCTGGCGCACAACTGGCGCAGCGTCATCCGTCATCTGAAGGACGGCTTCGCCGGCGTGCTGTTGCACCCTTACCTGCATAACTGGCGCCTGGACGACACGGCGCACGGGGGCTTCTTCAGCGCCTTGGCCGACGCGAAGCTGCCGGTCTGGATCAACTGCGCCCTGGCGGACGACCGGACGCGGCATACAGGCGTGGCGTCCAGGCCGGCGGCCGCGGAGGAGTTGGTGGCCTTCAGCGAGGCGGCACCTCCGAACGAGTATGTCTTCCAGGGTCTGGCCGCCCGCTCGATTGGGCGGATGCTGGATAGGCGCCAGGGTGACGGAAGGTTCCGCTTCGAGATATCCCGCCTGACCGACGGGTCGTACGACTTTGACGACTTCGTAGGCAAGCATGGCCTCTCGCACCTCGTGATGGGGAGCGAGTTCCCGCTTCGCCATCTCCAGGAAGTCCGCTGGACGGCCCAGCGGATTTGAACGGGGGGCATCAATCCGCACGGGGCGGATGCCGGGCCGTCGGCGGGGACGAACGGCGTTCCGACGTAATGCCAAGCGGGCGCCAGGCTTCCCGCAGTGTTTCAAGAGAGTCTATTCTGTTGTCCGGCTCGACCAGAGAAGAGAAGGTGGGACGACATCGTCAGAGCGGTTCTTGCCAGCCGCACGCTGCTTGTCTTTGCTGGTGTGGTTGTGTGTCTCTGGTGGCTCCAGACACCAAGAGCCAAGCCATTGCATCTGGCTGAGTCCCTCCGGAACTGGCCGAGCCGCGCCGCAATGCTTGGCATCCCAATCCTGTTCCTTGTCTTTAGCAGCGCCCGGAGCCGGGACTACGGCTTAGACATTACAGCCCTGTCGCTTGGTCTGGCATTTGACGGCGGCTTGGCTGTTGTGGGCATTGGCCTGCCGCTGGCCCTGGCCGCCCTGTTTGGCGAACTCTCCGTCAAGCCGGTGCTGCTTCATCGGCGGGGCCGATGGGCGACAGCTATGAGCCGCTTCGAATGCCTCGTCAAACGGCCCAGCGGCGGATAGCCGAAGAGCTGAATCTCTCCAAAGCCAGAGGACCGCAACAGCCGCCGCATCTCGGCACCGCCGTAGAGCCTTATAGATACTCTGTGGCGTTCCGTCCTGTTGCCCTTAGATAGGACCCATGTTGTCTCCGTTCTCTGGCTATGAGGATCCCATCGGACCTCATTGACCAGGTGGACGCCTCCGATCGTGTTTTCGAACCGGGGGCGAAAGTGAGCGAGAAGGTAGGACTTGTTCAAGGTCTCGACGAGGAACTGCCCGCCCGGTTTCAGGGCCTGGAACACCCGTCGGCAGAAGGTCTGGTCGCCGTTGCCACGGAAGTAGCCGATGCTCGTAAACCAGTTAATCGCCGAGTCGAACTCCTCGCAGAAGTTGATATCCCGCATGTCGCAGCAGACGAACCGCGCTTCCACTCGCTTCTCCCGTGCCTCCCGCCGCGCCCGCCGAATGTAGCCCTCCGACAGGTCTACACCCGTCATCACCAGCCCCATCCTGGCGAGGGGGATGACGAGGCGCCCCATGCCGCATGGGATGTCCAAGACCTTCGATCCCTTGCGCACGTGGAGGAGTTGCTTGACAAGACGGGCCTGCACCAGGTTCGCCTTGTCATCGAACTGATGCGCCAGCACTTGCCCATAGAGGCCACCGAAGAATGTCTGAAACCATTCGGCCATTTACCCGTCTCCTGCATGGCGGCAGGCAACAAGAGGGGCTTTGCTCACGTCCAGCTCGGCAACGGGCCTTCGCGCGCCAACCGTGGGGCGCTCGGAAATGTCTCAGCACTGCTGGATTCGGTCCGCTCACCGCTTGGTATTCCCGATCCGAGGGGTGCCGCCCGGCGGAGGTCTGCCTCGCGCTGCATTCTGCAAGGGAATGGCAGGCAGCAGCTCCTCCCGGTGAGTGTCCAGCTTCTCCCGGCCCATCACTTCCCGGATCGGTACGTCGGGGTCCCGGGACGTGAGCAAGCACATGTGCTCCTCGTAGTGCCAGTCCTGGCTGATCCGGTCGCCGTACTTCTCCCCAAGCGCTTTGCCATAATCTCGGACCAGGGGCCAGCGAACCACGCGGTAGTCGAGGTCTACCCGTGCCAGGATCGGGTCCCTGTCCGACGTTGTCCGGGCCACCTCACGCCCTACCGGGTCAACAATCAGCGACGGCACCTCGTGCACGGCCGAGACAACGTAGTACTGGTGCCGAAACGCATAGGACCGCAGGGCCATGACCAACGGCGTCGCCGACGAGAAGATCACAAGCTCCGCGTCCTGGTCGTCGTAGGCCTGCCAACCGTTCTCGAAGAAGACGTCATAGCAGATCTGCGCGCCGACGCGCCCGAAGTCGAGGTCGAAGACGGGGAATTCGGTGCCGGGCGTCACACCCTGCTCCAGGGAGCCGTCCTGCACCGTAGTCACGAACACCTTGTGATAGACCCCCACGGGCTCGCCCTTCCGGTCCAGGATGACGATCGAGTTGCGGATCTTGTCGTCCTCCCGCAGCCGCACGGGCGCCGTCGCGTACGTCTCGTAGGCACGGGCCTTCTCGGCCACAGCCGTGACGATTCTGCCGTCTATGGTCTCCGCCCTTTCAACCGTCCGCGGTTCCCCGATCTGGGCGAAGGTTTCCGGCAGCAGCGCCAGATCCAGCCTCCAACCTTTGCGGTCGGCCCGCCGGGCCATTTCGTCCAGCATGGCCAGGCCGTCGGCAAGAAGCTGGGCAGGATCACGCGCTCCGTAGGGCGACAGCGTGCACGTTCCGATCACGGCGGGTCTGGGCCCGTCCCGGCGCTGAGTCATGTTGCCCGGCCCCTCCCGAACTCAGTCTTGGTGATCTGACCCCTTCGGCAATGAGCGCAGACTCGAAGGTCCGTTCCTGCAGGCCTGTTGCCGGAAATGTAGTTTTCGGCGGCCGGTTTGCCTGGCCGCACTGCGCGTCATCCCGAGGTTGCCTCAGGCCCACGCGCATCAGAGCAGCGCGCTGGGAATGACCGCGTCCATGTCACTCAGCGGCATCCGCAGCACTCAACGTGGTCTCCTCAACAGTCCATTATTACAGCCGAATCCTGTTCTGCTTAGCGTTTCTGCCCAGGTGCTGGGTGTACGAGTACTCCCAGCCGAACTTCTGTCCCGGCGCTATGTCGAAGGTGAACTCCACCGTCTGGAAGTCGTGGAGCTTCGCC
>Ga0315289_10002665_pt1 | contig 27272 bp, 30 predicted proteins | sample YL17G11_40_MG_FD_203452 | JGI IMG/M metagenome (GOLD analysis project Ga0315289, IMG submission 203452) | Sediment microbial communities from Yellowstone Lake, YNP, Wyoming, USA - YL17G11_40 | ecosystem: Environmental > Aquatic > Freshwater > Lake > Sediment | place: USA: Wyoming | collected...
ATAGCTTGAAAGGAGGTGAGACAACGAAAAAAGCATCAAAACCACAGGTGAGACCCTTGGCAACATCGCTTGACCCGAAGACCTGCCCACATTGCTTCCAGCCGCTCCCAGATCCGAAGCCCCTCATAGCGCATGATGGCCTGGAGGTGCAAGGGCTGCTGAGGGCGATTGAGCTTGCAGATGACGGCTACCTCATCGCCACCATCGGGGCACTCCGGGTCGTCTACGGAGCCGACAAGGAAGCGCAACTCAGGCCGCTCCTGGGGCAGAGAATCGCATCCATCATGAACGACAAGAAGCTGATCGTCATGGGCCGCGAGGATTGGGATCGAGCATGAGCGAGGGACGGCAGCCCTGGTAATCCTTTTTCAGGCGGCGTAAGCCATCGCGACACGAAAGGCAACACCCCGGCAGGTTTGCTTTTTTGCGATGCCCGCTATTGCCTGGAAGAGGCAGCGGTTCGCCAAGACCGGGCAGTGGACTTGAAAGGTCATCCTGGGTGTTGGCCGTGCACCTGGCAACGGGTCCCTCCGGCGCAGCCCGAACTGCCCCGGAAAAGAAATATAATTCTAAAGCCATCCATCTTTTTTCAGGAAAATAATAATACATTTCGATATCAGTCTAACCGCTATGGGGAGAAGGCAAGGCTCTTTTGGTGATACTTTCCGGGCCGATAATCATGGGGTTGCGGTAGAAGATCAGTCTATTCTTATAGTCGTTGGAATAATCGAGTTAACAAGAGGTGATTTTTCAGGATAGGTTCGCTATTTAAACTCAGCTTCAAACCCCAGTAGGAGTTTCTAGCATTTCTCCGGCTGGGGCCTCCTTTACTTCACGGGCGCTTTTTAGTAAAAAGCGCCGCAAAAACTTGACGTATGCGATCCTGCGGGATCGCAGCGAGACACCAGATAGCCGGGGCCTTGGAAATCCCTTCTTAGTCTCCCCTCTACACCTCGTCTTCCTTTTCTCCAGGACCTCGGCTCGGAGATGCTCCTCTGAAGGCGTTCTATGACATCTAGTGGACATTATCTAAAAATGTCATAGAACTTTTTTTGGAGGAGGGAGAACAACCATGGTAGAAGATAGTGAAAACATGAGTACCGGCTTCCTGGAGAATGCCGGTGCAAAGCTACTCACCAGCGGAATTGTCGCACTGAAGAGTTCCAGCCCTGAAGGCTGGAAGAGGTTCAAGGTCGGCTTGAAGTGCGCTGCAGTGGGGGCTGCCGCCCTGGATGAGGTCACCGACGACGATCAGGTAAGCCCGCAGGAGATCCAGAAAGTTCTGCAGATGGCCAAGGACTATGGAGCCATTAGGACTCTGGAAGACATGCTCTTTGGGCTGCTGAAGCACATTCGAGGGTAGGGGAGATTTTCGGGGATTGTTCCCCGCAGCGCGGGGTTAGGGGTAGCCTGCACGGCGCTTGAGTGCGCCCCCGTCGCCATTCCGCGCGTAACACCGCGCGCGGCACCTCGGAATTTTGGGAGGAAAAAGTGAAACATGCACATTTCGCCGCCTTAACAGCACTGGCGCTCATCATGATCGTCAGCGCCGAGATGGAGCTAAGAGAAGACTTCTCTGGAGAGGGCGAGTTCCAGGCCCGCTCGGATCTCTACGGCGTCCAGGATCGAGCATCTACCCGAGGAGGATCTCTCGTTTACGGCCACACCCTCGCCCCGAATGGCAGCTTCTCAGGATTCGAGGCCCTGAGAGACTGCAGTTACATTGTAGCCACACCAGACCATCACCTCCAGATCCGAGATGCCAGCAGGATCAATGCCACGTCCAGGATGTCAAGGACGCTCTCCGAGCTGGGAGAGGAGCGGTTCTCGCTCTTCACCGCCCAGGGAAACGGCACTGTGCGAGAAGCGGCCAGGACCGGAGGCGGCAAAGGTCGGCCTGTGGAGCTCTCATCAATATTCCATCGGGGACCTTTCAGACTGAACAGCTCGACGAGGATATCATATACTGCAGATGCGGGAGATGCTTCTTAGCTCAGCCGCTATTATGAATCCATCAAGTACCCGTCAAGTAGCAAAAATCAAGATCGGCAAGCTCCATCAGAAGGTCCAGAACCGTAGGAATTAGTTCCTGCATCAAGTACCAAGAAAGATTGTAGATTCAGCCGATCCGCCCCGGAGAGTGCCAGGCAACTTCTGGGCTCGCTGCCTTCGGGCATTGGTAAATCAATTCTGAGTGGTTTAAGTGGAAGTTTTCAAGATTTTCGTGCTCCTCCTGTCATTGCTCCTATTCTTGATTTTCTTGGGGATGAAGTGCAATGCCTGGGGGTGGCCGATCTTTGGAGGTTGATCAAGTTGAAGGATAGCTTCGAATGTTGCGGAGGCCAGACCTCCGGTGAGCAGGCATGTGAATGCATCGAGCAAGACTTGCAGCACAGAGTAATTCCCAGCGGAACCCGGAAATTGGCAGGCCAGGAACGAGAGTATAGAACCACAACTAGCCAATGGCTTACCAGGCAGGCGTTCAAGGCCTGGTCCAAGAATGAAGGCCAGGAAGTGGACCCCATTATCTGGTTTACAGAGATGGGGCACGGGCCGGTGCCTCCAGATGTAAAGCTATAACCTGGAGGGCTATGCACGGCTAAGAAGAACGACTACAGCGAGATCAGGGAGAAGGTCCAGCAGGCTGTGCAGCTCATGGCAGAGGGAATCTCGCTCAAGAAGGCAGCCCTTATGGTGGGCCTTCCTCGGTCAACCCTGCAGGATTACATTCGAAAGGGCAGCCTGCCGGATGGGCTGCCGATCTGGCCCAATTAGGTCAGCGAGCAGATGGAAAAACGGTCAGCCGATGATGCCGGGTCTATGCCGGATCGGGCCGGAGGGTGCCAGATCAACCGGCAGCCAACAAACCAGCTGCATCAAGACCTGCAGGCTCCCGAGCCCCTATCCGATCAGCGGGACTCTTCCGGGAGATTTCTTCCTGGAAATCAAATTGGCGCTAACTATCTTAGCTCCGCCAGGAAGGCAAAAACGATGCTGGCGGACTTCGCGCCTTATGTTGCGGAGACCCTCATGAACATCTTCCGCGACCTGCCCATTGACCGGCCCGAAATCATTCTCGCCTTCGCAAAGGAGATCTTAGACCGCGGGCTTGGCAAGCCTGTCCAGGCCATAGATCTCAAGGAGACTCACACCTATGAAGAGTATCGCTTCTTTGAAGCCGCTGTAATGGCCGCGGATGCCGATGCCATACGATCCGCGGCAGCTATTGCAGAACGCCTGGAGAGCCACGCCCGCAACGCTCGCGGAGCATCTTTCCTACGGCAAGTGGAGATCATACCACCACCTGGCGGAACTCTCTGTAATCTTGTCCCTGGCGGTGGCCGGGAGGTATCCGAGACTGATAATCTCGATGCCTCCGCAGTCAGGAAAGAGTGAGCTTGTCTCGCATTGGTTCCCGGTGTGGCTGCTGGACCTCTTCCCCTGGGCCAGGATCATTCTTGGCTCTTACCAGGACGACTATGCTGCCACCTGGGGAAAGAAGGTCCGCAATACCATTCAGGCCAACTCTGATCAGCTCAGGGTGAGGATCTCGGACGATTCGGCGGCTGCGAATCTCTGGTCCACTACCGATGGCGGAGGCATGTCCAGCTCCGGCGTTTCGGGGGCTGTGACCGGCAAACCGGCCCACATCCTAGTCATCGATGACCCCATAAAATCGAGAGAGGAGGCCGAGTCTCCGACCTATCGAAACAGGATCTGGGACTGGTGGACCGGCACGGCCCGGAGCAGGCTGAACCCTCTCCCCTGGGCTCCTTACAGCGTTGTCATCGTCATGATGACCCGCTGGCACACTGATGACCTCGCAGGCCGCCTCATTGCCCGCAAGGTGGATGCCGAGCTGGAGAAGTTCGTGCCGCCCTGGGTGCAGTACAAGCTGCCAGCCATTGCTCTGGAGGATGATCCTTTGGGCCGAAAGCCCGGAGAGGCCCTGTGGCCAGAGAAGTACCCGCTTGAGCTGCTGTATGCGATCAAGGGCGAGACATCGATCTACGACTGTGAGTCGGAGTACCAGCAATCGCCAATCCTGAAGGCGGGCAATCTCTTCCGGCGCGAGTTCTTCCGGCCTATCGAGATCCTGGCCTGAATTATTGGAAATTCCATGTATGAGATAGCGGACGATCCAGAGGCCATCAGACCGCTCACAGTTTCCAGAAAGAGTCTGCGAATCGGCTCTTTCTGCGACCTGGCCACCAGCACGAAAACGAGAGCCGACTATACCGTTGTCGCAACCGTGGGCATGGACAAGGCGCTGAACGTCTATATCCTGGATATTTTGCGCGGGCGCTGGGAGTGGCCTGACGCCTATGAGCACATCGTGGACGAGATCAGGAGGCAGAGGGTCAAGCTGGTCGGGGTTGAGACCAACGGATTCCAGCTCTCCTCTTTTCAGGCGCTGGTGAGAGAGCACCGGCTCAAAGGCGTCGCTTTTCATCCGGTGGCGATGGCTACAGACAAAACCAGCCGGGCGCTGCTGGTCTCGGCCAAAGGGAGCAACGGCAAGCTGTACTATGCGGCCGGTGCCTCCTGGTCCGAATACCTCATAACTGAGTTCACGAATTTTCCCAGTTTTCGGCATGACGATGTTGTGGATGCGGTCTGCGGAGCTGTCGAGCTCTTGAACCGCTATTCGCCTCCGGCCTCCATAATCCGGCCGGGAGTTGCAAGGAAACGATCCAAGTTCCGGAGGAGTGCGTGAGCAAGAACTTCAAGAAGATCAAATCGTCTCAGAGGCCGAACAGCGGCTTCTCTGAGCTGGGCCGAACCGGCCTGAACCGATTTGGCGGGTGGATCTCCGAGGAGTGGCTTCCTGAGCTGCAGGGCTCAAAGGGGGCTGAGATCTACAAGCGCATGAGCACCAATGATGCCATTATCGGCGGCGGGCTGTTCGCTATCGAGATGGTTGCCAAGCAGGTTCCCTGGCGGGCGGTGCCAGGCGGCAGCAGCTCCAGGGATCTGGAAGCCGCAGAGTTCCTGGAGTCCTGCTTGTATGACATGGAGTTCTCCTGGCCTGCAACCCTGTCCGAGATCCTGACCATGTATCCCTTTGGTTGGGCGGTGCTGGAGAAGGTTTTCAAGATCTGCCGCGGCCGGGACCAGAAGGACCCGCGATTTCGCAGCCAGTACGATGATGGCCGGGTTCGGGTGCGCAAGCTTGCACCCAGAGCTCAGGAGACCTTGCAGGATTGGGAATACGATGAGGATACAGATACCCTGCAGGCCATGATCCAGCTCGCTCCTCCTGACTTTCAGGAGCTGCGGGTGCCCATTGAGAAGTGCTGCCATTTCCGCATGTCGTCGGCCAAGGACAATCCTGAAGGGCAGTCAGGCCTGCGACGCACATATAGGGCCTGGTATATCGCCACCAACCTGGAGGACTTCGAGGCCATAGGGATGGAGAGGGACCTTGCGGGCTATCCTGTCCTGTATGTTCCCAAGGAGATCGCCGACCCGGACCCGGAGGATGAGGAAGCCGTTGCAGCGCATGAAGATTTCATGGCGCTGATAACCAGCGTGCGCAGAGATGAGACGGAAGGCCTGCTCCTCTCTTCAGAGCGGGACGAAAACGGCCATCTCCTCTATGAGCTGAAACTGGTCACCAGTTCCGGCACCCGGCAGATCTCTACCAATCAGGCCATCACGCGCTGGAAGAGTGCCATAGCCGTGAGCATGATGACCGACTTCCTGCTCCTGGGGCAGGGCAAGCAGGGCTCGTATGCCCTCGCTGAAACAAAAAGCAAGCTCTTCGCTCAGGCCATCTCGGCCATTTTGGATATCATAGTCGAGGAGATCAACGCCTCAGTCGTTCCCGATCTCGTCGAATTCAACCCTTCCATCTTCGAGGGCCTGGAGAAGCTGCCTTATTATGTCCACGGCAAGGTCGAGATTCCGAACCTTGAGCAGCTGGCCACCTTCCTGCAGAAGCTGGGCTATAAGGCGGACTGGCTGAGGGGCGACGTAATCCTGGAGAACCATCTTCGCAGTCAGGCAGACCTCCCGCTCCGGCCCGCAATGCAAACGCAATCTCATGAGAACGCAGAGGATGAAGATGAGGGCGCAGAGGCCATGCAATCTCAATCGCAGGATGAAGGGGTGCCAGCATGAAGCTGGCCGAGATGACTCCTCCCAGGCTCGAAGCCGCCCCGGAGGAGGAGGTGCGCTCGGCCTGGCTGCGCCTCTCTCAGTGGTATGGTGCTGCTCAGGCTAACGGAAAGGCTGTGGAGAACATCGTGAACGCCGCAGTCTTCGTCTATGCGGAGTTCCTGCGCCGGGGCTGGGAGATCGATCCAAGCAAGCCCCTGGCCCAGGCCGTGGCCAGCCTGCAGCTTCATAAGGGCATGTCCCTTTCCCTGGCCCAGGCCATCGATTCTCTACCAGCCGAGGTCCTTTTAGTCAAGGACTTCGCCTCCCTTGTGGGCTCTGCTGTCTCCAAGGAGAAGCCCAGGGACATTGACGTTCTCCTCCGGGCCCGGAGAGACGATGCCGGCGAGAACTTCCTCCTCCAAGGAGATAATGTCTGGCTGCCGCTCAGAAAAGCTCTCGATCCAGAGAAACTGCAAAGGCTGCACTTCATCGACAATCCCCAAGGCCCTCACTCCGATCATGTGCCTCTCTATTCTCTGGTCCTGAGGCGAGAGAGCCTTGAAAAGCAGATAGTCAAGGCCCTGCAGCCTGGCGACAGATTCCCGCCACAGAAGCCCCTCATGGCCGGATACACTGAGTTCTTCTCTACTTCTGAACTCTGGCCCTGGTGCGAGAGAAAGATCACGGAAGGAGCGAGGCTCGCCGGGGAAGTGAAGTTCGATGGCTTCCGATGTATAGTCTCCCTCCAGGATGGTAAAGTCTCGGCCTGGTTCGAGGACTCGGGAGAGGACCGGGCCTCCCATCTGCCGGGCATAGTCCAGGCAATGCAGGCCAGCGGCTACAAGAGCCTTATTCTGGATGGCGAGATGCTGGCCGTCGATCATCACGGCAGGATCATTCCCCGCACCCAGCTCTTGGAGATGCTCTCCGGAGATCCGGCCTTCGAGCCCTATTATGTGGCCTTCGACTGTCTGAACCAGGACGAGGATATCAGCCAGAGGCCACTCGGGGAGAGGCAGACTATCCTTGCGGCTGTGGTGGATGACCTGAAGTCTCCTCAGATCCGGCTCTCACAGTCTCGCAGATTCGACAGCCAGAAGGAGCTGGAGATCGTCGGTCGCTGGGCTGCTTCTCAGCCTACCAGCGAGGGCCTGCTAGTCAAGAATCTGCTCAAGCCCTACCATCCGGGCGGGAGCGATGACTGGGCCAAGTTCAAGACCGTTCTGGAGCTCAAGGTCCAGGTCCTGGGGGTCGAGGAGAAGAAGAACGGCTTCTTCTACCTCTGCGGCCTGCGTGAGCCGCCTAAGAACGCAGATAGAACGCAGGTGCATTCGGGCCTCCTGGTGCTGGGGAATACATTTGTAACGCAATTGCGTTCTCAACCTGGCCAGGTCCTCAATGTCCGGGTCGAGGAGCTGCTAATTCTCAACAAAGGCAAAGAGGATGTTCCGGCATGGGGAAAAGAAGGCGTTCAGATTGCGTTTGTTGCAGCCTCTCCAAACGAGGGCGAGCGCTCCAGGAGAGAGCCGATGGTCGGCCCTCCTGGAGAGCTCTTCCAGAGTCTTTACCTTGAGCCCGCAGGCCTGCAGAAAGAGGATGTAGCTCTCCTCTATCTGGTGCCCCAGATCCTCTATGAGAAGGGCCAGCTGCGTGCACCTGGGGAGCTGGAGGTCGAGGCCTGGACTCCGCATCTTATGCAGAAGCTGTCCGAGATCAATCCTCATGTCATCGTGGCCCTGGGCAAGCAGGCGGGCCTGGCCCTGGAGGGCCTCGCAGATTTCGTGATGCCCCATCCTGCAGCCGTGCATAGATATGGAGACTCCGGCGAGGTCTCCCGGAAGATCAAGCAGCTCATGGACAAGATCCAGGAGGTAGCCAAGCAGGATGACGGCCAGGATACCCGCTCGGATATAGCCGCCCGCGAGTATGAAAGGATCTGGTGGCAGATGGCGCCAGTCTCCGGAAAGGGCCGGTTCGTGCTGCAGGCCCACTGGCGAGGCCTGAATGAGGAGGAGACAAAGCTCTCCCATGAGGATCTTCTTAAGACCGATCATTCTGTGCATTGCGATCTCCGGCTAGAGATCGACAAATCCCGTCTCTGGGGATTCACGATCTTCGAGGGATCCACCAAAGATATCAGAGAGAAAGGGCAGGGAGAGGCCAGGGTTTTGCACCTCCCTCCAACCGACAGCCTGCAGGGTGCTTTCAAGCTGCAGCAGCCGCACGCCTGGCTGACCATTGCCGAAGATAAGCCCTTCGTTTCCGGGCCTGGAGCTGTAGGCTCCACTGCTCAAAAGTTCTCCAAGTTCTTCCAGCTCGACGCCGGAACCTACGAGTTCAGCTTTGCTCGGCAGCATGGCCGAGAGGTGTTCCTGCACGGCGAAAAAATCAAGGGCAGGGTCCTGCTGCAGTATATGCCTGCCTCAGAAGGGCGGGTGTGGGTCATCTCCAGGCCGGAGAGCCAGGAGCCGTACACCGCCAGCCATAAGCTGGAAGATGTCATAGAAGAGCTGAAGGAGAAGGGCCAGGAAAAGCTCGTTTGGAGCGCAAGCCCAGGCCAACCTCCAAAGGTCTTAAATATTCAGGAGTGCCCATTTAAAAAACAGAGATACGCCGCGATATTGAAAGCCGATGAGGAAAAAAGGCTCGTTTTTGGCGTAATTTCGGAACCTGACACCGTGGACCTGCAGGGCGATGCTCTCAGCCGTGAGGAAATTGCCCGGATGGCACGAAACTTTGAGCAGTATGTTAGGGAATTTCGGGATCGGCATACTCGAAGAAAAGTAAGGACTGAAATAATCAGGTCCTGGGTGAATGATCACGATTTTACCTACGCTGGGCAGCTCATCAAGGCCGGGTCCTGGTTGATGTGCGTTCGGGTCTTGGATGATGAGATCTGGGGCAAGATAAAGTCCGGCATCTACAGGGCGTTCTCAATCGGTGGCAGGGGGGTGCGCATTGAAAGAGTACGACCTGATAATCAGCGGGCTGCTGGATGAAGTGTCGTTCGTTCCTGCCGGAGCGAACGGGAAGGAGTACCTACTGGTGAAGGAGCACAAAATGAAGGAAGCGATCCTGAAAAGCATAGCGGAAACCCCGGATGAGGATCTTAAGAAGGCCCTCTCCGAGGCTAAGCTGGACGAAGAATCCCTTGATGTCCTTGGGACTGTTGGAAGCATTCTCAAGACATACAAGGACAAGCTGCCAGCCGAGAGCCTGGCAATTCTGGCCAAAGCTTGCGGCTATCCTGAGCCAAAAGCCCAGGAAAGTAAGGGCAAGGGAGACGATGACGAAGAGGAAGACAAGGACGAGGGCAGCTACGGCTACTCAAAGGAGCAGCTGGAGAAGATGGACCCAGGAGTCCGGGTGCTCTTCGAGAAGATGGCCGCAGACAACCAGGCCACCAAGGAGAGAGCCGAGAAGGCCGAGGCCCTGGCCAAGGAGCTGAAGGATGCCGAGATCACCAAGGCCTACATCGCCAAGGCCGAGGCGCTGCCCAATATTCCCGGCCTGACCGCAGAGAAGCATGCGCCCATCATGAAAGCTTTGGGAGAGAGCCACCCTGCTGAGTTCGCCGAGATCTACAGCGTGCTCAAGGCAGCCGATGCTCTGCTGGAGAAGTCCGCTGCCTGGAGCGAGTTCGGAAGCGCAAGGGCCATCAGCGGCGGCTCAGTCATGAGCAAGATCCAGAAGGCTGCCGAGGCACTGGTCAGAAAGGACATCTCGGGCATGACCTACGAGGGTGCAATCGAGAAGGTGCTCGACGATCATCCCGAATGGTACGAAGAGTACGAGGCGGCCCGAGTCGAAGCCGTGAAGGGGGAGGCCTAGATTATGGCGGTCGAAGAGATCATCTACTCCACAAGCGTTATCGCCGGGGCCGACCTCTCAGCAAAGCAGTTCTACTGCGTCAAGCTCAATACCTCCGGCCAGATGGTCCTCTCCGGAGCAGGGGAGAACGCACTGGGCATTCTTCAGGACAAACCGGCCTCATTCCAGGTTGGAGCCGTCTGCTGTCTTGGAAAGAGCATGGCCGTCTACGGAGCCTCAGTCACTGCAGGCCAGAACCTTGCCTCAGACGCTTCAGGGAAATTGGTCCCAGCAACAGGAAGCGATGCTGTAGTGGCCGTAGCTGCGGAGTCCGGATCATCAGGCGACATCTGCAGCGTCTACGTCGTCAGCCGGGCAACATCTGGAGCCATCCAGAAGAGCATTCTCTCAATTCCAGTGAAGCTCTCCAAAGTGGCCAACGGCGACCTGTTAACCCAGTTCACGCCAGGTTTTCCGGGCCGGATTGTCAAGGCCTCTTTTGCCGTCACCGACCCTGTAACGACAGCCAGCAAAGCCGCTTCCATCAACCTGGAGATCGGATCTACCAACCTCACAGGCGGAGTGATCGACCTGACCTCTGCCAACTGCGGAACACTGGGGACAGTAGTGGACGGCTCTGAGATCACAGGGAACAACGTATTCGATTCTGACGATACAATCAGCATCGAGGCCTCAGGGGTGACCGCCTTTGCGGAGGGCGAAGGCGTGCTATTGATCGTCATCGGATAAGGAGGTGAAAGAAGATATGCCTAATCCTACTGCCGGGGACGTTCATGTAAACCGTTTACTTGGAAACATCTCCACAGCATACATCCAAAAGCAGAGTGCATTCATAGCCGACAAGGCGTTTCCTGTAGTCCCGGTGGACAACAAGAGCGACCGCTACACGACTTACAGCAAAGAGGACTGGCTGCGAGACGAAGCCCAGGAGCGTGCTCCAGGCACCGAGTCCGCAGGCGGCAGTTACGAAGTGGATACTACTCCCAACTTCTTCTGCCACAAGTTTGCCTTCCACAAGGACGTTGACGACGATACACGAGCAAATCAGGACAGGCCCCTTGACATCGACAGAGACGCCACCCTCTTCGTCTCACAGAAGATGCTTCTCAAGCGAGAGCGCGTCTGGGCCAACACCTACATGACCAACGTATGGGGAATGAATCTGGTGGGCGTCTCCGGATCACCGGGCTCTGGTGAGTTCAAGCAGTGGGACCAGAGCGCAGCAACCATCCTCAAGAACATCGAGGACTGGAAGGAGCTGGTCGCCTCCACAACTGGCTACGAGCCTAATATCATCGTCTGTGCGCCTGACGTTCTCGCCACCCTCAAAGTGAGTTCAGAGATCAAGGACACCATCAAGTACACCCAGAAGGGAGTTGTCACTGAGCAATTGCTGGCTGAGCTATTTGGCGTGGAGAAGTTCCTGGTGCCTCGAGGTGTCGTCAACACAGCGGTCAAGGGCAAGTCTGGGACCTTCCAGCGCATAGTCAGCAAGAAGATCCTTCTCTGCTACGCTCCCGAGAAGCCGTCCCTCCTTATGCCGTCAGCAGGATACATATTCTCCTGGAAAGGCTACTTTGGGGCTGACAGGTTCGGCGCTAGAATCAAGAAATTCCGCATGGAGAATGTGGAGTCCGAGAGGATTGAAGGGGAACTGGCCTTTGACTGCAAGCAAGTGGCGGCTGACCTCGGCGTCTATGCTGTAAATGTGATTGCCTGAAGCAGGCCTGCCACCTGGAATTTTTTTGGACGCTATGGCCTACACCAATAATCCCACAGGCTGCCCGACAGATCTCGTCAGGCTCAAGGCCGGGGATACCGAAGGCTCGCCCATCCTATCCGATGAGGCGATCCTCGCATTTTTGGAAAACAACGATAATAATGTGCTTCTGGCCGCAGCGGAAGCCTGCGAGGCTCTGGCCGCTCATTATGCCGACAATCCCGCCGAGGTCGTGGGAGATCTTGAGGGCGCAGTCACCAAGACGCAGAATTTCCTGCGAGCTGCAGACAGATACAGGGCGCAGGCGGCCGCAGAGAAGGCTGAAGCTGAGAAGGAGACAAGCAACAAGCCCAGGAGGCCGGGCTGCAGCACTGATGCACTGAACAGAGGCTCAGTCTTCAAGCGGGGGATTTGCAGTGGGAATTGAGCCTCCCGTCATCTCTCAGGCCGATCTGGCCAGGCTCATTCTGGCCGCTTTCGGCAGCCTGGGCACCTGGCTCTTTGGGGCCTGGGACCCCATTCTTCAGGCACTCATTGCCATGGTAGTCATCGATTACTTGAGCGGCGTCCTGGCCGGATATTATGAGAAGAGGCTCAACAGCGAGATAGGCTTCCGGGGGATCGTGAAGAAGCTGTGCATGTTCCTCATGGTGGCCCTGGCTAACATCCTGGACACCACCGCTGACCTGGGCGAGCCATGGATCAGGACTACGGTAATTATGTTCTTCATAGCCAATGAGTCTTTGAGTGCCCTGGAGAATGCAGGCCGGATAGGAGTGCCTCTGCCCGAACCGCTCCTGGCCGCCCTGGAGAAGATCCACAAGCAGCATACCGGGGAGGAGAGGAAATGACAGAGCAGCCCGCCTCCGAACTGGCACAGATCCAGCAATCCCAGGTCCTGGAGTCTGATGATCTGCAGAGGCTACAAGATCTGGCGCCAGAGCTGATGCAGGCCGTTGCTACACGAACAATGTTCAGGACGCCAACCGAGGCCAGGTTCAGCGTCTTGAACGACCTCAAGCATCCCACGCCCGCCTCAAAATACCATCAGGCAAAGCTGGAGCAGGTTGTGATGTTCAGCAACCTGATGATGCTCAGCTTTGACTACAGGGAAGCCCTGATCGATCTGGCCGAGGCGGAAGAGCAGATTAAAAGCGCCCAGGGATTCGAGCTGGAGCGGCTCAAGGTGAAATGTGACCGGCTCACCTATAAGCTCGCATGGATGAGGAGCGAGGCTAAGGAGCGGCTCCGGGAGATCGAGATGTGGAGCCAGATCAAGGTCCAGCTAGTTGCTGCAGCTCCCTTTGATCATGACAACAAGGATACAGAAGAGCTGCAGGGCCTTGCGATTCGCTACCTGCAAGAGCTACCGGCAGCAATGCGAGCGGGCAAAGACGTAGGCGGAGCTGTAAATATCATAGCCCAAGCCGGTACCATGCTTGCCGAATGCGAGAGGCGGAGCATTCCTTTGCCGCCCAAGCTGGTCGAGCGCAGCAAGCGCTTGCTCAAAGGAGCATAGGATGGCCTGGGAGTCCGCAGGCAGCCTCAATACAGGCCGCATTGACCTCTCTGGCGGAGGAGATTCTGATGATGCTATCTCCATGGGCGGAGGGAGCAGTTCTTCATATTTTGAGGATCTAACAGAAGAGTTCAACGGCACATCTTGGAGCAGCGGCGGAGATCTGGCCACAAGCAGAGCAGGTGCAGGAGGGGGAGGAAACTCCGCAGATGCAATCTGCATGGGCGGGTGGAGCGATGGCATCCACATTGAAAGCACAGAAGAATACAATGGCAGCTCCTGGAGCAGAGGAGGGAGTCTTTCTGCAGTCAAGAAGTACCTTGCAGGCGGCGGCAACTCTTCCAATGCTATCGCCGTTGGAGGATATTATTATAATGAAGAGACGGAAGAAACCGTAATTTTTGATGCCACAGAAGAATACAATGGCACCTCTTGGAGCAGCGGAGGAAACCTCGCCACTGCCAGATACTACCTTGCAGGCGGCGGGAATTCTTCGGATGCCATCTGCATGGGCGGATATGATGGAGATTATTATTCCGCCGCTGCCGAAAAATACAATGGCACTTCCTGGAGCTCTGCCGGGAGCTTAGGCACAGCAAGGGAGGGACTGGCAGGCGGCGGAAACTCCTCCGATGCAATTTGCTTTGGAGGGACCGATGGCGGCTATTTAGGGGATACAGAAGAGTACGATGGGACGAGCTGGAGCGCAAGTGATGATCTGAATGTCGCCCGTCATTATCTAGCAGGAGGCGGACTGTCCGGGAATGCCATTTCCATGGGCGGGCATGATTCAGGGGGTTATTCAAGTGTCTGCGAACTCTTCAGCTCGTCTGTAAACTATGTTTTGGCAGAAGCACTGGCCGATGCTGATTCCTATTGCAGCGGGATTGCCCGCGCCCTAAGGTCGATCTCAGCGCTTGCTGATATGGATTCTTCCGGCTTGGCCTCGTCTACTGCTTTCAGGGCAGTAGCAGCTATCACAGATTCAGCGTCGGCAGGACAGGCCAGCGCTCATGCTACACTATCCGGTTCCGCCACTATCGAGGCTCAGCTTGCAGCAGCAATCGCCAGTGCTCATGCTACACTATCTGGCTCCGCTACTATCGAGGCTCAGCTTGCAGCTCAAGCAATCGCCAGCGCTCTTAAGGCCGTGTCCGCCCTGGCTGAGGCAGGGTCTTCGCCGTCTGCCACAGCTGCTATTCTGAAAGCAGTTTCGGCATTAGTGGAGGCCGATTCACCTGTTTTGGCATCGCCTGCGGCTTTAAGGGCGGTGGCCGCAATAATAGACTCTGCATCTGCCGGTCTGGCCAGCTCTCATCCCTTAAAATCTGGTTTCGCCACCGCTGAGGCCTGCTCTGCTGCCCTGGCTCTAGTGAGCAGCGCCCTTAAGCTGGCATCTGCCAATGTGAGGGCTGAATCATCTATCCTCTCATCTGCAGGCGCTACCAGAACAAGTTCGGGCCTGATAAGCGCCGAATCCTACTGCTTGACTGAAGCAAAGACGATTCGCCGGACCTTGGCATTCACTGAAGCCGCTTCGTTAGGCCTGGCAGAAGGGAAGCCTTTGAGGGGCATCCTGGCAGCGATTGAGGCCGAATCTTCCGGTTTCGCAGATGCTGAAATCACTTGGGTTCAGTGGGTCTTTGCCATCTCTGCTGCTAGTTCTTCCGGGCTGGCAGAGGCAGAGGTCCGAAGGCTTGTCTCGGCCATGGTCGAGTCCCTATGCTCTGGCGCTGCCACGCCATCTATACTGAGATACGCCTTCGCGGTCGCTGAACCGCAATCCCAGATTTTGGCTGATGCCCGTCTTCTGGCTGTGGCGGTGGCTTGCTGCGATGCTGAATCCTTGTTAGAGGCTGTAGCCGCCGAGACACGAATCATAGTCGCCATGAGGTCCATCGCATCTCTGGCTGCACAGGCCAGATCTGAGATGGCCGGTCCCGCATCAGCCGAGTCGAAGATCACCAAAATGCGAGCCATGAGGTCCAGGCTATGACGAAGATCTACAAGGGAGATGTTGGAGTCGAGATCCGGCTTGACACGGGCCAGAATCTGACCGGCGCCACGGCCATGAAGATCAAGGTGCAAAAGCCCGATGGGACAGAAGCAGAATGGGCAGCTCAGCAGTACAACAGCACCACCATCTATTATGTGACAGGCTCCGGGGACCTGGCGGCCAGCGGTGACTATGTCCTCCAGGCCTATGTGGAGTGGGGTGAGGACAGCAAGCATACAGGAGAGAGCATGATACTGAAAATATACGAGCCTTTTGAATAGGAGCTAAAATGTCGGGAAGTTTTACGAACTACTGGGAAGAGAAGGTACTGAAGCACCTTTTCGGTATAGCCGCATACACTGCACCAGGCACAGTGTATGTAGGAGTCTGCACAGGAGGAGTGACTGAGGCGGGAGTGGTGACTGGCGAGCCTTCAGGAAATGGATATGCCAGGGTTGCAGTCTTGAACGATAGCGATCATTGGGATTACTCCCAGGTGAGCGGGTTGACCAAGATCGCCAATCATGCCGCTATCGAGTTCCCGGAGGCAAGCGGAAGCTGGGGGACCATAACGGACGTGTTCCTGGCGACTGCCGATTCTGGCGGAAATATCCTGGCCTTTGCCACGCTGGCCGCCTCCAAGGCCATCGGGAGCGGAGACACTCTGAAGTTCGACGCCGCAGACCTGGCTTTCACCCTGGATTAAGGCATGGAACTGCTGGACTCTCTGCAGGAGCTTCTGGCCGGGGATGAAGCTATCTCCGGCCTTGTAGATGCCAGGATCTACAAGTTCAAGCCGCTGGAGAAGAGCGAAGCGGTGCTCAAATCGGGCAATCGCAGCATGATATCCTGCGAGCTGCAGGATTGGGACGGCCGGAACAGCACTACCGATCCGGTCTTTGTGGTGGACATCAGGACCCGTAAGGGAGACGAGGGCGGGGCTGAATATTGCTCTGAGATCGTATCCGCCATCACCGAGCTGCTGCGAGACGGCTTTGGCGGCGTGCAGGTAAGCAAAATCCTGGGAACGGTGAGGTATGACAAGATCCTGGTCGGCTACCGCTGCCGCCTGGCGATCTATGGCCACATCTCGCCCAGCCTCTCGCTCTCTCTGGCGGCCAGCCTGGCCAGCCCCCAAGCAGTAGGATCGACCATAGTCTTTGTGGCCACGGCCGACCCGCCGGCCGAAGGGCTTGAGTATCGCTTCCTGCTGCAGGGTCCAGGGACCGGTTCCGAGTGGCGCGACCTGTCCGGCTGGATTTCTCGGAATTCCTTCTCCTGGAGGACCGAGGCGGCAGACGCTGGGAACTCCACCATAAAGGTTGAGGTGCGGTCCGGCCGAGGGCTGCCGGATGCACAGGCGAGCATCAGCTATGAAATTACAGAAGACAGCTCAAATGCAATCCCGGTCATAAGCTCGCTCTCCAGCTCATTGAGCAGCCCCAGGAGCCAGGGTACGGAGATTGAGTTCATCTGTCAGGCCACCGACGCAGATAACGACCCGATTTACTACCGATTCTATCTGACTGGTCCAGGGACAGCCAATAAGAAGAAGCTGGTGCAGGACTGGAGCCAGAAGAATGCCTGGGGCTGGGAGCCCTCCAAGGAAGATACCGGCACCAACACCATCGAGGTTCAGATCAGAGACGGTCAGCATGCAGGCATTGGATCATTCGATGACAGCGAGTCCATTGGCTTTGTCATATCAGATAATGCAATCCCTGTCATAAGCTCGCTCTCCAGCACATTGAGCAGCCCCAGGGGCCAGGGCACAAAGATCGAGTTCATCTGCCAGGCCAGCGACACAGAGGGCGACCCGATCTACTACCGCTTCTATCTGACTGGTCCAGGGACAGCCAATAAGAAGAAGCTGGTGCAGGACTGGAGCCAGAAGAATGCCTGGGGCTGGGAGCCTTCCAAGAAAGACATCGGCACCAGCGCCATCCAGGTTCAGATCAGGGACGGCCAGCATGCAGGCATGGGATCATTCGATGACAGCGAGTCCATTGCGTTTGTCATATCAGATAATTCAATACCAGCAATCAATAGCCTGTACTGCAATGAATCAGGGACTCATTATGTGGGCGATAAAGTCCATATCGTGGCCAATGCATCAGACCCAGACGGAGACAGACTGCTTTTCAGGTTCTGGATATATCGGCAGAGCGTTGGAGCAGCATGGGAGCAGCTCACCGGATGGCAGGAGAAGAACTGGCTGCTTCATGAGCTTGATGAACCCGATTATGGAACAATCACATTCAAGGCGCAGGTTCGTGACGGGAAGCACGCTGGAGAAGAGTCCTACGATGCCGAAAAGACGCTTATCCTCGGTGTCTCCCGAGCAAGCCTAACCTCCGTTACACCCTCACTCTCCAGCCCGCAGGCCCACGAGAATACCATTGTCTTTACTGCTGCCGCCAACAAGACTGCGGGCATCTACTACAGGTTCTGGCAAAAAGGGCCAGGCACGGGCAATGTCTGGCGCGACTGGACCGGCTGGCAGCAGAAGAACTCCTGGAGCTGGAGGACGCTGGCCTGTGATGTGGGATCAAATCAGGTGAAGGTGCAGGTGTGCGATGACTCGGACACCTGGAATGACGGGGATACAAGCGGGCGAGAGACCACGCTCAATTACACGATCTCATGAGGATGGTGCAGAATTGAGATGACCTTCTGGATTGGCAAGCTCAACGCCTGGGATGCCGAGAACACGGACGGCTTAAACTGCAAGGGCTATTCTGGCGTGGGATCTGACGGAGAATATCTTTACTACAGCCCGTTTTACGACGGCAGTGTCCATCATGGCCGGGTGCTCCGCCAGAAGATCTTTGCGCCCTTCAAGCTGGCTTCGAGCTGGGAGGCTTACGATGCAGGATCAATAGATGGCCTGACCTCAAAGGGCTTTTGGGGCAATCCGATCTTCGACGGCCAGTTCCTGTATTTTGTGCCGTACAACAACGGCTCTCCCTCTGGAATTGTATTGCGGTATGACACCACAAAGCCCTTCAAGGTCTCAAGCTCTTGGGAGGCCTACGACGCCGGAAGCGTTGACGGCCTGACCACAATGGGATTTCTCGGTGCTGTCTTTGATGGGCAGTTCATTTATTTTGTTCCTTATTACAATGGGGCTTATAGTGGCATCTTTTTAAGGTACGACACCACGAAGCCCTTCAAGGCTGCGAGTTCCTGGGAGGCATACGATGCAGGCTCCCTGGCCAGCGGCGCTGCCAAAGGATTTTGCGGCGCAGTTGTGGACGAGGATTTTATCTACTTCTCGCCATACAAAAATGCTTCAGGAGATCACGGCAATATCCTGCGGCTCGACCGAAGGCTACCGTTTAAGTCATCCTCGGCCTGGGCGGTCTTCGCAGCAACTGGGGTTCATGCAAACTGCAAAGGATTCGGCTCCCCTGCAACCGATGGTATATTTGTATATTTTCCGAATTATAGCAAGAAATTGATTCTAAGATACGACACAACAAAGCCCTTTGCTGCGGCTTCGTCATATGAATACTTCGACCTGGCGACCATTGACCCGTTTCCAGAAATTCATGATTGCTGCTTCACCTATGATCACTACGTAGTCTTCTCGCCCTACAGGTTCAGCATGCTTGCTTATGACCGGGATCTGCCCTTCAGCGATCCGGGGGCCTGGGCATTCCTGGATTGCGGCCATGCTGATAATCTTGATGCCTGGGGAAACCTGGGGGTGCACGCCGACCCCAACTACTTTTATTTTGCACCGTTCAGGCGGTATGACGAGGCAAGCCAGTACCACGGCACAGTTTTAAGAGCGAGAATCAACCCCTGCCCCAGCCAATCACAGCCAACTCCAGGGAGCGAGGACTTATCCAAATACGCCGAGGATGATCTGGCCGGGGTAATCTCAAAATCATCATCCAGGGCCACGGCAAGCAGCCTGGAAACCGGATTGCTGGCCTTATGTTACTTTGATTACGGAAAAGACTCATTCAATGCCCTCGAAATCGATTTCGACTGCAGGCTCACGGCTGCCTCCTGCGGAGCACCCGATTACAACGAGGTGGAGCACGGCATCTTAAGCCTCTCCAACAATCACAGCTCCATCGAGGGATATTGGTCTACAGATGATCCCTTTGTCACCTTCTTTGCCGAATTCGAGGAGGGAGATCGGCTTAATCAGTATCTTCGACTGCATAATCACTCGACTGGAAGCTACTATGCGATCTCTTTGGGGACGACATACTATTGCACGCTTCTAAGATCGGCTGGTAGCGGTGCAGTGCAGCTGAAAATTTACAGCAATGCAGAGAGATCCAACCTTCTGGCCGTCTTGACTGAAACCGGCTTCGCCACGACCCGAACGTGGAGGTACATTTACGCCATCCGCTCGGGAGACCTTGGGCCTGGAGACGATCACATGTCATTTTACATCGAAAACATGAATGTAATTCAGCACTGAGACAGCATGATTGAATGCCCGAAAGAGACCGCATACCTTTTCTACCACCAAGGCACGCCGAGCGACTGCCAGCTCTGCACGCCCCTCATTGGATTCTTCTATTACTCCCTCCTGGATCGAGAGCCCTATTCTATCACCCTGCACAATCACTGCCTCTGCTCCTGGGAGCTTATTGTGCTGGATGGAATTTTTCAGGCCAAAAAAGAAGAGCTGGCAAACGATCTAACCAGGATTGAATCAGATCTATCCAGAACAGAAGCTGAGATCGCCGCATGCGAAAAACGCATCAATGAAATCCTGCAAGAGATCGGCCAAACCCAGCAGGCCAGGGATGATGCCCTAGAAAATGCCGAGCTGTGCATTCAGAGAGCCGAGGAGCTGCAAGCACTGGCCGATGAGCTGAGCACCGAAGAGATCACAGAAGAGCTGCAGGAAGAGATCGATGCCTTAATCCAACAGGCAGAAGAAGAACTGGAGAAGGCGGATAGCTACACACAGCATGCAGAAGACCTCAATTTTAAGCTGAATGAGCTTGAGGCAGAGAAGGCCGGACAGGAGACGGCGAAGGCGGCCTTTGAAGTCCTAAAAGAAGAACTCCAGCATGATAAAGAGGAGCTGGAAGACTGCCTAGAGCTGCCGGTCATCGAGGAGCTGGCCGCCTCGATTGCAGGCTCCAAGCTTGTGATTTTGGCATAAGAGCAGCCGTGAGCTTGTCGTTGCTGGTTTTTGCGTCGTCTTTTCTTGATAAGAGAAATACTATTAATAGTGGCTCAGACATATAATCCAAACGATCACAATGGCAACAGCAGAGATAGATCTGCCCGGCTCGATCTTGGCCCAGATAAAAATACCGGAGGAGGAGCTTGGCGTCTTCATTAAACGCACTCTAGCGGTGGAGCTTTACAGGGAGAGAAGGCTGTCCCTCGGCAAGGCTGCAGAGCTTGCAGGCTTTAAAAGCAAGTGGGAGATGCTGATGTTGCTCTGTGAGAAGGGCGTTCCCCTCGATTATACTGCTGAAGATGCAAAGAAGGATCTGCGAACGTTAGAAGAAGTGCTGGGCCGATGATAGCCGTATCCAATTCAACGCCACTGATAGCCCTGGCGAGAATTGACAGGCTGGAGCTCTTACACGACTTCTTCCAGGAGATATACATCCCGGAAGAAGTCTACGACGAAGTTGTGAGACGCGGCAAGGATTTACCAGGAGCATCCGAGGTCGAGGCGTCATCTTTTATCAAAGTCGAGAACGTTGATAATAGAGTTGCCGTCGATGCCTTGAGCATATCTCTAGACCGGGGAGAAGCAGAGGCCATAGTCCTGGCCGAGAAGAAGAAAGCTCTTCTTATTATTGACGATGGAGATGGCCGGAGAACTGCAGAGCTGCTGGGATTGAAGATCACAGGAACCATTGGTATATTGCTATTGGCTTCTCGGGAAGGAATCCTCGATCTGAAGCGATCCCTGGATGATCTGAGATCGGTGGGATTTCGAATCAGCAATAGAGAATATGAGAAGATCCTGTCTCTGCAGCAAGATCCTTAATTGATACGGCGGAAGAGATGCGAGGATAATAGATCACGAAAGCTCCTTAAGTGCCTCCTCAATCTTCGGCAATAAAGAACGCAGGAAATAGCGGCCCGACTTGTCACGTATCCGCGTGTTCTTGGCCCGGATACCGATTTTCCCCAGCCTCCTGCCGATGAGCCGAGAAGGCATGCCTAACAAATTTTCAAGATCGGAGGGCATTGGCTGTGTACCGCTCTCCAGCAAGTCTTTCAAGCCGAGGAGAATTTTTCTTGTTTCTTCCCTCTCCTGAGATGCTTTCTCGACTTGTGCCAGTTTCTTTTGTACAGTTGGTTCGGCCGGGAGAAATTTCTCGTTCTCTTCGCGCTCAGCTGGTACAGCAGGAGAATGGAATTCAGCCTCATGCTGCCGGATTCTTGCCTCCAGGTCCTCGAAACTGATCTGTGCTGCATTCATTTTGTAATGCGATTCGAGCGCACTCCTCAGCTCTTCTGCCAGGGTGTGCCTGGCAGCCTTGGCCCGCTCCTCAGCTATTGCCCGCAATTGCGGGGGCAGCCGCAGGGTGGTATTTGCTAACGTCATTCCGCACTCTCCTTAGCGTGCAATTGCGTTCTATGAGCTTAAAAGAGCTTTGATAAATGCAAAAAGATGGCTGACCCTGGGGGGCCTAGTCCAGGGGTTCAGCCCTGGCCTGCTTCACATAGCAGTCCAGGCAAATGTCCTCGCCAGGCTCAAGCTCGCCACCAAGTAGTCAAATTCGACTTCTAAGCGACTGAGGCCGGAGCCTTCGAGGGCAGGGTGGCCGCCCTCACCTTCGCCTCATTCTGGGTCCTGGCCCAGACAAAGTGCTCCTGGTAGTCCTCGCGACTGGCGACCAGGCCCTCGACCTCCAGAGGGGGCCAGCGGAGTGAGACCTCCACACTCTGCACCCTGCCGCCTAGGAGCATAATCTCCACCTTGAAGGGCCGCAGGCCAGATTGGAGCTGCTCGCCGAACGGGTCCATATCGTAGGACACCAGCTCCGCGGCTTCATCCTTGGTCATGCGCACGATCTTGAGGGCGGTCTCGGCCAGGGGCGTCTTAGAATAGGGGCCGTACATTCCCCCTTCCTGGTCGCTGTCCACAAAAAAGACTTTCATCTTTTACCGCCGCCCTCATCCTCGAATAAATCTAAAGTAGCCTGGCCCAATAAGTGCGTAAGAGGCGCATCCGCCAGCAGCCCCCTTTTATTTCGATAAAAAAGGAAACGGTCTGGCGGTAAAAAGACGCGATAATGGCCATTTTTGTCTCGCCTGACCTTAATGTCCATTTCGCCTGCTTCCTTGCTTCAGGGCCTTCTTCGACAGGCTACAAGCTGCCAGGACGGCTTCTGAGAGGGCCAGCGCGTCCCCTATCCAAGTACAGCCCCGACAGAACCAGGCTTCTCCCCCGTTAGGCTTGTGGCATTTCTCCAGGTGCGGCCCAGGCGTCCCGCAACGCGGGCAAGGATCGAGAGGAGGCATTTTAGGACCTCCAGGGCTTGAAGACCATTTCATCTCGATTCATGCCCTCACCACCAGCTCGTTCATGATCCTCTGGTTCTCCAGGGCCTGCACGATCTCAAGACACCCCTGGGCATGCTCCAGCAGCCGAGCGCTTTCCAGCAAGCCCAGACAGAAGGCTCTCGTGGCCGGGTCCATGAAGTCCAGCGCTCGCTGCTTCTCCTCCTCGTTGAAGGCCAGGTCCACGCGCTGGACGCCTCCTTCAATGCGGCAATCGAGCTTCACCGGGCCTGCCCCCTGGAATCCCGGTACATCTTCTCAATGCGGCGGTACGACTTTCCGGAGTTGGCCGAATTGAACACAATCGAGCCGTCCTTATTCCGGGCCACCAGATCCTCCGGGTCCGAGACCTTGTTCTCCGCGCACCACTTGCGGAGGGCCTCATGATCCTCTACCTTTATCCTTCCCATTTTTATCCACCTCACCAGATTTTTTTATTTGCTTTGCTCTGTCTATGACTTGTTCTCTTCCAACTCCTTGATATGGTCCTCCAGGGCCTCGATTTTGGCTTGCCACTCAGGAACTTTGTGGAGAATCTCCTCGACAGCGCCATCTCTCGTTTTAATCCCGGCCTGCCTTTGATAAGTAAGCAGACTCTCCTTTGCAGGATCGTCCACGATGACGCTGATTCTGTTCTTTCCTTCACCCATTGAAACTTCTCATCCCCAAAGCTAAGGTTAAGGTTAGCTGAGCATTTAGGAGCTTTGAGGCATGGCAAAAGCAGCGAGTTGAAGGCAAGTGCATGTAACCTGCAAGAATCCTCCCTCTTTTTTCGATGCCCTTTAAATCGCTGAACCCCTTGGGCTCTTGCGTTGAGCTTTAGCTAGGGAATCTATCAAAGCTTGCCGCCTCAATTTTCCTCAAACGAGAATTCTGGTTTTTCCTCTCTATAACTGTAATTTTTATTTAGCCCTTGCAATGGCTGACTAACCGAACGGTTTCTATCTACCTTTTTATTATTGTATTTCCAGTGGAACCCCGCAGAAAACTGTAATAACTATTACCGTGTATTTAAATACTAGAAGCGGCTAATAAGTTATTAAGATGAAAGCATTAGGCTATGTCCGAGTAAGCACGGAAAACCAGAACGGTTCAGACACATATGGCTTAGAGACGCAAAGAGCGGCCATCGCCAAGTATTGCCAGGACAACGAACTTGAATTGGTACAGGTCTTTGAAGACCCGGCTTTATCGGGCAGTTTGGAAGCGCTAAAGAGACCAGGCTTAAGGGCATTACTTGAAGCGGTTCGAGAAGGCGATAAAGTTATTGTAGCCCGGTTAGACAGGATCGCCAGAGACCTATATCTTAGTTTGTGGATTGAAAAAGAGATCCGAAAGGCCGGTGCAGAACTTATCAGCATAAGCGAGCCCTACAGGTGGAATGATCCCACCCAAAAACTTCTGTTGAATATCATAATGAGCTTTGCCGAGTTCGAGAAGTCGTTGATTACGTCCCGGTTATCCAGTGGGCGCAAGACAAAGGCCAGACAAGGCGGTTACGCAGGTGGTAAGGCGCCAATTGGATACACGGCTGAACGAGGCGACAAGGCCCTTACTGTGGACGAGGATAAGGCCGGCACAGTCAAGAGGGTATTCGAACTGCGAGATGCCTTTCCGTATGCGACCCTACTAAAGATTGCCAACATCTTGAACGTGGAAGGCCACTCTACAAAGGAAGGCAAGCAATTCCGTACTACGCAGGTTCGCAGGATATTGGATAGGCGGGCTGTCTATGAAGGTCGCTACAAGTATTCTGGCGTTGAGGCTGAAGGACAACACGAGGCCATCCTTTAGCCTGCATGTCAATTAGTCGTCATGAGTGGTGCTATGGCTTCAGCCGTTAATAGTTGTATGCCTTTCCGATCATCCCAGGTATATCCGCCGGATCGAAGGACACATCACAGGTCCACTCTCCAAATCGCCCATCATAATTCACGGCTTTTACCCAATCCTCCAGAAAGCTGCGCTTGATCCTATCCTGCTCTGTATCCTGGCCTTTGATCTCCAGCACCAGATAGATGCCATTGGTCAACATGATGATGGAATCAGTTAAATCCCACAAAATGTTAAGTCGAAAACGAGAGTAACTTTACAGCCAAACGAGAACAAAAAATTCGGATTAACTCTAATTGGTAAGACTACAATGTAAAATGTAAAAATTCAAAATTAAATTAATCCAAATGTCTTAGATTTATATAGTGATAGCAACCATTTAGTAATATCGAATTTGAACGGAGGTGATTGCCAAATGGTATCAAAATTTAGAAACAAAAGAGAAGCTGAAGAAGTCCGAAGTATTTCGAAGGGACAAATACCCCTTTCTAAAGCTCTACAGCGAAGGCTTAACCATTATCTCAGACTGGGCGATAAGTATCCTTTTGAAGAGCGCTAGCACAAATGTGAAGTGGGTTTCCTCCCTCTTTTTACGATCTGCGTGAAAGGTCCATCTCGTATCATTACGATATGACTTCCCTCTTGTCTTTTGAAGTAGAATCCGCTTCTCTCCAACGCCTTGACACATTCTCGGTCCGAGATCACAGGCAATCACCCACACTCACCCTCTGCTTTGAACTGGACTCGCAAGAAGTTCACTTGATTTTCTAATTGTTTCTGGCCTTCCATTATGGTAAGGTTGCCGTGCATGACAGTTGTGACATAATGTTGTTAAGTTTGAGGGATCATCAGAGCCGCCGCCACCTTTGGGTATAATGTGATGGACATGAAGGCTTACTCTATCCTTGGGTCCATACGCCCCGCAAATTTGACACGTATAATCATCTCGTGCTCTTATCTGCCTAGCCAGCTCTAGCCATTTAGGGCTGTTATAAAAGTCACTCTCTTTTTTGAGCCTTATTTTTTGTAGCCGATCCCAAATAGTAGGAGTTAGTATTTGGTTATAATTCGGCTTTGTCTCAATTATCAGAACCGGATTCATTTCTTTTTTAGGAACTATTGGTTGTTGGTTTTTGCTTATCATTTGTGTATCTCACCTTGGAGGTATCTGAAAGCAATGTTTCGGTTTTCCCAAGCAGCGTTGAATGTCGGATCAATATCAATTGCCTTATCAAAACAATTGAAGGCCGAGCGAAACTCCCTTTGTTCCAGTAGATATACCCCTTTAATGTTCAAATCCGCTGCTGAATTAGTTTCGGCCAACATGGGTCAATCACCAACCTTAGTTCCATTGACGCCCAGCTCCCTCGCTTTTTCAAATGCTTGTTCAGCTTCTGTTTTGCGGCCAAGAGCCTCTAAGGCTTCGCCTTTCCCCTTCCAGGCAGCCGCATCATAGGGGGCCAATTCAATGGCCTTGTCATAAGCCCCGATGGACTCTTCATAAGAGCCCGCGTGCCTGTAGACATCGCCCTCTCGAAGATAAGCAGCAGCCCATTCAGCTGCTCTTTTTTCAGGAGAGGTTAGTTCGATATAGGGCTCTGTTTGGAATGGATAACCGAGTTCTTGTGCTGTACCAATATCTACATCCCTAGCGTATTTTATTAGGTCCAATCCAAACAATAGGTCTAACATCTCTGTTGCTTTTCTCTTTGAGATGTTTTCTCTATTCGCTTGGCGGATAACCAATTCTCTTGTTGGTCGCAACTCCAAATTGCTGAGGTCTTTTATGATCTCATGAATGCGCTTCTCGTCTCCATCAAGGGTACGAACATCTTCCGATGTTAGCTGTTTTCTATTTTGCATCCTAGGCATGTCTTTCCAACTGCCAAGCAAATGTAGCCGAGGATAAATCACTTGATCCAAATTTAGGGCCTCTAGGAAGGCATACTCATCAGGATATGCAACCACTCCCAGCTTGACAAGCGTTTTTATGATCTCGTTAACTCCCCTTTCTGAGAAACCCTCTCTTTTCGCTTGCCGAATAACCAAAGTATCAGTTGCACCAAGCCGTGAAAGGTTACCGAGATCTCTTATGATATCAAGGATGGTAAGTTCATCATCATCTAACCTAAAAACGTCCTCACGAGTTAACGATTTTCTAACAGGTTTTTTTCCTGCTAACTCTCGTTCTTCTGAGTTTGTCTCTTCGTATGCGTTCATGTATGTATCTCCGTGTGTGTGTAGATAGCACTCATTAATATTTAAAGCTTTCTGTTGGGCAGAAAGATAGCGGTGGTAAAGCCCTAATAGTCGCCACCTTTCAAGGCTCTGGCAGCAAAAATAGGCTAAGGCGAGCATATGATCCCATATCTACGCAGGCTAACGCGCCGCAAAGGAAAATATGCCAACGCACCCAGGCCGGACTTCATCTTACTCGATCATTTACATGAGGCCGAAGCCCACACACCTCAAGAGCAGACCGCCCTCCAGCGCCAGATCGAGGCCACAGATGAGCAGATAGACACCCTGGTCTACGAGCTGTACGAGCTGACAGAAGAGGAGATCAGGATCGTGGAAGGCATGTGCGTGTAACCTGCAAGATTCTTCCCCTCTTTTCGGCCCATCACTTAACAAGTCCTAAATCGCTTCTGGCAAACTATCCATTCCACTACACTATGGAATGATTTTTCGACAATTGCCAGCTATCGATTAACCAGCATCGGCTAAAATCAAAAAGCGCTGTAGAATCCGGAGCGCAAAGGCGG